>OLYB01000538.1_pt1 | contig 36177 bp, 32 predicted proteins | sample 1674481 | NCBI WGS metagenome assembly OLYB01 (sample SAMEA103958167, study PRJEB25191) | human gut metagenome
TGCTAAAAGAAAAGGGAGGAAATGGTATATGATTGAATTGAATTTTACAGATGCCATTTTGCAATTTGAGCAGTATCTGAAAGAAGAAGAAAAGAGCGAGGCGACCATTGAAAAGTATCTGCGGGATGTTCGCACTTTTGCAGAGTATCTGGCTGGCAGACCGATAGAAAAAGCGGAAATTATCAGCTATAAAGAGTATTTGACAAACCACTACGCTCCGGCCAGCGTCAATTCTATGTTGGTGGCATTGAACGGCTTTCTGCGCTTTTCGGGGCTGTCGTCGTATTGTGTTAAAATTCTCAAAATCCAGCGACAGATTTTTTATGAGGAAGATAAAGAACTGACAAAAGAAGAGTACCGCCGATTAGTCCGTGCAGCAGAACACACCCAACTCTCCTATGTGATCCAGACCATCTGCGGCACCGGTATCCGCGTTTCGGAGCTGCGATATATCACCGTGGAAGCTGTACGAGCTGGGAAGGCTGTCGTCAATTGTAAAAATAAGACGCGGGTGATTTTCATCCCCGCGCCGTTACAAAAGCTATTAAATAAATATATAAAAAAATCCGGCATACAAGCCGGAAGCGTGTTTGTGGGTAAGAACGGAAAGCCGCTGGATCGCAGCAGTATCTGGCGGCGAATGAAAGCGTTGTGCGCCAAAGCCGGAGTATCTCCCATTAAGGTTTTCCCGCATAATCTGCGCCATCTTTTCGCACGGACGTTTTACAGCATAGAAAAGGACATTGTCCGGCTGGCTGATTTGTTAGGCCACAGCAGTATTAACACCACCCGGATTTATACCATTGAAACCGGCAGACAGCATATCCATTATGTGGAAAGCTGTTTGGGTTTATTATATCAGAAAAGTTCAGGCTTTTCAAGGATGGCTTTTACATAATGTGGATTATGTGGTTATGAACGAAAGCTTCAAACCTGCATATACACTAATATGATACCATAGAGAGTCCTTTTTTTCAATACCTTTTTCAGAAAAGGCGCAAAAATCAGTGTACGTTTGTCAATGATGTGAGACTGGAAAAAGAAGAAAGAGTTACGTTCTTCTGAGGATCGGTTTTGCTGACAAAGGGAGGGCGTAGCCCGACCGAGGTCAGCAAAACCGGGCGGCCTCCAGCTCCCTCTGCTTCTGATTGGGAGATTTCCAACCGAGAACCGACATTGGAATGTTGTTGGAGCGGTATAGATAGCGCTTCATCTGGATTTGCAGATCGTTATAAGAGTAGAAACTCAAGTGATTGTAGAATCGCTCCTGATCGCTGCGGTGGCTGCGTTCCACTTTTCCGTTATGCCAGGGCGTTCTGGGCCTTAATACCTTATGCGTGATATGCAGTTGAGCGCAAAGCGCATCGAAAGGATGAACCCGATCTGTCTTTTGCGTATGGGAAAACTCTCCGCCGTGGTCTGTTTGGATGGTGTCAGGAGCATAGCCAAACCAAATTATCGCTCTTTTCACAAAGTCGCAGGTCGAGTAACTGCTGTTTTCTCTATATGCATAGATAAACCGCTTTCTGCTGGCTTCTTCCAACATTGTGTATTGATAGAATTTCTCACCATCTGACCCCACATAACAGGCTGTTGGCACATATTTCACATCCATTTGCCACTTTTTGCCCAGTTCTGTCGGCGTGTCATAATGCCCGTTATGCTTGGACTTTTTCTTAGTGGATTCAACCTTCTTGCGATAGCCAAGCCGCACAAACACACGGTACAGCGAGCCGGGATGACGGCTATACGCCTTGTCCTCGCGCAGTTTACCGTACAGTTCACAGATACTAATGTTAGGGTTACGGCGGTGGTAGTTCCGGATCCATGTCAGTTCTTCCTCTGTGTGGGCGTTTGGATGGACACTGTGAGGGCGGTGAGATTTATCCCGAAGCGATTCCTTTGTTCCGTCATACTGCTTATTCCAACGCATGAGAGATGCCTTAGAGATGTGATACCGGCGGCACACAAAGCCGATATCTTTTGTTTGGCGGTAGAGTTGTACGGCATAGATCCTTGTTGTCCATTCGTGGGGTAAATATCTCTTGTTCTTTTTCTTATTCTGTGCTACGCTATTCATGGCGATTGGGTTCCTTTCGTTAGAGTTGGGTGTGGTAACTTTATTCTAACGAACTCAATCGCCTTTTTCTTTTCTCTTGGTCTCACATCTATTGTAATGCTACATTTTTCAGAAAAGGCGCAAAAATCAGACTGGAGTCATGGATTGATTTTCTCCGGCCTGTTTTTTGCGCCTTTGTTTAATTGTGCGCATCCATTTTGCATGAATAATACTGTTTTCCAGTATCATCTCTGCCATTTCAGCGTTGAGGCCTTCACATAATCCACATTATGTGATTCGTCTTCTCAAGATGTCCGCCAGTCAATGAAATCCCGGAGGGCGGTCATCCGTATCCTGCGGGAACAAAACAGGCACGCTTCTTCATGCAGACAAAATCATGAGGGAAGGATCGATCTATGACGATATCTCAAAAAGCAAAAAAGATTTGGAATATTGCTTCCACAATCCTTGTGGTGATCGTCGTGATTTTTGCTGTTTTGCTGGCGGGCGTCCGACTGATTGGACTGCATCCGTACACCGTACTGTCCGGCAGCATGGAACCAACCTATCGCACAGGCTCTCTCATTTATGTGAAGGAAGCGAAACCGGAGGAGATCGAGGTCGGTCAGGCAATCACCTTTGTACTTAATGAGGATCTGGTGGTGGCGACCCACCGCGTCATTGAAATTGATGAAGAAAACCAGCGGTTTTATACCAAGGGGGACGCCAACCAAAGTGCGGATGGCGCACCGGTGCATTTCAAAAATCTGATTGGCATACCGCTTTTTTCCATCCCCTGTCTAGGCTATGTTTCCAGCTATATTCAAAGCCCGCCGGGTTTATATGTTGCCCTTGCGGCAGGCGCCGTGCTGTTGTTGCTGCTGTTTTTACCCGAGTTGCTGGGTGTCACCAAAAAAGGAAAGCCCGCACAGCCCGAAACAGAAAACCGGAGCTGACCCGGGAAGGTACGGCTTTATTCAGGTAAATACCGTCTGAACCTTTCGGACGATATTTTATAAAATTTGAGGGAAAGGAGGAAAACGCAGTGAAAAAGAAAATTTTTGTTCCCGTTGTCGCGGCCGCACTGGCTCTTTGCTGTGCAATCGGCGGAACGCTGGCATGGCTGACAGATAAAACTGATCCGGTTGTAAACACCTTTACGGTGGGTAATGTGGACATCACATTGGCGGAAACTACCGGACAGGAGTATAAGATGGTTCCCGGCTGTGTTGTTGAAAAAGACCCTGTTGTAACCGTAACGGAGAACAGCGAGGCCTGCTGGCTGTTTGTCAAGGTGGAAAAACCCGTGGATTTTGACGCGCTTATGACCTATGACATGGCGGACGGCTGGACTTCTTTGACCGATGTCTCCGGTGTGTTTTGCCGCAAGGTGGAAAGCGCCGAAACAGCTCAGGGGTTTTCTGTTCTGAAGAATGACGAAGTGACCGTAAAGGATACCGTCACGAAGGAACAGATGGACGCCTTGACCAATGCGGGCAGTTATCCCACCTTAACCTTTACGGCGTATGCCGTGCAGCTCTATAAGACCAATGGTACCGAGTTTACGGCCGCCGAGGCGTGGGCAACGGTGTATGCCGCTTCGTAACGCGCCAACAAGGTGTTGTTCCCCTCTCATCTACCGCTTATGACCGGCTGATAATACGAGCCGGGTAAGCAATTTTATCTGAAAGGATGTACTGTATCATGAAGGCAAAGAAGAAAATTCTCTCTCTCGCACTGGCTGCGTCTCTGGTTGCCGTTGCCATTGCCGGCTCTTCTCTGGCGTATTTCACCGACAAAGAGGAAAAGACCAACACACTCACTATCGGCAATGTTGACATTGTGCTGACCGAGCCGAATTGGGACGCTACGGGTGCAGAAGAGGCTAAAGAGATGTATCCGGGTGAAGCGGTTGCCAAAGATCCGACCGTTACCAACAATGGCGCGAATCCGGCTTTTGTCCGCGTTAAAGTAGAATGGCCGGAAGGCGCGGAGCTGTCCGTCCGCACCGACTATCAGGATAATAAACTGGGCGACAACTGGGTCCTTCACACCGACGGCTATTACTATTACGCCAAGGTTCTCCAGATGGGAGAAACAACGGACGCGCTGTTTGACCAGATCGTTTTGAGCACCGAAACCACAAACGGCGACGCAGAAACGCCCTATGATATTGTTGTCACCGCTGAGGCGATTCAGGCGCAGGGTGCGGCGGTCGGCATCGGGGCTGCGGTCTCGGGCGGCACGTTGCGCTCGGTCGTGATGACGACGGCCTGCGCCGGCGCGTGCGCCTCGCGGGCGGTGGCGACGCCTGCACATCCCGCTGTGACGGCGAGCGCGAGCACCAGCTCCACGAACCACCACGTTTTCCAAAGCCGCGTGCCGCGCGGTGCGTACTGCAATGCGAGCAGCAGCACGGCCGCCTCCAGCGCGGTAAGACCCCAGCCGAGCTGCCCGCAGGCGAGCAGGGCGATACCGGCGGCGGTGCACACGCAGCCCAGCAGTACCTTCCAGATACGGCGCCATTCGATCTGCATTCCGTTCTTCCTCCCTTTGGCGGCAAATGTGCGCGCCCATTGCGTCGTTTTGCTCTGTAAATTGTTTATTCTATCCGGTTTCACAAAAAAATCAAGACCTAAATGAAAAAAAGCTTACATTTTCTCAAAATTTGTGTTACACTACTTCAAGGGGGCAGGTTTGCGGTCGCAGTGCGGCCGCATGGCCGCCCGATTTGTTTGTTTTTGAGGCCTGGCGGAGGAAAGGATAGTCAAATGTACGAGATTGGTCAATTGATCGTGTATGGAAACGAGGGCGTCTGCCGCGTGGAGGAGATCGGCACGCCGAAGATCTCCGGTGTGGACAAGCACCGCGATTACTATACGCTTGCGCCCATTTACCGCGAGGGGAAGGTGTTCACGCCCGTGGACAGCAAGGTGTTCATGCGCCCGGTGATCTCGCGCGAGGAGGCGCTGGCGCTCATTGACCGCATCCCGGCGATGACCGCGGAGGTCTATGAAAACGCCAATCTCCGTTTTCTCAATGAGCACTATCAGCAATGCCTCCAGAACTATACCTGTGCTGACCTTCTGCAGCTGATCAAGGACGTGCGCGCCAAGCGCTGCCGGATGATCGAGCGCGGCAAGAAGCTCGGCCTCGTCGATGAGCGCTATATGAAGCGCGCCGAGGAGATGCTCCACGGGGAGCTGGCCGTTGCGCTGGGTATGACGCGCGAACAGGTGCCGCAGTTCATCAGTGATGCGCTCGGTGACGCGGGCGAGCCGGAAGCCGCCCTTGCCTGAATCGGAAGTTGGAAATCCCGCCGGACATTGCGTCCGGCGGGATTTTTGCAGTTTTCCCTTGACAGACGGGCAAAGTGCGTGTATGCTACGGTTTGAATTCGGGACTGATTCCCGATTTGGAGGCGAATCATGCGAAACAGTTATCACACGCAGCAGCGCTGTGCGCTGCTGGCGTTTTTGTCTGCGCACGCGGACGAGCAGTTCACGGTCGAGCAGCTGCTCGCGGCCATGGGCGACGAGGCCCCCGGACGCAGCACGGTCTACCGCGCGCTTGACCGCCTGGTCGAGGAGGGCACGGTGCGCCGCTTCGCGCCCGAGAGCGGCGGGAGCGCGGCCTATCAGGCCATGGATCCCGGTCACTGCGATGCGCACCTGCACTTGAAATGCGTCGGCTGCGGGCGGCTGATCCATCTTGACACCGGCGTCTCCGACGCGCTGCAGGCAGACCTGCTGCGCGCGGCGGGCTTCACGGTCGACGGGCGCAGCACGACGATCTACGGCACGTGCGCCGCCTGCGGCAGAAAGCGGGGCGGCCATGCGTAAGATCTTATGTGTGCTGCTCTCGGCTGTGCTGGCGGTGTCGGCGCTGTCCGGCTGCGCGGTGCAGAAAAACCCGGATGCAGACGATGGCAAGCTCCATGTCGTCACGACGATCTTTGCGCCCTATGACTTTGCGCGGCAGGTCGGCGGGGACGATGTGTCGGTCACGATGCTGCTGCGCCCCGGCTGCGAGGTGCACGCCTATGAGCCGACGCCAAAGGACATCATCGCCATCCGCAATGCCGATGTGTTCATCTACGTCGGCGGCGAGTCGGATGCGTGGGTGCAGACGGTGCTCGAGGGAGTGGATAACCCCGATCTGCGTGTCGTGACGCTCATGGACTGCGTTGAGCTGCTGCACGAGGAAACGGTCGAGGGAATGCAGACCGAACGGCACGGCCACGACCATGATGAGGAGGACGAGGAAGAGCTCGATGAGCACGTCTGGACGTCTCCGCGCAACGCCGCACGCATCTGCCGGAAGCTGTGCGACACGTTCTCCGCGGCGGACAGCGCGCACGCGGCGCAGTATGCGCAGCGCTGTGGGGACTATGTGGAGCAGCTTGACCGCCTTGACGCGGAATTTCAGGATGTAGTGGAGAATTCTGCGCGAAAAACGGTGGCTTTTGCAGACCGTTTCCCACTGCGGTATTTTGCCGACGCCTACGGACTGGACTACTATGCGGCCTATCCCGGCTGCGCGGACGCGGCTGAGCCGTCGGCTGCCACGGTGGCATTTCTGATCGACAAGGTGCGCGCGGAGGGTATCCCGGTCGTGTTCACGATCGAGCTCTCGAACGGCAAGCTCGCCGACACGATCTGTGAGGCCACGGGCGCGAAAAAACTGGAATTTGCGACCTGTCACAACGTGACGGCGCAGGCATTTGCAAACGGCGCAACGTATTTGCAGCTCATGGAGCGCAACGTACAGGCGCTGCGGGAGGCATTGAACTGAATGGCACTCATTACTTGTGAACACGTCTGTCTCGGCTATGACGGGCAGACGGTGCTGCGCGACGTGAACTTCACGGTCTCGCGCGGCGATCTGCTGTGTGTGGTCGGCGAAAACGGCTCGGGCAAGTCCACGCTCATCAAGGGACTGCTCGGGCTCAAGGCGCCGGAGCAGGGCAGCATCACGCTCGGCGACGGACTCGTGCGCAGCGAGATCGGCTACCTGCCGCAGCAGACACAGCTCCAGCGCGACTTTCCGGCAAGCGTGGCGGAGGTCGTGCGCTCGGGCTGCATCAACCAGATGCGCGGCCGCGCGTTTTATTCCCGCGCCGACCGCGCCCGTGCGCAGGAGAACATGGAGCGCATGGGCATCGAGGATCTGGCGCACCACAGCTATCAGGCGCTCTCCGGCGGCCAGCAGCAGCGCGTGCTGCTCGCACGCGCCCTGTGCGCCACGCGCAAGCTCCTGCTGCTCGATGAGCCGGTCACGGGTCTCGACCCCGTGGCGACGGGGGAGCTGTATAACCTCATCAAGCTCGTGAACCTCTGCAACGACATCACCGTCATCATGGTCACGCACGACATTGACGCCGCGCTGCGCTATGCCACGCACGTGCTGCACCTCGGGCACCGGCAGCTGTTTTACGGCACGGCGGCGGACTATAAGCAGAGCGATGCCGCGCGCCGGTTTCTGGGAGGACGGAAGGTATGAAGATCATTCTGGAGATGCTGTCGTATCCGTTTCTCGTGCGCGCGCTCGTGGTGGGCGTGCTGGTGTCGCTGTGCGCGTCGCTTCTGGGCGTGTCGCTCGTGCTCAAGCGCTACTCCATGATCGGCGACGGACTGAGTCACGTCGGCTTTGGCGCACTTGCAATCGCCACGGCGTTCAATCTCGCGCCGCTGGCGGTGGCGGTGCCGGTCGTGGTCGTGGCGGCGTTTTTGCTGCTGCGCCTGTCGCAGAGCGGCAAGCTCAAGGGTGACGCCGCGATCGCGCTGCTCTCGAGCAGCGCACTGGCCATCGGCGTGATGACCGTATCCGTTACGAGCGGCATGAATACCGACGTGAATAACTATATGTTCGGCAGCATCCTGTCGCTGTCGTCGGCCGACCTGCGCCTGAGTCTGATCCTGTCGGCGGCGGTGCTGGCGCTGTTCGTGCTGTGCTATCCGCGCATTTTCGCCGTCACTTTTGACGAGACGTTCTCGCGCGCGACGGGCGTGCACACGCAGGCGTACAATATGCTCCTTGCGGTGCTCACGGCGGTCACGATCGTGCTCGGTATGCGCATGATGGGCGCGCTGCTCATTTCGAGCCTCATCATCTTCCCGGCGCTGACGGCGATGCGCGTGTTCGGCACGTTCCGCTCGGTCACGATCTGCGCGGCCGTGGTGTCGGTGGTGAACTTCCTGCTCGGCATGGTGCTGTCCTACGTGTTCGAGACGCCGTCCGGCGCGAGCGTCGTGGTGGTCGATCTCGTGGTGTTTCTGCTCTTTTGCGGTGTGCAGCGGATCTTGTGCCGCACGAAAAAATGACGTCCAAAGCGGCGGCTCTGACCGGAGCCGCCGCTTTGGACGTTTTCAGCACTGCATCTGCCGGAGCATCTCCTGCCGCAGGTGCGCGATGATGCGCTTTTCGAGCCGGCTGATGTAGCTCTGCGAGATGCCGAGCAGGTCTGCGACCTCCTTTTGCGTCGCCTCGTGCGTGCCGCCGATGCCGAAGCGCAGCAGGATGATGCGCCGGTCGCGCTCGCACAATGTCTCGATGGCGTGCAGGAGCATGGTGCGCTCGGCGTCGTCCTCGAGCGGGCGGCTCACGGCGTCGGCGTCCGTGCCGAGGATGTCCGAGAGCAGCAGCTCGTTGCCGTCCCAGTCGGTGTTGAGCGGCTCGTCGATGCTCACCTCTGTTTTCTGCGCGCTGCATTTGCGCAGATACATGAGGATCTCGTTTTCGATGCAGCGCGAGGCGTAGGTCGCAAGCTTGATGTTCTTGTCCGGCTTGAAGGTGTGGATGGCCTTGACGAGCCCGATCGTGCCGATCGAGATCAGATCCTCGATGTGGATGCCGGTGTTTTCAAACCGGCGCGCGATGTACACCACCAGCCGCAGGTTGTGCTCGATGAGCAGGGACGCGGCGTCCTCGCTCCCGGCGGTGAGCGCGCGGATGGCCTGCTGCTCGGCCTCACGCTCGAGCGGGGCGGGCATGGTGTCGCTCCCGCCGATGTAAAACACCCCCGGCGCACCGCCGCGCAGCCGCAGCCGCAGCGCCGTCCAGAGCGTGTGCAGTCTTTCCAGTAGTCTTGGCACGAAAACCCCTCCTCAGCTTTTTGGCGGCAGCACCATGGAAAATGCCCCGTCGGATGTGAGTGCCTGCGCGCTCAGGGCCAGCAGCATCGGCTCCGGCGCGCCGTCGATCATCACGCTGTCCGGTCGGAACGCCGGCAGCAGCGCACCCGTCACGCCCACCGCGCGGTACGGCAGCAGCACGACCCGTCCGGTGCATTCCGGCAGCGCGCCGAGCACCGTCAGCGTCTGCACCGCGTCGTCCGGCAGCGCGTGCAGCGCCGGAAACAGCGGCAGCACCGCCGCGCGCTCGACCACGGCCGCCGGCAGACCCGACACCGGGTCATGCAGGTCGTTTCCGCTGTCGCGCAGAGCGCGGACGCTCGTGCTGCGTCCGGCGAGTGTGACCGTCACGGTGCGCACCTCGCGGTCGGCGGCCTTTGCCCGCCGGCGGAACACGAGCGACACGGCCGCGTAGCACGCGGCGAACGACAGCGCCAGCACCCGGCCGGACACCGTCACGAGTGCGCCGCTGCCCGGCGACACGCCCGCGAGCAAGCTCGCCGCGTACACCGCGCCGCCGAACGCGGCGGACACCGCGAAAAACACCACCGCGCATCGCGCCCAGTGCGCCTCGCCGCCGAAGGCGATGAGCGCCATGGCCGCGCCGAGCGCGAGCTTCATCGCGCCGCTGCCGAGCCAGCCGCACCCGGGCAGCACCATGACCGCTGCGTACAGCGCGCCCGTGAGCGCTGCGAGCAGATACCGAGCGCGGTGCAGCACCACGCCGCACACGCGCGCGGACGCGAGCACAAGACAGTAGTCGAGCAGCAGATTGAGCCCGAACAGGCGATCGAGATAGATGACGTCCATGGTGCTATCGTATCACGGCGTGCGCGGGAAAATGCGCAAAAGCCGCCGCAGCAAAGTATCCGGAAAAAAGCACGGTTTCCCGGTGTGGGAAATGTCGCAGAGCGTTGATTTTGCAGTGGGCGGCTGTTATAATGATGCGTGATTTCAAAGCAGGTGCGCGCAGTGCGCTGCGTGCTTTCGCTATCCGCTTGGGAGGCAAACGATGAAAGCTGACAAACGATCTTTGGCACTGATCCTGGCGCTGGTGCTCATCTGCACGGTGCTGCCGGTCCCGGCGGCACAGGCTGCGGATGTGCAGCCGGTGCTCTCGGCTGCGCTGGCGCGGCAGGCTTCCGCCGTCCCGTCGCCGGGCTATGGTGATGAGTGGACGGTGCTCGGTCTCGCGCGCGGCGGCTATTACACCGCGGACAGCGACTATTTTGCGCGCTATTACGCAGACCTCGCGGCCAAAGCGCCGGAGCTGACGGCGGCATCCGGGCGCGAGGGCGCGCTCAACGCCTACAAGTCCACGGACAATTCGCGCGTCATCCTCGCCCTGTCCGCCATCGGGCGCGACGCGGCACAGGTCGGCGGGTGCGATTTGACCGCGCCGTATGCGGATTTTGCATGGGTGAGCAATCAGGGCATCAACGGGCCCATCTTCGCGCTGCTCGCGCTCGACAGCCGCAATTACCTGCCCGGCAGCGCGGTGCGCCGTCAGTGCGTGGATGCGATCCTGAGCGCCGAGTGCTCCGGCGGCGGCTGGGCGTTCAGCGGCTCTGCTGCCGACCCGGACATGACGGCCATGGCGCTGCAGGCGCTGGCAGCTTACCGCTCCGAGGCGGCGGTCGCGGCGGCCGTGACGCGCGGTCTGGATGTGCTCTCGGCGATGCAGACCGGCGACGGGGACTTCGCTTCATCCGGCGTTGTGAACGCCGAGAGCGCCGCGCAGGTCATCGTCGCGTGCACGGCGCTGGGCATCGATCCGGACACGGACAGCCGCTTTGTCAAGGACGGCGGCTCGGCGGTCGATGCGCTGCTGACGTTTTATGATGCGGATGCGGCCGCCTTTCGCCACACGGCCTCCGGCGGTGTGAACAGCCTCGCCACCGAGCAGGCGGTGTATGCGCTTGTGGCCGTGTCGCGTCTGCGCCGTGGGCAGAGCAGCCTCTATCAGGAGACGGACACGCCCACGGTCAAGACGCCCGACGACCCCGGCGCGTCGATCGCGCGCGTGCTCTGCACGGCGGACGGCAGCGGCCTCATCCCGGCGGGATACCGCACGGTCGCGGTGTGCCCGCCGGATGCGTCGGCGGACAGCACCGTCACGTTTTCCGACGGGACGCAGCTGCTCTACAGCCCCGTATTGTCCGAGCGCAGCGGCACGCCGACGTGGGTGTGGCTCTTCGCACCGGACGTGACGGATGACGCGCTCAATGACCCGGCAAGCTACACCGCGGCAAGCGGGAAGCCTGCCGTGCTCACCGTCGGCGATGTCAACGGTGACGGCGTCATCAACGCGCAGGATGCGCTGGCCATCCGCACGGTCTGCGCCGGGGAGACGACTCCGGCGGCGAACGTGCTGCTGGCGATGGATGCGGATCTCAACGGCCGCGTGGACGCGCAGGATGTGCGCGCGGTGGCCGACAGCTTTGTGTACGATACGGCGCTGCCCGCAGCGCAGGAGGACGAAACATGAAGTCTTTCCGGACAAAAAAGAATCTTGCCATTGCGCTCAGCGTCCTGCTTGTCGCGGCGATCGTGGTGCTGTGCATCGCGCTGCGGCAAAAGAGCGACGCGGATGTTGACCCCACGCTGACGCTCGTGTGCACGCCGGCGGATGCCGACGGTGTGTGCACAGTCGATGTGGAGCTGACCGGTCTGCCGGACGGCGGACATTACGGGGCGGCGAGCATTGCCGTGGCCTTCGACCCGGCGCAGCTGACCTTTCTCGGCACGGACGACGGGGACATCCCGCTCGTGATGGGAAGCCTCCCTGAGTGGGAGAGCGATCCCGCGCGCGCAAACGAGACCGGCAGCGCGCGTGCGCTGTGTCTGCCGGAGGAGGGGGCTGCGCTGGCCACATCGACCGGCAGCGTGCTCGTGCGCCTGCACTTTCGGCTGGCCGACGGTGTGACGGAGTCGGCGCTGACGGTGACGGACGCGGTGCTTGCCGCCGCGGACGAGACCGAGAGCCTCGCCTCGGCAGCGGCCACGCTCACGGTCGCCGGCGGGACGGTGCGCCGTGGGTAAGCGGCGCGCGCTCGGGCTGCTGCTGTGCCTGCTGCTGTTGCTGTGCACGGCCTGCGGCGGCCGGACGCAAAATGACACCGGTGATCTGCACTGCACGGTGACGATCGAATGCGGCACGGTGCTCGGGCACATGGACGAGCTGAGCCCCGACAAGGCGGAGATCATTCCGCCCGACGGTGTGCTTCTGCCGGAGACGGTGGTCGCCTTTTCTGAGGGCGACACGGTGTTTGACGTGCTGCAGCGGGTCTGTCGGGCGCAGGGCATCCACATGGAGTCAAACTGGACGCCCGCATACAACAGCGCCTACATCGAGGGCATCGGCAACCTCTACGAATTCGACTGCGGCAACCTCTCCGGCTGGATGTACAGTGTCAACGGTGTCTGGCCGGACTATGGCTGCAGCAGCTGCACGCTGCACGACGGCGACACCGTCGTCTGGAGCTATACCTGTGATCTTGGGCGCGACGTCGGCGCCCGGCAAGGAGAACCATGACCGATTCTTTTTCGGCGCTGCATCCGGCGCTGACCTTTTGCTATTTTGCGGCGGTGCTGCTGCTGACGATGTTCGTGCTGCACCCGGTGTTTCTGGCGCTGAGCCTGCTGGGCGCGCTGGGCTACTGCGCGCAGCTGCGCGGCTGGCGCAGCCTGTGGCGGACACTCGGCCGGCTCGTGCCGTTTCTGGTGCTGATGGCGGCGCTCAATGCACTGTTCAACCACGCGGGCGTGACGATGCTGTTTTATCTGCCCAACGGCAACCCCGTCACGCGCGAGGCCCTGTGCTACGGAGCGGCTGCGGCGGCGATGTTCGCGGCCGTGATTTTGTGGTTTCAGTGCTGCAACGCCGTCATGACGGCGGATAAATATCTGTACGTGTTCGGCGGCGTGCTGCCGAGCGTGTCCCTGCTGCTGAGCATGGCGCTGCGCTTCGTGCCGAAGTTCACGGCGCATATGCGCGCTGTCGCTGCGGCGCAGGCGTCGCTCGGCTGCGGCACGCGTGAGGGCAGTGCGTGGCAGCGGCTGCGCAATGGTGTGCGCGTGCTGTCCGTCACCGTCTCGTGGGCGCTCGAGAGCGGCATCACGGCGGCGGACTCCATGAAGAGCCGGGGCTACGGCGCCGGCAGAAGAACGTATTTCGGCAACTACCGCTTCACCCGGCGCGACGGCCTGCTCGGCGCCGTGCTTGCGCTCGCGCTTGCGGGCGTGTGCGTGGGCATCGGCCGCGGCGCGCTGTATGTGCGCTACTACCCGTCGATGCACATCGGCAGCGCCGGCGCGCTCGGCGCGGTGTGCGCGGCGTGCTTTGCGCTGCTGTGCTTTTTGCCGCTGCTGCTCGATGGAAAGGAGGCGCTGACATGGCGTCGTTTGCGCTCGAACATCTGACATTTTCCTATCCGGGGCAGACGCGCCCGGCGCTCGACGATCTCACGCTCACGATCCCCGAGGGGGCGGTCACGGTGCTCTGCGGCGAGAGCGGCAGCGGCAAGTCGACCCTCCTGCGCCAGCTCAAGACCTGCCTTACGCCGCATGGCGAGACCGGCGGCACGGTGCGCTTTGGGGACGCACTTTTAAAAGACATCCCGTTTGCCGAGCAGGCGCGGCGCATCGGCTTCGTGCTCCAGCATCCGGACGATCAGATCGTGACGGACAAGGTGTTTCACGAGCTCGCGTTCGGGCTCGAGAGCCTCGGCTGCGATGAAGCGGCCATGCGGCTGCGTGTCGCCGAGATGGCGAGCTATTTCGGCATTGCCGACTGGTTCGAGCGCGACGTGCACACGCTCTCCGGCGGGCAAAAGCAGATGCTCAATCTCGCCTCCGTCGTGGTCATGCGGCCGGACGTGCTCATTCTGGATGAGCCGACGAGCCAGCTCGACCCCATCGCGGCGAGCACTTTCCTGCACACGCTGCGCAAGCTCAACGAGGAGCTCGGTCTCACGATCCTGCTGTCCGAGCAGCGGCTGGAGGAGGCCGTGCCGCTGGCCGACCACCTCATCGTGCTCGAGCGGGGACGGCTGCTTGCATCCGGTGCACCGCGCACTGCGGCAGCCGCCGTGCGCAGCCGGCCGATCTTCTCTGCCATGCCTACGGCGGCGCGCATCGCCGCCGCGCTCGGCGCACCGGAGCACCTGCCGCTCACCGTGCGCGAGGGGCGGGCATATCTGCGCGGCTATGCGCAGCATCCGCTGTCGGAGGCGAAAAGTGCCCCCGCACAGGCACAGCCCGTGCTGACCGTGCGCGACGGCTGGTTTCGCTATGCGCAGAACGCGCCGGACGTGCTGCGCGGTTTTTCACTCACGCTGCGCCCGGGCGAGCTCTACGCGCTCACCGGCAGCAACGGCGGCGGCAAGACGACGGCGCTCGGCGTGCTTGCGGGGCAGCTGCGGCTGTATCGCGGCAGCGTGTATCTGGACGGGAAAAAGCAGCGCACGCTCCAGCCCCTGCGCGACGGCATCGCCGCCGTGCCGCAGGACCCGCGCACGCTCTTCACGGCGGACACGGTGCGCGCCGATCTCGCGTCGCTCGGCAGAGATGACGCACTGGTGGACACGGTTGTGCAGCAGATGGCGCTCGCGCCGCTGCTCGAGCGGCACCCGTTTGATCTCTCGGGCGGGGAGCAGCAGCGTGCCGCGCTGGCGAAGGTGCTGCTCATGCAGCCGCGCGTGCTGCTGCTCGATGAGCCGACCAAGGGCATGGACGGCGCGTTCAAGGCGGACTTCGGCGCGCTGCTGCGCAAGCTCTGCGCGCAGGGCACGGCTGTGTGCATCGTGAGCCACGATGTGGAGTTTTGCGCACAGTATGCCGACCGCTGCGGTCTGCTCTTTCGCGGCGAGGTCGTGACGGAAAACGACCCGCGCGCGTTTTTCTCCGGCAATTATTTTTACACCACGGCGGCGGCGCGCATCGCGCGCACCGCTGCACCCGGCGCGGTGCTGTGCGAGGAGGTCGTGCAATGTCTGGCAGACTGACGCGCCGCACATGGGTCGCGCTGGCGATCCTGCTTCTGGCGATCCCGGCACTGATGGCGGTGTTCGTGTGCGTGTGGGATGAGCGCAAATACTACCTCACGTCGCTGCTGCTCGTGGGGCTGATGTTCGTGCCGTTCGTGCTGCGCTTTGAGGGGCGCAGACCGCAGGCGCGCGAGCTCGTGCTGCTCTCGACGATGACGGCACTGGCTGTGGCCGGGCGCGCGGCGTTTTACTGGCTGCCGCAGTGTAAGCCCGTGTGCGCGATCGTGATCCTCACGGCGGTGGCCTTCACGCCGGAGGCGGGCTTCGTCACCGGCGCGGCGGCGGGGCTGATCTCGAACTTTTTCTTTGGTCAGGGACCGTGGACACCGTGGCAGATGCTCGGCTTCGGGCTCGTGGGCTTTGTCGGCGGCGTGCTGTTTTCGGGGCGCAGGGTGCGCCTTGTGCCGCTGCTGATCTACGGCTTTTTGTCGGTGTTCGTGCTCTACGGCGTGCTGCTCGACACGGCGAGCATGCTCATGTATAATGCCGCGCCTTCGTGGCAGCTCTGGCTTGCGACGTGCGCATCCGGGGTCGTTTTTAACCTCATTCATGCGGGTGCGACGGCCGTGTTTCTGCTCCTGCTGTATAAGCCGCTCCTGAGCAAGCTTGCGCGTGTGAAAGAAAAATACGGGCTTCTGGAATGAAAAAAGTCTCCGCATCCGGTTGGATGCGGAGACTTTTTCAAACTGCCGGAAAAAACCGTACTTCATGCCCGCTGCCAGAGCAGGCGGTGATCATCAAAGGCAACCTGCAGCCGGCCGGTGTCCTTCCCCCACGCGAGGTAGGAGCGCACCGTACTGCCGACGAGCGCGTACTGCTCAAAATCCATCACGAGGTCAAAGCGCCGGAACAGCTGCTGCAGCACGGACTCGAACGTCTGCGGGGTGCGGCAGAGCTCGGTGATGATGTCCGCGATCTCGAGCACCTTGTCGATGTTGTACTGCGCCAGCGGCACGATGTCCTCCGTCACGGCGGCGTGCGCCGGCACGAATGCACGCGCGCGGAGCGTCTTGACCGTCTCGAGCGTGTTCAGGTACGCTGCGACGTCGTAAAGAAAGCCGATCTGATACTTTTCAAGCGTCTCGCGGCTCGACAGGCAGTCGGCCAGATACACCACGTCGTCCGGCGTGCGAAAGCCCACCATGTCGAAAAAATGCCCCGGCAGCGGCAGCAGCCCGAACCCATCCGGCAGGCACGCCGCAGTCAGCTCCTGCGCGTCGCTCGGCTTCGCCATGAGAAACTTATGCCGCAGCTCCTTCGGCGGATAGCCGCCGTAGAGAAACGCGGGCTCGAGCAGCGTGTGCCGCGTGAAGTCGCACTCGATGCCGGGGGCGTAGACCTTGCAGCCGGTCTGGTTTTGCAGGTACTGGTTGCCGCCGATATGGTCGGCGTTGGAGTGCGTGTTGTAGATGGCGGTCAGGTGCCAGCCGTTCTGGTCGAGCAGCTGGCGCACCTTGCGTCCGGCCTCCTTGTCGTTGCCGCTGTCGATGAGGCAGACATCGGTGCCGTTGAGGCGCACGAGACCGATCTTGGCGGGGCTCTGGATATAGTAGCTGTTTGCGGAAACCTGCATCAGTTCGTACATCGGGGTGTCCTCCTTTTTCAGATGTTTTGCCGGCGGATGAGCGGCTCGACCTGCGCGGCGAGCTGCGCGAGCGCGCCCGGTGCAAACGGGGAGCGGAAGCCGGCCTCGGTCAGCAGGTCCGTCCAGAGCTTTTCGCCGCCCTGCTCCGACAGGTGCAGGTAGCGGGCAAATGCATCGGCGTAGTCGGCCTGCGACGCGAGCAGGAACTGGAACGCCGCCGTCTGCGCAAGGCAGTAGTCGATGTAGTAAAACGGCGTCTCATAGATGTGCATCTGGTATTGCCAGCGCGTGCCGCGTTCGAGATACGGGATGCCGCGCTGGTCGATGTGCGGACGGTACTTCGCCTCCAGCTCCAGCCAGACGGCGTTGCGCCCGGCGGGGGTGAGATCTGGCTCGGCGTAGATGCGGTGCTGGAATTCGTCCACCATCGTGCCGTAGGGCAGAAAGCTCAGCGCATCGAGCGCGTGCTGGAAGCGGTAGCGCTGCGCGTCGCCCGCCTGCGGGAAAAAGCCGTCGAGATACGGCCAGGCGAAAAACTCCATGCTCATCGAGTGCGTTTCGGCGGTCTCCATGCCGCCGCAGCCGAGCTCGAGCGCGAAGCGGTTGTTCGCGATCAGGTAGGCGTTGAGCGCGTGGCCGGCCTCGTGCGTCACGACGTCCACGTCGCCGGAGGTGCCGTTGAAGTTTGCGAGGATGAACGGCTGATGATACTTGACAAACTCCGTGCAGTAGCCGCCGCCCCACTTGTTCGGGTGCGCATCGACGTCGAAGGCCTCGTTTTGGCACATCATGCGGAAAAACGCGCCCGGCACGTCGCCCATGGCGTCGTACATCTTCTGCGCCGCGGCAAAGAGCGCCTCCTTGCCGCAGGGCGTCGGATCGCCGCCGGGGGTAAAGACCTCGTTGTCGTAGAGGCGGAACGTGTCAATGCCGAGACGCTTTGCGTTTTCCAGCCGCAGCCGCGACACGACCGGCACGATGTCGTGCACGATGTTCTCGCGGAACGTCTGCACGGCCTGCACATCGTAGCACATGCGCTCCATGCGGCAGTAGCCGAGCTCGATGAAGTTTTCATAGCCCATTTTCCTGGCCATCCGGTCGCGCACGTGCACGAGCCGGTCAAAGATGCCGTCGAGCTGCTCACTGTGTGCTTCCAGCGTCGTGCCGAGCACCTCATAGCATTCTCTGCGCGTGGCGCGGTCGGCGCTGCGGGCGTATTTCATCAGCATCGGGCGCGGCAGCTGTTCGCCCCGGAAGGGGAAGAGCATACCCGCCATGAGCTGGGCATATTCGCTGACAAGCTTGTTCTCCTCGACCATGTCGTCCACGATCTCCGGCGACATACTCCGCCGCTGCAGCTCCATGCTGCGCAGCAGGATCGGCGAGAGCGCCTGCTCGAGCTCTGCCCGAAACGGGCTGTCGAGCACGGCGGAGGCATACTGCAGATCCAGGTTTTCGATCTCCGGACCGATCTCGTCGTAGTAGTCCTTCTCGGCCAGATAAAACGGGTCGACGGTGTTGATCGTGTAGCGCATATACGACAGCGACTGTGCCGTATCATACTCCGTCTTGAGCGAGAGATATTCCGCGCGCGCTTCGAGGATCTCCTCGACGCTCCGTGCGCCGCGCACGCGCTCGATCACGTGCCGGAGTCCGGCGGTCATCTCCTCGCGCGTTACGCGCCGGTAGGGGAGTTGGGATACTTTCATGCTTGCTCCTTTCCAAGGTCTGCGGCGAAAAACTGCTTTTTGCTATGCAAAAATATGAAATGATGCACAAAAACTTCATGCACCGGCATTTGCGGCGTTTCACAGTGCAGCACGCATGCATGGAGTTTTATGCCATCATATAACCGCGCTGCCGATTCGTCAAGAACTGTTTGCGCCTGCACCGAGATGCGAAAGCGAAGACGCCCCGGATGTCTGGCATCCGGGGCGCCGCGCGATTTATTCGGTTTCGTTTTTCGCCTGATAGGCGCGCACGTAGGCCACAAGCGTGTCGACGGTTTTCTCGATGCCGAGCTTGCCGCTGTTGACGACGAGGTCGTAGCCGCGCGCATCGCCCCACTTCGTGTCGCAGTAGTAGTTGTGGTAGGCCTTGCGGTCGCGGTCGACGCGGCGCATCTCCTGCGCCGCCTGATCGGCGGTGAGGGATTTTTCCTCCATAAGCCGCTGGCGCTTCACGTCGGGCTTTCCGGCGATGAACAGGTGCACGGCGTTCGGGTTGGCGCGCAGCACATAATCCGAGCACCGGCCGAGCACGACGAACGACTCGCCGCTGTCGGCAAGCTCCTGAATGTGCTCGAACGTCTCGCGTGCGAGTGCATCCTCCGGCGCGTTGAAGTTCTCGCCGATGCGGCGCGACCACAGCAGGTGCACCGGCTTCTCGTCATAGCGCGCGGCGTCCTCGGCGTTGAAGACACTGGCCAGCAGCAGCTCCTTATCATAAAACGCGATGCCGAGCTGCTTCGCGATCTGTTCGGCGATGTACTTGCCGCCGCTGCCGTGTTCACGGCCGACGGTCACGATGATTTGCTTCATGATGCGTTACCGCCTTTCTCAAAGTAGGGTCACAGGTATCTCAGAAACAGGCATCCCAGCGAGACCGCAATGACCAGTACGGTGGCCGGAACGCAGTATTTGCAGTATTTGCCCCAGCTGATGGGGTGGCCACTCTTGGCCGACACGGATGTGGCCACGACGTTGGCCGACGCGCCGATGGGCGTGGCGTTGCCGCCGAGGTCGGTGCCGAGCGAGAGTGCCCAGGCAATCACGCGCAGATCCATGCCCTGCGTCGCCGCGATGGACTGGATGACCGGTACCATGGTGGCCGCGAACGGGATGTTGTCGATCAGCGCACTGCACACGGCCGAGAGCAGCAGGATGATGACGATGACGGCCTTGATGCTGCCGCCGCTGATGCTCGAGATGAACTGCGCGATGAGCTTGAGCACGCCGGTCTGCTCCAGTCCCGCGACGGAGATGAACAGGCCGATGAAAAACAGCAGCGTCTTGTAGTCCACGCCGCGCAGCACTTCCTTCACGCCGGTGCTGCCGTTGGTGCACACGGTCACGAGCAGCGTCAGCGCTGCGACGATCACGCCGATGCACGCGACGGTCAGCCTGGTCTGCGCGTGTGTCACAAGCAGCGCGACCGCGATGAGAAACACGACCACATCCGCGATGAACGCCTTGCGGTCGGCGATGGCGGTCGCCGGGGCGGGACAGACGGCGTCAGCCGGACGGGCAGCCTCACTCGCCTTGAGCGGCTTGCGGAAGCACAGCCAGAAAAACAGCAGCACGAACACAAAGCAGATCCCGACGATCACGCCGGTGTTCTGGATGAAGTCCGTGAACGTATAGCCGAGTGCCGTGCCGATGATGATGTTGGGGGGATCGCCGCACATGGTGGCAGCGCCGCCGAGGTTCGCGCAAAAGACCTCCGACAGGATCATCGGGACGGGGTCAAAGCACAGGATCTGCGCCAGCTCCAGCGTGACGGTCGCCAGAAACAGCACGACCGTGATGCTGTCGATGAACATGGCCAGAAACGCGGCCATGGCCATGAAGCACACCAGCAGCGGCACAACATGATAGTGCGTGGCTTTGGCCAGCGACAGGCACAGCCAGCGGAAGAACCCGGATTTGCCGAGCCCTTCGACCATGATCATCATGCCGGTGATGAAGAAAATGGTCGACCAGTTGACGCCGGAGCTTGCACTCTCCGAGGCGCCGTACCAGAAGTCGGTGCGGAAGAATGCGCCGAGATTCAGCGCATTTTTGATCGCGTCCCAGCTATGCATGCAGATGCCGAACACGACCACGAGCACAAGTGCCGCACTGCCGAGCGTGACATACTGGCGCTCGAATTTGTCCATGATGATGAGCGCAAACATGCCGACGAAGATGACGGCGGCGAGGATTTGAGCAGTCATAGGAAAAGACCTTCTTTCTTGCTTCCTGAATGTTGCGGGGGGCGCGGACGCAGGGCAGCGAAGAAAGAAACGATTGCTTTGCGGCGGTGTTTCCCCTGATCAGGAGAGGAATTTTAGCGCGCGCGGCAGCAAAAGTCAAGAGATATTTTGAATATCTGAACGCATTCTTATCAGACTTTTCAATGCTCAATATTACAGGCATTTATAGGCGATGATCGTCGCGCCGCCCTTGCCCTCGTAGCGCTTGATCTGGTACTTGTTCGGGAAGGCTGCCAGCAGCTCCGGCAGCTTGCTGTAGCCGTAGGCGCGGACGTTGAAGTCGGGCTTGACGCGCTTGATGTACAGCCCCGAGGAGCTGACGTTGACAAAGCCGTCGGCGTCCTGATACTTCTCGGAGGCGATGTGCAGCAGGTTGTGGATCTCGCGGATGTCGGGCTTTTTCGGCTCCGGTTCGGGTTCGGGGGCCGGCGCCGGCTCCGGCTCGGCGGCCGGTGCGGGCTCGGCGGCGGGCTTTTTCGTGCTGCGGACGGTCTTTTTCGCCTTGCGCGCTGCGGGCTTTTTGGCGGCGGGCTCGGCCGTGTGCTCAACGGCGGGCTTGTCGTCCGCCTTGGCGAGGTAGTCGATGAGGATGAAGTCATCGCACGCGTTCTTAAATGACTCCGGCGTCGTCGTCACGCCCGCGCCGATGATGTAGAGCCCCGACTCGCGCAGCCGGATGGCCAGCGGCGTGAAGTCGCTGTCGCTCGACACGAGCACGAGCGCGTCATACATATTCGTGTGCAGCAGATCCATCGCGCCGATGACCATGGCGATGTCGGTCGTGTTCTTCCCGGTGACGTAGTCAAACTGCTGCTCGGCGCGGATGGCGAGGCGCTTGAGCTCCGGTTCCCAGTTTTTCAGCGAGTCCTTGCGCCAGTTGCCGTAGGCTTTTTTCACAACGATGCGGCCGTAGGTCGACACCTCGTGCAGCACGGCTTCAAGTTTGGTCAGCTGCGTGTTGTCGGCGTCGATCAAGACGGCGATTTTCTGAAAGTTTTCCATATATGTTGCTCCTGAGCTGCCGTATAGCAGAGATTTTTTCTTCATTATAGCGTTTTTGCGCGCAAAATGCAACGAAAGCGGGGCGTAGCTCCCGCTTTCGTTGTCAGGTTTATGTGCCCGCGTCGGCGTCTGCCGGACACTGCCGTCCGTTGGGGTCAATATGTGTGTCGCCGGGCAGGAGCATCTGCGAGACCGGCAGGATCGTGTAGCCGTCGGCGATGAGCGCCTCGATGATCCCGGCCAGTGCCTCCGGCGTGTGCTCGGCCGCGTTGTGAAACAGCACGATGCTGCCCGGCTGCACGCGCGTGAGCACGCGCGAGGTGATCTCGTCGCCGCTCAGCCCCTTCCAGTCGAGCGAATCCACGTCCCACTGGACGGCGTGCATCCCGAGGGCGTTGATCGCGGAGATCACGGTGTCGTTGTACTCTCCGTAGGGGCAGCGAAACAGCGTCGGCCGCGTGCCGGTGACGGCTTCGATCTTATCGGCGCAGGTGTTGACCTCCGATTCGATCTGCTCGGCGCTGAGCTGCGCCATGTGCGGGTGCGTGCTCGAGTGGTTCATGACCTCGTTGCCCGCGTCTGCGAGCGCCTTGACCGACTCCGGATATTTGTCCACCCACTCGCCGACGACGAAGAACGTCGCGTGTACGTTGTATTTGCCGAGGATGTCGATGAGTGCCTGTGTGTCCTCGTTGCCCCACGCCGCGTCGAACGTCAGGCTCACGACGCGGTCGTCGCGCTGCACACTGTAGATGGGCAGCACGCGCTTGGCCGCGCTCACGCCCACGATCGCGGGACTGTTCACCGCCCAGAACATGAGCGCGATGGCCAGCACCATTGCGCACGCGCTCAGCAGTTTCCGGTGTTTTCTGATGGCTTGGCGTACTTTGTGCATTGCACCACCTCCGGCTTTCTGCCCTCATCCTATGCGCGGGAGCAGGCGGATATGCGCCGGTTTTGGTTTACATAATTCCTATGCGCAGACGGTGCTTGACGCGCGGCGGATTTTCCGCTATCATGAGCCGAACGATGAGGTGATGACGATGCAATTTCTCTGCGCGCCGATGGAGGGCGTGACCGGCGACCTGTTCCGGCAGGCGCAGCGGCAGACCTTTCCTGCGGCGGACAGCTACTATACGCCCTTTCTTTCGCCGACGGCGAACCGCACCTTTTCCCCGCGCGAGCTGCGCGAGATCGACCCGGCGCACAATGCGGGCATCCACGTCGTGCCGCAGCTTATGGGGCACTGCGCCGAGGATTTTCTCTGGATGGCGGGACGGCTTGCGGACATGGGTTACGACGAGGTGAACTTCAACCTCGGCTGCCCGTCGAACACGGTCACGGCAAAGAAAAAAGGCGCGGGCCTGCTCACGGAGCCGGAGCTGCTGCGGCAGTTTTTTGACGACGTGTTTGCTGCCTGTCCGCTGCCGGTCTCGGTCAAGACCCGCCTCGGCAAAACGACGGCGGAGGGCTTTCCCGCGCTGCTGGAGCTCTACAACGACTACCCGATCCGCGAGCTGATCGTGCATCCGCGTGTGCAGGCGGATCAGTATCACGGGCAGCCGGATCTGGAGGCGTTCGCCTATGCGCTCGCGCACAGCCGCGCACCGGTGTGCTACAACGGCGACCTGTTCGACGCGCCGGCCGTGCATGCGTTTCAGGCGCGGTTTCCGGCAGTGGAGCGCGTCATGCTCGGGCGCGGGCTGGCTGCCAATCCCGGCCTGATCGGTCAGCTGCGCACGGGCAAAGCGCCGACGGCGGCGCAGCTGCAGGTGTTTCACGACCGGCTCTACGCTGCCACACGCGCGCGCATTCCCGACCGGCGTGCGCTGCTGTTTCGCATGAAGGAGGCGTGGCGCTATCTCGGCTGCAGCTTTGCCGACGCTGAGCGCCCGCTGCGCCGCATCCGCAAGGCACAGGATATGACAGAGTATGACAGCGCGGTGCGCCAGCTCTTCGCGTCCTGCCCGGTGCGGGAGGATGCGGGCTACCGTGTCTGAAAATGTGTTTGTCCCCGGCAGCTGCGCTGCCGGGGACAAACTGTTTTCCTGACTATGTTTTATGGATGCCAGCTGCTGTTGGGTCGATCGCCGGACTGCGGCTGCCAACCGTTGGGTGCCCGGTCGCCCATGCTGCGCGGCAGGCTGCGGTAGAACGCGGCGCGTGACACGGCCATGTACGGCGTGAGCCACAGTGCCCCGATCCCGGCGGTCAGCACCGTCAGCAGTGCCCAGCCGAAAAAGCTCAGATCCAGACAGAATAGATCGCCCTTGCGCCCGTCCATGAGCGCCTTGGAGCGCTCGATGGCGTCCGACGGCGTGATGGTCGGGTTTTCGGCCATGATATACGTTGCCATCGAGTAGCGGTATGCGGCGATGATGCCGGGGATGACGAACAGCAGCGACCACGCGAACACCTTGAGCGCGATGAGCAGGTTGAGCACGAAGGCGCTGCCGAAGATGTCGAAGGCGGAAAAGAGGTCGTCAAACTGCGCCTGCTCGCCGTCAACGAGCTTCAGGCAGAAGCGGTCGTGCCCGATCGAGATGCTGCCGCGGAGAACAAACTGTCCCATGGCGAGCACGCTGGCGACTGGCACAAGGACGTGCGTGAAGCGGCGCATGGCCTCGGGGTAATACCGGCTGATGTCTGAGTTCTGGAACGACACGGTCAGCGACGACGTGCCGCCGCCGAGCACGGTCGCCAGCAGCGTCACGCCGACGGCCAGCCACCAGAAGTTTTTCAGCGCGCGGCGCGCCATGCTGCGATAATCAGATGCGCAATACATAGAAAACCTCCTTTGTGTCACCAGGGGGTGCGTTCCTGCCCGTGCACGAGGTAGGCGTGCTCGGCCAGCTCCGCGAGCGGGCTGTCGCTGCGGGAGTCGGAGTAAAACTCCGCGATCTCTACGTCGGGGTAGGTCTCGTGCAGGCGGCGCACCTTTTCCGCACCATGGCAGTTTTCGCCGTCGGTCATGCCGGTGTGCTTGTCCACGCGCGAGGCCAGCAGCCGCACGCCGAGCTTCTGCGCCGGGATGCGCACGAGAAACTCCGGCGATGCGGAGATGATGATGTCATCCGGGCGCTGCTGCGCGAGATACCACGCGTTCACGCGCGGGAAGTTTTTTGCCCAGAACGCCTCGAGCTCCGCGTCCACATCCGGCACACGGCGCAAAAAGCCGTACATCCGCTCCTTGACGGCGGTCTTGCTGATCTTGCCGAGCCAGTAGCCCGGCAGCAGCGCGAGCGTGCGCAGCAGCGGCCAAATTACGCCGGGGTGGCGGTGCAGACACCAGCGCACGAACGCCACCGTGCTGTCCACGGGAAAGATGGTCTTGTCCCAGTCGTATACGTTGACTTTTTCCATAGAGCTCCTCTCAGTAGAGCGTGCCGGCCAGCTGCATATACGCAGCGGCGACGGCCTCGCGGATGAAGTAATTGATGCGCATGGACGGCAGAGTGGTCTCGGCGGCGATGCCGGCGGGGTCAGCACCCAGAGAGCGCGCCATGCGCTTGGCGCGGTAGAGGTGGTATTCGCTCGTCACGATGCCGACGCCGTCGGCGGGGTCGCCGCCGCGTGCGCGGAGGATCGCAAACGAATTTTCCAGGTTCTCGCGTGTGGTGCGCGAGCGGTCCTCCTGCACGATGCGCGCGCTGTCGATGCCGTGCGCCGTGAGGTAGTCGGCCATGGCTCTGGCCTCCGTGATATCCTCGCCCGGCCCCTGACCACCGGAGACGATGACCGTGGCGGCGGGGTTCGCGTTCAGATAGGCGAGCGCTGCGTCGAGCCGGTTGCACATCGACAGCGACGGCGTACTGCCGTTGACGCCCGCGCCGAGCACGATGATCGTGTCGGGGTGCGCGTCGGTGTCCGTGTGCGCGTCGCGCACGACGGGGATCTCAAAGACCGTGAACACGATCAGCCCTGCGCACACGAGCACACCCAGCACGGCGCGCCCCACGCGGTGCACCCGCGGGAACAGAAACACCAGCACGGCGATGCCCCAGAGCGTATACCCCAGAAAATCGTGCCCCGGCATGGCAAAGCGCAGCACACAGCCTGCAAGGATGAGCAGGAGCGCGATCAGTGCGGAACATTTTCGTTTCAGTCGCATAATGCCTCCCATGCCTCATAGAGCGCCTCGAGCTGCGTGTTGAGCGTCTGCTTTTGCGCGTCGAGCTCCATGAGCTTCTGATAGTCGGTGGCGTTGGCCTCGCTCTCGGCATCGAGCGCCGCGAGCTGTGCCTCCAGCTTTTCGATGTCGCGCTCCGTGCGCTCGCGCTGACGCGTGGTGTTCGGGGCGCGCTTCGGCTTTGGCTTCTTTTCTCGCTCGACGGCCTTGACCGTCTGCTGCAGTGCGGTCTGGCGCGCGCGGTAGGCGCGAAACTCCTCGTATGTGCCGCGGTAGTCCGTGATCGTGCCGTTTTCCAGCAGCCAGATGCGGGTGGCAAACTTCTCGATGAAGTACCGGTCGTGCGACACGAACAGCAGCGCCTGCGTGTAGTCGCTCAGCGCGTCCTCGATCCACTCGCGGCTGGCGATGTCGAGGTGGTTGGTCGGCTCGTCGAGGATGAGGAAGTTGATCTCCCGGCGCATGAGCATACACAGCCGCAGCCGCGAGAGCTCACCGCCCGAGAGCGCCGACACGGGCTTGAGCACGTCCTCACCGCAAAAGCCGTAGGCGGCAAGCTGATCGCGCGCCTCCTGCGGCGTGCACTTGCACTCGTAGAGCATTGTGTCGAGCATGGAGCGCTCCGGCACGGCAAAGCGCACGATCTGCGGCAGGTATGCCGTGCGCACGGACGGCCCGCGCTGCACCCAGCCGGTGTCCGGCGTCTCCTCGTTCATGACGAGGCGCAAAAATGTCGTCTTGCCGGCGCCGTTGTCGCCGATGAGGGCAATGCGCTCGCCGCCGGTCACGGTCAGGTCGAGATCGTGAAAGAGCGTGCGCGCGCCGTAGCGCTTGCCGAGCCCCGCCATGGTCAGCACGTCGTCGCCGCGAAATTCCTGCGCCGTGAAGTGCACATTGAGCTTGCGCGCCTCGGTCGGCCGGGCGGTCGTCTCAAGCTTTTCCATGCGCTTTTCGATGGAAAACGCGCGCTTGTGCAGCTTGTCGTTGCCCATGAACGCCCAGAGGTGCAGCTTTGCCGCTGCCTCCGTGAGCTGCTGGAGCTTGGCCTGATCCTTCTCGTATTTTTTGAGCTGCTCGTCAAAGCGGCGCTGCCGCTCAACGACGTAAAAGCTGTAGTTTCCGCTGTAAAACTCCGCCTGCCCGGACGTGAAGTCGATCGAGCGCTGCACGACACGGTCGAGAAAATACCGGTCGTGGCTGATGACGAGCACCGTGCCGCGGAAATGCAGCAGGTACGTCTCGAGCCACTCGGTCGCGCGCAGATCGAGGTGGTTGGTCGGCTCGTCGAGCAGGAGGATGTCCGTGTCCTCCAGGATGAGCCGCGCGAGGTTCACGCGCGTTTTTTCCCCGCCGGAGAGCGAGTCAAACGGCTGCGCGCGCATCGCGGCCGGGATGTCCAGACCGTTGGCGACGCGGTTGCGCTCGTGCTCCATGTCGTACCCGCCGAGGCGGCGGAAGCTTTCCGACAGGCGGTCGTATTCGGCCAGCAGCGCGGCCGAATCGTCGCACGCCATGCGCGCGGTCAGCTCGTTCATGCGCGCCTCCATGTCATAGAGCCGCCGGTGCGCCTCACGCAGCACGTCCTCCGTCGTCCAGCCGTCGGGGTAGACCGGGATCTGCGAGATCAGTCCCAGCCGCCGTCCGGCGGCGATGGACACCGTGCCGGCGTCGGGCTGTAGTTCGCCCGAGAGGATGCGGAAAAACGTCGTCTTGCCGCAGCCGTTGCGCCCGAGGATGCCCACACGCTCCCCGGCATTGACGTCAAATGTGATACCTTTTAATATGTCATTGCCCTGCTCAAAGCCCTTGACGAGCCCGCGGACGGATAGATCGATCATGTGTGACTCCTAAGTTACTTGTTCACGGCTGCCTGCAGCACGGTGTTGGCCACGGCGCCTGCGTTCGTCAGACCGCCGCCGGCGTTTTCCACCAGCACGACGAAGGCGTACGGGTGCGCATCGTCGAGTAGGAAGCCCGTGAACCATGCGTGCGACGTGCCGTCGCCGACTTCGGCGGTGCCGGTCTTGGCGCAGAGATTCAGCCCCGGGAAACGGTTCGTGCCGTAGTGCGCCGAGACGTTGTAGTTCATCATGTCGCGCAGCTTGTTGGCGGTCGCGGTGCTGAGCAGGGTCGTGCTCGAGCCGCTGGGCGTGTCGAGCAGCAGCGACGGCTCGACGACGCTGCCACCGTTGGCGATGGCCGAGACGTAGCGCAGCATGGAGTACGGGCAGATGAGGTCCTCATACTGACCGATGCCCGACCAGGCGAGGTTTGCGCTGCCGGACGCGCCCTTGGTGAAGCTGCCGGCCATCGTCGGGATGCCGCTCAGCGACTGGGAATCGAGGAAGCCGAGCTTCTTGGCGTAGCTCTCGATGGTGTCCGCGCCGAGCTCGAGCGAGATCTGCGCGAACGCACAGTTGCAGGAATTTGCCAGCGCGTCCTCGAACGTCTGACTGCCGTGCACGCCCGTGCACTTGACGGTCACGCCGCCGACGTCGACGCTGCCCGCGCAGGTGAAGCGGCGGGTGCTGATGTCCTTGATGTTCTCGAGCGCGGCGGCGGAGGTGATGAGCTTGTAGATCGAGCCCGGTGTGAACGAGCCGTTGATGCAGCGGTTGATATATGCGCCGTCCGGCACGTCGCCGTCAACGGCCGGGTCGATGCTCGGCCCGGAGACCATGCACAGCACCTCGCCCGTCTTGTAATTGCTCACGAGCACGGCGCCCTTGCGCCCGGCAAGCGCTTCATAGGCCGTGACGCACAGGCTCGAATCAAGCGTGAGCGCGACGGTGTGCCCGTCGGTCGCATAGGTGCCGGTGATGGGGTTGTAGCCCGAGAGCTGCTTGGAAAACGCCTTGAGCGCGCCGGTGCCGATGTTGCCGGCGTAGTCGCCGACGGCCTGATAGCAGGCCTTGCGCACAGCGGCGTCCTCGGCGTAGCTGCGCGAACCGCCGCTGGCGGTCGCAAGCACAACGCCGCTGCGGTCGGTGAGTGTTCCGGTGTTGAGCACGCCGCTGGTGTAGACGCTGCTGTTGGCGGCAAAGGTCGCCCACTCAGCGCCGTGTTCGATGTAGCGCACGATGTACACGCCGATGCCGCCGAGCACCAGCACGGCGACGAGCAGCGCGCTCATGGCGCGGCGTTTGACTTTGTTCATGCCTGCGCCTCCTTTTTGCTGCGCGACGGCAGCCGCACCACGAAGCTTGCGCCGCGCCGGGTGTCGGCCGCCTTGATGTAGGCCAGCAGCATCCAGCACGAGAGCATACTCGACCCGCCCTTGGATACGAACGGGAACGTCACGCCCGTGAACGGCAGAATGTCCAGCACGCCGAACACGTTGAGCGACATCTGCACGAGCATGAGCGTCACGGTGGCGCAGCCGGCGATGACGTAATACGACGAGCGGCCCTGGGCCGCGTTTTTGACGGTGAAGATGGCCAGCGCGATGATGGCCAGCATTGCACACAGCGCCACGATCAGACCGAGCTCCTCACACAGGACGCCGAAGACCATGTCGGTGTTTGCGGCGAAGATGTTTTTCAGCCAGCCGCAGCCCGCGCCCTGTCCGAACAGACCGCCGGAGGCGGCCGCGCTCAGTGCGCGCGTCTGCTGATAGCCCGCGCCGGAGACGTCCTCCCACACGTGCCCCCAGGTGGCAAAGCGCTGCGCCACGTGCGGCTTGATGCTCAGCACGAGCGTGCCCGCCATGGCGGCGGATGTCACGGCCAGCAGGATGGTGGCGATGCTGCCCGAGCGCATGAAGGCGATGACGAGGAATGTCGCAAAGAAGATGAGCGCCGCGCCGAAGTCGCCCATCAGGGCGAGGCCGCCGACACAGATGGCGGAAAAGGCGATGAAGAGCAGAATGCTCTTGCTGCGGAACATCCGGTTGAGCGACGTCGCGCCGACATAGATGAACGCGACCTTGATCAGCTCCGACGGCTGCAGGGAGAAGCCCGCGATCGTCAGCCAGTTTTTCGCGCCGAACACCTCGCTTGCGGCAAAGAGGTTCAGCGCCAGCAGCGCCAGCGAGATGATGGCTGCCGGCCAGCGCAGCGCCTTGACATGGCTCAGGTCACGCAGCCACCAGCCGAGCAGGAAAAACAGCACGATGCCCACGAGGATGAGAATGATCTCCTTGGTGAGGTCATTGGGCGTGCTCGTCGCGCAGACCTCCAGCCCGAGCGAGCAGAGGAAAAACGCGATCGTCTCCACCTCAAAGCCCGAGCGGTCCATCGTGCGCATGAGCACGTAGCAGAACCACTGCGTGAGCACGAGTGCAGTGTAGGCCATCAGGATGCCCAGCAGGTGCGCGCTGTCGGCCGAGGACACGAACTCCAGCGCCAGCAGCAGCTCAAACACCGTCAGGAAAAACAGCGTGCCGCCGGCGGAGACGTTGCGCCCCGCGATCGTGCGGCGCTGCTCCTGCACGGCGCGGCGATCCTCGCTCATGTCGGCGAATTTGAGCATATGCGTCGAGCAGCGGAGAATATCGCCGCTGAAGATCTGCGTCGGCTCCGTGATCTGTTCACCGTTGAGGAATACGCCGCCGCTGCGGCTCAGGTCGCTGACGGTCCACTCGCCGGCGTCGTTGCGCATGAGCACGGCGTGGACATTGGCGACGTCGGCAAAGGGCAGCGTGATGTCCGCGCTGCGGGCGCGGCCGATCAGACACTCCCAGTGCAGCAGGGGATAGACCTTGCCGTCGGGCGTCACGAGATGTCCCCATGTCTCGGGCTCTGCGCGCCCGTAGAACATGGATGCGACGCAGCGGATGAGCACGATGAGCGCGACGACCGGCAGAATGAAATGCGCGGCCTGCGCGGCGTAGACAGTTACGGCAGACACGGCGTCCGCCTCCTTTCCGAAGCTCCCGCGCGGGGAGTAATACACATTTACCTATAGAAACCGATAAAAAATCAAACTATTATACCACGTCAAAAATCCATTGACAACTCCTGCCGGGCATCCTACAATGAACACATGATGAAACAGACGAAGTTTTGGATCCTTTTGTTCGCCGCGCTCGCAATTTTGGGCAGCGGCGCCTTTTTGCTGCTGCGCAGCCATGGGCAGACGGGGCAGACTGCCGTCATCCGCGTCGACGGGGATGTCTATGAGCGTGTCGACCTGCGCGCCGTGACCATACCATATGATATAGAGGTGCAGACCGAATGGGGCAGCAACACCGTGCACGTCGAGCCGGACGGTGTGTCCGTCACGCACGCCGACTGCCCGGATCACCTGTGCGTCAAGCAGGGGAAGATCACGTCCTCCGCCATCCCGATCGCCTGCGTGCCGCACCATCTGACGGTGCAGATCGAGGGGACGCCATGAAGGGGACGAAGCGGTTGGCCGTTCTGGCCATGTTCACCGCCATCGCGCTGACGATCTTCGTTGCCGAGGCGCAGATCCCGCCCGTCGTGCCGATCCCCGGCGTGAAGCTCGGCCTTGCCAACATCGTCACGCTCATCGCCATGGCGCTGCTCGGCCGGCGGCAGGCGGGGGAGATCCTGCTCGTGCGCATCGTGCTCGGCAGCGTCTTTACCGGCGGCGTGTCGGCAATGCTCTTCAGCATCGCGGGCGGTGTGCTTGCTTACCTCGTCATGTGCCTGACCATTCGCCGTCTGCCGGAGCGGCTGCTCTGGGTCGTGAGCGTGCTGGCTGCCTTCGGCCACAACGCCGGGCAGCTGCTGGCCGCCGTCTGGGTCACGGGGACCCCGTCCATTCTGGTGTATGCGCCCGCGCTCGTCGCGGCGAGCGTCATCACCGGGGCGTTCACCGGCGTGGCCGCCGTGTATCTTGTGCGCGCGCTGCGCAAAACGGGGCATTTCCCGCAGACGTGAGACGGAACTGTCGCTGTTTTGTAACATTTTGAGGTGGCAGGTTCTTAAAATATTCTGAAAATTGAAAGCCGCAGTTTTTTAAAAACTGCGGCTTTGTTGTGCAGAATCTACAAAAAATGCGCAAAAACTATGGTAATCTACATCAAAAAGCGGAGCGAAAAGATTTCGTAAATGTTAAATCTGTTTTAAGTATTGACTTCCGGACGCGGGCGCGCTATAATGCATCCGCAATTGGAAGATGGGAAGATTTAGGTTGGCATTTGCCGGTTACAAAGCCTCATTCTTCCCGGATCCATATGCCAGGAATACATAAAAACCCAGATGAACATACATCGTCAGACCCTTTTGATACCTATGAATACGATCAACAAATTTGAACAACCGAATACGGAGCAGGCGGATCGCCGCTGCGCGTTTTCGCGCTCGTTCACGCGGATGTTCGATCGCCTGTGCGCCTTTTTGGACGAGCGCATCGGCGGCGCGTCGGAGCTGATCGATGCCTGTCAGAGTGTGGCGGATCGCTTCTGGCACAGCAAGCTGTACTTCCCGGTTTGCTTTCTGATGCTCGCCGTGTTCATGGCGGTGGGGCAGCCGGTCATCGGCGGCGTGCTGGTCATGTCCACGCTCATTTTCCTGCTGCTGTTTTGTGACGATCTGCTGAGCATCCTCTTCCCGGTCGTGCTGCTGGCCATGGTGGGCACGGAGTTTTATGACGAGCTCTATAGTCTGCTGCGCTTCTGGTGGATCGGGCTGCTGGCTGCTGCGGCGCTGCTCGTGCACATCGGGGCCTATGCCCGCGCGCCGCGCAACGGCGGCTGCATGCACGGTCTGGTGGCCGTGTCGGTCGCGACGCTGCTCGGCGGCCTCGGCTTTATCTCCCGCGAGGAGTATTTTTCGCCCACCGCGCTGTACTATTCGCTTGGTCTCGGCGTCGTGATGCTGCTGATCTACCTGCTGCTGCGCAGCGAGGCCGATCGCCCGCGCGACTACGACATCGCCGAGCGTATGCTTCAGATCCTCTATGCCGGCGGCCTGTTCACGGGCTTTGTGGTCACACTGTTTTACGTGCGCAATTTCCAAGAGTTCGCGCAGAGCTTTGCCACGCTCTACTTCAAGTACCGCAACTTCAGCGCCACGATGCTGCTGATCTCGATCCCCGCCGCGGCGTTTTTTGCCGCGCGTGACCCGCGCCACTTCGTGTCGGTCGCGTTCATGTACCTCATGATGCTCATGACCGGCTCGCGCAGCGGTCTGATCTTCGGCACGGCGATGCTGCTGCTGTGCCTCGCCTTTGTGTACTACTGCAATCCGGAGCGCCGCGCGGTCTACCGCCGCGTCGGGCTCATCAGCCTGATTCCGGTGATCGCGCTGCTCATTGCGATCGTGCCGCGGCTGTTTGCCTCGCGCATGGTCGACGGCGCGCTCATCTCCCCGGATGACAGCCGCTATACGTTCTTTATTCAGGGTCTGCTGGATTTCGTGAAGAATCCGCTCTTCGGCTGCGGCCTCGGATCGATGCACAATGCGCCGATCTTCCTCGGCGTGGAGGGCAGCATCGTCTGGTACCACAACCTCATCGCGCAGATCCTCGGCAGCATGGGTCTGGTCGGCGCGGTCGGCTACAGCTGGCTGTTTTATGACCGCGTGCGTCTGCTCTGGCGCAAGCGCAGCCGCACGACGATGGCCTTCGCGCTGTCCTACTTTGCCATGCTGCTCATCTCCATGACGAATCCGGGCATGTTCTGCCCGATGCCGAATGCGCTGCTCATGGTGGCCATGTTTGTGGTCGTCGAGCGGCAGCCTGATACCGCTGCGGTGCCGGTCAAGCTCGGTTCCGCGAGAGCCACAGAAAGGAGATCCTACTGATGAAACGTTTCCAGCTTCTCACCACTGCGATTTTCCTGCTTTGCACGCTGCTGATCGCCGGCTGCACCGGCCGCGGCGTCGAGGCACAGACGACGCCTGCCCCGGAGGCGACGCCGACTGCGACGACGAATATTCAGGCCGGCATCCAGACCGGCGACAACGAGGTCAACAAGATCCTCGCCGGTACGTGGACGTTTGAGCGCACGGACGCCGAGAAGAAGGCGGGCGACGACTCTGTCAAGCAGCTTCTGCCCGAAGCGGACACCGGTGCGAAAACGGCCACCGAGATCAAAGAGCCCGGCACGATCCGCGAACTGGTGCTGCGTGTCAACGGCACGGGCAGCTACACGGATGCCGACGGTGCGGCACAGGCGTTTGAGTTTGCGCTCAACGGCGACAACCTGACGCTCGCGCTTGAAAACGGCACGGTGCAGATGTTCCGCTGCACGCTCGAAAACGGTCTCATGTACCTCACGCCGATGAGCAACAACGGCGCGTATCAGGCCTTCACCGACGTGTTCCGCCAGACGCAGAGCACCGCGGACGAGACCGCAAACTGAATCCGTTTACAGCCTTCGGCCGGACGCTGCTGCGTCCGGCCGAATTTCTTTTTTCGAGATTTCAGAAAAATTTCAGGATTTTTTCCCGCGACCTGTGCTATAATCAGGCGCATCCCCACCGGGAAAGGAGACCCCATATGTCCCGAAAGACAAGAAAACGCGGCCGCGGCCGCGTACTGATCCTTGTGGTGCTGCTGGCGCTGATCGTGTTCGGCGTGTTTGCGCGCGGCGTCTTTACGAGCGGCAGGACTACCGCCGAGCGCGCGCAGCGCGAGCTGCACACCTACGCCGAGCAGCATGAGACCGCGCTTGCCGATTATCCGGACGCGCTCGTGCAGCTGTATGCCCGCAACCCCGACGCGCGCGATTTTGTGCGCGACTATCCGCAGAAAAAAGACCTGACCCCGGCGATCGACCTCAGCAATCTTGCCGGGACGAAGACCGTGCCGCTGCTGCTGCAGTGGGACGAGCGCTGGGGCTACCGCGAATACAATGAGAGCATCATCGGCCTTGCCGGCTGCGGACCGACGTGCCTGTCGATGGTGACGATCTACCTCACCGGCGACACGTCGAAGGATCCGCTCTGGATGTGCCGGTTTGCCGAGCGCAACCAGTTCAACGTTCCCGGCAGCGGCAGCAAGTGGGCGCTCATCTCCGAGGGCGGGCGGATGCTCGGTCTTGACGTGACGCAGATCTCGCTGGATAAGGACCGCATCTACCGCAATCTGGACGTCGGCAACCCGATCATCGTGGTCGTCGGACCGGGCGATTTTACGACCGACGGGCATTTTCTCGTCCTGACCGGGCACAGCGGCGATAAGGTCACGCTCAACGACCCGAACAGTCCCACGAACTCGGCCAAGAGCTGGGACTACAACACGCTCGCCGGGCAGATCCAGGCGCTTTGGGTGCTGCGCCGCGCGGGATGATGTGCGCGGGCGGCAGTGAAAAAGAATACCGGCATACAAAAGTCCTGACCCTGTCAGGACTTTTGCGCGTTTGTGGGCTTGCGGTGTGTGCGCGGTTGGGCGTATAATAGCGGCATCTGAGATATTACCATGAAATGAGGGTTGCAGGATGGAATACCGTCTGGAGCATGATACGATGGGGGAGGTGCGTGTGCCTGCCGACCGTTACTGGGGCGCGCAGACGCAGCGCAGCTTTGAAAATTTCCGCATCGGCACCGAGAAGATGCCGCCGGAGGTCATCCGCGCGTTCGCGGTCGTAAAGCTTGCCGCCGCGCGTGCGAATGCGCAGCTTGGCGTGCTCGATGCGCGCCGTGCCGGCGCGATCGAGACCGCCTGCCACGAGATCCTTGACGGCTCGCTCGACGGAAACTTCCCGCTCGCCGTCTGGCAGACCGGCAGCGGCACACAGACGAACATGAACGTCAACGAGGTCATCGCCCACCGCGCCAATGCGCTGCTGGGGGAGACGCTCGTGCATCCGAACGATCACGTCAATTGCTCGCAGAGCTCGAACGATACCTTCCCGACGGCGATGCACGTGGCCGCGCGCGTCGCGCTCGAGGAGCAGGTGCTGCCGGCGGTCGACCGTCTGCTGGCGACGCTTGAGCGCCTGAGCGCGGAGTACCGCGGCGTGGTGAAGATCGGCCGCACGCATCTGCAGGACGCCGTGCCGCTCACGCTCGGTCAGGAGATAAGCGGATGGGCTGCTATGCTCGCTAAAGACAAACAGCTTATAGCGACTGCAGCTGACAGCCTGCGAGAGCTCGCTCTCGGCGGTACCGCAGTAGGCACAGGCCTTAACGCGCATGAACGTTTCGGTGAACTTTCAGCGCAGAAGATATCTGAGATAACAGGCGAAAAGTTCGTAACTGCGCCAAATAAGTTCCATGCGCTTACATCAAAAGATCAGATCGTATTCGTTCACGGAGCATTTAAGGCGCTTGCGGCAGACCTTATGAAGATAGCGAATGACGTAAGGTGGCTTGCCTCAGGTCCGCGCTGCGGCATA
>OLYB01000553.1_pt1 | contig 35473 bp, 39 predicted proteins | sample 1674481 | NCBI WGS metagenome assembly OLYB01 (sample SAMEA103958167, study PRJEB25191) | human gut metagenome
TTTTTATCAATTTTACACACGCCTTGAGTTTCTTGTTATACATCAAATATTTTATATTAAAAAATTCAAAATGAAGATTTAGCCCTTTAAAATGGGGCTTTTTTTTATCTTTTCCTTCTTGTGATACGAATTTGAAACTAAAATTTATTTCTTTTTCATGGTTTTCCCTAATAAAATCATATCGAAATGAGGTTCTTCGGTATGCTTTTATCAAGAACTACCATGACATCTTTTCGTCTTGATGGCAACATATGAGCGTAGACAGTTCTAACTGTTAAAACAGAATCTCCAATCAATTCTGCAATAGATGTATCATCATACCCTTCATGGATTAGCATAGACACATAAGTATGTCGAAAATCATGAGGTGTCATGCGTTTTAAATGACATAAATCCAAGTGTTTTTCCAATGTAGTTCGGATAAGGTATTGAGGTATCATTTTGTTAAAATGTTTACCAAAGAATATGTATGAATCATTGGTAAAAGAATCTTCTTGTGCACAAAGTTTTTTAAATTGTTTTAAAAGTAAATTCAATTCATTGTCGATAGGTACAATACGATTACTGTTTTCCGATTTCATAACCTTGTTAATAAAAAAGGATTGCTTCTTAAAGTTTGTCCATTTCAAGTTTCTTAACTCTGTAATTCGCAATCCAGTAGAATATAATGTCCGAAAGAGGAGTTTCATTTTGATTGTATCCAAAGAATTGATAAAAGTGACAAAATCCTTTGGGTCTAAAATGACATATTCTTTTTTCTTATCTTCTTTATGACATTTTATATATCCAACTTTACTTAACGGATGATAATCTATATCATAAATATCATTTGCATAGGTGTAGATACCACTGAAAGCAGTGTGAATGACATTGATAGAAGGTTTGGATAGTCCTTTTTTAACTAAAGCCGTGTGCCATTCTGTAATTTCTTTTTTCTGTATTTGAAGTAAATCTCTACCTAAAAAATAAGGTTTAATATGTTTCTTGTAGATACAGGAGTTCGCATTGTAGGTAGAATCTTTCCATTCTGTCAATCTCATATAGTCAGAATATTCTTTCCAAACATCTTCTAATTTCAAGCCCAATACAAAATTATATTTTGCTTTCTGCTTCAACTGAATCATGATAACTCTTTCATAATTCAACGCATCACTTTTTTTCTTAAAACCACGAACTGTCTTTTTTTTGTAAAATCCTTTTTTTGGAGTGTAGGAAGTGGATATATACCATGTTCCTCGTTGTTTATCTTTATATACTGGCAATTTGATCTCTCCTCTCTAAGTTCAATTTAAAGAAGGAAGATAAATTGAAGTATATTATGCGTATTATTTAAAGGATGCCATTCGTTTTACTTCATCATGAATTGTTTGCAACTGTTCATCATTTAGTAAAAATAATGTTTTAAATGTATCATGAAGAAGTTCGTTTTTATTTTCATCATCACTTAAAATCATGATTTGTGTCCATAATACATAAAAATCCATTTCCATAGCATTTGCAAAGTGTTTAATAATGCGTGAAGTGAGGTTAATATCTCTCCGCTTTATTTGATGATATAGAGCATAACTAATATTTGCTTTTTCAATAAAGTTTCGTAGGTTTATGTTTTTCCTAGTTCGATAATCCGTTATGATCTCAATAAGTTTATCCACATCATATATGCTAGGTTCTTTTTCCATTTATTTCACCACCTTCGTTATATTCACTTCTATTATACGATATACTACTCTAACAAGTCCATTAAGACTACGATTAAAAACTACAAAAGATGTGGTATATAAAAACTATACTTTTTGGTTTTGATTATGCTATGATGATTTTGCGAAAGGAGTGTTTCAAGTATGAGGCAGAATCAACAAGATAATGAACATAGAAATATAATTAGAGAACAAATACTTAGAAAAGGATACGCTCACCAATACGATATACGAAGATTTATCCCTTGTGGTAGGGAAAAAGCGAATCAAATTCTAGCACAGGAAATGTTGGAAGCAGAAAGAGAAGGGAAGAGTACAATCACAGGAATCAGTGCAAATCGATTACCTAAATATGTAGGACTTACAAAAGAAGAAATCCAAGCATATGCTGAACAAGAGAAAAATCGGAAGTGACTTCCTATTTTTGATAAAAGAGTTGTGTTCTCTTTAAACACATAGAAGGGAAAAAGTGAATGGTATCATATTTTAGAAACAAGAGCGTTTCAGAAAGGATGATACCATGTATAGACTTTACTATCTAAGAATATGAAGGAAAAATCAAGAAGTACAGAAATTAAAATCGTAGTGGATGCAAAAGACAATAATGTAGATTGTGTTGCTACTGTAAATGTAGGTTCAATAGACTTGGATACGACAATCGAATTATTACAAATATGCATTGATGAACTCACAAAAAAGAAAATGGAAGGAGAATATTGAGATGATATTACAAACAAACGATCATGTAACATTTATTAAAAGCATTATACGAAATGCTTCCGAGGAAGGAAGGTGTGTGAATGAAATTGAATCTGAAGAAATTGCGAACAGTTTAAAGGCTATGTTGCAAGAATGTGATGATTTAGAAAACTGTATGGTAACAGCGAATCAAAACACAATAAAATATGAGTCGTTGATAATGAAATTAAACGAATTGATGAATTGCATCAGTGAATACCCTTGGGTACTGGATACAGCAATAGATGGAATCGGAGAACTGATTGTAAAAGTGAACCAGAAGGCTCATCTTTAAAAGAAAAGGCACTCACTTGAGTGCCATCATTACAAATGTCATAAAATTCATATATAATACATTCAAGAAAAGAGGGAGCAACTATGACATTAACAGAGTTATTAGAAAAAAAGGGGTATTCTATTTATAAATTAAGCAAGAAAACCGGAATCCGAGAATCTTCCTTATATGCCATCATCAATAATAATACTTCCATTAAAAATATTAAATTTGACACTGTACATAAAATAGCAACAGAACTGGATATTCCTAGTGATTGGCTATATAAAAATATAGATTAAAAGTAATTGAAATACTACAAAAGTTGTAGTATATTGTGATTGTAGAAATACAAATGTTTTAGATTGATTTTAGATAAGTAAATGAACGAGCGAGAATTATTTTTGCTTGTTTTTTTGTTTTATTAAAAGGAGAAATATATGGGTCATGAACTAACAAATTTATTTATTCTTGCAGGTTCATTGTTCCTGCTGTTTATAGGTTATTTGGCTTATCAATTAGCATCAACTGAAAAAGGAACACGAAATTTGCTTTTATTTTTTGTTGTATGTATTTTGATTTTTATATTTTCAATACATTTCTTAATGTATAGGTTTGAAAATGCCTCTGAAGCTCAACCAAAAATAATTGAGAAATATGAAATTGTACGAGGAAAAACAGAGCAACTTATACAAGGAAAAGGGTTTGGGCTTTTGACAGTGTACAATATGTCGCTTTCTGAAAACAATCAATTTGGATTTTATTATTACAATCAAGATGGCGATATTGAACGAATGTCAATAAACTTTGATGATATAAAGATTAAAGAAGTTGAAGAGGATACAGCTCGTTTAGAAGTCTATGTAGAGCAAGAAACTAACACTTATTGTAGTGTTCTTTTGGGATGTGAAACAGAAACAAAGCCAATTAGCAACGAACAGTATATGTTGATTGTACCGAAAGGAACGATTACAGGGTCGGATGAATTGGTGTTTGAGTAATAAAGGGAGTATATGATGGAATTATTTGTAGATGTGGTTGTGATTGTTATAATGCTGATGACATTGTACGCTCTTGGCATCTTGATATGGATGTCAGCGACCACGATTTATGAAGGCTTTCGTTGGAAATAAGATAGGTGGAAGATTGCATTAGGAATCGTTGGCTTTATTTGTGTAGTCGTATTGGCGTTTTTGATTGTAATTTTTTATACAACCCAAAAACCCCCATATAGTTATGAAGTAGAATTGAAAGATGGTTCAATCGAAGAATCATTTGACTGTTATGAAAAAGATGAAAAGAAAATATGTGAAATTGATTTAGAGAAAAAGGTCGTAGTGAATTATTGGAAGATAGAGAAATAGAAAGAGAAGCGTATGACAAAAAAGGAAAGAGATAAACTTTATAAAATCATAGAGATTTTTCATAATAAGTATTATGAAGTAAATGAAAGAAATATCAGTGATTTTTATAAAGAAATCCATGTAATGTTTCCAACAATTACACAAAACGATATAAATTGGGCTTTTGAGAAATACCTATGGAAAAAAGAATTCAAATTTAAAAAGCTCGCTTCAATCTTAACAATGCTCTTTATGTTGCCTCTGCAACTATGGGTGATAAAAATTATAGATGTAAATGGTATTTCGCTATTATTTCTTTTAATTCCTGAAATTATCGCTATGTTTATTCTAGCGTGGTTCATGATGAAAGAAATGATAATTGAAGAAAAATATAAGTAATTGAGGTTAGGTAAAGGAAATGAAGACTGTACATTTAAATGGATATATCCAAGTGGAAAAGTATCCTTTTATCGAAAATTCAGAAAGTCATTGCAATGAAGGATTTGTTCTATTTAATGAGTTAGGAGAACAATTTGCTTTTTGTTGGGATAATGAACAACAGTGCTGTGAAAACTTTCTTGTTGATAAAAGTGGATACGATCATGTATTGAGTTTTTCGTCCGATTGCGGATGTGAAATCAGAATCATGGAAACGCAAGAATATTTTAAAGCCATGTTAGATATTTTGATCTATGTGAACAAAGAAGAAAAAGTACGCTTTCATTTGAGCAATGAACAAGGAAAAGGTGCGTATTACAGCCATCTCATTATGTTTAAAATCAATAATGAATGGATATATGAAGAACTTTGACGAAAACGAATGAAAAAAATAGGAAGTCACTTCCGAAAAAAAAGAAAGTGAGAATAGATTATGAGTATAAGGAAAATGAAAATTCAGCAAGGATATATTGTTTATCAGATTCCTGCTGAAGAAATTGTTAAATTGAGAGAGGCAGATTGTTTTGGCAATCTTTGTGATTCCTGCAATCAAACAATAGAGGATACTTACTATATTCCAGTATTGAATTGGGGAATGTGTAAAAAATGCTTTGATGAATGGAAAGAAACAGCTATTTTTTATAAAGAGGATACAGATTTTGAAGAATTGAATATTCATTGGATTGAAAAATGGTGTGATAGATTGAATATATCAATGACTAATACAACATTTCATTAAATATAAATATTGAAATGGTTGAAAATAAAAAAACAATATGCTTAAATAAAAATACAGGGTGTAGTTATACTACACTATAATATGGGGTGGAATATGGATTTTGGATATAAAGAAGGAGAACGATATAAAATCGTAAATCCTGAATTAAACGATCACAACAAAATGTTTACGGTTATAAAAGTCGAAGATTATAGCGTGTATTATATCTTTGATGGAGAATCTACAATCCATGTATTTCATATTGGTTCGGTTTTTGAAAGTTATATAGAAGAATTATAAAAAATCTTCATAAAAGGGCAGACCAAAGCCCTAATTTATTGAATTTCTTTGAAAATTTAATATGTTTAATTGTTCTCAATGTATTAAGAATTGAAAAATAGGAAGTGACTTCCTAAAAATAGAAGGGAGAAGGTTATATGTTGAATGAAGTAAATTTAGTGGGTCGAATTTCCAATGTACCAAGAATCAGTCGAACGAAAGCAAATGTAAGTGTAATTACTTGCAATGTTGCCAATCAACGGAGTGAAAATTATGTGGACTTTATTCAATGTGTATTCTTTGACCAAGAATATTTGGAAAAAAGACTAAAAAAAGGTATGAAGATTTTAGTTAAAGGAAGACTACAACAAAATACCTATACAGATGCTGATACTGGAACAACGATTTATTATCATGAAGTCGTTGGAAAGGTATTGGAATTGATAGGTAAGATAAATACTGAAGATGTATCAAAGAAAAAAACTGACAAATCAGAAGTTGTCAAGGACATCAATGATACTACAATAGAAAGAGAACGCTATTGAATAGCTAGAAAGGAGAAATATCTATGATAGACCATAATGCTCAAGGTTGGAGATTGAATACTTGGAAAGAAGTAAAAGAAGTTATCGTAGAAGCCATGCAAAAGGGAAATATGTTTATTTCTGAAGCAGATGTTAATAATTATTACTTCAGCGATACAGATAGATTGGCTCAAGCACAAACGGAAACTGCCATCAGTTACATGGAGCAACAAATATTTGATGGATTAAGAGTATATTATTCCAAAGTTGATCCAACAAAAACAGAAGAAGACTGGAAAGATTTCTACTATGAAACAGCAGATGCCATGTTCACTGGTACAAATCAGTTTTTGCATATGCGACTATTCTATTTTGTCTATATACCGAATGAAAGTCGAGTCATGATTATCTATTCAGCACCATTTGACTTCTTTGACGATACAATTATGGAACACGAGTTTGAAAGAGAATGAAAGGAGTCGTAAAATCATTTAGTCGTTTGAAAGGATACGGATTTATCCAATCAGAAGAGTTGGAACATGAAGTATTCGTTCATTATACGAACATTGATGATATGGATGGTTTCAAAACATTGAGTATCAATGATAAAGTGGAATTCAACTATGATAAAAACCATAAGAGAGCAGTCCATGTCACAAAAAGAAAATGATACAAAAGAATAGAATTATGACAAAAAAAGGAATCATTATTTTTGATAGAAACATTGATGTAGAAAAGACACAGGAAAATGGGAAAAAGGTATGTGAAGCCTATGCACCTCTTATTCAACAGAGAATTCGATTGAAAATGCGTTTGCCATTGCATACAGGAAGTTTAATTCAAGTTAGTAGTGATATTAAGTCAGGTAATGGAATCGAAAGCGAATATATCAATCGGATTATGAAAGAGGGAGATCAAGTAGATTGTTTCTTGAATTACATAGATGAAATGATTGAAATGGATGAAAAGGCAGGAAAATATCTGAAGTATAAATTGGTGGATGAACTTACAGATGAAGAAATTGCTTTAAAATTAGGTGTTTCAAGACGAGCCTTGTATGGTATCAAACCAAATGCGTATTTTCGTATAGCCATATGGAGTCATCAGGTAGCCTATATTAAAGAAAACACTTATGAATTTATTTTCAATTATGCAGGATTATATGAACGATTAAAGTGATAATCCATTTAGAAAATAAAGTGCTATAATGAAAATAGAAAGCGAGGGTATCAATAGGGGAATTTAAGTCAAGAACGAGCAAAAACTTAAAAATAATTCATTGGATATACTAAAAGATTAAAAATTATAGAAATAGGAGAAAAAAGAGTATGGAAAACCAAAATACAAATAATTCAAATTTGAACAAAGACGAAAAACAAAAGAAAAACCAAAAACGGAATGTTGTATTGATTGGATTAGCATTGTTGGTATGTGCAGGAGCAGGGATTGGATATGCTGTGTCTAATAATAATAAATCTACATTGCCATTGAAAGAAGATCTAATTTTTGAGTATGGAGAAGCAATTAAACTTGAACCTAAGACTTTTCTATCAAATGATGTAGAGGAAAATGTGTTAAGTTCCGTGGAATTAACTTCGGATTTAATGTCAAATGCAGAAAAATATACATTTGATAAGAAAAAGTTCACTGTAACATCCAAAGACAAAAAATACTTGGATGTTGGAGAGTATGAAGTCAGTCTTAAATATTCAAAAGAAAGCAAGGATGTGCCTTTTGAAGTTAAAGATACCAAAGCACCTGTATTCGAAGATTTCTTGACAGAAATTCGTATCGAACAAAACGCAGAAGATGTTGATTTAAAGGACTACTTCAAAGCTAATGATTTAAGTAGTGCAGAAATTACCATTGATAAGCAAGACTTTGACATCAAGAAAAAAGGAAAATATGATATTTCTGTATCAGCTACTGATAAATATAAAAATACAACAGAAAAAAAATCTGTTGTAGTAAAAGTTGTTGATAGCAAAGATGCAAAAAAGAACGGATTAACAGAAACCGTAGATGGCAAGATTCCAATGTCCAAAGAAACAAAAGAAAAAGTGGATAAAGGCGAAACAACGATCAAAAAGTCTGAAGATAAGGTAGAAAAACCAAACAGCGATAAAAATAATTCTAATTCAAACAACAATTCAAATAATTCAAACGAAAAACCAAATTCAGACAAACCTTCTAAGCCAAACAATGATAACAATACATCTAAACCTAATGAGAAACCATCTGAACACACTCATAATTGGGTAGAGCAGTTCAAAACAGTTCATCATGAAGAAAAAGGACACTATGAAAATGTCATGGTAGCTGACAAATGGATTGAATACAAGCCTATTTATGAAACACAAGAACACTCATTTTGTTCAGCTTGTCATTTGGATTTGACAGCGAACAACATTGTACCATGGAAACATGCTGAAGAACATATGTTAAATGGAGAAGCAGGAGGACATTATACTGATGGTGTTTTGGTACAAGTGGGAACAGAAGAAATTGTACATGAAGCTGTCTATGAAAAAAGATGGATTGTGGATAAACCTGCATGGGATGAAAAGGTATCCACTGGATTCAAATGTGAATGTGGTGCAACTAAATAAATTTGTGGCATTGAATTTTAGATTTTAAATCACAGCCTTTTCTTAAACTGTGAAGAATTTTGTACAAAAAAATAAATAGATATAAACTTTCAAATTCATGTAAGTCCACAATTTTGTGTTGAATTCGTATAAGTCAGAATTTTCTTCTGACTTTTTTTATCCCTTTGTCAAATTTAATAGGGATATAAATATACCAATCGTCTGTTATGAGGGGATATTAAATCTGTTCCATGGGGATATTAAATTCAATTTGAGTCGATAAACACTGATCATTCGGCACTCTGTAAACAAGATATAAACAAGACTATATCATCTTATAGAGAAACAACCTTTTTAAAAACATCATTATATCTTTTAAAATTGAACGCATAAAACTATTGGCAGAGAATAAAAAAATATTTGACTATCTTGACTGTTATGACTGTTTGTTGTGGATTGATGTTTATATTGATTTCATCATCTTTATCTTCATCATGCACTCCGTTTTCATCTTCTTTGACAATTGTTCCTGTGACATTGATTTGAAACTTGTTATTGTTTGTTACGAATAATAAACAATCTCCGTTGGACTCCCCATATGGTACATAACTTACATCCACATTTTCCATTGCCGTTTTAAATATATCTATCTTTGGTTTTTCAGGTTCCTTTTCTTGTCCAAAGAAATTTTTATAGGCTGACAATCCAAAAAAGACAACAATGATTGTTGCCATGATTCCCATTGCTATTTTCTTTGCCATTCAATCACTCCATTTCTATTTCATCTAAATCCTCATCAAAATCTACTACAGTGATTTCTTTATATTCTTCATAAAGCTCCTTTATTCCATCAATTATCGCTTGATCTACACCAATATCGGCTTTTTTATATAAGTGGTTAGCTTGCGACATAAACTCTTTATCATTTTTCAGTTGTTCAACTTCATCATCTGAAAGAAATTCGGATAAAGCACATAGAATGTCATTTTCCATGAACTCATTGTACCACTTTTCATGTAAGTCAATATTCAATTCATTAGAAGCACGTTCTAGCATATCTGCTTGAGCTTCTTTTAAATTACCGAAATAATGTCCTACATCATACCCTCTATCGTTTTGTGTCCAAGTCACATAACGATATTCCTTTATTGGATGACTTTCATTGATGCCAAGCACTACATTAAACCCAGTACCAGTCACTACTTTATTGATAATTGTATATTTTCCATTCATACCTAAATCATCTTTTGTCATATCTTTCTTCTGTTCTTTTTCAAGTCCTAAAGAAATAAGTAAATCGTGATACACCATTACTTCGTGTTCATTTAATCCATAATCTTTTACAAGATCTGTTACTCCTTGATTCAATATCCCAATTCCATATCGTAAACTAATGTTTCTATTTGTTTCTACATCATGAATACTTGTTAAATCATCTGTTATTGAAAACCAACAATCCATTCTTGATTTTTCTACAATCTTATCAAGTATATTTGCCTGTTCTACAGATAATTTCATTTTTCCACCTTCTTTCTAAAAAAGGAGTCTTATTCAGACCCCTTAAATATACATTCGTAGCCAATCGTTTTATCTTTTTTAATGATTGGCTGTACCTTGAATTCTTGTGAAGATGTTAATCCATACTCATTTGCTCGTTTAAAAGCGACAGTGGAATTATTGGCATAATCTTTTGTGAGGAATTCTTTATTCTCTTTTTTTGTTTCTTCTTTAGAATTTCCTTTCATCCACTCTGTATATGCACCTTTTTCTTCGACAAGTTCATCTTCAGCATTTTCTAACTGTTTTAAATATTCAATATAGGCTTTTTTATCTTCATCTTCTAGTTCCCAATCCCTCGGCACTTCATGTCCATCAATAATTTCTACTCGTTCTGCCTTTTGTTCAGGAGTTTCTTCTAATCCTCTTACTTGATATGTTCGTGATGTGCTTTCAAGTTCTACATTCGCTTCTTTTCTTGCTTTTTCATCAAAAATCACTTTCACTTCCACATCATCATAATTGCTTAGATTTTTGTTAGGAGATATTTCATATTTCAAAGATGCAATAAAGTCTAGGACTTCTTTATCATCTCCATCATATTGAATATCGTTTCCTTTTATGGACGCCTTACCGCTTTCTTCCATACCTTCAAATGTAAGCTCTAAGTTTGATAAAACATCTAAGTGTGTTGGTTCAGGAAATACATATATCTTGACACCTATAGCAAGTCCTAAAACCACAATTACTCCAACAATTCCTAGTATTACTTTTTTCATGATACCACCTCATTTACTTAGGATTTGCAAAAGAAATATTTCCATAAATACTTCGTAATTGACTTAATGAGTATGTAACTGTATGCCAGTCACTCTTTGCTACTTCAAAGGAATCTGTCTTACCATTTAAGTTTCCCTCTTGAATGGTAATCTTTTCTCCCTCTACACCGACTACGATCCATACATGGTTATGAGCAACATCTGAAGAACCGACAGCTCCTACTTTCGGTATCAAACTGAACTCAAATTTGTCTGGATGCGTTGCTAACAACTGTGCTACACACGAATATCCATTTCCAGTAAAACCAGGGCTAAATCCATAGATTTCATAGAATCTTCCCCATGCGAACCAAGTACACTGACCATATAAGCCTGCTTGTGCATATGGATTTTTTGTTACCCAAGCATCTGTATTCCCAAAGTTTGGATCACCTTCAATAGAACCTGTTGCACATCCTGTAGAGTCTGTCAGTTTATATGTACCTTTTAATTTATCATACCACTTCTTTGCCGACTTACAGCGAGTATTTAAAATCGACTGATAGGAATCACTCGACCTTTCTACAATCTTATGGAACAAATAAGCACATCTTGATGGACTTTTATTTTCATAAAATCCTTCCCTCTGTAATTGTTTTCCATAATAGGATTCAGGGGATAAGGATTCTTCCCATAAGAAGTTTAGTTGAAAGTTTAAATCCGTCCATGAAACACCTTTTAAGGTTGCCTGTTTCAATAAATTGTCTTTTCTTCCATAACTCCATTGGATTAAGCCATGTCCTTGATATGGATACCCTTTTTCAATTAGGGCAGGATCAAAATTGGATTCACGCTCCATGTTTCCCATAACGCCTGAAACAGCTTCATCCGATAATCCCTTTCCTTTTAAGTATGTCCATACAGCCTGTGCATTTCCTTCTGTTGTTCCATCTGAAAATACATAATCAGTAGAACATCTTTCAGCACTAGCTGATGAACCTGCAAAGATAACAATAAAAAGTGCCATTGTAACTGCACCAACTATAATCGCCATCGTGAAAGGAGCAAGGAATTGAGCGATAGTAGTAACAGCTTTTGTAACAGTTTGAAAGATAACTGTCATTGCTCGTTTCACTATCGTGGTACTTGCCTTCGCAACTTGCACTCCTTTTTTAATAGAAGATTTTACAGTTACATAAGAAAATTGTATTGCCTTTTTACCACCTTTATAGGTATATTTTGCTGTCGTTTTTCCAACTTTTTTCCCAACTTTTCCCGCTACCTTTCCTGCCTTTCGTCCAACTTCTCCTTCAATGAATTTCATTCCTGTAGCATCTTCGCCATTGGTTGCTTTTTCTACTTTATGAGAAAGTCTTGCCCCTTTTTTAACAACCTTGCTTGCTTCTACAGAAGTTTTTCCTACCACAGTGACTGCTTTGGAAAATTTACCTTGCGTTGGTTGAAAGTCAAAAGTATGTCGATTTATAAAAGAAACGAAACGATTTGAGTGTTGTGAACCCTCTTCTCCTTCCCCCATTTTTCCTTTTAAGTTTTGACCTGTGCCTTTCTTTCCATCCCCAGTATTTGCTAATGTCTTGATATTGGAAATAGTACTGTTTTTATCATTATTTCCTATAACTGCATTCTCAACAGAAACACCATTGGAAGATTCCATTGTTTTAATACCTAAAACAGCAGAACCTTCCTGTTCATTCATACTACTGATTGGAATATCGTTATCTGATTTAGAAAGTGAACCTGTCGTTTTTACAGCACTATTATCATTCTCTTGTGACAATGCATTACCATCCTCTGCATTTGGTTTATCAACTTGTGTTTGAATTCCTAAAGTAGCCTTTCCACCACTTCCACCTGAGCCATCATCTTGGCTTCCTTGTCTGTTATATTTCCATTCGGAAACAAATTTGGCACTCTTATCCAATCCCTTACCAGTCCAACGAAGTCCTTTACTGGTAGCAAACTCCCCTGAACGAAATGTCTTATTGACATCTTTTCTAGTTTCTTTTGACATACACTTTATGTTCTAGCAATCGCCTTTTTATCAGTATTGTTCAACTGGTAGATACGGAATTCTTTTGGCACATGGTTATAGAATGGAATCTTATCTGAACCAAAGACAATGACACCTTGCCCTTGTTTAGCATCATTACCGATATATCGTGCTTCCCCTTCAGAAATATCGAAAATATCACAAATAATCTGTCGATCTCGCTTCTTTTGTTTCAAAATGATAGCAAATTCGGCATTTCCTAAGATTTTTCTACCCCATTCGTTCGCAGAAACATCTTCGATATTTTGTGTAATAACAGTAATCATAGCATTGTATTTACGACCAATTTTGACAATCTTAGCTACATATTCAGCACCTGATGGATTGGCAAGCAAGATATGGAATTCATCAATATAGATCCATGTATTGATACCTTTCGCTCGGTTTTTTATTAAACGATTCATAATATGGTCTAGGACTACTAAATATCCTGCTGTTTGAATAGAAGCAGGAAGTTCAGAAATATCAAACGATACAACTCGGTTATGAATATCAACATTGGTAGGATGAGAGAAAATATCCTGTGTACCTTTAACGAAACGCTCAAGGGCTTTTGCCATCTTTTTCGCTTCTTCTTCAGGTTGAACATTTAATTCTTCTTGAAAGTCCTTTAATAAAGGTTGTTTACTTTCATCAGTAAATCCACTTTTTTCATAATCTTCAAAGATATGTCGTACACATCTATCTACAATCGTCTTTTCAATCGGACTAAGGCTACCTTCATCAATAATAGATTCCACCCAACCTTGCATATATTCAACTTTTGCTTTAACTGGCGAATCTCCACCATCTTCAGACAGACTATAGTTTTGATCTAAGTCTAATGGATTGATGTATGTTTTTGTAGAATCGGAAATTGTAATGGTCTGTCCATTTAATTCATTTACGGCATCTCCATATTCTTTTTGGAAATCGATAAAAATAATTTCATCATCAGGATAGCGTAGTAATACTTGTTCAGCATTTGTTTTCGCTTGGAAGGATTTCCCTGCTCCTGATGTCGCTAAAATACATCCATTTCCATTTATCAGTCGTTTTCTATCTACAAAGATAGGGTTTCTACTTACTAAGTTGATTCCCATAAAGATAGATTTAGGATGTGCAAAATCTTTAGAGTTGAATGGAACATGAACAGCTGTTGCTTCAGAAGTTTCCTTATGTTGGAATTGTAGTGTGTTATGTCCTAATGGAAGTGTATTTTGAATTCCTTCTAATTGTTGCCATTTTAAAGGTAAAATACGAATTAACATTTCTCCTACTTTATTTTGAATTTTAACAGTCTGTTCTTCTAATTCAGAATAGGTATCAGCAACAATGCATAAACAGATATTCTCACAGAAAACTTTTTGATCGTTATACTGAATATCTTCAATCATCTGCGTAACATCATCTAATTTTGTTTCCAGTTTCTTATCTTTCATGTATTCATAATTCATCTGTTGCTTCGCATATTGTTTGACCTTGTTATAACGCTCTGTTTCCAAACCTGATTGCAATTTGGATAATTTCTTTACAATCTTGGTCGTTTCATTTGGCTGAATATTGATTGTCGTAACAAGGTGTAAATCTTCAATCGTAGTTAAAATATTATAAAACTTTGGAGTAATTGCATTAGGAAAATCAGGTTCAATATACAGACAACGAATAAAGCGTTTTTTATGGATTTCATCCGTTTCTGTATCCGAATTTAATACATCTTGAGGAGTGATTTCAATATAATCGCTTTCTCTTAGATTGATATATTCATGAGGTGCAAGAACATCATAAATCGTTAGATCTTTTTCCTTACGATATTCTTCAAAATCTTTGATTCCCTTTTCATCTGCTGTTTGGATATTCCAAAAGTCATGAATCAAAGTCAAACGCTCATTCACTGGTACGATACGAATACTAGATTTTAAATCCTTAAACTTTTCTTCTGTTTTTCTGTAGATATTAAAAAATATCGCTTTGGCATCTTCATAATTCAATGCTTTCTGCGATATTGTGACATACCTTTTTGTAATCAGTGTATTTTTCTTTTTCCCAATAGCATCATCAATCAAGGTATTAAACTCATGAGCAAGATGTCTTTCCTGTTCACTAACCATACTTTCTTCATCATAGATAAACTGTTGTTTATACTTTTCTGTGTTCACAGGTGTACTGGCATTTGTGACTTGAATATGTGCTTTATCTGTAAATGAGTTTAGATAATCCACCCATTTTAAGAAGATTGCACCTGCATCTTCTAAATCTGCTTTTGCGAAAGAAATATCTGTATATTCAAAACAGATAGAATACATATCATCACCGATTCGCATGATATTTTCTTTGTAATCCTTAAACAACATAGTAAACACTTGTTGATTGGTCTTTGGCACAAAAACTGTTGGTCGTTTATTCCACAAAGACATAAAAGGATTCGTGTTGGATGATTTTTCGGTTGGCTTATTCACTGATTTCTGTTGCTTTTGTTTCTTATGCTTTTTCGATTTCTCTTTCTTTTCCTTCTTTTTGAACATCTTCTTCGACTCCTTTCTCTATTGTTTCTAAATAGCCTTTTGCTTTTTCACCTAGACGGACAATATTTTCAATATCTTCTTTCGTAAGTGCATTTTCACTATTTTCCATAGTACGCTCTTCAATCAAGGCTTTCTTATTGGCATCTAAATCCCCATACCACTTCATTGCCTTTGCTTTTTCTTTGGCTTTCTTTCGCTCTATCTTCAATTCCAATTCCTTTTGTTTTTCCAATCGAGCCTTTTCTTTCTTTTGTTCTTTTTCCATCTTCATTAAAGCCTTTTTCTCTTTCTTCGCCTGTTTTCGTTCAGCTCTTGTCGGTTTTTTCGGCTTTTCGATTGTTTGAACAGATTCCTCTTTTTGTTTCTTACCTTTATTTTTCTTTGCTTCTTTTTCAGCTAATAACTCTTTTTCAGTCTTATACTCTAATGGCTTTCCGAAATCCAAATAGTGTCTTTTTAAGAAAGGTAGTAATCTATCGGCTGTCATTCCCTGCAATGTCAAAAAGCCACAAAGCATCAAAGGTAAACCCATGATAATGACAATCCAACTTGAAATCTCATCTCCCAATATAGGTGTTAAATATAAATAAGTAGGCACTGTAATAATTCCAGTTAAAACAAGAAACAACCATTGTCGAAAAGTAAATCCATAGTATTTTTCTGCCACTCCTGAAAGTTCTTTATGTGTTCTGATTCTAATATCATCCATACTATGCACCACTCCATTTCTCTGCTAACTGTGAAGATGTTGTTAAAGCTGTAGATAGAATACCGTTCATAAGAAGTATTCCAATCATTGCTCCAATTCCACCACCAAAAGTCGTTGTACTATTTTGCAAGTCTGCAATACCTAAAGCATAGATATGTACACAAAGTATCATTATCATTCCTTCAAACGCTAAGGCGACAGCATTCATAATAAATCGTTTCCCAGTTCCACTACCGTCTTCCCAAGTTCCAATCGCAAGTGGAATCGGTGCAAAGGCAAATGCCAAAACAATTTTTATTACTCGTGTAACGATTTGAGATATACACATAACAAATGTTCCAATTAAAGGAAGATAAATAATAATAAATACCACAAACAATACAAATGGCATGATACTCCAATTTATAATAGGGATTGTAATTCCACCTTCAGCAGTATCTATCAGTTCTTTAATCATTTCTCCAATAGAAAATTCTGTACCTGTTTGAAAGTTAATTGTGTTTATAACCGTATTCGTAAACTCATTTCCAATTTTCATAATCATATTTAAAAACTCATAGGAATAGGTAATTAGCATCTTGAATATCAAAAATCGTGCCACACTCATAATAATTCGCTCCCAAGAGATACGATCAATTTCCATTGCTTTTTTAATCAAGTCAATCATCACGAATACAGTTAATAAATTCAATCCTAATGATACAAACGCACTATTTAATATCTCTGCCAATGTTCCGAATTCAGATGCAGTAATTGTATTCCAATCACAAAATTCCTTAGCAGTTAATCCCATGTTTCCTAAATCAATATTAAAACCAAATAGTGAAAAAGCTATATCTAGTAACGATTGTGCAATTTCTCCTAATGAATCCCACATTGTTTTTCACTCCTTTCCTAAAAAGACAGGGCGAATATTTTTACTCGCCCATACATCTTATAAACCAAAAATATCAGGTGCTTGTGCAATGGCAATTAGCATAAATCCTGCCATTAAAGTCATTAACCCACGACTCTTTCCTTCAGCATCATCTCTTTGCCACCCTAATGCAAATAACACACCACCAACAAGTCCTACAACTCCACCAATCTTCATCAACCAGTCACACACGAAATCAATAAATTGGTCGATAGAATCCGTATTGGAATTGACTGCGAGTACATTTGTCATATTCAATACCATCATCATGGCTGTCGTATTTACGATAAGCCCTGCTTTTGCGACTTTTTCTCTTGTCTTTTTAGACATATTGTTTTTCATTGCTGTTAGTTTTTCCATTTCCATAATCCTCCTTCTTAACAACAAAAAAACAGGCACCTTGCCTGCATATAAAAAATGCTCCCCTTATTTCTATCCCTTCATTTCTAAGGGCATCACCCCTTTCAATAAAATATATAGAGTAGCTAAGATATGCTATTTTATATCGCTCCAAACAGCTTTCAGTTTTCCTTTTCCATATTTTGCTTCAAGCTGTGCTTCCGTTACTACTTTCATTTCAAATGGCTCTTGTACAGTACATGGTACTCCAACCGCTTTCATCAATTCTTGCTGTTGCTTTGTTTTTGATTTTCTAGGTTTTTTCATTTCTTGTAGATGATCGTACAATTTCTCATGATTTTGTTTCCATTCTCTTGTTTTCTTGAATTCAGGGTCTTTTGTACCATCCTGTTCTGTCCATGCTTCCCACATATCACTGTAATCATCATGACTCTTTAGATCATACAGTTCAGAATAGAAAGGTTTTGTTCCTGCCATCAATAAAATACCATGCCCTGCTTCTAGTTCAGCCAATTCATCCATTGTAGCAAGTTCTCTACCATATACATCCCAATTTTGTGAGGATGAACCTTGTCTTGAATAGGTTCGTCCTGAAGACTTTTTATATAAGGTCTGTTTCCCTAACATGGTACTCATATATTCCAAAGTTTCTTTTGAACGAGAACCTAAGAAAAAGATGTAGTCACAACAGTCTAATGCTGTTTCCCATTCATCTTTATAGATTTTCTTTAACTGTGATAATGACTGAAGAATAATGGCAATTCCACAATCCAAGCTACGACAATATGCCCAAAATTCCAAGAAACGATTGATTTTCCCCAGTTGTCTAAATTCATCCATATAGATATTACATGGAGTTTGCAATCGTCCACCATTTGCTTGTGCATTTTGGTCGATTATTGTGAATATCTGTGAATACATGATATTCATCAAGAAGTTGAATGCATTGCTGTTAGGGTCAGAAATAATGAAATAGGCAACTCGTCCATGTTCCCCTTCAGGAGCATTGACAGACATACCAATGCGATCCAGTTCCATAGTGTCATTGTTTGTCATTTCATCTACTTCACGCAAGTTGAAAGGAGCAAGTCGGGCTGATGCCGTCATAATAATGGTGGACATCATCTTTGGAGATTTTGCCGATACAACAAAATGTTTCCACTGTTTGATACCAATGTTATTAGGATCACGACTTTCCCATTCATCAAATAAGTTTCTAAGTTCTGAATTTCCTTCTTTGTCAGGTTCTCCCTTACGAATCAGTTCCATGATTTTTCTGAAATTTCGTTCTTCGATTGGATAATTGAAAATCACATAGTAAAACAATGCCTGTAAGAATACCATTTCTGCCTTTTCCCAAAAGGGGTCACCAGTATTGGATTCAATCGTTTCTGATTTTGTATTTTCCATAATCGTATTGATTAGATTCATGACATCATCTTCAGCAATATTTCGTCCTTCATCCATCAATTCTTGTACAATATCCTGACGGCTTTCATCACTATCTAGGTCTAACAAAAACGCTTCTTTCGGTAACTTACGAATATATTTCAATGGATTATAATGGTCGCTTCGCCATTTATCCTTGATATTTAAAACTCGAATATCATATCCTTTTTTCTTTAAACTCATTCCTGTAGCCTTTAAAATTTCTTCTTTAGGGTCAGTAACGATAATTGTTTCAGCCATTGAATTTAAAATATTAGGAATTAACCAATATCTTGATTTCCCAGTTCCAGGTCTTCCTATCAAAGTGCAGTTTCGATTTCGTTTAGTCACTTTCATATTTTTAGAAAAGATTTCTGTCTTTGTGAATATCCAATTTTGATACATATCCTTTTCACGCATATCTTTCGTAAAATTAGGGTCATTCCATTTCGCACTACCAAACGCTTCTTCCTGCATATTCTTTTTATAAGAAGAATGTAGAGTTTCATAAATCATCCACGAAAATAACGCTAAAAATGAACCTATCATCAGTGTAAATTGATTAAAGATAAGAGGCTCAAATGAAAAAAATTGATCGCTTGCTTGGTTTAATACCTCAAACGACCACTCTCCATCATTCAATTCCACCAGTGTTCCTAATCGTAAGCCAAAATAAAACACAATCAGTAGTACAAGGACTACAATGACTGTGTTGCTTTTATATTCTCGTTTTACTTTCATATCTACTCATCCTCTTTATTTAACTCTAGGTCAAATTCATTCAATGAGCTTAAATCTTCTTGGTTTGCCATATCTTTTTCTGCCCACGAAATACTGTTTTCTTTATTTTCCATTTGTACGGAATCCTTGTTTAAATCTATGGACTGTTCTTGTTGCTTTAAGTCTTCGTGGGCTTGTTGGTTTTTTAATTTCATTTCCCTATCAATCATCTTTGTTTGATGTTCGGATACATGAATTTCGTAATTTCCATCTTCCTGCTTACGAGCAATATAATCATATCCCTCATATTTTTCTCGAAAATTTTTCATTTCTTCTTTTGGTACGATAGCGTGAATTGGTGCATCTCCATTTTTGAGATTTTGTAGCGTTTCGCCACCATTTGCCCCATATTCAATAATCTTATGCCCGTCTGTTCCCATGATTTCTTCCATACGCTCACGAGAACTTTTATGATAGACAACCATGACATGATCTTCATCTTGAAGTGTTGCACCAAAGACTTCTTGAGAACACATATCTTCATAATGCTCTACAAACTCTTCTTTTGTAATGATATGACGGCAGGTATCTGCATGAGGAAATTCAGCAATCATTCGATTTCCATATTCAATTCCTTCTTCCATTGATTCTACCGTTAATTCCATATCTTCCATCTTTAATTCAGGCACTAGGCTTTCGTCCATTTCTTTTTCAAATACACTGTTATCAAAATCCTTTGTCAATCGCATTTCTCGTATATCTGCCAACATTTCATTTAATGCATTCGAGTGTCTTTGATTAACGATAAAGATATATTTATTTTCAGCTGGCATCCTATTTTCCTGATTTACTAAGTTCTGATATTTATCAGCCTGCGATTCACAAAACTTACCTAATAAAGAAAAACGCTCATATTTAACGGCTCTGTCTTTCCATTGTGCTAATTTAATATCATTCTTTGCCATTTTCTCTTGGTTATGAATAGAAATACCCCTTCGTATTTCTCGTCCTGATGGTTCTACTTCACGATAAGTTGCAAGTATTTCTGCTTCCCTTAATTTAGCAATCATGACCTTTGCTTCTTCTTTGGTAAGTTCAGGAGTATGGATCAGTGTTTTATTCGGTCCGTCCTTCTTGATAGCATTTAACGGATTCGCAAACATCTTGATGCCGTAAAGGGTAAGCATCTTTGTTAGTTTTGCCAATCCTTTAGTTGCTTTTGCTGAATACTTTACGGCTGTTTTTTCTATCGTTTCCCCTGAACGCTGAATATCCATTTTAGTATCATTCATACGATTTCACTTCCTTTTCTAATTCCTCTGTCGCTTCCATATTATCTATATCAATCGAACCTTTGGTAGATTCGTTATAAAGGTAGTCTATGTCTTTGGCACATACAAGTCCATTGAATTCCCCTGATTTTTTATAGGCAGAATATTCATGATATGGTGTAGATACCAAAGCAATCTGATTATCATTGATGCGTTCCAATTCCTTTTTATTGACTCGCACATATCCATAGGTACGGTCTTTAAAGATGGGTATCTGTACAAATCCATTCGATTGTTCCACCAACTTATTCTCATCTACGACAGCCCATACTTTCTTTCCTTCTGAAGATAAAAACATATCCAGTTCATTAAAAGAAATATTCCCTTTTAACTCCATTCCATCACTAACATCTTTTCCTACGGATATAGTAGAAATGGTTTTAAATTTGTCGATTCCCATCACTTCGGGTGTCACTTCAATATAACTTCTCCCTTCTACATAACGCACACTTGTTTTAGGAATAAACAAGGTATATCCCTGCATAGCACTTCGCACCATCAATGTACCCTTCTCATTGTTTAGAATCAAACGAACTGGAATACGATATTTTTGAAATTTCTGTACCATTTCCGTAGAACGAGAAGGTATATCCAATTTCTTTTTCATGATTGGATTTCCTTGCTGTTTCCTTTTTACAGGTGTTGATTGTAAGTTTTTATTCATTGCTAAATTTATGTCAATGGATTCTTTCTTCTTTGTCTTATCTTCCCAACGCTTCATCAAATCATTACAATTCCATGTTTCCTGCTGTTGCCCATCCGAACGATAAATCGCAAAGGTATCTTTCGTAGATACTGTTGCCACTAAAATTTCTCGATTTGCCGACCATTGTGTATCTTTTTTAGGGATATACATATATTTCTTCGCCATTGTATTAGGAATTCTAACAAAATAAGAATCGTCTGTTTCTCTTGTTATTAAGTTATGGTGGACAGTGAAAGTTCTCTCTTTAGATACTGTTTTCTCTTTTTGAATACTTTGTTCAACTTCTTGTTTTCCATTGCTTTTTTGTGGGGTTGCAATATTGTTCTTTGTCAATTTCAAACTTCCACCACTGTTGTTGTAAAGTAGAATGGATTTAAAATCTTTGCCATCTGCTGTCTTATACTTTGGATCAATCGCAAACAACATAGATTTATCAAAAATAGAACTATAAGAGAAAACCGACATTCCTTCTTTTTTTCCTATCCATTTCATTTCTAAAGCCTCTAACAAGAATTTTGCATTATCAGAACCTTCTATATCAATGATTCCTGATAGTTCTTGATATTTATTAACAATATATAATTCATCAATATGCTCGAATTCTAACTTTTCATCATCTGTAAATGTCTTTTCAAATTGCTTAACGACCAAGCGTTTTTGCTCCATGTCCAACTTCATTTGTGCTTGTTGTCCAATCGTATTCTTTACGAATGTTTTATTGAATACATTTTCGTGTTTAAACTTATGTATCGTTTCATATCGTAGCCACCGTTCATCATTTACCATAGTATCCTGCACTAAAGCAGGAATCAATACCTTATCAAGTTCAGGAGAAAGGTATCGTGTAGGGTCTTCATGAAAACGATTTAAGATATTTTGACGAAGACGATCATAATTCTTTTGATAGAACTCCACCATTGTCTTATCCCCTGTTCGATTGACATAGGTATTGGAATTACTGATGATATATCGTTCCATCAGATTGACTTGGAATTGAAAGATAGGATTTGTTTTTTCTTCCAGTGACAAAGAATGAATAATATCATCCACTTCGTCTTTTGAATAAGCAGAATGTTTTACTACATAATCTTTGAAATTCATCTCATCATATGAAGTTTTTATAAGTTCATCTTTCTTTGCTTCATCATAGGCTTCTCGTATGGTTTCTGTATTAAATTCCTTATCTAAAAAATACTGATTTTTCATCAGATATTGAAAGCCTGATACTCGGGCTTTTTCTAGATCCTGCTCTACTGCTCCTGCATTGGCAAAATCCCATAAATCTTTGCTATCCTTATCTTCTGCAAGTTGTAGATTTTCTTTGACTGTGTTTAAATCTACTACACTAACTTTCAATTTCTTACTCATTAGTTCAGGGATTTCTTTTACCATTGCATTTCTTCCTGCTTTATCATTATCTCTCATCAATATGATTTCACAATCCAATCTGCGTAACATAGCGATTTGCTCTTCGCTAAAAGATGTTCCCATAGTCGCAACAATGTTACGGATGTTCATTTTATTTCCACCTGCAACATCCATAAATCCTTCTACTACATAGATTTTATCGTTGTAGGCATAATTTTTCGCAATATTGAAATTGTATAGATGGTTGGATTTCATGAATATCTCTGTATTTCTACCATGTAGATATTTAGGTTCTTCGCCATGAATGGCTCGTCCACTAAAAGTAACGGTATTCCCTCGTTCATCCATCACTGGAATCAAGATACGATTTCCAAAGACGGGATAATAATTTCCTTCTTCATCTTGTCGAATAAATCCAGTTTCCAATAGATGTTCTAGTGGCAAAAAAGTTTTATCAATCCACTGCTGTATTTGTTCATAAGAAATATAACCAAACTGTAATTCTTGAATCAAGTCTTCTGTAAATCCTCGATTAAGAAGGTATTGTTTTGCTTCTGTATTTCCTAAACTTATCAGATTGTAATTGGCAATCTCTTTGATTTTATTCAGCGTATTTAACAAAACTCGTTCATGCTCTGTATAGATACGAGAATTATGAGAATATTGTGCATTTAGTGAATTTTGATTGTTTTGTTCTTTTGGAATATTCAAATGACAAATATCAATTACCTTATTCATTGCATCTCGTACTGTAAATCCTCGATTCCCTAACACTTTGTTTTCATACTTCTGAACAAAAGAAATTGCATTTCCACTTTCATTACACACAAAACATTTCCAAATCTTGTCGTCACGGATACTCAAGGATGGGTCGTGATCGTCATGAAAAGGACAAACTGTTTTAAAATCTTTCCCTTTCTTAACAATCTTTAAACCATATTCTTCCATGACTTCACGAACGCTTGCTTGATTGATAATCATCTGATATTTTTGTTGAAACATAGAGTTTTGTTGTTCTGCCATTTTTCCACCTACTTTCTTTTAAAAAAATAGGAAGTCACTTCCTATTTCTCTATATCTTCCATTTCTTCTTCAAGTTCTATATCTGTTTCTTGTTTTTTTTCCATCAATGTACAATTATCCAATACATAATCCAATTCATCCAACATTCCTTGAATTTCTTTTGCATCTTCTACAAGTTCACTAGGCGAAGGTACATTCATGCGATTGTCATCAACAGTTCTTGCTTCTAACCACATGGCAATATGTTCCTCTTGATCAAAATTCATTGCATACTCACAAATTTGTTCGACTGCTTTTTCTAATGACTTATCATGTTGAATACAAAAAACAAAATCTTCTCCTGCTGGCGAATATTGTTCAATTTCCCATGAAGTTCCACCATCATAGATTTTCCAATCATGAGCTTCGAGTAAATCTCTTAAATCGTCCAAAGATTTCAATGTTGTCATTTTCGCTTCATAACGGAGAATATCTTTATACGATAACCATTCAGGTTTAATTGGTACTTGATTATAGTATCGTTTCATTGCGTGAATGTGGTCTTGAACTGTGTCAGCCCATAAATTCCTCTCGCTTCGTTGTCCATAGCCTAAGTAATACTCACAATCTTGTTGTAATCGACCTAACATCATATATTCATGTTGATACGAACCATCAATCATCATCTGCATTTCATTCGATAAACACATTCCATATTCATCTATTTCATTGAACGACATTTCAGGAACCATATCATACAATTCTAATAATAAATCATCATCATAAACGATTTCGTCATTTTCTACTTTCTTATAATGTCTATCAATGACAATTCCTATCAATTCCTGTACCTTGTCATTTCCATACACTTCAGGCTTTTTCTCCTGCAAGTCTTTAAAAAATCTTTCCTTATCAAATCTCATTTTATTTACCTCTTTTTTCTTTATTTTCAAGATTTCATTCATTTCATGATGGATGATTTCACTGTTTACCATCTATCCTCTGCAATATCCATTTCATATTCTTCAACATCTTCTTTGCATATTCCAATGATTTATCGTCATTTGCAAAATGATTGATATAATGGTCAAGTTGAGTTGTATTTAAGCTATTGATAAATTCCATATCTGGAACAACAACCTCTTTCTCTTCAGGTACATAATCATTCACATGAGCCATAGATAGTATCTTATTAACCATAACGTCAATTTCATCAAGTGAATGGCAGCCTAATAAATCATTCACGACTGAGACGTTTTCACTTCGGCTATTGTCCTCAATACGATTTAGAATTGATTGCATCGAATAATCTAACCCTTCTATCCCCTTAAGATTAGATGTATCCATCCACTTATCCATATTTATCACCTTGAATTGCATGCTGTTCAAATTATTCATAAAATCATCTACGGATGTATTTGAATTGAACATACTGTCACGAATACTGAAACCTATCAATTCCAACGATTCTTTTAAATCATCATAAGATTTTACTTTAGGAATTAAAAAATCCAGACACTTCTTCATAGAAATCTCTGGTGGAACTGTTTCTAAAATTGATTTATCAGGTACAACCTCATCTACCTGTGTTTCAAGATGTATATTAGCTTTTTCAAATACAGCATTCTGCAAATCACCTAGATTTTCCGCATCTGTATTCATAACAGTGTATACAATCTCTGCATTTTCTGTCCTTTCGTTTTCCTTAATAAAAGACATGATACTTTCTAATGTATAAGGTTTACCATTCATGTCATCTATTGAAGAAAAATCTATTTCAACATTGGAATCAGGCAATGAGATTGTGAAGCCTTCACCTTTTGTTTTATCTTCCCAACATCCTCTAAATTCATCTATGGTTTGCATTTTCTCATTTCTGTCATAAACCGAATTCACATTACGCAATTGACTTTCGGTAAGTACAACAAATTTTTCGTTAATAGGAAGTTCTATTGTGGCAGTACTGCCATCTTCTTTGGCTTTTTCATTCCATTTGATATATTCATTAGGAATTTCTATATAATAAGGGCCTTTGATTCTTGGTAAACGAAACCATGTAACATCCTTATTTGCTAAATTCGGAATAGCATCATCACGTTTTACCATTAAACTATCATCCGCCGTAAATCGAAAAGATTTCAATGAATCATATTTATCACGAATAACGAATCCTAGTTGTTTCAATACATTTTTTAAATCATCATAAGACTTTACTTTTGGAATAAAATAATACAGCATCTTTCTGACCACATCCACTGGTTTATCAAAATCTACTTTCTTATCTTCCTTCTCTTCAAAAGGAATTTTCTGAGACTCATCTTTATGCGTTTTATTATCATCCAATGGTCGTTCCGCTTTCTGCTCATCTTTCTGTTGAGATTCACGCCCATGTTCATGCTCTGGCTCTTGATCTTTGTTCTTATCAAAAAGACGATGAATGATGTTCATTAAATTGGCATCTTTTAATCTTTGCATAAGTGATGGCTTATGTGAAATAATTTCAAGTTCTCTAGTAATAACCTCCCATTTAGCTAAATCCGTTGAACAAATTGTGAGCATATATTCAGCACTGTTAATTACTGGCATATCTGGATTTTCTGGATCCATCACAAGATTATTGTTTGCATCACGTATAGTAAATGCAGTAACAATTTTCTTTTCAAAATCAGTTAATGATTTACTGTCTGTCACAGCTTTTTTAACAAGTTCCTCCAAGTCATCAGGTCTTCTCATCAAACAATAATCAATATTCATATTATGAGTCATTGTTTCAATGATTTCCTTGTCACGAGCCGTAACAGGAATCCGTTCAATATCGGATTTTTTTACATCATACGCAACACGGGTAAAGGCTGATTCTGATTTAAACTTATGTCCCTTATTTCCCTTTAGATAATCTTTATAATGAGCTTCGCCATATTTGACATTTGCGTATTTTACAGAGGTCAAAAAGCGTCTTAATGCCCTTGCAATTGTTTCACCTGTATTAATTGCAATGTGAAATACAGCAACACCTGCGTTTTTTGAAGAATTCTCAGTGGACATTATTTTTATCCTCCTTTTTCAACATTTCTTTAAAGCGTTTTATATCTACTATATGAAGAGCCATCAATAGCCCTGCAATTACAAGTAGACCAATCCCATTAGAAACGACTAAGGCGGTCAGTAAATTGACCCAATAGTAATGAATCAATGGAGTCAAACGTACAAGTATACAAATAGCTAAAATCACAAGAATAGTAATGGATCCCTTCAGTTTTCCTGACTTTAGCTCAATCGTATAATAATCTTTTTTAATAGACATGATTATTCACCAAAAGGATTAAATGTATCATCTGAATTATCTTGATGAATATTCAACGCTATCGCTTCGGTGGCAGTGCTGCCATCAACAATATCTACCTTCTTTTTCCTTCTTTTCTTTACGTTTGTATTTAACATAGCACTTAAATTTTCCCATTCCGCTACTTCTTTTCCTAATTTTTCGAAAGTTGCTGTCAATTTTTTCTCAGCTGATAAAATTTTATTTAAACTTGAATCTATACTTTCTAGTTCATTCTGTAATTCAGTCTTTCGTTTTGAAAGTGCATCTTTTTCTTTATAAAGATTTTTTAAAACCTCATTTTGCATTTTGTCAAAATTCATTACTATCGTCCTCCTTGTAAATGCACATAAAAAAAGTCCTTTCAGGGTACAGGACTTTTAAGACAAAATATCCTAATTGCATACTTTGTCGAACTATCTGGACTTACATCATGTGTAAAAAAGTCATAAAGTCATGAAAGCCAGAAATATTTTAAATAAATATTCAAACAGTAAAACACCATTTATTTCTTAACAGCTTCTTTTAACTGTTTTGAAGAGGTAAATTTAACGTACTTAGAAGCTGGAATCATCATTTTTTCCTTTGTCACAGGGTTGATTCCCATATGTTCTTTACGTTCATTGACCACAAATTTACCAAAGCCTGCGATTTCTAAAGGCTCGTCTTCAGACAAAGTTTCTTTCATTACATCGAACACACAGGATACAATTTTATCCATCTCCTTTTTTTGAATAGCCACAAATTCTTCGCTTACTCTTTGCACCAATGCATCTTTATTCATTTTAATATCTCCTTCCATTTTTAATCATACATCTATACTGTAGAATATTTATCTATAAAATACAAATCATATCTAATTGATAATTATATTTAAAATTGACATAATTGACCATCTCTATAATCTCTACGCTTTGTCATTTCATAATACTTCTTTTTTTCGAAACTCAAAAAATTTTTGTATAGGTGCTCTCCTAGTCTAAAGCGTTTTTCTAAAATATGTTCTTGAAACAGTTCTGTTTTCAAGGGCAATGTAAGTATATAACGCCCTAATGCATCTTCTTTTCTGCTCATAGCATCCATCCTCCTTTAATCACAATCAAAAACGAATTAATTTCATTTACTCTTTAAGATGCGGTTTGAAATGTTAATTTTTATTCTTTGAATCTGTTTTTTGTAATTTTTAAAACTCACAATAATTTCAATCGGTGCATTAGGCAAAGGTTCATACATGTCATCTAAATATATCCTGTTTTGCGGTTCTCTCCAGAATGTGTCTAACTTAATTCTTGCAAAATCATACATATTTTAATTTCCTTTTACCTGCAATACAATATCGTTGATAGGCTGGCTATCACCATCTAAACCGGACATGGTATTGGATGAAACTACAAAATCAAATGTCTTTAAACTACAATCATTTAGATCTACTTTTGCCATTTTATAAACTCCATCAGGCAATACCACAGGCAACACACATTTTCCTTTTTTCAATGTGAAGTTACTTATCCAACGTACACCATCATACATACTGATATATCCATTTTTATCAGTTCTTAAATATTGCTTTTTATAGTTCTTTAAAGTCTTTCCTTTTTCATTCAACATTTTGATTTTAAATGTTCCATTAACTTCTACAAGCTTATCATTCTTACTTTTTAAAATGATTCTTGTAGCAGACTGAATGTATTGGTCAGACTCAATCATTTCCACAGTACCTGTTTCATCAGAAGAAAACTCCCATCCATTATTTGAACGGATATATGTATAGGGAACATCTTTATTTCTGGTAACAACCAGTTCAAAAGGCTCTGTTTCAACTTTATCATCCATTTTCTTTATAATGTATGTTCCCTTTAAAAAATCATTCGATTGAAGTACTCCATTCTCATCAGTCTCTAGAATTTGATAATCCTTTTCGGTTCCATTCTTCTGAGCAAGTTCGATTGCTTTTTCTATATCCTCATTGGCTTCTTCGTAATACGATTTCTTTACACATCCATACTTTGATTGAGATGCAATCACATCACCATCCTCATCCTTTTTGATTGAAGTGATCTTGAAACGAGAATGCATCTCTGTAAGATTGATAGATAGATTTGTATCTGCATTCTTTGTTTTATAGTTGAAAGTAAAATCCTTCTTCTTGATTTTCTCAAGTTTATTTCCTTTATTCTTTAACGTGTTATTGCCTTGTTTAATCGAATCAATACCATACTTTGAATGGATTGTGATTCTAAGCTTCGTATCTTTATCAAAGCTGAAAGAATCGTCTCCACCTTCGACTGGATAGGAGATATTATCCTCTGTTAAAATTTCAGCGGTTCCTAATCCCCCAATGACTTTTACATTCAGTGTATTTGCATCTGTTTTTGCATATACACTACAAGTTGAGCCTAACAGGATCATAAAAGTTAAAAAAAATATACATGTACGCTTCTTTATATGCATAAGAATCACCTATCTTTCTTTTTATTGTCATTTAAGCTATCGAAATTTAAGTTAATATTATATACACGATTATCGTTATTAATTGTTTGGTATTTATCGCCATTTTCTGTTATACTTGCTTTGGAAGAGGTAGGTATTATACTCGGATTTAAAGTCTGGGCATCTACCTCTTTTAATTTTGTATTATATACTGTAAATCTTCCATTTTTTTCAAGAATATCAATATTCACACTGTAGTATTTATCATTACATTTAATGCATTTCTTAAAATAATGCCATAGATTTCCAATCTCATGAACGCCAGTTTGATCTGGTTTATGTTCTTGAGTCGAATATTGATATTCTGTTGAGTTTAATAAATTTAAATAGTCACCTGAATATGCAATATCTTGCCTTGTCCTATACTCTTTATTTGATTCATAATATCCAGAATGGCCTCTTGCAATGTAATTTTTTCTTGTATATGCATTTACCACAGCAAGCACTTCTTCCCCATTTAAAATACAAGATATTTCTTTCCCTTGATATTCATTTTTGAATAGTTCATTAATTATTATTTCCCTCTCTTTTCTAGTATATTTTTCCAAATTATCATCTAATATAAACTCTTCGATATTTTCAATTTTTTTAACAGACATTTTATTTTCTCCATTCTAATACACTTGATGTATTGCATATAGAACAATCATTTAATCTAGTCCATATGCAATAAAAGGAAGGTTTATTCAGCCCCTTCCTTTTATACGTCTTATATCATTTTATTAAGCATTCTTTGCATATCTTCCTTAACTTGATTTTTAGTAAAAGAACACCTATAATTACTAATGCGAAGAGCATATATCATGTCGTCTGGCAATTGCGACCAGTGGGACGTGATATATGCTCTGTTTTTACATTTCCCTAGCATTTTCAGATTACATTTATATTGCATATGAAACTAACATATAGATTTAGTCCCATATGCAATAAAAGGAAGGTTGTCCTTCCTTTTATTTGTTATTCCTCACATTTGCGAATCTTACGAACAGTTGCGATTGATACACCTAATGCAATGATTCCAATACCGATAATCATATACATCATATCTTTATTCTTTGTAGTTCCTGTGTTTACACTAGGCAACAAGACATTCTGGTATACGATTGAATAACGATGTTCATCATCCACCTTTACTTCTTTTCCATTCACAAATAATCCTTTATCTGTAAACTCCACCTTCACAACTTCATCTGAAAGTTTGTATCCTTGAGGAGCTTTTGATTCCTTAATATACGTTGTTCCATAACGAATCAAGAACTCGGCAGTGCCTGTTTCCTGATTGCCTGCAATCGTTTCAAGTTTTGAACTATCTGCACAGTTTTCCTGTGCATACGAAGTAAATTCAAATTTATTGGATTTGATGTTTTGACCTGTAACACTGTCTACCTTATTCACCAAGATACGTGGTAAAGCAGTATGTTTTGGTTCTACAGTTACATCATACTGGAACAATTCATCTTCATCATCCCATGTTGGAATTCCAACAATAAATGGACTGATTGTTTCATAATCTGCTAAATCCTCAACGTAAACTAAATACACACCTACAGGAAGATTCTTACAAGTTGCCTTTCCTTCTTCATCTGTAGTCATTTCATAATCTGGAGATTCAACCTTCTTTGAAAGAGTTTTAGCCACATTATCAATTTCTTCAGCCGTTTTAATTTCATTCAAGTTGATTTCATCATCCGCAAAGGATTCTTTTAAGACATATTCTCCCTTAACAACGTCTGCAATCTGGACAATGCCAAATTTTACATTTTCTTTGGAAAGATATACATCATATGCATCTGTCAATTCGACTGAAATTGAGCCAAGTCCATTTTCAGGCACCTTTGTTAAATCATCTTCAGGTAAAATCGTAATATTACCTACACTTGGATCTTCTGTTACATCTGTAGCATGAATATTCATGCAAGGTACCAGTAAAAGTAGCAGGCTCAAAGCACAGCCTATTTTTTTCAGAAATTTCATGATCTTAACCTTCTCTCCTTTCTTTTCTTTAAGACATATTTAACTAACAAAATAAATACAATAACAAATGGAAGTGCTGTAAATAACAGTTCTCGCCAGCTCATCATTTCTGGTTCAATGGCTTCTTTTTTCTTCTCACTATACGGAACTCGCTTACCAGTCAAAATCAGTCTTTGCGTATTGATTCCATATGGTGTACAAGTCAGCAAAGTTGCTAGGTCCTTGCCTTCTTCTATTCCAAGAACATCAGGAGCTTCTTCTTTTTTTACGATCTCAATTTTATATATCTGGTAAGCTAGTGTTTTATTGCCTACATGGATATAAAACAGATCGTCTTTTTTTAACTCGTCAAGTCTTGTAAAAAGCTTAGCGTTTGGTAACCCCCTGTGTCCCGTCAAAACAGTACGTGTGTTTTCACCGCCGACTGGGAATGATGAGTTTTGTAAATGACCTACACCGTTTGACAATACATCATCACTCGTTCCGTGGTAAATTGGAAGGTCAACGCCTATCTTTGGAATTTCAATCGAACCCATGATGCCTTTGCCAGTCAGATTTAAAATGCTTTCGTAGTTTTCGTCTGAAAGTATTTCAGTATCAATGTTTCCGACCGATGCACCTCTGGTTTGAAATAACATATCATTGTACTTTTGAGCCGATTGTATCTGCTCTTTGACTTTTGATTTGTCAGTATGTTTTACTTCACTTTCATATGTGGATATCATGTTGTTTTGCTGAATACCACTATGAATACTTGAAACAAGTGGAACCGAACATAATCCTATACCAATGATAACAAGGATACGTACTGTCCAGCTCGTTTCTTTAATCGCTTTAATAATCGACTTCAAAATTCAGCACCTCCAAAAATGGAAGGTGGCAGTACTGCCATCCTAACCATTTCATTCATTTTTTAATTAGTCTTTTTTGTTTTTACGTTTTTCGTTTAATGCTAATGCACCAACTACTGTGATTGTTCCTGCACCTAAGCAGATCATTGTTAAATTAGATCCAGTGATTGGTAATTTAGTTCCTACATAGTTGACAACAGTGATGTTAGCAGAACCATCAGTTACATCTGTTTTTAAGTTAGTGTCACTTTCTTTGTACTTTCCATCTAAGAATTCCTTAACGTGAGCAGTTGCTTCTAATTTCTGTAATGTTTTTTCAGTAGCACCTTCACCTGAAACATAGTTGTTGCGGTCAGCGTTGAATGTAGGCTTGATCGTAATTACGATTGGATCTTGTAATTCACGATAACCAGCTGGAGAATTCGTCTCTTTTAAGTAATATGTACCTTGATCTAAACCTAAGATAGTAAATACACCCTTAGTATCGGATGCCATTTCAACAGCATTGCCTGGTCTTGCACCATCAGTGTGGTCAGTACCACCTAAAGAATCACGGTTGATTACAACATATCCATTTGGAGATTCCTTAACATATACTTCATTTGTACAGTTTTCATCACTGTATAAACGGAATTTAGCATCTTTCAATAGTTTATTGTGGTTATTGATTTTTAAACCATTAATCTTGTAAGTGAAGCACACAACCGTATCCCAAGGAGTTGTACCTGTAGAACCTACACCATCGCTATCTGGGTTGTTAGAGAATTCCAAACGAACCGCATTTTCAAAACCTCCACGACCAGTACGTGTAGAAGCTTTGTCATTTAATGTAGCATTGTAAGATAAATGGATTGTTTGTCCATAAGCGTTCTCATTCAAGTTGTTGAAACCTTCTGAGAATTGTCTATCAACGATTGATTTTAGATCACTGATTGTGACGGTGAAAGTATCTTCCCCAGCATCAGTAACAATTTCAAATTCATTGTTCTTTAATGTGTAAGTTTTTGTACCATTAGAAATAGTTACATTAACTGAATCTTTGTGGAATGTTAATGCTTCGTCCATCTTGTCATGGAATACATATTTATATGTGTCATATCCATTCATGTTTGGAACGATTGAGCTGTAGTAGTAAGGAACTGTCTGTCCGATTTCATAGTCACCAATATCATTCCATCCTACATTGTTGTCATCTTCATTGATTTTCTTAATCAAAGTAGGATAATCGGATTTGATATTAACCTGAGCATTAGGATTCGCTGTATTTGTTAAAATCAATGAAGCTGCTGAATGTGTATCCTGTACAGCAGTAACTTCATCTGTTAAATAATAGCCATAACCTAATCCACTGAACTTAACAGAACCATCGACTGCATTTACAGCTGTAACATTAACAGTATTTGGAGAAAGGCCTTCCTTAACGAGTTCATCTCTTAAAGCTTCAACGAAGTGACGATAGTTACTGTATCGTCCTTCTAATTTCTGATCTGCCTGAGCCCCTTCTACTTTGTTAGTATTCAAAGTTTGAATATAGTCAATTACATCATATTCAGTAACTGAAGAGGCAGATTTGTTGATTTTCTTTCCAACAACTGTTTGTAAAGCCGTCTTGTAAGCATCATTCCAAGTATAGTTGATAGACTCCTGATCAACTGCATTTTCAGCGTCAAACAATTTATAGACTTGGAATTTTTTACCAACCAAAGATTGTCCTGCATTTGGTGTAATGGTAATCGAAGCATTCCCCTTGCCAAAATCAGCAACTCCGTCTGGAGTCGCATAAGTTTGCGTTGCTTCAGCAGCATAGACTGGAGCAACCAATTGAGCAACACATGTTGCTACAGGACTTAAAGTCATAGACAATGCAGTTAGACCTGCAAAAATCACATTTTTAGTTTTCATTTTATAGCCCTCTTTCTTCATTATTTAGAATTTATTTTTTCTTTTTTAGATCTGTATAAAGCAAAAGCAATTACAGCAACACCTAATCCAATTAATAGGATTGTTCCATTTGAACCTGTTTCAGGAAGAAGCTGAGTTGTTTTATTTGTGATATCTACCGCAACTACACGGTCATTCTTAGTTCCCTCAAGACGAATGTTTCCAGATGTTTTAGATATGTTGTACTGCACATTATCAATTGTAAAATCAAATGTGTTTGTCTGAGGTGTAGCTTTTACATATACGGAATGTACATATGCCTTACCATTTTCATCCACTGGAATTCTATAGCCTTGAGGAGCTTTCGTTTCCTCGAAGTAGTATGTCTTTTCTACATCCAGATTTTTGAAAGTTAATAACCCTTTTTCATCAGAAATCTGCGTGTCTACTACATTCTTGCAATCAGCATCGCTGTACAAAGTAAACTCTGCACCTTTCAATGCCTTGCCGTGTTCATTTGTTTTTGTAATTTTCAAATTGAAAGGATTTACCTTATCACCGAACGTAGCATAACCGTCTCCCGAATCCTTTGTACCTTGTGTTACGAGACTGTTTGTTCCAGATGTAAATGTGATTTTTCCTGTACCACTTGCAACATTAAATACAACTTCGTTTGGATTCAGCTGATATCCATCAGGAGATTTGATTTCCTTGATTTTGTGTGTACCCGAAGCCAAACCTGTGATCGTAATTTCACCACTGCCATTTGTTGTTAATTCTTTCGTTGAACCATCTGGCATAGTGTGAAGGAATACAGCACCTGCAACTGGTGTTGAAGTTCCTGCCTGTACCTTCTTGATGTCGAATTTAATGACTTTTTCGTTAACTTCAGGATAGTTATATGTTGTAACATTTGCATCACTACCAGAAGGAGTAATCTTTCTGACAAATACTTCATTATTGATAAAGTAACCTGTAGGTGCTTT
>OLYB01000555.1_pt1 | contig 35449 bp, 33 predicted proteins | sample 1674481 | NCBI WGS metagenome assembly OLYB01 (sample SAMEA103958167, study PRJEB25191) | human gut metagenome
TGCCAAAAGAGCATATTCTTGTGTGCCTGTCCTCGTCTCCATCCAATGAACGCATTGTACGAATGGCAGGGAAAATGGCACAGGCATTTAATGGCAGCCTTACCGCGCTTTACGTGCAGACACCCGGAGACGCTGATATGAATGCGGAAGATACCGCTCGCTTACAGGTGAATATGCGTCTGGCTCAGCAGCTTGGCGCAGAGATCGTCACAACGCATGGTGAAGATGTGGCAACACAGATCGCGGAATATGTGCGTCTCTCTGATGTGACCAAAATTGTGATTGGGCGAAGCGGCGTACAGCGGCGGCATTTTTGGAGTGAACCGACGCTGACAGAACGGCTCATTACGCTTGCACCAGAGGTGGACATTCATATCATTCCGGATGTGGAAGCCTATAAGAGCTACCGCAGGAAACGGCTGCTTACCATCCGTCCGGCGTTTCCGACCGCATGGGAACTGCTTCTGACCATCGGGATTCTGGCAGCTGCGACGGTCATCGGATGGGTCTTTCTGCGGCTCGGCTTTGCAAATGCCAATATCATCATGGTTTACCTGCTGGGGGTGCTTCTGACTTCCGCTTTTACCAGCGGATATACCTGCGGTGTGCTGTCCGCTTTTTTGAGTGTCATCCTGTTCAATTATTTTCTGACGGAACCCCGGCTGTCTTTGGCAGCCTATGGCAGCAAATACCCAATAACCTTTGCCGTCATGTTTGCAGCGGCGCTTTTGACCGGTACGCTTGCCGCAAAGCTCAAAGCCCATGCGCAGCTATCCGCGCGGGATGCCTATCGGACAAAACTCCTTTTTGATATGAACAGGCAGCTTCAAAAGGCGGAAACACCGGATGAGGTCTATCAGATGACCGCGACGCAGATACAGAAGCTCATGCAGCGGGACGTTTTGATTTATCCGGCACAAGGCGACGTGCTGCTGGATGGGAATGTTTATCCGGCAGACGGAAGCAGTCCATATTGCATCCCGGATACTGATCAGGAACAGAACGTGATTCAATGGGTCTGGCAAAACCGAAAGCGTGCTGGCGCAACGACGCAAAACTTTCCAAAGGCAAAACGGCTGTATCTTGCCATTCGTACCGGGCAGCAGGTTTTCGGCGTTGTCGGGATTCCGATGGAGAAGCAAACGCAGCCTGACGCATTTACATCCAGCGTGCTGTTTTCCATTCTCGGCGAGTGCGCTCTGGCGCTGGAAAGCCTACGCAACGCCGAAGAAAAGGAAAAAGCCGCCGTCCTTGCAAAGAACGAACAGCTTCGTGCAAACCTTCTGCGTTCAATTTCCCATGACCTTAGGACCCCGCTGACCTCCATTTCCGGCAACGCGGATACGCTGCTGCACAGCTATAACGTGCTGGATGAACAAACGCGGAAACAGATTTTTACGGACATTTATGACGATGCGCAATGGCTGACGGGACTGGTTGAGAATTTACTTTCCGTTACGAAAATCGCGGACGGCAGCGTCAAGCTGCACCTTTCTGATCAGGTTGTGGACGACATCGTATCGGAAGCGCTCCGACATATTGACCGAAGGTCCGCACAACATCACATCGCAGTGGATTGCGGAGATGTACCGTTGCTGGTTCGGGTGGATGCGGGACTCATCATGCAGGTGCTTATCAACTTGGTGAACAACGCAGTCAAATATACTCCGGCTGGCTCGAACATCCGGATCACGGCAATCCCGCGAGACAATATGGCTGAAATATGCGTCAGCGATAACGGTCCCGGTATTCCAGATGAACTGAAGGAACATGTGTTTGAAATGTTCTTTACCGGGGGCAATCCGATTGGCGACAGCCGCCGAAGTCTTGGACTGGGGCTTACGCTCTGCCAAGCCATCATTCATGCCCATAATGGCGAAATGACATTGAAAGATAATTCGCCGCATGGCTGCATCTTTTCCTTTACAGTACCGCTCAGTGAGGTGAACCTAAATGAATAAGCCGCTCGTCCTCGTTGTAGAAGATGATACGCCGGTGCGCAATCTGATCACAACAACGCTGAAAACCCATGAATACAGGTATCTTTCTGCGCAAAACGGCGCAAGCGCCGTGATGGAAGCGCTGTCTCACAACCCGGACATTGTGCTGCTTGATTTGGGACTGCCAGATATGGACGGCGTAGAGATCATCCGAAAAATTCGTTCGTGGTCAAATATGCCGATCATTGTGATCAGCGCCAGAACAGAGGATTCTGATAAAATCGTGGCGCTGGATGCCGGGGCGGACGATTATCTCACCAAGCCCTTTTCCGTGGATGAACTGCTGGCGCGGCTGCGAGTGACGCAGCGGAGACTGTCGCTGATGAAAACAGACACAGCGCAGGAATCTCCGATTTTTACGAACGGTGCGCTGAAAATCGACTATGCGGCAGGCTGCGCATATCTTGACGGTGCAGAACTGCACTTGACGCCCATCGAATACAAGCTGTTGTGTCTGCTCTCAAAAAATGTGGGCAAGGTTCTGACCCACACCTACATCACACAGCAGATTTGGGGCAGCAGTTGGGAAAACGATATTGCTTCTCTGCGGGTGTTCATGGCGACCCTGCGCAAAAAGCTGGAACGCGGAAAAGACGGGCCGCAATACATACAAACGCACATCGGAATCGGCTATCGGATGCTCCGCGTCGAATAGTAGGGAGGCTTTCAAAAAATCTATGAATCATTATGCTGTCGAAAAACCCTCCGTTACCGCGCAGTATGGTGTCAAGCCTGCTGCTTCTGCTGCAGCGAAAATGGCAGCCAAGCAAGAGGAGTTTGTCGCACCCGACGTGAAAGATGGCTCCATTGTTCTGCACAAAGCATTCGGAGAAGGTACGGTCACCAAGATTGACAAAGCGCAAAAACACATCCGTGTCACCTTTGGTATTGGCGAAAAGACATTCATCTTCCCGGATGCTTTCAAGCAGGGATTCCTGAAAATGAAGGGAGAGTAATCCATGCCGGAAATATTCAGTAATACAACGCTGACGGTCAATCAGCTTATAGAAAAGATCGACACAGGCGAACTCGGACTGCCGGAATTACAGCGCCCCTTCATCTGGAAAGATTCAAAGGTGCGTGACTTATTCGATTCCATGATGAGAGGCTACCCTATTGGCTACCTTATGCTGTGGGAGTGTCCCTCTCTTGATAAGAAAAAACCCATCGGTGTCGATGCCCACAGCTACGACTCACCCAAAGAAGTCATCATTGACGGTCAGCAGCGTTTGACTTCGCTCTATGCCGTTATGAAGGGCAAGAAGGTTATCAACTCAAAGTTCGATGAAAAGAGTATTGTTATCTCCTATTGCCCGCTGCAAAACAAATTTGAGGTTGGTTACCAAGCCACGAAGAACGACCCAGAATGGATTTATAATATTAGTGACCTGTTCACTTCCACGAACACCTTTAAGTTCATCGGTGATTTCATCAAGAAACTGGGTGACTATAGATCCACCAAAGGGTCCGAGCTTACAGATGAAGAACAGGGCTTAATTGCGGATCGCATCAACGGTGTGGTCAATCTGAAAAGCCATACGCTTCCTGTGTTCGACATAAAGTCCACCGCAGAGGAAGAGGATGTCTCTGAAATATTCGTCCGTGTAAACTCTGGTGGTGTTTCTCTGAAACAGAACGACTTCATCCTCACCTTGTTGTCCTTGTATTGGGATGATGGGCGTCGTGAGATTGAGCAGTTCAGCAAAGACTCCACCGCTCCGGCAAAAGGTAGAACGACCTCTTACAATCAGCTGACCACCGTGTCAGCGCAGGATGTCATCCGCGTTGTTATGGCATATGCATTTGACAGAGCACGTTTGAAGTATGGCTATAAACTGCTCCGAGGTGCCGACTTTGATAAAAAGGGTGCCGTGGATGATAATCTTCGTGTTCAGCGTTTCAATACTCTCAAGGAGAAACTACCGGATGTCCTCGATGTACACAGCTGGCATGAGTTTATCAAAGCCATCATGAACGCAGGATATTTGTCCGGGGATTTGATTCTGTCTGGCAACGCAATATTCTACACCTATGCCTTGTATTTGATTGCGAAGCACCGCTTCAATGCATCGTATAACGAGAATATGCACCTTACCTCGCTGTGGTTCTTCTATGCTTCGCTCATTTCGCTGTACACGGGCTCCTTTGAGTCTACGGTGGAAAACCATCTGAATACCATCAAAAGCCTCAAAACTCTGGATGAGTACAAGGAGTTCATCCTGTCCAGAGTAAACGAGCGTTTGACGAATGACTACTTTGACATCACCCTGGTCGGTTCGGAGGGCCTGGCTGTTTCGGGACGAGGTAATAATGCGTGGAATGCCTATGTGGCATCGCTGAACATTATGAACGCAAAAATCCTCTTCTCCAAGAGCAATCTGCTTGTGTCAAAGCTGTTCGAGCCCGGAACAGACGGTAACCGCAAGTCTCTGGAAAAGCATCATCTTTTCCCAAAGGCTTACTTGAAGTCCCAAGGATACTCTGATGCGAAGATTAACCAGATGGCAAACTACGCATTCATCGACTGGAAGGACAACATGGACATCCTGGATGATGCTCCGTCTGTGTATTATCCGATTGTCTGCGCCGGATTGTCTGACGAGCAGATCCGTGTTATGGAAGAGGAGAACGCTCTGCCTCACGGTTGGGAAAATATGGCCTACGAGGACTTCCTGATTGAGCGCAGGAAATTGATGGCGGCAAAAATCAAGGCAGCCTTTGAGATTCTGAAAAAGGCAGCGACTTGAGCAAGACCACATTTTAATTTTTCCACACCTTTTTACTATCGGGAATGCTGTAATTCAACGAATATCCCACCAAGTCAACGTTTGCCCTTGTAATTCAACGATTTACGCTCTTTCAACGATTGCGAGGACCACGAAGCCCACGCAAAGGCAAAAACCCGACCAGGAAAACAACCTGGCCGGGTTTTCTTTTGGGGCCGCTGGGTGCAAAAGTGCCGCAAACGCAGTGTTTTAGCATAAAAATTAAGAACCGTAACCCCGATACGCTTTGTATCAAAATTACGGTTCTTATTTGGCGGAGAGTAAGGGATTCGAACCCCTGTGGCGTTGCCGCCTAACGGTTTTCAAGACCGCCCCGTTATGACCGCTTCGGTAACTCTCCGGATATACAGATAGAGAAACAAGACGCCGAAATCGGCGTCTTGTCTTTGGCGGAGAAGGAGGGATTTGAAGCCTTTAAAGACGTCGATATATCAGCATATAGCCGCCGCGGTGTGTAGATGCTGTGTTCGGAACATAAGGAGAGTTTACTGCCCTCCATTCCGCAAGGCTGGCTTTATTATAAGTTCATCCCCCGCATTTGTCAACCGCCGCAGAGATCACTTATCCGTCAGCTGCTTCACGCTCTGATTCAGCCCCGTCGCCGCCCAGCCAGACACGATGCCGACGGCCGCAGCGTTGAGCCAGTCGTGCGCCGGAAAGTCCGGCACGCCCATCGCCCAGGCGACGACGCCGAGGATCAGGCCGGCCGCTCCGCAGATGATCGGGATCCACTTGTCCGCAGCCTCGGTCGCCTTGACGGCCATGCCCAGCAGATACGCGATGGCGGTGATCGCCGCCACAGATGCAATGCCAAGTTCCATTTTTATCGTCCTTTCTGTGTCATTTTTCCTGCGTCGGGAGCTGCAAGAATTTTTCGTGGATATCGTCCATAACGCCGTTTGCGCCCAAAGTGTGGTAGTGCCCCCAGCAATTTTCAAAATTTTGCCTTGCGTAAATCGGGGCATAGCCCCGGTCAGACCACTTGTTGTAGTCGGATATCATCTGCGCACGCAGCAGGGCCTGTACGCCCAGTTTAGTCGCCGCCGTGTCCGCGCGATCGTGCTGGATCTGCGCCGCCAGATGCCGAATCATGGCCAGCAGCGCCGCAATCAGCAGCGACGGGACGCCCAGCAGGCACAGCCACTGATATGTAGTCACTTGGCGTCACCGTCCATCATCCGCTGGCACACGATCATCGTGCGCAGCATATCCAGCGACAGATCCAGCTTGCCGCCGGTCGTACCGGCCAGCACGCCGCAGTCGATCAGCCGCTGCGTCTCCTCACGTGCCCAACCGGGCACGTCGTCGATCGTGGCGTATCTGGGGCTGCGCGCGTCCGCGTACCGCTTGCCGATCACCATGCCGCGGATCATATCCAGCGACAGGTCCAGCCGCCCCTGATCGTCACCCTGCAGCGCGCCCGCGTCCATCAGCGCGCGCACTGTGTCCTGCGCCCAACTCGGGACTTCCTCGATCGTGTTGTACCTCACCATGTCCTCCTCGTCCTCCTCGTCTGTATTTTTTGCCGCCATCGCTGCGGCGACGTCTGCCCGAAAGCCGTCCATTGTCATCCCAAACGCCCGCCACAGGTGTGTGGGATCTGCGTGCGCGCTGGCGATGCCTCTTGCCGCGCCCTCGGCGTGGCTGATAATCACGCCGTCCTCCAGCGGATCCAGCGCGTACTGCTCGCAGAGCTGCGCGAAAAGCTCCACGGCTGCGGCATACGTCCCGCGCACGTGCGCCTCGGTCGCAGCCGGGTCAAGGTCGCGCCAGCTTGCGCCGCCGGTGTAGACGATGGAAGCAGGCTCCGTCATCTCGATGCCGATGTGCGTGCCGTTGGCGCTCCCGCCGCAGTGCCATGCGCGCAGGTTGTACGGCAGCGTCTGGTAGTACGTCCCGTCGCGCTGGATAAAGCCGTGTACGCACACGCTCTGTCCGCCCGGCTGGTACTGGTTGTAGCTGCGCGCCATCACCGCCGCGTTGGGCTGCGGCACGCCGATGCTGTGCAGCATGATGCCCTGCGGCGTCAGCGGCGCGCCGATCTGGTAGCACTTGTTTTTCGTTGTAAAAGCCTCGATGATATCCATCCTTTACACCTCCGTCCAGCCGTACACGCCGGGCTCCCACACGTTGTCGTCCACCGTCGACACCCATGTTTTGCCGTTGTGCGTCACCTTGTCGCCCTTTTGGTAGGGGTTCGTGCTGTCCGGCTGCTTCCACTCGCCGATGCCGGTGCCGCCCTGCCCGGGCAGCACCTCGGCGAAAAGCGACGGCGCGGCCGGCGGCGTCCAGTCCGCCTGACTGGTGTGTGCCTGCAGCACCTTGTACAGCTTGCCGTCATACACCAGCCGGTCTCCGGCAGTGTAAGGGACTCCTACCGCAAAGTCCGGGTACAGGCACTGCGCCTCCACGGCCTTGGTGTCGTCCAGAGACTGCGCAGCCAGATCGATCGCCGCGCGGTAAGCCATCGCATCCTTACGTGTCATCGGCAGCACCTCCCGTGATGATCCGCAGCGCCTCGGTGTCGCTGATCTCCTCGCTGGGCGCGTCGATCTCCATCCATCCGTCGGTCGTGTCTACGTCGACGCAGGTGTAGGTCGTCACGCCACCGTCGTTAGTCAGCAGCTTGCCGGCACCGGCCAACAGATTGACGCGGCTGCGCTTTGTGTCGTCGCCGTATGTGTAGATGATAGGTCGCTGTGTCATGTTCTCGCCTCCGGTGTTGATGTCAGGATGGTGTCTCCTGCGGCATAGGCAGCGCCGTTGTAGGTCGTATCCTCCGCCGCCTTGATGATGATCGTTGCATTGGTAGCCCCATCTCGGATGCTCGCGTTCAGCGTATCAACTTTTTCGCCGGTTGTATACATCGTCACGACGAGCCCGGATTGCGTGCACCCATCAAAATTCTTAGATCCCCAAGATGCGACAGGGTAGCCAACGCTTCCTACTTCAACGTTTTCCAGCAACGCACATCCTTTGAAAATAGATGATGTGTATTGGCCAAGTTTCGTGATTTTGGGAATTGAGATTACCTTTACGCGCTTGCACTCCGCAAAAGCCGCGTTGCCGATTTCCGTCAGCTCCGGCAGCTCCGCTGATGTAATACCGCTGCCTTTACACCCATTACTCACAAGCTTCGTGCAAGCTGGACAGTGGACGGGGAAAGTCTCGGCGTTTGCACCTGTATCAAATCTTAGCCCATCAAGCTCCTGCACGTGCGATAGATCCAAGCCTTGCGGTTGCAAATTTGGTAATCCGGAAAGCCCGTAACTGCCGATGGATTTTATGGCGTTTTTTGTGTTAATTGTTGTCAAATATTTGAAAGGCGTGATTTCTGCAGCCGTGTAATCGCTGCCGCCGTAAAACTGCGCCACATGTATATCAGTCCCGTAAAAGTCTACTACCGTCGCATAGCCCTCCGCGTCCCGCGCCTTGACGACGATGCCGTCCGTGATAGCGTCTCCGCCTCCGCCGCCAGATCCGCCGCCGAGCCTGCGCGCAAGGATCACATCCTTTGCCGTCACTTTGCCACCTCCGCCCAGCTGCCGTCGAGCGCCTTTTGCTTAATCTGATCGTACCCTGCCGTGTAGATGATCGTGCCGGCCGCCTGCTCGCGGCCGAGCGCTGCGTCGATCTCCGTGCCGGTCTTTGCCATGATTGCCGCGCTTACCATGATCTCTGTGGGCACCCACGCGCGATTATCTGTGATTACATGATCCATATAGCACCTCCATCTTGCGCCTCCTTGTTTTCACTTCTCATGGATGATTTCAAGCCCATTCATCCTCGGCCATTTAAGCGTCTCCTTATTCGATCGGTTCGTCGAGCGTATTGTGATAGTCATATGATGGCCCTCCCTTCCACTACTTCTACAATATAAAAAAGGGAGGGATATTTCTATCCCTCCTCAGATTTAATTGCTCCAGCGGATCTTGTTGAGCGATTTCTGGCTGTAGAAGCACAGGAACAGCGCGTTTTTCTGCTCTCTGCTAAGGTCCATCCCGTCGATATAAGCAGCGACCTTGTCCATCGCGCCCTGACCGCTGATGGCCTTGCCGTTGCTGTCGCGCGTCGTCCTCGCATCGTTCTTAAACTGATACGCTTCCCAGAACGTCCCCGCGTCAAGGCCGGCCGGTTTCGCCTGCTCGTTGTACTTCTGCACGGCCTCGACGCTGATGCCGTCGCATTCCGGATGTGCCTTGACGAAGTCCGCCGTGTCAATCTTGTTCTGCGCGTCCTCCTGCTTCATCCCACCGTAGCGCACCATCATGTCTACCGCGCGAGACCGCGTGAGCTTCCCGTCGAGATACAGATCCTTGATGTCGTCGTAGTCCGTGCCGGTCACGACCTTGCACGTCCACTCCTGCACCAGTTTCTGCGCCTCGTCGGCATCTTTTCCTCCGTACTGCTGCAGGATCTTCAGCGCCTGCTCCTTCGTGACCGAGCGTTTTCCGTCGTCGTCTCCGACGTACCACTCCTTCGCCTGCGAGCGTACCTTAGACTGCAGCTGCTTCTCGCCGATGCCGTGCTCTTTCAGCTCCTTTGCCTGCGCATCAAAGGCGGCCTTGTCGCCGCTGAGCACCGCAGCGAGCGCCTCGTCGTACTTTCCTTCGCCGGTCGCCCACTTGTCAACCTTCCAGTACGCATCATCCTCGTCGTCCGCGAGCCCTTTTTCGACCAGCAGCTGCTGCGCCTCTTCGCGCGTGAGGTAGCCGTCCTTCAGGCCGTACTTGATCTGGTTCTCCGGTCCGGAGTCATAGGTGTGGATCGTCCACTCGTCACCCTTGCCGACAGCTCCGGCGATGGTGTTCCAGAGCATAATGACGTCACGAGCCGTGTTGTTTGCCGGGAGGCCGGCAATTTGCGAAACCGCCTTGAGTGTCTTGTAGATCTTTCCGTACAGCGTCATGTTGCCGTTGTATGTCACGCTCGTCGGCTTGTCCAGCTTTCCGATATCCAGCTTGATCGTCTCGTCCCAGATTCGATACGCGTCGATCAGGTTTTTAATCCATTCCGTGTCCATCCTTCCGTTGCTATACCCGGACGCCAAAGACACGAAATCCTTGAGAATCGGGAGCTTCGAGAGGATATCCACGTCCATGAACAGGTTGCTTTCAAGCGGGTTCACGCCGGAAAGCTTTCCGTCTTTGTATTTCGCGCCGATCAGCGCGCTCAGGTATTTCTCCCACCACGTGGCGTACTCGTCGTCGTCTCTGCAGGCGTCCACGATTGATTCAACAAGCCCCGAAGCAGCCGCCGACACAAGATAGGCCGCCAGCGCTCTTACAATTTTCCCGCTTGCATTTCTCCACGCTTCTTTTTTGCCTCCGGTCGCGCGCAGCTCCGCCGTGTAGTCCGTGTACGCCTTGAGCAGCAGGTTGTACGACAGCGTCGGCTCCGACATAAAGGCCGTAGATACAGCACCGTACACACCGGTCGCGCGCATCGCCTGGCTTCGCGTCATCGTGCTGTCAACCACCTGCGTCGAGTAGACGACCTCGCGGAAGCGTTCGGCCGTCGCCCTCAGCAGCGCGTCGCCGGTCAGCTTCTGCTTGTCACGCGCCTCCGCTTTGCAGGCGTTCCACAAGTGGCCCCATGTAAGCCGGTCGCCCCATTCTGCGCCTTTCATAAGGAATTCGACCGTCGAGTCCTTCCACGTCCCGGCGTTCTTGATCTGGTCGCGGACACCCCTGCCGATGTTTGTGTCGTAGAAGCCCATCTGCTTCCACAGCGCGATGCCGCTGTGCGCCTCCGCCTCTTTGTATCCGCTCTTCGCGGCAAATCCTTTTGCCAGATACTTCGGGTTCATCACGCCGACCGCGCGCACATACGCTGTCGGCTGCAGCAGCGCCACACGCAGGTTCGCAGCCACGGCCGCCACCTTGTAATTGGAGAGCATCTTCTTTGCGAAGCCCTCCCCGCGGCCGCCCTCGTTTACGCCGTTCAGGTCCTTGATGAACGTCGTGAAATACTTGTTGGCGTCCGTGCCGTATGCCTGTTCGATCGACCGCTGCACCGTCGTCGTGAGCACGTGTCCGTTCTCGAGCTTCTGCTTCTCGCGGTAGTTGTACCACTTCATTGCGTCGAGGATCGGCAGCGCCAGCGCGTCATACTTCGCCATGTCCGTCATGTGGTTTGCAAACACGTCGAAGATGTCATGCACGACGAGTGCGTTGTTCGCCTTGTAGACAAGGCTCTTCGTCGCGGACATATTCAGCAGGCGGAACATATCGTTCTCTTTCTGCGGAACGCCCCTCTCGTCGCGCTCGGAGTCCATCGTCTCGATGGGGAAGTAGTTCTCCTCCGTGAACGCGCGATATCCAAAGCGCTCCATCGACACGCGGTTGCCCCACTCGCTGCCCTGCTGCGTCATGTACTTCTGCAGCTTGTCCGCCACCTCGCGCTGCCGCTTTGTGAGCGAGCCGTTGATCGTGGCGATGTCCTCCTGCGTCAGCAGGAACGGCTTCGCCTGCTTGATGTTTCCCTTGCGCCCACTGTTCTGGATGTCTTCCACGCGCATACCGCCGCCAAGGAGATGGCCGATGGCTTGCTCGCGCTTCGAGAGACAGTAAAACGCCATCATCTGCGCAGTCGTCATCTTCGCGGTCTCTCCGCTCTCAAGCTTGAGCGTGTGCGTTTCCTTCGACCACGCCTTTACTTCCTCCGGCTTGTAGGTCTGCTCCGTGAATCTCATGACCTTCTTCGTGTTGAAGGCCATCTGATCCCAGCCGGCCGACAGTGCCTCGAAGATTGCCTTGCCGCCCTCACCGAAGCGCTGGAAAGCGTAGTATGGTGTCGTGTTTTCCCAATTGAAGAAGTTGGCTACCTTGTCGCCGACTTTCGTTCTGCCTTTCGCCTGCCCCAGCCGCTCAAGCTCCTGCACCGTCGCCTGTGCCGCCTGCCTCGCGGTCTCAAAGTGCGCATTTGCCTTGAGTTTGTTCGCGTTCTGAATGCTGCGCGTCAGAATCGTGAGCATCCGGTCGAGCTGCTGCAGCTGCTCACCGTTCATCCGGTTCACAACGTTCTCGCCTGGGTTCTGGCTGATGATGACAGATGCAGTGTTGATGTGCTTCTGCATCTCCTCGAGGAAGCCATCCGGAATGTCCAGATACAGCCCGAGATCGCTCGTGCCGTCCTTGTTCTGCCCGCGCAGGCTTTCCAGCAGTTTCTGCATCCGGTCAGTATACCGGAGCGAACGCTGAATGTCCTTTTTCGTCAGCGCGCCGCCGTCCAGCGCCCGTTTGCTTGTAAAGTCGATGGATTCCAGGAACTCGCCCACCGCCAGCTTCAACGGCTCCGGGATGTGCTCCTTATCGCTGTTTTTCAGCAGCCAATCGCTCAGGCGCTTCGCCTTCTGCTCGATGCGCGGACGGTATTTCGCCACAGCCGCGCTTTCCTCGCGGCGCGCCTTATCGGCCGCGTTCCTGTCTTTCAGCCGCGCAATCTGCTCGTCGCGTTTCTCGCGCTCTCTTGCTATGGCTTCCTGCAGCCGTTTGCGGTTCTGCGCCCGCAGCTCCGCGATGCGCGTGTCATTGGCCTTGCGCAGCTCGTTGATCTGGTTGAGGTAGTGCGTCTTCTGCTGGTCGTGCTTCTTCGCCTGCCGGTCCGCAAACGTTTTCTGCTCCGGCGTATCAAAAAACTGCTCGATGATCTCGTTTGCGACGCTCTGCGCCGCCTGATGCATATACCGGTCGTTCGGGTTGTATTCGTCGATCGTGTAGATGCGGTTGAGCACATCGTCGATCTCCCGCAGCTGGTCGCCCGGATGGGATACGCGCTCCGAGTCAAAGAGCCCCGGCCACATCGTGGCCGCCTCTTCATAGATCTGGTCCACGTTCCCGTGCTCGCCCTTTTTCAGCTTCATCCTGCCATAGTTCCGCCTGCGGAAGTCGCCGAAGTCCGTGAAGTCCCCGAGCATGGCCGGCGAGAGCGTGATCTGCGTGTTGCGGAAATACGCGCGCAGGTCGCTGTACTCCTGATACATCATGTCGTCCCTGACGCTCACGTCGTCGAGAATGTCGTGCGCAAGATCATACGCGTGCTTCCAGATATTCTCCTGGCTCAAGCCGTTCTCGCTCGTCGCGCGAGCGATGCCGTCATACAGCTCCTGCAGTCTTCCTGCGACCTCGTCCGCATCGATGCTGCTGCCTGTTTGCTTGATGATATCCTTCGCGGCTTCCCGCACGGCCTTCTGGTCTGTAGTCGCTTCTTCCGTGGTGTGCGTCTGCCCGCGCCAATACTCCACGCGGTCGCGCAGCATGGCGTTTTCCTTGGCCAAGCTGTCGCGCGTCTTCAGCTCGCGTTCCACCAGCTCGCGCAGCGGCTTCGCGTTCTGCATCCGCGTGAGCTGCTCGTCCAGCTTGCTCACTCTCTGCGCTGCGTTGTTGGCACGGTTCGCCGCCTTCATGCGCTCGCTCTTGTCGGTCGCGGTCAGCGCGATCTGGCGCTGCTTCTCCAGCCGCTTCGACGCGCTCGTGTATTCGCGCAGCTTCTCCCGGTACTCGCGCAGCATCTCCATCTCTCGCACGTTTGCCGCGTCGCCATCCGCAGCGTCGGAGAGCACGTCGCGGTCTGTCCGCGTGTCGTCACGCTCGGAAAACTGCCACGATTTATCCGAGTTCAGTATCTGCAGACGCTGCTCCTCGTCACCAGCGCGGTACACTTGCACCGGCACTCCCATATTTTCAAGCTGCTCTTTCAGCTCGGAGTTGATGTTGTCCGGCACAATGGCCACTTTCACCTCGTCAAAGCCGACCGCTCTCTGCGGCTTCGCCTCAAAATATTCCGTCGGAAGTGCAGCCGCCGCCTTATACACTTCTTGAATCCGGCGAGCAGTTTCTTCACTGACCGAATATCCCTCTTTCGCAAAAGCCTGCTGAATGGCCCGTGCCGTCCGCTTGCCCTTCGCCGCTTCCATCATAACATCGCCGATAATTTCTCTTTCATCGAACGAATTGTCGGCGTGCGGCCGCGTCTCTCGCATAACGGTGCGTGTCGCTTGATCGATCAGGTTTTCAACAGCATTCTTCGCCGCTTCATACTGCTCGCCTTCCGCTTTGCCGAGCCTGCCGCTCGCGGCCTTCACTTCATCAATGCTGGAAAAGTCCTCGGCGCTGACAGCCTGCATAGCTCCTGCCGACGTCCCCCACGTCTGGCCGCCGCGCTCCTTCTGGGTTTCCGCCATCGCACTCACAATGTTCTCGAGCGTGTATTCCCAATGCAGCTGCGAAAAGCTGCGTCTGTCTCCAGAGGCGGTATAGCGCTCCTTCCCGTTGTAAATGCCGGGCTCGCCAAAAACAGATTTCAGCTGTGGCAGCAGCCACGCCTTCACGTCCTCAGTATCCGTCGCCTCGTGCAATTTGTCGCTGGTAGCCAATCGGTCTACTTCGTCCGCTGTAGCGCCCTGATCTTCGTAAAACGCCCACGCATCTTGGATGAAATCCTCAACCGTGGAAGTATGGACATTGTTATCCATGAAGTGGTCAAGCCGCTTTTCCTTCAGTTCCGGCTTTCGGTCCAGAAATCTGCGATGCTGTTCCTCGTAGCTGTCGCGGATAATCTGGCGCACCGTGTCTTCGATCTCTCGCGCAGACTGATAGTCCCCGGTTTCCATGTCCGCTTCAACGCGGGCGAGCTCCTGCACGCCGATTTTCTGCACCAGTTTCGCCAGCGCGTCATTGCCGTATCGGTTGAATTCCTTTGCCTGCATGACCGGCTCGAGCGTTTCCCCACGATCGGCCAGATAGGCCGCGCGCACGCTGTCGTCCCGCGAGAGCTTGTCCGCCAGCTCCGACGCGCTCATACCGCTCTCTTCACCGACGCCTGCACGCTGCAGGGCGCTGTCGTTTCGGAATACGCCGCCCGCAATCTTCCCGCTCAGTCTGGCGAGCCGTTTTTCGACGGTACGCATCCGGTCGTAGTTCACCGGATATTCCACCGCCGGTGCCGTCGGCGTGTAGGCATCCCCGCCGTAGATTTTGTTCCTGGGGTCAACCTGCGGGTCAATACTCTCCCTGCCGAACACCATGGAAATCGGGCCGTACTTGCTGTGCCCTTGCGCAGCTTTTACGACCGCGATACTCGGCATCGGCAATCCACCGAGCCGGAGAGCGCCGCGCAGGTTCTGCTCCGTCAGGCCATGCACGGCGACAAGATCGCGCACCTGCTCCACCGGTTCGCGTAGGGAGAACTGCTCTTTTACATTGTCTCTTCCACCGTCTCTATCGACGCTTGATAGACTTCCTCCGGCGTCATGTCGTAGTTCTTCGCCGACAGCTTGTCGAGAAATCTTTTTAGCATCTCCGTTGTTTCCATGGCTGCCGCGATCTCGAAAATCTCTTTTTTCTTCAGATCCATCATTATGAGCAGCCGCATCAATTCTGTGATATGCTCGTCTGTAGTCATCTGCATTATTGACGCCCCTTCTTTCAGCGTATTGTGACGCGGTTATCTCCACGCATCCGTTCACCGATTTTTCATAGAATCGGTGCTTTCCAAATCTGACAAACTGCTTTGTTTCACCTGCAGGTGAAGAACCATTTGCCCACTGGAGGAAAAGCGTTTCTGCTTCGCTGTATTTGCTGCGTTTATTGTACCGCTTTTGTTCATCGCGTTCAACCTTTTTTCTGCTCTGGTGCTGCTCGCGCTGCTCGCCTTTGGCTGCGACTCCGTTCCCCGCCTTCACCTTCGCCGCGTCCACCAGCGCATCGTCCCAGAGCTTCTGCAGCTCCACCATGCGGTCGAGCATGGCTCTCGCCTCGTCGTGCGTCGCGCGGTCTCCCTTGAACGCAGCGCGCAGTTTCTTGACAAAATCCCCGATCCAGTCGCGGATCTTCTCGGCAAGGCTGCGGTTCTCGTTCGCCAGCCGCTGCACGGCCTCGGTGTTGCGCAGCATCATCTCGCACGCGTCGGCCACGACCTCGTCCATCGCGCCGTCCATCGTCAGCTCGCCGGTCGAGTCGTTGTCGAGCTTCTGCCGGGCGAGGCGCTCGATGCTGTCGCCGCTCTCAAGCACATGGTTTGCCACAAATTCCTTCAGCGCCTCATACTGGCCGCTGTTGCGCTGGATGAAGTGCGTCAGCTCGTGCGACATCGTCTTCAGGATGGCCGTCTCGCCAGTGTCCACGTTGTTCTTCCCTGCGTTCACGTCCAGATAGATCGTGCCGTCGCGGTATGCGCCGTTCATACCGAGGTATTTGCCGTCCTCTCCGGTCTGCGATTCAAAGAACACGACGTTCACGCCGGTCGCCTCGGCCACCTTGCGTGCCACGTCGATCGACGCCGTCTGCTTGCGCGTCAGGCCGGCCGTGTTCACGGCGGCGAGCGTCACGTTTCCGAGCTTTCCGCCTTCCAGCGTCACGCTACCGGCATGAATTTCGCTGCTCTTGGCCGCCGCGCTCTTTGCCTCAGATTCCCTGCGTGCCGCGGCGAGTCCGGTCTCGTAGGCAAATTTCCGCTGCTCCGCTGTCAGATACGATGCTGCGCCGCTGTTCTCGAGCACGGCGTAGTTTTTCACGCCCGCACGGCCGTAAGAGTATGCCACCTCGTAGGCGCTGGCGTAGCGCTCCACGTCCTGCCCGTTCTGGTAGTTGGCGTACATCTGCGGCGCGGTCTCGCCGTATTTTTCCGCGCTCTCGGCGAGCAGACGCGTGCCCTCCGGCAGCTTGGCGTCCTTCACGGAAACACGCTGCACATCGCCGTTTTTCGCCTTCACCGACAGCTCCACGCTGCCGCTATCCTGGTCATATCGAAGCGCCTGCACCTGCGCGGTCTCACCGTTTACCTGCACCTCGGCGTTTTTCTCCGCCTGATGCGCCTTCGTCTGCCCTGCGTCAGTCTTGCGCGCCCCGCCATAGATCGCGTTGCGCTCCAGCTCGGCTGCGTCACGCATATGGCTGCGCGCCCATGCGTTTGTGGTCCGGTCTGCATCGCGCGTGAACAGGGACGCATACTCGCTCGCCGCGCGCTGTGCCTGCTTGCTGGCGTCAAATTTTCGCTGTTCCTTGCCCGTCAGCTCCTGCCCCTTGATCTGCTTGACAACGAGGCCGGTCAGCTCCTGCACGTCGTTTTCCGGCGTGCCGAGCGCACCCAGTCGGTCAGAGACCGCCTGCGTGAGATTTGCTTCCTGTGTCGCCTCGTAGAGCTTGCCGGTGTTGCGGTTTGTCTGCTTCTTCCCGGCCAGCTTCCGGAGGTTTTCGTCGCCGCTTTCCTCTGCAGCGTGGCGGAGGATGTCCGCGTAGTCGTTGGCCGTGATCTGCCGGCCGGTCTCGCGGTAATTCGCGCTGCGCATTCCGGCGTTGAGCGCCATGTCTCCGCCGGTCATCACGCCGCCGGAGATCGCGCCGCCGGCAAAGTCCTGCGCCGTCTGGCCGAGCCAATCGAGCCACGCCCTGCGCGTTGCCTCGTCCTCGCTCATGCCTCCCGCCTGATAGGCGGCGATTGCCTGGTTGATCTCGCTCTTGTCGGCCATCACGATCGCGTCAGAGATGACGTTTGCGATGTCCGTGCAGACTTCCTCGCTGCCCTCAACGAAACTCTGCTTTAGCATATCCTTAACCAGCGTCTTCGCGGTCTTCTTCCCGGCGGCCGCCGACGTGTGGAACATTCGCAGCTTGTCCAGGCTGATGTGCTCGAACAGCGCCTCTGCAGCACCATACAGCACGCCGAGTGACACTGCCTCCTTGTCCGATGCCCCTCTGTCGTATGCATCCGTGATTGCTTGGGACGCAACAGCTCCGCTGAGGATCGCCTCCGATGCGCCGCGCAATCCGGTCGCTCCTTCCAGCATCATCGTGGAGATTGTGTCCGCCATGCTCATACCGGTGTTGTACAGGAACGAACCAATGCCGCTCATGTCCTCGGAAACGCTTCCGCGGATGGTGTTCGTCACCGTGCTCGGCACCATGGATTTCGTATAGCGGTCGACGGCCATTTTTTCGCCCGTGAACGGGTCTGTTCCGTTCAGCGCATTCTGTGCCGCGATGTCGAGCGCGCCCGCTCCGGCCATCATATTCGTGCCGACAGACATAGCGGAAGAGAGCCACGGATGCTCCTTTGCCTCCTGTGCGACCTGCTGTGCCATTTCCGCAGCCTCGTTTGCGTGCTGCTGCGTGAGCGCGTAGTTGCGGATGCCGTTGATCTGCTGGTCACTGTAGCCGTAATCACGCAGCTGCTGCTCGAAGCTGCGCACCGTGTTGCGCGCGTTCGTTGCGTAGTCACTGTTTTGCACCACGAATGCGGAGTTTCCGGCCATCGCCATCTCCGTATTCGCGCTCTCGCTCACACTCAGCGCCTTGCTGTAGCCGGAGAGCGCCTTCTGCATCTGCGTGTCCCACTTGCTGATCTCGTCATCGTAGGTCTTCTTCGTGAGCAGGCTCTGCGCTTCCCCGATCTTCGCTTTTCGCTCATCGATCTGCCCCGAGAGCGCGAGCGCCTCCTGCTGCCGCTTGGCATAGTCTGCGTCTGTGCTCCCGGCGGCCATGCGCGGCATATTCCGGCGCTGCCGTTCAATGCCGGAAATCTCGTTCTGCCACGCGCCGATCTGCGCCTTCAGCTCGTCCGCAGACCAGTAATTCATCTGGTTCTTGTTCAGCCAGTCATATTCCGCCTCGGCTCCCGGCGTGTTCTTGAGCTGCGTGAGCGCCGCATCGACGTCTGCGCGGGTCTTGCCCTTGTATTTCTTCGGGTAGGCATACGACACGTTGAAGTCGTCTTCGTCCTTGAACTGGTTCTGGAAGTCGAAGGACGAGTGCACGGCTCTGCGCAGAACGTCGACGTCATTTCCGGTGTCATAGCCGGCACCGCGAAGCACGTTCATGGTCGCCTGATAGTTGCTGAATGCGTTCTGCAGCGCGCCGCGATTCTCACCGGTTAGATACGATGCATTCGCGTTGTCCATCTGCTGCAGCAGGTTTTTCCGCTGCTCCTGCGCCGAGGAAAGCGTTTTCTCGGCGGAGAATCCCGTGCTCTTGAGCCAATCGCCAATGGAGATCGTTGCTTTCTTGACTGTCATCTATGTGCCCCTCACTTCCTGGAGTTATTCATGTATCTCAGCCTGCGGGCGCTGTCGTCCGAGATCAGGCCGTTTTCCGACGCGCTGCGGATGAATGCGTTCACGTCCGCGATCGGTACGCCTTCGTTGATCATCTCTTTCACTCTGCCCGCCACGGCCGCAGCGTCTTTTACTGCGCTCGCGTCCGTGTAGTCGATGTCGTTGTGCGTGATCCCGCTTCCGGGCTTGTGTGCATACGGAGACGGTGAACCGGTCTGTTCCGTCTGCGTTCCGCCGCCTCCGTATCCGCTCCCACTTCTTCTACTTCCGCCGCCCGACCCCCCACTCTTATTTGACGCTGCTTCCAGCTGCTGCTGGTAATACTGCCGCAGATATGCCGCCTCGTTGGCAGACATCCCGGCCGCCGCCAGCTCCTCGTCCGACGGCTGGTATCCGGTCGTCGTGATCAGGGACGACAGACGGCTCCAGGCGTTCTGCTTGCGCTCGTAGTCCGTCTCCTCCTGCGTGAGCTTCTTCTGCTCCTCGGTCTGCTGGCGGTTATAGGCCGTGTCCTCGTCGCTGCGCTCAAGCTGCAGCCGGTTATACCACTGGTTGTAGTCTCTCTCGTAAGCGCTGTCCGCGTTGCTGCGCGCCATGGTGTAGAGGTTCATCAGGTTCTGGCCTTCCTGGTTGTAGCGGTTGTAGGCTGCATTATACAGCTCAGGCACGACCTCGTTGAGCTTCTGCAGATAGCTGTTATACGCCTGCTGCCCCGCGTTCTGGCTGTATGTGCTTCCGTAGCCTCCGGTCAGCGCCGCCGCCTGCCCCATGGTGTCCTCCATCGCTCCGCGCCCCATCTGCGCGTACAGATCGCGGTACTGCTGGTAGAGCTTGTCCTTGTTCACGTCATACGAGAACTCGCCGCGGTTCATGATCTTGTCGTAGATCGCCGTTGCCTGATCGTTCGCGCGCTGGTATGCGTCGTTCTTGCTCGGGTCATAGGTGTAGCGGTTTTCCGGCAGGTACTTCGAGTAGTAATCGCTCGTCTCGTAGTCCAGCCCCTCGCCCTTGATCTTCGCGTTGCGCAGCTTCTCATACCGTGCTGCGCTCGTGTAATCTCCGGATGCAGTGGCCTTGTCCATCAGCGCGCCGTAGTCCGTCTGTGTGTCATACGGCGTGTCCGCCTTCGGCAGATACTGCGCGTACTGGTTTGTCGTCTCGTAATCCATGCCGCCTGACTGGATCTTCGCGTTGCGCTTTCGTTCCAGGACGGCTGCCTTCTCGTTGTCTCCAGCGGCAGCAGCCTTATCCATCAGCGCGGCATAATCCACGCTGTCGTCAAACTCGACACCGTTGTAGTTTTTCTTTGCCATGCCGTTTCTCCTCTCTTATGCCGTCCGCTTCCACACGTAAACCGCAAGATACGGCGGCATGTTGTTGTGGGCTGTGCCGCCGCCAGCGCTGGACGTGTAGCTGCCAATCGCATAATACGTGCTGTCAGACGGACCATCCGGATAGTTGCCGGGCGCGGAGTGGTCAGCAGCTCCGGCATTCGGGTAGTACACCGCGTGGTTGTGGCTCGGCATCTCGCTTGCGGTAAGCGTGTGTGCCGCCTCTCCGCCGGTCGCACCGGCTTTATAGGTCGTGCCAGCAGCGAGAAGAAATCTGTCCTTGATCTGTACCCACGTACCGCCGAACAGTGTTTTTGGATTTGTGCTGTTTACGCTCATGTAGATGGAGCCGACCGGATATACCTTGTCGAGCACCGTACTGACATCGACTCCGCCGCCGCTTGCGCCGATATCGGATTTGAGCTCCGCCGGCGTGCGATAGTACACCCAGCCGGACTCGTCAAGCACGGCAATTTTACCGGGTGCGCGGCCGAGGTCAGTTGCTTCCGTAGTCTGCAGCCACGTGCCGGTAAAATACTTCCCGGAGACATTGCCCGTAAAAGTTCCTCCCGCCTTGTCCATCTTGCCGGACAGCGCGGATTTTACAAGCTGGATCAGCTTTTTGATCGCTGCACTTCCGCTTGTTTGCATAAGTCAGCCCCCCGTCAGTTGGAGTCCCAGAGCGTCTGCACCTCGTCCGCAGTCAGCTCCGTCAGGTCGATCGTGCCCGCAAGCACGTCCCAGCCGTAATCACCGGCGCTAATTTCCGCACATACGACGTTCGTCCCGGCAGGGTAGTCACATCCCTCGCCTTCGACAAAATTGTTATCCGTCGTGAACGCATCCTTGATGTTGTACACCCAGCCGACTTTACCGGCGACCGGCACAGGCAGGGATGCAAACGCAATAGACCCCTTCGGCGTGTATACGCCCGTGATCGCGCTTCTGATCGCGTCCTGCACCTGCGAAGCCGTCTGAAAACCGGACACCTTCGTGTCCACATACGTCTTCGGCGTCGCGTCGTTGTCTCCGGTAGGCGTGCCGACCGCGAGACGGGCGTATTGTGTCCCGCCGCCAGATACAGGGCTTGTAACCTTCGCCGCATTGTCACCAGCAACGGTAACGTAAATTGCCACTTCTTTCGCTTCATCGTGGATGACAAGCGATGGTGTCATCACCATAAGATCTGTACTGAGCGTGCTGCCTACGTCCAGACTCCCATTGACATTCAGGCCTCCGGTGATTGTCCCGCCAGACTTGTCCAGCTTTTCATCCAGCGCCGATTTGTCTGCCTTGTTGTTGATTGCCGTCTTAATGAGCTGTATCAGCTTGTTCAGAGCGTTCTGTCCTGCATATTTCGTCGCCATAGTTCTCCCCCTAAGCGTTATTCCACATGTCAATGATCTCTAGGATCGTCAGCTCTTCGTCCTCATCTACCGCGCCGACGTTTTTCGGCGTCAGCTGCACATTTCCGGCGTTATCCGGCAGTACCCGGTTGACGCTCTGCACTGTGCCTCCGCCGCTTCCGCCGATCGGCGTGCGCCAGCCGGTGTCGTAGTCGCTGTCGGACAGCTTCGTCAGCGCCTGCCCGGTCGTTCCGCCGCTCGGAAGGCCGTGCCCGCTCTTTGCTTCCAGATCCCGCAGCGCCTTGCGCAGCTTTTCCAGCTCTGTACGGAGCGCGGCAGTATCTGCAGCGCCGATTCCGGCCTTGTTCCAGTCGTCTGCCTGATTGAGCATATCCACGAGCTGCCAGATGTACGAGCGCAGCTGAGCAAGCTGCTCCTCTGTGCTGCCAGTCACTGCATACGTCTGCGGGTAATCAAATGTCAGCATACACATCGCTCCCCGCCTCGAATATTTTTGCGAAGCTGTAGATGCGCACTTCCCCGCTGCCCTCGAGCCGGATGCGGAAGTGGTCGCAGCGCCTCGGCCGCACCGGAAGCATGAACGTGCGCGTCCCTGCCCCCTGTATCCGTCCCTGATTGTGCCACACCCCGTCGGAGTCATACTGCACCAGCACGTCCATGTGCGCGCCCTGCGCGAGGCTCATGCGGATGTTGAACCGGCTGATGTATTTCTGCTCCACCGTGCTGTAGCCGATCAGGCCGGTCTCACAGCTCCACGCCACGTCGCCCTCTTTCGTGCCGCTCAGTTCGGATTCCTGGTTGTCGTGCGCGATCTCCTCGATGTCTCCCGCTCCGCACAGAAGAGAACCAAAGTGCTCCGTGAAACCAACAACTCCTCCGGCCGGGATGCTCTCCCGGTACCATGTCCCGCGCCGCGTGTCCAGAACAAGCAGGCGGCTTCCCGGAGGCGTATTCATTTGTAGGTAGAGATAATACTTGTCGCGGTACGCCGCCGCGATGCTTGTCGTGCTGCCCGGCCGCGAAAGCGAATTCAGGTTCAGCTTCTCGCTCACGTCCGTCGGCGCGCCGCTTCCGTCGTAGGCGCACACGCAGTCGCGCGCCTTGTAAAACAGCACACCGTTGACCACCGCGAGGCTCTTTGCACCCCCCGGCTGCACGCCGCGCATCGTGTACTCCTGAATCCTGTGTGCGCCGCTCGCGGACACATACACCTTGTGCATCCGGTCTTCCTTGAAAAACAGCGGGTAGCCCTGATAATTCACAGCGCCCGTCCAGTGCCCGTCCGAGCCGACCGAGGCGGCGTAGCTGTCCGTACTCACGCCTGCGTATTTGCGCCACACGTCGAAGCGCCCAAGCGCGCTCGCGTAGATCTCGTTGACAAGCTTCCCGTCTACCGTGCCGTACTTGCAGCCCCAGAGGCGGTTCTGCGCCTCGATGACATAGTCCATGTCCGGCAGATCCATCACCGCCTTGACGTATACGCCCGGCGGCGCCTCGTCGATGTAATACCGCACCACGACCTTCGGAGCATAGGCGTCCAGCACGAGGTAATCGTCCCCGGCGGCCAGCACCGCGCGGTACGTACCGTCCGCAAGGTTATCCCCGCCGAGCAGGCCGAAGTCCGCGCTCGTGTTCACATACGAGATCTTCACATAGTCCTCGGGTGCGAAGCCGCTGCCGATCCCCTTGCATTTGAGCCGCATCACCGGCACATCCCGCGCCACCCAGTCCTTCTCCGTGTCGCTGTAGACATATGGCGTTCGCGTCTCGTTGTCGATGTATGCGTCCCCGTTTTTCGGCGCGGATGGTTTGTTGCTGTTGAGATAGTAGTAGGTGATCCCGTCCTGCATCACCGTGCGGTTGCTGCCGAAGGTCACGCTGTGCGTCTCACTCGTCGTGTACACGGTCTTCCCGTCCCGGCTGCACGGCTCTACCAGCCATATGGCATAGACCGTGATCGTCTCCTGCCCGTCCGGGCCGGAAACGGCGTTCGTCTCAGAAAACAGGTACGTCCCGGCCGCAGCGGAAAACATCTTTTCCATGTTCCCGTGCGTGCCGTCGGCCGTGTTGTACCACACCTTGTCCGGCCAGATGAGCAGGTATGCGCCCATACTCACGAACCGCTTCGAGCCGGTGTATGCCAGATCCACGACTTTCTCGCCGCCGGCATAGAAGCCGCAGGTCTTTGTCGTGCTGTCATATCCCGCGATGTAGTAAAGCTTATTCCCTTTTGATACTATCGCCTTCAGGTTTTCGACCGAACCCTGCAGTGTCTTTCGCTGCTTTCTTGTCGCCAGCAGCGGGTAATCGTCGCCGCAAAGATTCTCCATCTCGTAGAATTCTCCCTCGGGGATCTTGAGGTTGTGGTTGTAGCCGCCGAAGGTATCCGTCACCTGCTGCGAGCGTGCCGTTTCCTGAATCGTCGGATATGTCGGCATCTGTCATCCCTCCCTCAAAACCGGAATACTCCGGGATCCTTCGCCATATGCGCGCGGTTATACCAGTTGCGCCAGCGCGAGAACGCCGCGTTGAACAGCGTGATGCTCTGGCTGTATTTGCCCGCCTCGCCGTTTTCTCTGTCGATCATGGCCTGCAGGTAGTTGTTGTACACGTCCTCGTCATACGGGCTGCCGACGAGCAGCTCCGTGCTCATGCTCGTGTTCTCGCCGTAGCCGTCGAACGTCTCCGTGCCGCCCTCGTGCGTGCGGATCACTTCCTGCCAGATTGTCCCGTCAAGGCGAGACAGCCACCGGATCTTTATGTCCTGCGAATACTGGTTCGGCCGCAGGGCGTCCACCATCGTGATCGCGTCCGAAATCGTCATAGTCTCTGCTCCTTATACTGAAAAAGGGAGGCGTGATTGCCGCCTCCCTTTGGTTTACTCTGCCTGCCGCGCGGCCGCCGTCTCGAAGGCGTCGCGCGCGCGCTCAGACCGGCGGATCTCGTCGGCGATGTAGCGCGGCACCTTGGACTTCTTGCCCTTCGGGATCAGAAAATTCTTGCCGTTTACGCTCACAAACAGGTTCGGGTCTTCCCTCGCGCCGGCGCGCGGGATGAAGATCTCCTCCAGCTCATACGGATCCGGCAGCTTTTCCAGCTCATACGGATCCGGCAGCTTTTCAGCCGCAGCCTCAGTCTTCTTTTCGGTTGCCATGGGTACGCTCCTTTCTCATATCAGCCGGAGACGCCGCAGCGCCTCCGGCCGTATTGTTTTCGCCTCAGTTGGCTTCGTCCGTCGCGCTGTAAGCAGACGTGCTCATCACGCGCAGCAGGCGCTCGGGGTAGAGCACGGTCGCGCCATTGGTCTCGAACTTGTAGCCGATGGTGCTGAACTGGTTCAGCGGGCCGCCGATCTCGGACTTGTCGTGCACGATCATCTCCAGCGCGCCGCCCTCCGGATCGATGATGCCGAAGGCCTCCTTGCCGAAGAAGTAGGTCGCATAGGTCGCCGTGTCGGACTTGTTCTTGTAGCCCGTGCCGGTAAGGACAGGCGCGAAGGTGTTCTCAATGAAGCGCACGCCGTGCAGCTCGCCGATCTCGCCGTTGTAGATCTCGTCCGGCTGGGCGTACTTGTGCGCCTCGATCCACTCGGTGGACTTGCGCAGGTCGTAGGCGACGGACGGATGGATCACAGCGTAATACTTGCCGTTGATGGTCGGAACGCGATCCTTCTTCATCTTCGTGACCGCCTTGGCGATCATGTCCGGTGTCAGGTAGGCGTAGCCGTCAGCAGCGCTCGTGCCGCCGCCGGCGCCCATCTCGGCGCAGGAGGTCGGCGTGGAGATATACGCGCCGGCCGCACTGATGTTGTCGCAGTAGAGCACGTTCGTGTTGGTCAGCAGCGCGTCGCGGATGAGCGTCTCCTGCGTTTCGGCCGCACTCGCGCCCATCTCCTCGGTCGCGCCGAGGATCACGTCGTCGTAGGCGCGCAGCTCCAGTCGGTCGGTGATGCTTGTGTACGTGCCGTGCTGGGTGATGCTTCCCTCGAGCTTGGTCACGCCAAACTTCTGGCCGGTCGGGATCACGCCTTCGGTCAGCTTACCCGCCTTCTCGAAGGTGTTCCACTTGCGCCATTCGACCGTGCCGCCGTGGTTCTTCGGCAGCGCCTGCTTTTTGCCGAACTGGGCATAAAACATCTCGGCGCGGGCATTTTCCAGCAGCTCCGTGTCGTAAAAGGTCTTGAGCTCCGGAGCGAGCGTGTGCGTTGCGTCGAACGCAGTCACCGTGCCGGTCGAGGCGTTGACGTAGTTGCCGGTCGCGTTGACCAGCGTGCCCGCGTCCGCGAAAAGCTGCAGACCGAGCTTGGTAATCAGATTCATGATCATAGGTTTGCTTCCCCTTTCAGTATTCTGTTCGGGGATCGCCTCCCTGCGCGTCAGAACGTGTTGGGATAGAGCTTCTCCCCGTTCGCCGCTGCGATGCGCATGCGGCGCTTGATATCGTCGCGTCTCGCGCGCGACATCGTCGTCGGGGCAGAAATGGATGCCGCCTGGGATGCGCTGCCGTTCTCTGCCGGTCTGCGCTGCCCGGCCTGGATGCTGTTGCTGATCTGCTGCGCGGTCTTCTGCGCTGCCACCTGCATCGCCGCCGTCTGGATCTCCTTGCGGTGCACGGCAAAGTAGGCGTCCTCCACGCTGATCAGGCTGCCCGGCGCGGTCAGCCGCGCGAAGACCGGGTTTTCCAGCTCCGTCTGCAGATCAAAGCCCGGATACATCTCCTGCAGCTTCGCCGCCTGCTGCACCAGCCCGTCGAAATGCTCCTGCAGTCTGCGCTGCTCAAGCGTCTGCTCGTTCTGGTGCTCCAGCAGCTTGTTGCGCCGCTCCAGCTGGTCGATACGCATGGCCTCCTCGACGGGGATGCCGAGCTCGTCCGCCCGCTCCTCGTAGTACGCCTTGTCCTCGGTCACAGCCTTGTTCAGCGCCTGCACGTCCAGCTTGGAGATATCCTCTGCGTCGATGCCGTACTTGCGCGCCATCAGCTCCAATGCCGGCGTCAGGTCCTTGAGCGCCTGCTCGGACTTCTTCGACTTTGCCAGCCGCTTCTGCATCATCTTCTGCGCCTGCTCGTTGTACTCGGGATCCGCCATGATCTCGTCCCACGTCAGGCGCTTCGGCATTCCCTGCCCGTCATCGGTGCCCTTCGCAGCGTCGTCCTGCGTCTGCGCCGCCTCTGCCGCTGCCCCGTCGTCACGGTGCATGGCCGATACGCGCGCTCTCGACCGTTTGCTGATCTTGTCCGCCGGGACACCAAGCCCGGTCAGGATGCGCTCCCCGGCGTCGGGAGCCGTTACGCCCGCAGCACCTGCGCCGTCTGCGCCTGCGCCAGCTCCGGAAGAGCCTCCGGCCGCGCCGCCTGCGCCGCCCTCGCCGCCGAATACCTGCAGGCCATGCAGCATGGCCAGTGCCTGAATGTCAAATCGCATAAGGATGCCTCCGTCAAAAATCTGTGGTAGGCCACGACCCATTAAGCTCCGCCCGCCGGAGTTGCACCGGCGTTGATAGCTCCTCGCAGCGGCATATTTACCCGCGCAGCGCGCACACTGCGCGGGTGCCAAGAGAAAAGGAGATGGGAAAATGGGAAAAAGAAAGAAAGAAAAGAAAGGAGGTACACACGCGAAAGCCCCTGCACCCTCGCACCTCCATCCTACAAAAAAGCCGAGGGGTATCTCTATCCCTCGGCCCGTCTGCCTGAAAAAATTTTTTATCCGCGGATCTCGTAGTGTACGCGCTCGGGGTACATCTGCCGCAGGATATCGAAGCCCGCGCAGATCTGGTCGCAGATCATCGCCGCGCACGCGCGCCATCTGGGGCTCGCCGCGCATACGATCTCGGCGTGCCCGCTGCCCAGCTCCACGCTTGAGCCGCGGGCCTGACCGGCGGCGTCCATGTTGCCCACGGCGGCCGCCAGCGTGTACACCAGCATCGTCGCCGCCGCACACACGATGTCCTGCCCGGCCTCGGCGAATCCCGCGTGCCCGTCGGCCGTCAGCCGCAGCCGCTTGCGGTCATAGACGATCTCGATCATCCCTTGCCGCCTCCCTTGATCACTTCGCCGCCGCCCGGCTGGGCTGCGTTCGCGCTCTGCTCGCGGGCCTTCGCGGCGATCGGGTGCTCGTCTGCCTTGACGCCGGAGATCTCGTCGCTCTCCTGCATCTCCGGCGCGGCGCTTCCGCCCGTGCCCGCCTGCGTCGGCATGGCGATGCCCATGTCCGCCGCGATGCCCTGCACCATGTCCGGCCGCGCGATCTGCGCCAGAGACAGCGCCAGCTGCTGGTACTGCTGCAGCCGCTGCGCCAGCACGCCGTTGAGCTGGATCTTCTGCATCACGCCGTCCTTGCCGTCAAAGTCCATCATGTCCAGGCACGCCAGTGCCTGATCCGTCATCTCGGGATTGAAAAAGCCCATCTGGAAAAACTGCAGCGCCAGCTCGTTCTGGCTCACGCGTGTGTACACGTTCTTCTTCTGCGCGCTGACCTTGATGTCGAACACCGGCAGCCGCATCCCCATGTCCGCGCCGAAGGCCATGCCCTGCGCCTGCGGCTGCAGCCCCTGGTTGCTGTAGGATACGAACTGCTCCATGCCCAGCTCACCCACGATCCTGAAGGACCGCGGCAGGTCGTAAAACTGCCGGATCAGCTCGATGCAGAGATTCACGATCTGGCTGTATGCACGGTACGCCGCCAGCGTGCTGTCCCGGCTGCCCTTGCCGCTGGCCTCCTGCAGCGCGGCGATGGCGCTCGCCGCCGTCACACCGCTGGTCACGTTGCCGGTCGCCGTGTCCGTGTTGCCGCTCGTCTCGCGCAGCTCGTTGACCATCGTCGACCACACGTTGATGTAGTTTCCCGGCAGCGCGTTGTAGTCGATCGGGCGGATGCTGTCCTGCCCGAGGTTTCCGTCCACGTGCACCAGCGGTTTTTCCGTGTCAAGCAGCTCCTGCTCATTCACGCTGCCGTCCTCGCGCATAAAGTAGCGCGGCGTCGCGCCCACCACAGCGTTGCGCACGAGGCTCGTGCCGAGGCTGTCGATGGCCGTCTGCGGGTTGCGGCAGATATCCACGTATCCGTATCCGCACGGCGAACCCTCGACCGGGAACAGCGCGTCGAACACATACGGGTACAGCCCGTGATCGTACAGCCCCCGCTCGCGGTACTCCGGGTCGTTTTCCGTCGCGTACAGCACGATGTCGCCGATATACTTGCAGTAGTGCAGCACGCCGCCGCGATGGTAGTACACGTCGATCACCGTGCTCTTCCGGTCGGTCGGCACGTTATCGTCGTACAAAAACTTCGACGCATAAAAGTCGTTGCCCTTGAGCTGCCCGCGCAGCTGGGGGTACTGCTCCTCGAGCGCCTCATTGTCCATCAGCTCCGTGTGGTACACGTACCGGCTCTTCTGGATGTCCGTGATGCCCGGCTCCCAGAACAGATTCAGCACGTTCACGCGCTCGATGCTGATGTCGCCGAGGCCGCCGAGCTTGCCGCTGTCCCACGTGATCTTGTACACGCACGTGCCGTACTTCATCTTGGCCCACATCGCGTCGCTCCACGTCGCATCGAAGGCATTCTGCTCCAGCACGCACGGCACGATCGCCGACAGCATCTTCGCCTCCTGCTTGTCGCCTTCCTCGCGCGGCAAAATGTTCGGCTCGGGGTACGATTCCACCGCGTCCGCGTGCTTGTTCACGATGACGTTGTGCAGCCACGAGCTCCGGCTGCGGAAGCCCCTGTACAGCTGGTTTCCGGCCTTCTCTTCCTCCGGCTGGTTGTGCAGCTTCCACCACTGCTCCGCCGCGATCATGCGCCGCTCGGTGCTGGCCTTGCCAACCTTGTACTCGTGCAGCACGCGGGAAAACTCTTGCAGCTGCTCGCGCGTGATCACGTCCTCCGGCGGCATCACCTGGCCGCCGAGCGCCTGCGCCTCCGTGCCCGGCTGCGTGCCGCTGATAGCGATATTGTCCATACTTACCTCCCGTTTTTATCACCAGATCGCGCCATAGCGCCCCGGTTTTTTCATCTGATTCAGCGGATCGTTCAGCACCGGCTCCTCCTCCGCCGCCAGCATCGGCTTTACCGGCCGCGACATACACAGATACCGCCACTCGTCGCTGACGTGGTCCTCCAGCGTCGTGTCCAGATCCTCGGGGTTCGTCCGGCTGTACATCATCAGCGGCACCGTGCGGATGAACGCCCTGCACGTGTCGAAGACGTACATCCGCGCATATCCCTGCGCGTCGAACTGCAGCCGGTAATGGCACTGCATCCACCCTGGCACGCGCTTGTTGTCGCCCGGCGTGAAGTACACGCGATACCGCGCCGCTGTGTCCGCGATGCTCTCGCCGCGCGATGCGTCCCAGATCGCCGGGTCCGCCACGCCCGTGATCTTCCGGCCCTTGAGCCATGGGTGCGTGTCCTCGATCTCCGCGATGCGCTTGAACTGCTCGTCCGGCGACCACTTCACGCCTTCGTTCGGCGTCTCCGTGCAGCCGTACAGCTCCATGATGCGGTACAGCACGCCGTCGTAGTCCATCGCCCACCACGCGCAGGAAAACGGCTTGCCGTACCCGAAGTCGTAGCTGCGCAGGATGTGCCATCCACGGCACGCACCGGCCGCGATGTCGAACGGCCTGATCACGTGGCACCACCTGTGCTGCGCCCGCAGCTCCTCCGGCTCCGCGTCCACGCCCGCCTCGTGTGCCGCCATCAGATCCGGCTCCGTGCGAAAATCCTCAAAAAACTGCCCCTCGAAAATGTCCCACGAGCCCTCCAGCCATGCCGCGCGCAGCTTCGGGGGAAGCTTGCGCAGCTCGGCGATATACTCCGGCTGCGCCTCCATCAGCGCGATGTTGTCCGTCACCAGCGCCTGAATGAAGCTGTAGTCCTCCGGCCGCTCGGCATCCTCGAAGCGGCGATCGACGAACAGGCGCTTGAAGTATCCGTGCGCCGGTCCGCCGGGGTTGAGCGTGTAGTATGTCCGCTTTGGGTATCCGTTTGTGCCTCGCACGCACGCATTGATCTCGCGGATCCACTCCGGCAGCAGCTGCCCGGCCTCGTCCAAAAAGGCCACATCGTACTCCGCGCCCTGATAGTGGCCCAGATCCTTCTCGGCGTCGCAGTATCCCAGCGTCAGCGTGCTCCCGTTGACGAATTTATACTCCTTCGTCGACTGATTGTACTTCGCCACGCCCGCGAGCTCCGGCGTCAAAAATTTTACGTGGTTGTTGCGCAGCTCATCGAGCGTGCGCCGGACGATCAGCATCTTGATGCCAGGATACGTGCAGCCCAGGATCTTGGCCTTCGTGCGCACGGCCCAGCTCTTGCCGCCGCCGCGCGCGCCGCCATAGGCCACGTGCCGGTGCTCGTCGCGCAAAAATGCATCCTGCTTATCGCTGATCTTGCTTGCGTCGATCAGTATCATCTCTTGTACTCCTCCGGCAGGCCCACGATCTCCAGCTCCGCGTGCGTGTCCGTGCTGCCGTCCTCGGCTTTTTTACGATCAAGCTCCAGCCGCTCGGCCGCGATGCGCTGCGCCTCGGCCTGCGCCTGCGTCGGGATGCCGTACAGATCGCGCACCAGCCCCGTCAGATCCTTGAGCACACCCGTCAGATCCTTCAGCGCCTTCGTGTCGACCTTCTGGTATGTCTGCTCCTCCGTCCACTGCCGCTCCAGCAGCAGCTTACCGTCCGGCGGCAGCTCGCCGTCTTCGGCGGCCTCGTCCGCCACAGGCACGGCATACTTCTCGCGCCGCTCGACCAGATACCGGTTAAACTGCTCGTCGTCGCCGATTGCGCGCATCGCCACGTCGATCGCGCCCGTCGTCGCTGTGATCAGACGCGCGAGCCGGTCAGCCTCGTGGTTACACGCCTTCCGGTACGCCTTTTGTTGTACGCGTGCGGTGAACTTTTTCCGCTCATTTGTCCACCCATCACGTGCAGCCACAATTTTGATCTGGCTGATGCTGATGCCGTACTTTTCGGCAAGCTTCGCATAGGTCGTCTTTGTGGTGACATATTCCATTTTCAAAGCATCCCAATCCTGGTACACCATCACTGCACCTCCGCGTCCATCGTACACCAGGCCGCCCACGCTTATCTATCCCGGCATTTTCTGCATTCTGCACAACTTCCGCCCCAATTTTTGTACATCTTTATTTCGTATAAATTCATTTTGCATCTTGACTTTATATAAACTCTTTGCTATACTTAAACCATCGAAAGGGAAAACGCGACAGGCCGCGAGGCCGGAAAGGATTACATTATGAGCAAGTACGTTATGCCTATCGGCGCAAAAATCGACGAGAACCTTGAGTGGATCGACGCAGCCGGCCTCCGCCAGAGTGAGCTCGAGGGTATGACCAGCATGAGCGCGGAAGACCTGATCGCCTACGCGGACGCCGTCCCGTCCTGGGACTATGTCGAAGACGGCATGTGGGAGTTCATCGCATACTGGCTCGACCTTGATCTGGGCGACTACGGGTGGGGAGATAGCGGATGCTTCGATCCGGACGCCTTCCTGACTGCTGCGAAGACCGCACTGAAGGCGCGCGAGAGCTGCTAAGTACACACACCAGCCGCCCGGCAGCCGTCGGGCGGCATACCTGAAAGGAGAAGCATATGAAGAAGATCATCAAGGGCAAGCTGTACGACACCGACACCGCATCCAGGGTCGCGGAATGGGAGACCCCAACGAGCACGAGCGACTTCAAATTTTGCCGCGAGACGCTCTACCGCAAGCGCACCGGCGAATACTTCCTGCACGGCGAGGGCGGCGCGCTATCGCGCTACGCCAAGCATGACTACGACGGCATGACGTGGGGCGAGGACATCCTGCCGCTGGCCTACGACACCGCGCGCGGCTGGGCGGAGCAGTATATGGACGTGGATGCCTATCAGGCGGAGTTCGGCGCCGTCGCCGAGGACGACTCGCGCACGGTTATGAGTCTCTCCGTGCGTGCCGACACTGCTGATATGGTGCGCCGCGCCGCTTCCGCTGCCGGCTGCAGCATCTCCGAGTACATCGAGCGTGCGCTGAGAGCGCAGCTTGGAGGCGATACAGATGCGTGACCGCGAAACCCCGCTGCCGCTGAAGGGAGGCACACCCCATGAATAACGCCCGCCGCCGCCGGCTTCGCGCCTTGATCGCCGCGTGCGAGTCTCTGCGCGACCAGCTTGCAGATCTGTCCGCCGAAGAAGACCGCGCGCAGGAAAGCATGCCGGAGAACCTGATCGAATCGCCGCAGTACATCCGCATGGACTGGGCCTGCATCCACATGGACCGTGCGCGTGCCGCTGCCGAGACATCGATCGCCGAGATGACAGAAGCCATGCAGTAACAAAATTAAGCAAAATTAAGCAAAAGCTCCGAGGCTTCCGCCCCGGAGCTTTCCCTTTATCCCGCGCATTCGTCGGTGATCCGCACCACGATGCGCGGTTTTTCCTTGTCCAGCGCAAAGCGCGACGTGAACGCCTGTATGTATGCCCAGCCGTCGTCCTTCAGCACCCCGCACATCACCAGCGCGTCCTCGATCACCTTGACGCCGAACGCCGCGACGTTCGATTTGTCTCGTCTCCGGTTCGGCTCGAAGAACGTGTAGGTGATCTCCACCGGCTTCGTGAACTTCACCCCGCGCAGCTGCGTCTTGATGGCCCACGCGGCGATCTCCTGGTTGTTGTGCTTCATCTTCGCGCCCACCTGCGCGTGCCGCCGGCAGGCGTCGGTGTACTCGTTCATCCCCGGCAGCCTCGTCGGGATCACAAACTCCGCCGTCACGTCAGCTCACCGGCGCGCTCGCGGATAAACTGCATCGCGTTTTCCCAAAGTTTAAAGCGACGCGCATTCCCGTCCACGTCCACCAGATAGTATCCATCCATCCGCTGCAGCTTCACGCAGGATGCCGTTTTTTCGGCCTCTGTGCCTCCAGCAGAGTCAGTTGTACTCGCTGTGCGCTTCGCGGTTCGCTTCGGCTCTCGCGCCGAAATTTCCGCCCCGCACGCTGCGTAGCCAGCCAGATCGACGTAGGTGTCCGGCTTGCTGCCCGCTTTCGCGCGGGCGATCTTCAGCAGCGCCATCATCATTGCCACGTCCTTCGGCGTGACGTCCGTGCCGGTGTATGCCGTCCACAGTCCCGCAATCACGGAGAAGTTATCCTCCGGGCTGCCGTAGTCTTCTTCCCGGCTGCCGCATACGCATTCGGCGGCGGCCTTCAGGGTGTCCAATCTGTTCATCGTTTTTTATCCTCCTATGATGTCGATCTCATATTCCTCGCGCAGCACGCGAATCAGGTCGGGCGCTGATACATATCCGTCGCGCACGCTCTCCGACAGCGCCTCGACCTCGCGCCAGATGCGCTGCAGCTGCTCCGCGTCCATGCCCTCTTTGTCCAACAGCGCCGTGAAAAAGATCGCCAGCGTCACCCGGCAGGCATCCGCCGTCGCCGCATCCTTTGCGCGCTGCACGTCTGCCATCGTCGCCGGTCTCCGGCGTGGGTTAATTTTCTTTGGCATCGTCGTCATCCTTTCGAACGCCGAGACTGCAAAAAGCGTGCGGCGGCATTTCACGATGCAGCGCCTTGCACCACTCCCAGCTTTCGCATTCATTCTCGCCGGATTCCCGAAACAGGCAGTCTTTGCACCGCACCACCGGTACCGCGTCCACGGTGGGCATTTGCCATATCACTCGGTCAGCTTCTGCGAAACCTTCTGCCAAATTATCCAAATGCGTTTCCCCTGCCAAAATTAACTTCCGTGTCTCCTTAAATTCTGCGTCAAACAAATTTCTTACATTATCTGCATCAATCAGCCGCATCACTATCACCGTCCATCCTCGCGCCGCACCACGGGCAGTAGTCCGACAGAACAAATTTATCGTTGCAGTCATAAATGGCTTCATTTTTGCACGCAGAGCAGATATACCCGCCAATCGGATCGATTCCTGCAACTTCGGGATTCCATCCAGATATTTCACTTTCATGCACGGGTATCCATACCCCATGCACCACCGGCGCAACATCTGCGACCGGCAATCGGTGTACTGCTTCTTTTGCCTCAAAAACGCGTTCTCTCGCCTTGTACCCGGCAGTTCTGACGTACACCTTCATTATTGCGTCAATCGCAGCTTCTCTCTCGATGTATTCAGCCATTTTCCTTCCTCCTCTCCTCCGCTTCCTTCAGCGCCTGAAACACCATCACGTAGATCTCCGTCGTCATTCTATCGCTCGTGATCGGTATCAGCGGCGCGATGTAGTGCCAGCAGTCCATGTAGGTCAGGTCAGCCATTGTCAGCCCTCCTGTTCCATGCTTCAGCAGCTCGTTCTTCCGTGTCGTAAATATACACACCGCCCAAAATCCCGCCATCACATTCATAGCTTGCAATCGGGCAGCCCAAGTTTTCCTCATGAGTGTGGCGAAGCATAAAGCCAATCCCACTATAGGGACGTTCTCTATATGCCTCGTCATGCAGATTCCCTTCGTCATCACACAGAGCAAGGCTAACTTTACCGCCACAGAACGGGCACGGTTCAAGTTCATATTCAGCCATTATTAGCACCTTCCTTTTCACAAGCTGGTTGATAGCAGTTAAACAACACATCGTCAGTGTCACATGCGCAGCACGGTTTACCGTCGCAAGCGCTTGGCGGGTAAAACACACAAGTATCACAACCCATCACTCCACCTCCTGCATCCAGAACTCGCGGCGGCAATCCGGGCACGGGTTCAGATCATATTCAGCCATCCTGCATCGCCTCCACGTAACACCAGCTTTGAGGCGGGCGCTTGATGTCATACGGGGCTGCGCCGAACCTCGTATCGCGTAGACCAGTAAACTCGCTCAGTTCGCGTGGCGCGTCGTAGATGCGCAGGCCGGAGATGTGCCAGCCGTAAAGCGGTGTTCCGTGTCCATAATCCCATAGTGCCCCATTTT
>OLYB01000565.1_pt1 | contig 34759 bp, 37 predicted proteins | sample 1674481 | NCBI WGS metagenome assembly OLYB01 (sample SAMEA103958167, study PRJEB25191) | human gut metagenome
TTTAATCAGCTGATTACCGGCAAAGTTAGCCAAAAGCTGCTGCACATTCTCAGGTTTAGCATTTGCTTTGCTGCCCTTCGCGCCCTTCTTTTTATCAAGATACTCCAAAGCATTACCAATGGTAACTACGGCAAAGCCATCCTCGCTAAGCTCCAGCGCCCGCAGCTGGCCGCCCATTTCCACCGCCCCGTCCAGATTAAAGCAATGCTCGTTAACCTCCGCTGGTACGCCCTCATAATTACGGTGTCCGTGAACCTGGTACTCGTCCGCAGCAGCGTGCTTAGCAAAGGACATATCAACGTCCAATGCATCCTCATACACGCCGGTGCCGTAAATCAGCTCCGCTGTCGCTGCCAAGGATAAATTCTCCGGCATACGCGCCAATCCGCCATGGCTTACCAAAACCTTTTTGCCCTGATATGTATAGTAAAAGCACTGCGACAATTTCCTGTAAAAATTATACACAGCCTTCCTGCTCAGGCCTGCTTGCGCCAGCTCCGGTGCCGTCTGCAGGCGGAATTCCTTCGAAGCAACGCCATCCGGCAAGCCATAATCCCGCAAGTTAGCCTCATGGTTGCCCTCCAGCAGCGTAACGTTATCTAATGCGGCAAGCTGCAGCAGTAATTGCAGAACCTCGACATTCTCGCTGCCCCTGTCAATGTAATCGCCAAGAAAAATATAGTAGTTCTGCGGATCGATTTCCTCAAGATATTCCTTCAGCGGCTTATAGCAGCCATGAATATCACCAATATGAATTATCTTTTTATAGGCAGATAAATCGCGTGGCTTATACCAGATTTGCGCCAGCTCCTCCGGTTTGATTACGGTAATACCGGACGGAACCTTATTATCTGCCAGCTGAGCATACATTCTTTCAATAACATTTTCCGGAACCTGTTTGTATTCCTCACGCTGCAGGTTCCTTTTCTTTGCTTCTTCAATGGTGATATCAGTAAAATCAACCACATAAACGCGATATTTATACTCATTGGCGAGCTTTTTATACGCAGTCATATCTTTGCCGCGGATGTTGGTGGCATCCACAACCGTAAAGCAGCCTCGCTTCATGCGCTCCTCCAGCGTCTGCAGCAAAAACGGCCACATCTGCTTGTCAAAATGTGGGCTGATGCACCATCTGCCTGCATTATCCAGCATCGGCGAAGCATATAGCAGACGCAACGCATCTGCGCTCAATGTATAAAGCTCCAGCCCCTGCTCCTTTATAAACGTGCTCTTGCCGGAGCCCGGCACACCACGCATCAATAATAATATTCTCATATCAATCATTTCTCCATTCCCGTAAAAATTTCTTGGGTACACTTTCCGTCAGCCACACGCCGTTGGCTGAAAGGTAAAACTTATAGCCTGCTCTCGCCATCTCACCTGCCAAAACCGCATAGATAAGTGGCTCTCCATGTCTTTTGCCGACATTATACGCTGTTTCGACATTTGCCGATAAATGCACATACAGCCTTTGCTTGGCGATAAGTCCCTGCCTGTTGATGCTCGCAACATATTTAACGCCGGTTCCGTGATATAAAAGCTCCGGTGGCACAGCCTCCTCAAGCTCCACATCAACCTTAACGGAATGCCCCTGATTCGCTCTGATTCTTTTCTTATCCTCGCTGAACGCAAAACGTTGCTTGCCATCTTCGGCAACAATCTTTTCCAGCATAAGCATATTAAACGCTTCTATCCGGTTAAAAGCAGCCAGCAGTGCTTCCACCTGCGCCCAACCATGCGCATCCAACTCAATGCCGACTGCTTGCGGTTTATGCCGCAGCACCAGCGCCAAAAATCTTCCCCATTCGTTTAAGCTCTTGCTCATAGCATTTCCCTGCCTTATAAAAAAGCAGAACTCCCGAAACTATATCCATAGTCCCCGGAGTTCTGCTTCTTCTTACGATTATAAATTTTTGCCGAAGCCTTAACCTTGGTAATCGGCTTCACATTTCCCCAGTTGCCTCGTTTGGAGGCGTTGACTATCTTTTGCTGTTTTTTCGACATTTTTTCATAGCTTACAAATTTTTCCATATGCTTATTCCTCCATTATCTGTTCTGTTTTATAAAAATAGCTTGTTGCTATGTTAATCTTAACACAGCAGCAAGCCATAATCATGGAAAAAAACATGCGCACTCAAAATTCTGCGTTGCATTGCAGCTGCTCTCTAAGTTTTTTTCTGATAAGCTCCTTAAAATCCTCCGGCTCACGCACCTTAACCGTCGGTCCGAAGCTCAGCACACGGAAGAGCATTTCTGTTTCATCACCCTTGTCATATTGCACTGTCAGCAGGTAATGCGACTCATCCAGCTTTTCCGTTTCCTTTGCCAAATCGGAAAAATGCATTAGCGCACGTACCATCGTACTGCGTTCATCCTCAATTTCCAAAACCAGCGTCTGCTTGGCAAGCTCTCCCTTCTTCAAGCTTTTTACATGCTCTACTGCCTCGCCCGCTTCTACGGAAATTATTCTGCCTAAATTCAGCGTCACCTGCTTACGCTCAGCTATCGCCTGGAGGCGGAACTTATCATCCTTGGCCGAATATTCTAGGGACACAGGCACTAAATCCGTCCAGACTATAATCGTCCCCCTGTTGCTCCTGTAGGAAGCATTCAGATAGCGCTTTTCCCGCACAGCATGAAGAGTTTCCCGAAAGTTTGCTCTATATTTGGGATTGGTATAAGCATCACCATCCACAAAGCGGTCGAAAAAGACAAATTGCTCAGGCCTGTACAAAGGCTCTACAGACTGCAAAGCAGCCTGCTGCTTCGCAATCTCCTCATCAGAAAAGAATAAGCTGATTTTTTCATCAAGCAGCAAGGTTTTCAGCCATCGTTTCTGCAGAACAGTCAGGGGCATCGTCGGCTTATTTTTCAGCGGTGTCCCAAGCTCCGGCGTCAGCAGTTTCCATGTACCGTCAGCAAGCGCAGGCAAAAGCTGCAGCACGCTGTCGCTATAAGCACCTTCACGAATGAGCTCCTGCATGCTTGCTGCAGACAGTTTTCCGTCAAGCGCCTGCGTCAGCACCTTCGCTACAACATTATAATAGGTTCCGTAAACCTCACTGAACACTGTGCTCATTTACGCTTCACCTGCTTTCTTCACGCCATACATAGCGTACACCTCAGACAAATCATGCCAAAACTTTTCTGCCACAGCCTTATTGCTGCAGGAAAAGCTTTCAATGCGACCGATAAAGGTACGCAGCCAGGGCAGCATTTCGCCTGCATCATGCACATCGGCAACAAAACGATAATGCTCAGCATCTGTTTTTTCCACTCGTCCGCAGCGCTTTTCCCGCTCCAGACATTGTAAAATATACGGCTCATTACTGCTGATGCGCACTACAAGCTCCACATGCTCCAAGGCATCAGCAGGCCCTCTGTTCATAGATACGCCCCACAAATGCTGTTCCATCTGCTCTGCCATAGCGCAAAACTTGTCGTAATCGCGCACAGGCTTCGCTTCCAGAACACGTTCAAGATTATCCAGACGGCAGAAAATAATCCTATGCGCCTTAAAAAACCAGCACATCACATAACGCCTGCCGCTTTGCGTGCTTACGTAAATCTTCAGCGGCAGCACGCGGAAAGAAATGTTCTTGCCTTTGGAAGAACAACTTTCAATACGCACGCACTGCCTGCGCTCCATCGCCGCCAACAAATCAAGCAGCACATCACTCTCCAAGGCATGCAGCAGATAATGATGCTTGTAGGAAAATACGCTGCTGCCCGCAGCAAACTTATCCTCTATAAAGCTGCCCACAACACCTATCTGATTCGTTTCGGCAAAAAAGCTCACGGCCTCACTCCAGGCCTCCAAATCAACTTCATCCCTGCTGCGTTCATAATATAATTCCCGCCCACATTTTTCATTTTCTATTAAACCAAGCTCTGCATATTCTGCCAATTTCTTGCGCACAGTGGAAATATCCAACGCCGCCGGTTCGTCAAAACAAGATAAATACGCTGCATCCAGCCTTTCCATAAGCTGACGCAGAGTAAATTTTTCACCAGGCTGCAAAATATCCAACAGGAAAAAATGCAGCATGATATCATTCGCCGTAAAGCTCTTCGCCTTTAACGCCTTATAAAAAGGATTATGCCGGATTTTTCTGCTGTCTACGGAAATAAAGCAGTTCTTGCCGCCGGCATTCTGACGAAAATACATATATTCGCCCAGCCAGCTTTCAATACGTCTGCGCTCATTGTCATAGCTGCGGGCGCTTTTATCCGCAAAATCAGCTCTGCTCTTAAAGCCAAAGACGTAAAAATCACGCATCAGCAGGCGTATATTATCAAAGTTTTTTATTAACTCATTAAAAGCCACAAGCAGCACCCTCCTTCCGCAGCAAATCCGATAAACAGTATTCCAAAATTCAGTGCCACTTTTTCACTTAAGCACTGATTTATCCTTAGTATATCACACACCAACGACAGATTTTGTCTATGCTAAATAATTGAATACGTCCTAAAATAAAAAAGCAAATGCAGCTTTTTCTGCGCTTTTCATAGCCAGCAAGAAAAGCGCAGCTATCAGCATGCTTTATGCATGTGTAACAGCTGCGCTTTTGGATTACTGCAGATACTTCAAAAACAACGCATTAAGCTCGTCGTATCCCTGCCTGCGTTCCTCCGGCAGGCTCCTGATTTTCTCTTTAAGACGCGGAGTTTCTTCTTCAATAAAATTATTAATCTCGTCCACTCTCGGAATCAGTTTAAGCTCCGGCACCTCCATCTTGAGGCGCAAAAGCTCCTGTACGGATTCATAAAGATATGCAGGCAAATCACCTGCAACCAGTTCTGCAAAACGCATCGGTGGCGGAGTATTGGTCCTTAAAATCCATCTGCAGGCAAGCAAAGGCCGCAAAACATAAAAGTATTTTTTAGCTCGCACCATCTCTCCCCGCAGATACTCCCGATAGTTGCCGTCTGCCATATTCAGGTAATGATAAAGTCCGCTCTTCGCGGAAAAATAGTTTTCCATAATGGGAATAAATTCTTGACTGAAAGCAGTTTCCCTATAAACAATCGGTGATTTAAACCATTCGAATACCGACGGATTGGAACGATGCAAAAGCCTCAACGCCTTCTGCAAATCCCAGCCGTTGACATCCAGCAAATCGTTGATGGGGAATTCCAATACGTCCCTCGTCTGTTCTAATTTTAAATAATAATCACGCTGACGCACATAAATAAAGCGTACATCAAAATCACTGTCCGGAGATTCAAAACCCCATGCACGGCTTCCAGATTCTACTGCATGGAGAATCCTGACGTTTTCCTGTTTTTCAATCTGCTGTAATTTTTCAATGATAACTTTTCGCATTGTCACCACACCTCTCCCTCGCTACGCGTTGATTGTATTTTACATTACGAGCGCTGGAAAATCATTGATAAAAAATTGCGCACTTGCGAGCTTAAAGGTTATGTGCGGATTTTGCCGAAAGCCTCAGCCCTCATCCTTGATGTTTTGTATTTCATCCTGCACATCATTGTAACGCTCTTCCAAATCGTCATAGCTTTCACCGTTAGCCTGTCTTTCTGCTATTTCATCCTCTATATCGGACTTTTCTTCTTCAAGATCCAAAAGCTCGTCACTTGCAGCATAAACACAGCTATCAGTATGAAGGATAAGCGGCAATGCAACAAACAATGACATTATCAGCATAACCTTAGCTATAAGACTTTTTATTTTCATATTTACACCCTCCCGATAGTTTTCACAAAGCATATTTCCGTAGCTTCGGCCAATATATCAGCTATTATCATTTACCACTCCAAGGTCAGGCCAACACCAACTTCTTGCACCGTCAGCTCCTTCTGCAAAGCAAATTTCGCCGCCAGATTAGTGCAATGACAAGGATAAATTACACCCTCAATATTTTGCTTCAGATAATCTACTGTCGCTAAAGTCTGCTGCGAATTACCGCTGAAAAGATGCAAGCCACCGATAATGCTCTTAATCACATTGCAGCCTGTTACCTGCTTGGCATATTCAGATATATTGCAGATACCCGCATGAGAGCAGCCGGTTATTATGTAAATTCCGTCCTTCTGCTTGTAGACCAGCGCCGAATCATCCATTACATAATCATCGTGCCAGCCGTCAGCCAGGCAATGCTCTCCCACCGGCTTTTTGTTTTCAAAGTCATTCACTCTGGGAATCTCACCAAGAAACACAAGCTGCACATCAAGCCACAAGGGCTCTCTTGTAAGCTTAAAAATATGCCTTTCTTGAAGATAGCTCTCCGAAACGGGAAGCGAAATACTCAGACCTTCTGCTCTTTTCGGCTCCATAATGCTAGGATGAGCTACAAGCAAAGGCTTTTTCTGCAACTTGGGATAAAAAGCAAAACCGCCGGTATGATCATTATGCCCATGCGAGATGATTACAGCGTCAAGATGTTCAAGGTCTATCCCCAGCTTTGCAGCATTCTTCAGGTACACATCGCTATAACCTGTATCAAAAAGATATTTTTTCTCACCGTTTTCTATGTATATACTTAAAGCGGGCTCGGCAAGATAATATTGATCAATGTAGGTGTTGTTATCTGCAAGGACTACCAGTTTCATTAGCATTCTCCTTATTTTTTATTGCTTTAATTATACCATGCTCGTATAAATCATAACACCTATATTAAAAGAAAGCCCGCCCCTGTGCTGTGAAAGCATAAGGACGGGTTTTAGTTTATCATGGTATTAGCCATCTATACACTTTCCAGCAGATTTTATTCTTCATCTTCTGCCAGCATACGATAGCCTACACCAAGTTCATTGACGATATAGCGTTTTTCTCCGGGTGTAACACCCATTTTCTTCCTGATGTTTTTCATATTTACCTGTAGCTTTTTGACACTCCCATAATCAGAATATCCCCATACTGCTTGGATTATGGCAGCATAAGTCAGCACCTTTCCCGCATGGATGGAGAGGAAAGTCAAAATATTGTATTCCGTCTGTGTCAGTTCGATTTCCTTTCCATCGACCAAAACCTGCCTTTTATCGTAATCAATCATCAAATCTTGAAATTGAAATTTACCGATGTGATTACCATCGTTTTTCTCACTGTAACGATGACTGCGAAGCACTGCACGGATACGAGCCATCAGTTCCTCAGTTCCAAACGGCTTGGTAATGTAATCATTCGCACCAAGGTCTAAGGCTTCCACCTTATCCATTTCGCCGGAACGGGCAGAAAGGACAATGATGGGAACAGTATCCGCTTCTCTAACATCACGAATCAAGCTCAAGCCATCACGGTCCGGCAACCCGAGATCCAGAACAATGAGATCCGGATGATAAGAAGCGTACATCATCATGCCGAGCGCACATGTTTCTGCACAGATTACCTGATAATCACTTATTTCCAAGTTGGCTTTGATGAAGCTAAGGATGTTTGCTTCATCCTCTACGATTAAAATTTTGAATTTATTATTGCTCATCATCGCACCCTCTTGCCAAAGAAAAGCGGAATACAGCACCGCCGCCCTTCCGATTTTCCACAAAAATCTCGCTGCCATGCGCCTTAATAATGGCAGCGCAAACCGAAATACCGATTCCCATATTGCTGCGCGTTCCGTCTATCGGTGCTGCAGACTTTTTATAGCATCCGGTAAAAATTTTGTCCAAAATCTCCTCCGGAATGCCACACCCATTGTCGGCAACTTCAAATATGGCCTTATCTCCTGCAAGGGAAACCGATAGCTTCAGCTCTGTCATACCTTTCGCATGAAACACAGCATTTTCCAAAAAGTTAAGCAACACCTGCTCGATAAGGATTGAATCCATAGGAATATCCACAAAGTCGGCCGGTATCTGCGTAATCACCTTCTGATTCGGGTGCTTCTTGGAGAACTTCATAAGCACAGAGTCAATCAGTTCATCCAAAACGATTGGCGTTTTCACGATTTTTACCTTGGCACCGTCGATTCTTGTAACAGCCAGCAGGTTTTCGACCATGCGGATAAGCCATTCACTATCCTCTTGAATTTCTCCCAACAGCTTTAGCTGCTGTTCTTCCGAAAGTGCATCCTTCTTGGAAATCAGCGTAGAAGATGAGCCATATATTGATGTAAGAGGTGTACGCAAATCATGCGATATTGCCCGCAGCAGATTGCCCCTCATCCTCTCCTTTTCGCTTTCTGCCCGCAAATTCTCCTGATCACGTATCCTACTGTTCAACGTACTGGTGAAAACGGCAACAACCAGCATAATTATGGCGGACAAGATACTTTCTTCTACGAAAAAATCCAAAGTATAATAAGGATAAGTAAAGGCAAAATTTACGGCAAATACGCTTAAGACGGCCGAAACAATACCATAGCAATACCCATGCGTTTTCAGCGATATCAGAAAAACGCCGAAAACAAAAATCATAGGAACCAGCGTTTGCGTTGTAAAGAGCTTCCGAATCAGAAGATTAATGGCAAAAGCGCTGAAAAACACAAGAATAGAAAACAGAATATCCTTTTGTCGTTGTTGATGCTTCATAATGCTTCTCCTAATTATTTTTACAAACCCATTATACTTCACGAGCAAAAGCGCTTCAAGATGCAGCACCGGATAATGTTGCTCTATACCCGTTTCTTTACCAAATCTACACCACAAAAATGCTATGATAGAAACAAGCAAAGCAACGCTTAATAAACACATCACTTGATGAGCAAGAAGGTGTAGGTATGTCAGAAGAAATAATCAGCAGAAGATTTCAGCTTTCTTCTTTTCAAATTATTATATTAGGTTTTGCAGGAGTTATCCTGCTGGGAGCATTACTGCTGATGCTGCCAATTTCTACGCAGAAAGGTTGCATAACGCCGTTTAACGAAGCGCTTTTTACCGCAACCTCCGCAGTTTGTGTAACAGGTCTTGTGCTGCATGATACCGGCAGCTATTGGTCGGCCTTTGGGCAGACAATCATTCTGACGCTGATACAGATTGGCGGTCTTGGTGTTGTAACAGTAGCGGCATCATTTGCACTCCTGTCCAGGCGAAGAATTTCTTTGATGCAGCGCACTACCATGCAGGACGCAATATCAGCTCCAAATGTAGGCGGTATCGTCCGGCTTACGAAGTTTATCCTGTGGGGAACATTTTTGATTGAAATGATTGGTGCACTTGCTATGCTGCCGGTGTTCTGCCGCTACTATGGCTGGCACGGTATTTGGCTGGCAGCTTTTCACTCTATCTCAGCCTTTTGCAATGCAGGCTTCGATATTTTGGGAACCGCTGACAACCTCTACCCATCCCTTACCGGTTACGCGCAGAATCCTATAATAAATATAACGATTATGCTGCTTATCATAATCGGCGGTATCGGTTTTTTGACGTGGGAAGACATTTGGGAAAACAAGCTGCAGTTCCGGCGCTACAGAATGCAAAGTAAAGTAATCCTCATCTTTACGTTGATTCTGATTATCTTACCGGCAATTTTTTTCTTCTTTGCTGATTTTGCTGCTCTTCCTATTGAAGCGCGTCTTCAGGCAGCTCTCTTCCAGTCAGTCACAACAAGAACAGCCGGTTTCAATACAGTAAATTTATCTGCTATGTCCAGCTCGTCGCAAGGCATTATGATTCTCCTGATGCTGATTGGCGGTTCACCGGGTTCAACAGCCGGTGGTATGAAAACGACAACATTTGCCGTCCTGCTTGCCAACATTGTTGCGACCTATCGCCAACAGGACAGTGCCCATTTTTTTGATCGCAGAGTCGATTACAACGCAATCAAGCTTGCCTCTACTATCCTAACCATGTATATTGCACTATTTTTTGGAGGAGGAGTTTTTATCAGTGCCTATGAAAACCTGCCCTTGTCATCCTGCTTATATGAAACAGCATCAGCATTGGGAACAGTCGGATTGACGTTAGGAATTACACCGCAGCTGCATATTCCCTCGCAGCTGATACTGATTTTACTTATGTATCTTGGCAGAGTAGGCAGTCTTACGCTCATGTATGCAGCATTATCCGGCAAAAAAACGGTTAATACAAAACTGCCGCTGGAAAAAATAACTATTGGCTAAACAAAAGGAGTGGATATCCTATGAAAAATATTTTACTGATCGGAGCAGGTCATTTTGGACGTCATATCGCTATGCAGCTTTCACAATTAGGGCATCAGGTCATGGCTGTTGATACTGACGAGGACAGAATTAACGATGTACTGCCGTTTGTCACCAAAGCACAAATCGGTGACAGCACCAATGCAGAGTTTTTACGTGCTCTTGGCATCGGGAATTTTGACGTTTGCTTCGTAACTATCAGCGGTAATTTTCAAAACTCACTGGAAACTACTTCGCTTTTAAAAGAACTGGGCGCAAAATGTGTAGTATCTCGTGCTGAACGCGATGTTCAGGCAAAGTTTCTGCTTCGTAACGGTGCAGACAATGTAGTCTATCCTGAAAAACAGATGGCTATATGGGCAGCCAAACGCTACACCGCAGACCATATTTTCGATTATATTGAAATTGACAAGCAGCACGCTATTTTTGAAGTAGAGGTGCCCAAAGCATGGGTTGGTAAAAGCATCGGTATGTTGGATGTCCGCAAAAAGTTTGGCATCAATATTCTTGGTATAAAACGTTTGGGAAAAACCGATGTCTCAATAACACCTGACACCATACTATCCGAGGATATAACTATGTTAGCATTAGGTGAGTATACAGCACTGCAAAAGTGTTTCCGTATATGAATATAAGCACAGAATATTTAAGGCAGCAAAAAGGCTGACGCCTTGCGTAAATGCGAAGCGTCAGCCTTTATTTATTCTCAGCAACACTCTTTTATTTCAATAATTCCTTGATTTCTTCCAATCTTTCCGCAAAATATACTCCCTGCTGCTTTTCCTCTGAAGAAAAACCTTTAAGAATCATCTGCTGCAGAAAGTGCTTTATATCATCATAATAACCATCAATATTATAATAGATGCACGGCGCATGCAGATGTCCCAAAGACAGCTTGGACATAATCTCGCTAACCTCCTCCAGCGTTCCCACGCCTCCGGGAAAGGCAATAAAGGCATCTCCAAGCTCAATCATCTTCGTCTTGCGCTCTGCCATATCTTTGGTAACTATAAGCTGCGTCAGTCCTTCATATTGATATTCCTCATCTACAAAAAACTGCGGCTCAACGCCGATAACCTTACCGCCTGCCTGCAGAACACTTTGCGCCAGCTCCCCCATCAGGCCTGTCTTGGAACCACCGTAAACCAATGTATTACCGCTTGCACCAATCCAGGTGCCCAACTCTTTAACTGCAGCCTCAAATTTAGGATCATTGCCTGTGGATGAGGCAAGATATACTGTTATATTCATGTTAAGACCTCCGAGTATTGTTTTATCTAGTCTACCACCATAAAAATACCCGTGCAAGCGATATGGAATATTTTTTATATATAGCTTGATGCTGTCATATTAAAAAGCTGATACCAGGCAAGTCCTGCTACCTGCCGGGGTATCAGCTTTTCTACTTATGAACGTGCACCTAGCCATTCAACTCTAAAATATAATCCTCTTGTTTCTCCAGGCAGCGAAGCTCCTGTCTCATCAAAAGATAATAATTCATAAAGGTCAGCAAAGTTATAAGGATAATTATTATCACCATAAACTTTAAAAGGTTTATCCTCATCTGAAAAATAAATCTCTAAGCTCCAATCACTACCATCTATAACAGTATAGCCAAAACGTTTCACATTGTACTTAGGTCGCCACTCTCCTATGTTTAGGCCTTTTATTGATTGTAAAAACAATTCCCTTGAAATCGGCAGTTGATGCCTGCAAGTCTTTCCGGATGGATAAGAGTAGAAAGGGTTGTTTATTTTCAAATATGTTCTCTCGCCCATAAACCTCACTGTTCTAACTTCAAGACCTAAATTAAAGCTATCAATATTTAAAATTATCTTATCAATTAAAGGAATCCTTGCAGCAAAATCAGCAGCTTTCTTCTCCGCTTTTGTAGGCTCATACACGCCACCAGCCTCGGCATATGCCTCTTTAGCTCGGTTAAGATATGCACGCGTTGCGCATATCTGCATTTTTTCATTAGGCCAACAATTATTCTCTTTGTTATACTCAGGGCTTTCCATCTTACTTTTCAAGCTCGCCATTGTTTTTCTTAGCTTTTCTATCTCCCGCATAATTTCCGGCAAGCTTTTCCCCTTCAGATACCAATCATAATAGTCATCTACAGTAAGCATCATCATCAAGCACCGCCTTTTCCTTAAAATCTGCTTTTGCTATGCATCCGTAAATTCATTTTTCTAGGGTTATCAGCAGGATTTTTCCTCAGTTACAAGTATATTATAAGCCATTAGTACGTCAGAATCTGTCTATGTGCAAAAGAAGATGTTAGGCATGCCAGATAAACTGTTTAACTAAAGGGAGATTACTGTGAAGTGCAGCATTAAGAAGCTCGATTTTGCCATCAAATTTCTTAATGCTGTTTTTGTTTTCACAGCAATCTCTCATTTCATAATATTCTTTGTCTCTTTCAGGCTTTCCGCTATACTGTTTGCAAGCGGCAGCATTCTGATATACCGAAATTATTCTCTACCCTAACGCAACATCCAGCACCATCATCACACTGAAGCCTACGGCAAAGAAAATCGTGCCGATATTGGAATGCTCTCCCTGCGACATTTCAGGAATAAGCTCCTCCACAACAACATAAAGCATTGCACCTGCAGCAAAGCTCAAAAGATACGGCAGCACCGGTATTACAAACTGAGCAGCAAGTATCGTCAGCACTGCACCGATTGGTTCTACCACACCGGACAGCACACCGCCCCAAAACGCTCTGTTCTTACTCTCTCCCTCTGCGCGAAGCGGCATAGAAATAATTGCGCCCTCCGGAAAGTTTTGAATAGCAATACCAATGGACAAGGCAAGTGCCCCTGCCGCCGTAATTGGCGTATTCTCCGCCAGAAGGCCGGCATACATCACACCGACTGCCATTCCCTCAGGTATGTTATGCAGTGTAACAGCCAAAACCATCATCGCAGTGCGGCTCAAATTGCTCTTAGGGCCTTCCGTCTGTTCACTTCCCACATGCAGATGGGGAATCATGTGGTCAAGCAGGAGCAAAAACAATATTCCAATCCAAAAGCCGCTAAACGCCGGGAGAAAGGACAGCCTTCCCATGCTTTCGGATTGCTCGATAGCAGGAATCAGCAGGCTCCAGATTGATGCTGCAACCATAACACCGGCAGCAAAGCCAGCAAGCGAGCGCTGCACCATATCGCTCAGCGATTTCTTCATAAAGAACACGCACGCCGAACCGAGTGTTGTCCCGATAAAAGGTATCAGTATTCCAATAAATGTCTCCATTACTTCACCATCCTTGTATAAAAAATTTATTTCTTGTCAACTTAATTATACTACAATGGTAGGAATTATAATAGCTGCGTTTTTTGTTGGCACGAAAAACTTTAAACAGAATATCATTTGCCAAAGTAACAGGCTGACGCCTTGCGTAAATGCGAAGCATCAGCCTTTTTGCTATGCTATGAATTATGAATATAAATGCCTAAAAATTTGTAGCTTGTTGATTGGGGACATTAAGAAATGTCCTGCACTGAACCTCTATCAATAAGCTTCTGCAAAGCGACCCCTATATCCTCGTTAATGCAAATTGATTTTGCCTCTATTTCTTCCGGCGCATAAGCTTCACCTAGATTAATGCAGGCATAAGCGCCATTTTCCCACTCATTTGCCAAATGCCAGAAAGGAAATTTTATAATCGCCGGCGTGTTCATCCCAACGCCAAGTTCCAAAAACAGCACCCTCAAGTCCCTATGCTGCTCAAGGAACTCCTTGTACCGCTGCGACGCTCGATACCAGCCATCATCCTGCACAAAGGTAGCATCGCAGTGCAGGTTCATCGTCATAGGCTTGCCACAGATAGGGCAATACGGAATCAGCTCAGCAGAAATTCGCATATCCTTCTGCTCTTCCAGCATTTTCCGAATGCTGATTTCATTATCATACGTTTTCCGGCAGCATGGCTCACTGCACTGAAACAAGCCATAATCTCCCTGCATATAGAAAAGCCGCTTTTTAGCAAAGCCAGCTTTCTGAAAGCAATGGTCTACATTAGTTGTGATGACAAAGTAATCCTTATCTGCCACCAGGCGCAAAAGCTTTTCATAAACAGGCTTCGGTGCATCCATATAACGGTTGATAAAAATATAACGGCTCCAATAACCCCAAAACTCTTCCTGCGTAGGAAACGGATAAAAGCCACCGGAGTACATGTCACGAATGCCATATTTATTCGCAAAATCTGCAAAATACTTTTGAAACCGCTCCCCTGTGTAGGTATACCCAGCCGCTGTCGACAAGCCGGAGCCTGCACCGATAACTACAGCCTCACATTCCTGCAGTGCAGCATGCAAATGCTTAATTTGCTCCGAGTAATTTTTGGTAAATGTTTTTGTCCAAATCTTTGAAAACATTGAATATCACTTTCTTTACGCCCGTCTGTAGCCTGAAAAACTTCTTAGCACTCTGCACGGCAATCTCTGCCGCCAACTCATTGGGAAAATGGAATTCACCTGTAGAAATACAGCAGAATGCAACACTTTCTAATTTATTCTTCGCCGCCAGCTCCAGGCAAGAGCGGTAGCATAATGCAAGCAGTTCTCGCTCGTGCTTTTTCACCTTGCCGCTGATAACAGGACCTACGGTATGCAATACATACCTGCTCGGAAGATTAAAAGCTGGCGTAATTTTAGCACCTCCTGCAGGTTCAGGATAGCCTTGCTGTTCCATCAAATTATCGCATATAAGGCGCAGCTGCATGCCGGCGAAGGTATGAATTGCGTTGTCAATGCAGCGATGGTTGGGAATATAACAGCCTGTCATACCGCTGTTGGCAGCGTTCACAACAGCATCACATTTCAGAGTAGTAATATCTCCTTGCCAAAGGTAGATTCCCTGCTGAACAGGCGTAAGTTCGGCAACATCCGTAATGCCCTTAGCCGCAATTTCATACTTCAGATATTCATCCTGTATACGCAAAAACTCCTTACCAAGCTGTTGCGGAGTGCGAACATTCATCAGTGCCCGCAGCAGCTGCTTTTGCTGCTCAGTATCTGCCGATATGCTTATATCCCTATATTCCGTTCTTTCCTGCAAAAGCGATTTAATCAAGAAAATTCGCCTCTCACTCTGCTTCATGCTCAGGCTCTCTTTCTTATGACCTGCTTAGGACAGATTTCGGCACATCTGCCGCAGCTAAGGCAATGCTGCTGATCAATTACAACCGGCTTTTGCGCAATATCTATACACTTTTGTGGGCAAACAGAATAACACAGCTTGCAGCCTATGCAGCCAGCGCCTACATAGTAGCCCGCTGCGGCCTGCGCTTGTTTACCTATGGTAATACTGTCACGAACTATATGCGCCGGATTGCTGATGTCAAAATATTCGCCCTCTGCTTCATAAAGGCAGAAAACCTCTAAAGCACTGCGGGTATCTCCAGGATAAATAGCTTGCATATAAACATTCTTCGTAAAGATTTCATCCAGCCTGCTGTTACCGATATTCTTTATTTTTCCCCGTAGCGAAACAGCAATTTTTTCTTTCGTTGCCGATAGAGCTACATATCCCTGCTCCATAAGCTGAGTGTAAAAAGCCTTGCCTTTGGCGGTGAGGAAATATACCCCCTGCTCATCCCACAACATCATATCTATAATTCGCGTTTGCGGATGCCCGTCTGCCCCAATGGTTGCAAGCGTAGCAGAGTGAATATAATCAACCAGCAGCTGTAAATAATCAGCGTTCTGCATTTTTTCAGCCGTCCTTTCTAGAGCATTACAGCAGCCTCGCTTTCGCAAAGGCTGCTGCATTATTTTTTAGAATTCGTAGGGAGGATTTCCTGAGAAGTCAGCAATAATCCCGTGAGCGTTTTCCAGATAGAACACCTCAAAGATGGGATTGGTGGCTTCACCATACTGACCTTTTACAATGGGATTCTGCAGGCACATTTCCTTAGCTGCCATATTATTTTCAAAAACAGCCTTGCCATGCAAACGAATCCATGCATACTCCGGACTGGACACGGAAAGCTCAACTTCCGGATTTTTCAGCATATCCTTATAGACATCCTTTTGGTTATTAGTGCAAAACCACAGCTTGCCGTCAAGCAAACCTGCAAACATAAAGGGACGGCATTTTGCCTTGCCATCGCGGCCAACGGTGGCCAGATATTGCACAGGGTTAGCATTCAGAAATTCTACTACTTTTTTCATTATTAGTACCTCCAAGCTATAGTATGTTTCGTGATGCTTTTATTGTAATACGCATTGAGCAGCTTGTGAAGTACGCACAATATTGTGGTATGGTTACCTGCCGGTGACTATTAAAGACTTCCCCTTGCCATATTTTTTCTCTGGCCTTATAATAATGCCATAAATATATTTCATGAAGTAGGCATACGCTTGCGCCAAGCAAAGCTACGCGAAAATGATAGCTGCAGCGCATCGTATGCCTTGAATATAGCATTTTGCAAAACAGGAGGCTAACGAATATGAGCGAAATCAATAAAAAAGCTGAGCTGCCCGCCTGCCCGGTGGAAACCACCCTGACACTCATAGGTGATAAATGGAAGGTTTTAATACTGCGTGATTTATTGACCGGAACAAAGCGCTTCGGAGAGCTGAAGAAATCCGTAGGCAATGTTTCCCAAAAGGTTCTGACTGCGCAGCTGCGTGCCATGGAGGAAAGCGGCCTTGTCCATCGCCAGGTCTACGCCGAAGTACCGCCGAAGGTGGAGTATTCGCTGACTGAACTCGGTCTAAGCCTGAAGCCAATCCTTGACTGCATGTTCACCTGGGGCGAGGCATATAAGGCTAACCATTAAAGTGTTTTTGTGCAAAAAGGCTGACGCCTTGCGTAAATGCGAAGCGTCAGCCTGTTCTTATTGCAAACTTATTTATCCTACTTTCTTTCACATCTATAATAAAAATCATAATCAGGGAGCAAAAGTTTCTGCGCACGCAGCATAAGAAAAGTCAATCTTGCAGCAGTCATGTCCTGACTACGCAGCGCAATTCTCTGCCCCATTCGGTACGGATTTTCTTCAAGCTTCCGCGCACCGATATTGATAACCGGTTTAATCAGCTTAGCCTTACACATTACGCCGAATAAATTACAATAATTTGCTGACCAATGCCTGGTCACAAGCTTGAAGAAATCATAGCTGAGTCTGCCAAGCCTATCAAGCAGCAGATTAATCTCAAGCTCATTCTCAAAGTTTCTTGCTTTAAAATACTCTTTCATAGCTTTATTGAGATTATACTTTCCGTGACTAGAATAAGCATCGAACGAAGTCTTCAGGAGTAGCTCTGACTCCATAGCCATAAATTCCAAATCCAGCTGCTTCTGCTTTAAGCTGATTTCATAACAGCCTCGGAAAAACTCCTCGCTATCACTCTGATGCTCACTCTTTAAAGACAAAAATGGCTGGAGCAATTCGCTCCAACCATTGAAATCAAATAACACAAACTAGGTCGACCACAAAACTTGGACTAGCCTAACCCACATATTGTAATAGGTTCACCCACACTCATGTAACAGATAATTGGACCAATGCCCTACTCCATAAGTCCTTTCGACCTAACTGAGTATCAGCTTTATTACTCTTATCTCAGCTTATAAAATACTTCAACTGCATAAACGTACATCTCGCCATTCAGCTCATAAGCCAAAGCCTCCTGCTGTAGCTATTCCCACTATTTTTCTTTCAACTCAGCAAATTTTTGAGCCATAGTAGGATTACCTTTTGTCAAACGCTTAATTGTCAAATCTGCTGCCTGACTATTTGCTTTGCCCAAATGATTGCCAGAAGTAACGAGAGCATCTCTTACTTTCTGCAGGTGCTGTATTGTCTTGTCTATTTCATCTATAGCTTCACCAAATCTCTTCTGAGCATTGGTATAATGCATCCCCCACAAACGCTTAAACTCGTCTATTCCTGCTTCAAAGTTTTCTATATCAATATTTTGGTTCTTCATTTCAGCCAACTGTTTTCTGTATTCCAGGGAATTACGAGCTGCATTACGCAATAAAGAAATTAGCGAAATAAAAAACTGTGGTCTAATCACATACATTTTAGGATAACGATGAGATACATCAACAATCCCCTGATTATAATAGTCATTGTCTGCTTCCAGCAAAGTTACTAAAACAGCATATTCGCATTTTTTCTCTCGTCTATCCTTGTCAAGTTCTTTAAAAAAGTCCTCGTTTTTATGTTTTTTCTCAGTTGCATCAGCTTCATTTTTCATTTCAAACATAATGGAAATGTATTCATTACCCTCATCATCAAAATCTCTAAAAATAAAGTCTCCCTTACTACCACTTCTGGCATCGTTATCTTTCTCAAAATACGCTGTGGGAAAACCAATCGGGCGCACCTTATTGAATTCATTGCTACAATGTACTTCAAGACTTTCTCCAATCATCTTAGTCGACTGTCTAGCCTTAAAATCTCTGTACTGCTCTATCTGCTCATCTTTGTTTTTTATAATGACATCATATTCTCTACGAATACTATTCTCCCTTATTTCCAGCTCCTTATTTTTAGATTCTAAATCACCATTAAGCTTAGCAATTTCTTCTTTTTTCTCAGCTAACAACTTAGTATATTTAGTTTCCACCTCACTAACAGCTAAGTTTTTGACGGTTTCATTATTGGTAATTTGAGCACTAAGTGCATCAATCTCTAATTGTTTTGCACTTTTCAACTGCTCCATATCATGTTTATGATCCTTGGTAATATTACTTATCTGATTCTGAAGTTCAGCAATAATTTTGTCCTTTTCAGCTTCAGCCTCTTTGACAATGTGCTTTTGCTCGTCATCTTTAGCTTGTAGCTTAGCATTAAGCTCAGAAATCAGTCTATCCTTTTCAGCTTCAGCTTTTTCGAGTGCCGTACTTTTTTCAGATTCTGCAGCAGCAATTTGTGCATTCAAATTTGCAATTTCAAGTTTTGTTTCATTGGATTCACTATCATGCTTTTTTTGTAAATCCGCAATTTCTTTATCTTTCTGAGCTATCAGCTGATTAAGATCTTTTTCTGCTTTAGTTTTTGCAACTTCTAAAGCATCCTCTTTTGCTATTTTAAACTGCGCTTCCCGCTCTTTAAGCTCTTTATTAAACTCCTTATCGCGAACCTGTTTAACAATAGCTGCATAACCAGCTTCATCTACCTGAAATACTTCACCACATTTCGGACATTTAATTTCTTGCATTTAGAAATCACTCCTTTAATCAATGATTTTACGCCTCTAATTCAGACACCAGGCAATCGTCCTGCTCGTAGTATTCATCTTCAGCACTTATCCTTTATCCCCGAAAACCTGATTTACCTTGTCCTCAAATTCTTTATAAAACGGCGCAGCCTCCGCATCAAACTCCAAATCAATCATTACCTTCACTGCTGCATGATAATACCAGCTCTGAATATCCTTGCCACGTTTGAAGCGCTGCCATAAGTCCTCACCGTATTTAGCATAATCACGCGCAATTGCACGCATATTAGCCAGCTTATCTGCCAAAACCAGCTTCTGTTCACGCACATCAGCCTTTGCCAGGTGCGCCAATGCTTCCTCTTTACGTTTTTCCCAAGGATCTTCCTTATGCTTTTCGGTATGACCTTCAACTAATGCGCCAATATCATCGCCAAATCTTGCATAAACATCTTCCAGCGTTGCGCTAGTATCTTCCACTACATCATGCAGGACCCCGGCAGCCATCAAATGCTTGTCGCCTGTCATTACCTCCAAAATATGCATTACCTCCAGCGGATGCACGATGTAAGGCATAGTCGTGCCCTTGCGCAAACCGCTGCGATGCATGGTAGCAGCATATGCGATTGCGTCGTTCAGCAATTCGTTTTCAGCCAGTTCCTGTGCAGTAAGTTCAATGTTTTCAGCCATGATAGCACTCTCCTTTGTATTGCCATTTTATCTACAATTAAATTATAAATCTAAGCTACGTCAGTATCTGTCTATCCGAAGCCACCAAATTAAACTAAACACTTATTTTATCTTTCTATAATTCTTTACCCGTAAATATTTCGTCACTGAAAAATTTTATCCTGCATTTCCACAGCTTTTTTCCCAAACGCAAAAAAACCGCCCATATGCTGTAAAAAACATGAGGACGGTTTTGGTTTCATCATTGTACCAAATGATAGCTTAAATTACGTCCGCTGCCATCTTTAGCCAGCAAACCTAAAGTCACCATCTTTTTGATCAATAACAGTGCAGTAGATGTTGATACCTGCAAAGCGTTTTCTATCATGCTTCTTGTAATCCGTGAATGCTTCTGCGCCAAGTCCAAAATAACATTCACTCGTTCCTGTTGCTTTTTATCAGTTTCCCGTTTATCGGCAAGCTGCATAGAAGGCAGCATTGATTTCGCAGGAACAAAATTAACGTTAGGCAATGTAATCTTAAAGGCATTATCCGTAACTTCAATTTTAGGCTTAACCATTTCATCCGCATAACATTCGTGAATCTTGAGCAAGCCTGTACCGTATGCTTCAACCAAATGCAACCTGTAAAAAACATTCGCCAAATTCTTATTTCTCAAAACAGATACACCCAGCTGAATATCTGCCAGTGACATCCCTTTAACCAAACCGCCAATATTTACAAATTCGATACGGTCATCAAATAAGCTAATCAACGTGGGCCCGCCAATTCCATAATCGCGATGAATCACTGAATTAAGTAAAGCTTCACGCACAGCTTCCGGAGGATAATTACGTTTCTCAACTCGCTGCAAGCCAGGGAACTCTGCGCGCGTATAATTAAACTGATTAATGTAAGCATAGGCATCCTCTAATTGCTGCAAAAGCGAGCCATGTAATTCCCTACGGTCATGAAACACTGTCTTGTGACTGCCTTCAAATACAGCCAATTTAATACTTGCAATACATTGATCAGAAAGCAGCATCGCCAGATTGGAATAAGTTCCATCCGCATTGATTAAATGCAAAGAGCGCTTCTGTGCTTCACCAATGGGAATATTGGTATTGGCAAAATAAGCATCAGCAATCTCAAAGGTAAGCTGCTGGTTAAGAGAGCGAGATTCTTCGTAACTATCTCCACTGGTTTCCTTAATCATTTGCAAAATAGCTGTTTCTGAAGCAGGTACAGAAGATGCACCTTGACGTACATAAACACCTGCAGGACGAATCCCCTTGCTTGCTAAGTAATAAGGTCTGGCAGTTCCTCTTTGGACAGTTAAAACAACTACATTCTTTTCCTGCATGCTTTCTACATCACAAGCCACAGCGACAGTAACATCCGGATGTATAGCATCCCGAATCATGTTCATCGCCTGCAGCATAACAGCATCAGGATTTTCCACTCCTTGCACGCTGCCATCATCATTAATGCCAATATAAATTTTGCCACCATCCGTATTAGCAAAAGCAAGTACAGCATATTTTATATCATCTACATATTGACGTTTGAATTCAACAGTCTTATTCTCTAGCATTTTACCAACTCCTTTCTAGTTATCTTTATAATTATAATTATAGCTAGTAAGCAGATAGATAGCAAGAGAAAAATCATCAAGAACTCTATTCTTTTGTAATATATTCTGTACACCATATATTACACATAGCTGCCGATATATTCTTTCCCTATTTCAGTAAGAAAAGCAGCTCCGATTAAAACTGCATATAATACAATTCCCTGACTTTACGCAAGGTAAGGCCAGGGAATTTCTGTCTTATGAAGAAAGCTCTAACATCTTTGCAGCTTTTTCTTCATCCGTTGCAAATTTTTTATTAGCATCGATAGTTTCTTTCATGCTTTTCATTCGCTCATCATCAGCTTATAGTAAAATTACAGAACATATCTGCTGATTATTTGCGCGATTTCCAGGATATTAACATTTCCGCCGCTAAACTCGAATTGAATAAGCGCACCGTTAGGATATGCCACAACAAGCTCGCTATCATTGTTAAACTCTAAAAAGCCAGGCGTCTGTACAGTGAAATGGACAATTTTGGAATACGGCAGTGTAGAAAATTCTTTTCGAGAACCGGTAATTCCCTTTACGTCCAAAGCTATTATTCTTTTATCAGTAAATACAACCTGATCTCTTCCGGACCGAAAGGCCGATACGATATTCTCACCGGGCAACATAAAGGTTCTGATGTCTTTTATTACATCAGACTCAGAAATACTTCTTAATTTAAATACAGAATTACTAAAATTAAACATGCTGATACTCCTCGTACATCAACTACAATACTTTCTTACCCTCTTTATACGCTTTACTTAGATACGTTTCTGGGTATGCACGTATATCCATTATTACGTCTTCCTTTACCAAAAGCCAGAACCTCTACGATATTCTCCAAACCGTGATACAACGTAATTATTTTGTCCATCTTCATCGCCTCCATTCTGCCTTAACTCAAGTATATCTCCACAGTGATATAATTGCAATATTAAAAAGCCGACGAAACCAAGTTCCGCCGGCTTTTTTCATAAGGTCACACTTATTTAACTCACAGTTTTTCCAAAATACCTTTCAGTGCCTCCAGCTCTTCTTTGCTGAGCGTCACGCCCTTGCCCATCTTGTCATGCTCCGGAGACCATTCGCGAAGGTCGTACTTTGGCTCGCGTCCGTTCCAGGACACAAGGTTAAGCTCTTTAGTCCAGCCTTTAGAACCGGTGCTCAGAACACCGATATGTTCAACAATTTCAAAAGAGATTTCAGATTTAGGCATATGCAAGACCTCCAATCATCCTAATCTTTACGCCTCAGCACTAACCTTTATTCATCGCCCTGCTTACCATACGCAGCAGCGCCATCGGCAGCCTGCAGCTCTTCCTGCCTGCCGGGCTCCGCATACAGCATCTTCGTTTGCTTGTTATCGCCTTTGAGTGCGTGATAAACCTCTCCGGCGAAAATTCCCAGCACCTGACGCTTAATCTCATCATTATCCAAAAGCAGGCTGAAGAAATCCTGGTTTTGCTCCAAGCCTTCTACCAAAGCGTCATCAACGTTGTCAAAATAAGCAAACTCAAAATCTCTTTCCGTGTTATTTTGAGCGCTGGCACGCAGTTTTTCGGATTTCAGCATGATGTCTTTAATCTGCAGCATGGCCTTGACTGCAACGTCATTGTCGTAGTTTTTACCGGTTCTGCTGTTGATTTCCGCAATAATCTGCGACAGACGCTCAATTTTTGCCGGCGTAAGGCTCAACAGCTCGGATGTAGGCAGAGTAACAATCGGATCAGCCTTATGCTTGGTGTTGACAAATTCTCCGCTCTTTTTCTGCACGAAATTATCCGCCTTAATTTTGCCGGTCAGGTCAAAACCGCCACCGGAATGGCGTACCTTCAGATACGTCTGCAAGTAGGACAGGAACTTATATTTCTTATGAATATCCACGTCCTCGAAGCAGGTTGCCTGTACCAGAAACTCATAACAGCGGATAAAATGGCGGATTGCCATATGGATTTCCTTCTGCGTCTGCTCGTCATTATTCTTTTCAATAACGTTTTTGGCCTTCTGCAGAAAGAAGGTCATTTTCTTTTTGTCCGCAGCGGTAACCTTTTCCTTGTACAGCAACGTATTGAAGTCCTCTACGTCGCCGGGATCAAGGAAGAAATAGCCGTTGATTTTCGCGCTGATATCATAAATAGAACGCGGGTTAATGCTGTTGGATAGCAAAGTCACAGTATAGTATTTGCTGAAAGCCTTCTCGATATCCGTGTAATCGTTAGCGAAATCCAGGACAAAGGTTTTCTTGTCAAACGGCGGGCAGATACGGTTCAGGCGCGATAAGGTCTGCACTGCATTTACGCCACGCAGCTTTTTGAGCACATACATAGCGCACAGCTTCTTCTGATCAAAGCCTGTCTGATATTTATCAGCTACCAGCAGCACCTGATATTCGTCCTTATCAAACTCTTTAGGCAGGTTCTTTTCAGCAATACCGTTCATGCCTACTTCCGTATATTCCTTGCCATCGATAGTAACCTTACCGGAAAAAGCAACCAGTGCCTTTAAACCGGTATAACCTTTGCGATTGATATAGTCCTCAAAGGCCTGACGATATTTTACTGCACCGGCACGCGATTCCGTAATTACCATAGCCTTAGCCTGGCCATTAAGCTCCTGCATGACGTTCTGGCGGAAATGCTCGATGATAACCTCAATGCGTTGCGAGATATTGGTTTCATGCAGCTGCACGAAGCGGGCAATCTGACGCTTGGCATCATTCGTTTTCATTTCCGGATCATCTTCAATCTCTTTGTTGAGACGGAAGAAGGTATCGTAAGTGATATAGTTCTGCAGCACATCAAGAATAAAGCCTTCTTCGATAGCCTGCTTCATGGAGTAAATATGAAAGGCTTCATACTGTCCCTGCTCATTTACCCTACCGAAAAGCTGCAGAGTAGTCGGTTTCGGCGTAGCGGTAAAGGCAAACATAGAAACATTGGCCTGCTTGCCGTTGCGCTGAATTTCATCGGTAATAATATCTTCAACGTCAATATCGGTTTCCACTTCACCGGAGCCAAGCGACTTCGTAATCGCTGCCATATTCTTACCGGAGGTAGAAGAATGCGCTTCGTCGATGATTACAGCAAAATGCTTATTTTTCAAGCCTTTGACGCTATCCACGATATACGGGAACTTTTGAATCGTCGTAGCAATAATCTTCGTGTTACCGCCAAGCGCATTGGCAAGGTCGGTAGAGTTGCACTGGTCGTCCATAACGCGGATAAGGCCTTCCTTGTGCTCAATGCCAAGCACTGCCTGCTGCAGCTGTCTATCGACTACTACGCGGTCGGTACAGATAATGATGTTATCAAAGATAATCTTGTTGTCTACACTATGCAAAGACGCCAGACGGTGCGCAAGCCAGGCAATCTCGTTCGTTTTGCCGGAGCCTGCACTGTGCTGCAGAAGATAGTTCAGGCTGCTGCCATGCTCCTTAACATCAGCAAGCACCTTGCGCAGCACATCAAGCTGATGATAGCGAGGGAAGATAACCGTTTCGTTCTTTTTTACCTTGCCATTGGCATCTTCTTTTTCGCTGACCTCGATAAACATGAACTTGCCAAGAATTTCCAGCAGGCTGTCCTTTTGCAGGATATCGTCCCACATATAATGAACGCTGTATTCATCTTCCAGCAAAGGATTACCCGCACCGACCTGAATACCTTCACCACAGCCCATATTGAAAGGCAGGAAGAAGGTGCTGCTGCCGCTGAGCTTGGTACACATATAAACCTGTTCCAGATCCATAGCGAAGTTTACCAAAGAACCGGCCTTCCACAAAAAGAGGCGGTCTTTAGGATTACGCTGCATGCGATACTGATAGATTGCATCCTGATAGGACTGTCCTGCAGCATTGCATTTCAGCTCAAAAGTAATAATTGCAAGACCATTGAGGAAGATTACCAGGTCAATGCGTTCATCATCGCTCGCCCACACCTCTTCAGAAACGGTGAAGATGTTCTTATGGTACAGAGCGTTGAGTTCCTTGTTGAAGGTCGTTGCAGGCTTCGTATACATCAAATCCAGATGGATATTGGCAAGCTCAACGCCATGCTTAAGCACATCAAGACGACTGCCGTTCGCCCTCGTTTCCTGCTGATTGATGAAGGCAACAAGGGTATCTTCAGTTTTTTCTTTATAGATTTTGCGCAAAGCCTGCAGCTTTTCCGGCTGAGTTGCTTCAAGAAAAGCGAACAGCGCCTTGCGGTTCATAGCAAAAAGGCGGTCGAACTCCGCTCCTGGAGCTTCTACATAACCGCATTCCAGCTTTACAAGCTGGTCGATGATATAACGCTGATATTCTTTTTCCGAAAGGATGTTATTCATTACTTGTCACTCCTAATAAAACGGAACTCTTTATGCGGGTTGTCTTTCTTTAAAACACCGAAGAAAAAGCATAACGTAGCACTATCTCTACAAAGTATTTCAGCAGTTTCTTCTATAGTATTACACACAGGAAAATCAGCTATATAGCTATATTCACCTACTAAATCGAGATTTTCATACATATATTTAGTACCAAATTCCGTATCTTCCGTCGTAACAACCTGGCAGATAAAACGATCATCGTCTTTGATGAGTTCAAATTTAATTACTTCTGGATCAAATTTTTCAGAGTACTTACGTTTTAAATAGTCGGTTAAATCTATTCTTTCATAATCCATTTAAACAACCTCCTTCTTGCCGGTGACGTACTCATAGATAAGGGACTTTTTGTACTCTGCAAGGATATCAAGTTGGCGCTTTTTATCAGCGATGAGGGTGTCGATTTCGGAGCATTTGGAATCGAGAAAGTCAGCGATTTGCTGTTGTTCTGCTTGAGAAGGTTCTAACAAAAGCAATTTTGCAAACTCACTATAATTTAACCCCTGACGTACACCATTACCCATATTATAAAACACCTTAATAATATCATAACTATGAAGAAGGTAATGATAATATTCACTGTTTACATCTTTTTTAGGCCTTAAATCAATATATGCAGATGTAATAATTCCTTGTTCTTTTACAAGTCCAGTACGAAGACTACGTTTATCGTTTTGCAAATCTGTCGGTCTTATAATTATATCCCCAGCTTCAACAACGTTATAAGTATTAAAGCTTGCAGGAAGCAATCCACCATTAGTATTAATATCTTTTCTAATGATTCTTCCATAACTTAAAGACAACAAATTTTGCTCTTGCATACGATAATTCTTAGTTTTTCCTTCTTCAAAATAAGCATATACAGGATGGATATCCCAGTCCTTCGGAATCTCCCCAATCCACTCAATCCCGCTATCCTTCATCTCCGCATCAGGATTCAAACCTTTGGTAACCGCTTCGGTGATAACAGATTTCTTATAGTCCTCCAAAAGAGAAATTTCCTTTTGAATATCTTCAGAAATCGAATCAATATTCAAAGAAAAATCATTGAGAAATTTTGCAATCAAACTTTGGCTGGCATTTGGAGGAATTAATACCGGAAAATTTTTTATTTTCTCTTGCGACATAGTAGGTATTGTTCCACCAACCACAACTAAATCTGACATTGCCCTAATATATTTAGTAGCTATGTAATAAGCAAACATATTAGAATTGATTTTAATATTTTTAAAAACAATTAGCTGAGGGTTAATAGTTGATTCCATTGGCAATTTAGAAACAAAACTACTTTTCCCAAAAGATGAGCCTGTCTTTACAAAGATAACATCTCCTTCTTTTACCATAATTTCAGGACTTTCATAATACTTTTTCCAAGAAATATACGAACATTTTTTATAAGACATATCCATGCCATTTATATTCGAAGGACTTAAAGATATTGCTCCTTCTCCCTCATCAACAAAATCCTCCTTAGTATATCCTCTAAATCCTATTCGTCCAAATATATCAGCAATATACTTAATTCTAGAAACCGTCCACTCCTTCGGAATCTCCCCAATCCACTCAATCCCGCTATCCTTCATTTCACGCATTTCCGTCACCTCATTTCAGCAGGCGAGCAACACGCTCATTCACAGCCTTGTCGATTTCCAAGAACTCTGCCAGCAGCTCTGCACTAGGTCTGGGTGCCTGATATTTGTAGAAATAACGGGTGAAGGGGATTTCCGCACCGGTTTTAATAACAGGCTTCTTCTTCGTCAAATCCTCTTCCCAGAACCACTTCGCATCATGAATATGCGGCAACACCTCACGCGCCATATATGTTTCAATATCCTCGGTGTACTTCACAAGCTCTGTATCCTTGGTTTCCTTGTCGTAGATAATGTTGCCCTTTTTATCGCGCTGGATTTCCGCCGTCTTATCCATAACGGAAAGTCCGTCCATGATTTTCTCAAAGGTCTTTTTATCAGCCAAATCACCAAGAATAGCAGTCAGCACCGGCGTAAAAGCTTTAGGCGACAGCCATTTTTCATCAGTAATATGCGCCTGCAGCTTCTCCATAATAATCTCGTAACGTGGCTTCGTAGCATAAAAAGCCTTCAGCTTATTTTCGTCCTTACCGCTCAAAGCATTGCCTTGTTCCTCGTATTCCGCAACCTTAGCTTCATCCCACAAGCCCTTCAGCGCACCCTTCTGCAGCATACGCTAAATGCTTGCCTCAGTGATAGAATAGCTGCGCTGCAAAGGCTGCATAACAGCATACTCGCGGTACATGAAATCCTCGTTCTTGAAAATCTTGCTGTACTCGCTGTCAGCCCTGTCAAAATCGGTGTACAGCTTGGCAATCTGCGCTCTGTCCTCGGGGGAGAACTCGTTTTTCTTGTTGCCCACAGGCTTACGCAGCTTGTGATAAATATTCGTCGCATCTATCAGCTGCACATAACCCTTGCGCTCCGGGCGTTTATTTTTGGATATAATCCACCAATAGCTGGCAATGCCGGTGTTGTAAAACAAATCCGTCGGCATAGCAATAATCGCTTCCAGCAAATCGTTCTCCAACAGCCAGCGGCGAATCTGGCTTTCACCGGAAGCTGTACCGCCGGTAAAAAGCGGCGAACCGTTTTCGATAATAGCAGCACGGCCAACCTTTTCATCCAGCTTGGCAACTGCGGACTGCAAAAACAGCATCTGCGAATCACCGCCACTGGGCAGGCCTGCGCCCCAACGGCTGTTTTCCTTAGCAGCTTCCTTAACTACAGCTTCTTCCTGTCCTGCCTTCGCATCCTTACCGCTCCAGGGAGTGCCAAACGGAGGATTCATCAGCACGAAGCGCATCTTGGTATCAGCGGAAGGATCCTCTTTAAAGGAATCCGCATGCACAAAGTTCGTCGCATCCTGACCTTTAATCAGCATCTCCGCCATGCCCACAGCCCAGGAAACACCCATGAACTCCACGCCGAACAGCTTAACATCGGCAGTAGGATTATAATGCTTAAAATAGCTGTACGCAGTGCTCAGCATACCGCCGGTACCTGCGGCCTGGTCACAAATGGTAATCAGCTTGTGGTCATCAAAAATATCGTCACAGCCTTCGGAAACAAGCAAAGATACGCCCAGCTTAACAATATCACGACCGGTGTAAAACTGACCGGCATCTACGTTCTGGAAGAATCTGCCGATAAGATTCTCGAAGATATAACCCATCTTAATACTGTCAAAGCTCTCAACAGACAAATCCAGTTCAGAAAAGGCTTTGACCGTATTGAACAGGCAACCGCCTTCATCCATCTTCTTGATATGGGTTTCCATGTCGAGGTTATTCAAAATATCCTTAATATTATCGGAAAAGCCCTGAATGTACGCCTTAAAGTTTTCCGCAATGTGGTCGGCATCGTTGCACAGCTCCTGCAAAGTGAACTCGCTGACATTATAAAACTGATAACCGGAAATCCTGTACATGCCCTTCGCGGGGTAATTAGGGTTCTCGTTGTATTTTGCTACAACATCAGCCTTTGTCTTTGCCAAAGCGCACTCAAAACGACGGATAATCGTCATGGGGATAATAACATCACCATACTTATCCGGCATATACGTACCACGCAGCTTATTGGCAATACTCCAGATAAAATTCGCCTCTGCGCTTATATCAACGGGATTATCATCCCAAAGCACATCTATTTTCTTAATATCAGTCACGACAAAACCTCCTGAAATTATTCTTTTACTTCCGCTAAGCCTGAGAAGCCGGTATATTGTTTTAATCTCAAACAATATACTTAAGCAGCAACAAGATTCTTTTGCTGCAGCTCGTCCATTGCTGATCTGAAACTGTTGTTAGTTATCTTTTCAACACAAACTACCGGCGGATAACCTTGTTCAGTTTTCATTGCAACTATAGCACTACTATAATTACCTTTACCGACAGCGCTATGTGGAATCGGTCCTACGATAACAGCAGCATATTTATTTGAATAACGCAATTTAGCATAGTTATATTTTTGGCTGCCATCATAGTCAAGGAAAAACTCAAACCTGTCACCGGAAAAGTCCATGCTTTTCGCAACTCCAGTAAGATGGCGCTTATTAGTACGGGAATCTCCCAATACTAATATTTTACCATAGATTTTAGGATTATAAAAAATATCTCCTCCTAAGAGTTGGCTCAACCCCATCATTTCCAACCAATCGGCAAGTTTTCCGGCTCTGTTAAGAGAAGAAATTGCTTTTTCCAAAGCCCCCTCGGCAAACTCCTTCATTAAAACTTCAGAGAGTTCGCACATCTGCATTTCATTTAACACGTTCACTCACCAGCCTTTCCGTTGTCAATTACATGACGCAGTCTGTCCTTAGCATTCATGATTTTCAAATTCAAAATTTTCAATTCATCAACAATGCTAAGATATTTTTCTGCTATTTCATGTTGTTCTTCCATATCAGGAACAGGTACAAGCATCTTTTTCAGACGTTCCAAGCTGATAACTTGCATTGCAACTCCGGTAAGCAATGCGCTCAAACCGGCTATGCCTTGTTCACTTTCAAGGTACGCTTTAAGATAAATCGGGTTAATTTTACTCGTATCGGCACGAAGAATAAGCAGGTTACCGACAGGTAAAACCTTAGTCCCGGCCTGTTCATTAAACAATGCCACTTTAAACGGCGAACCATTGCGCGACAAAATAATATCGTTGTCCTCCAACAGATATTTCTCGTATTTTTTATCAATGCAACTGATTTTAGGTAAACGATTGTCTACCATGCCATCATGCACTTCCGAAAGGCGCAAATAATAATTCGTTGAAGCATCGTTTTCATCAACAGATAACTTATCTAATGCAGAAGCGGTTATTGCAACACTTCTTCCGAATCGTACAAATTCTTCCAAAGGTTTTCCGTTTTTAATTGTATCTTCCGGCACAGCCAGAAAACGTGTAGGCAGCAAAGTATAGTCGCTTTTGCTGAGATCATCCACGGTAACGCATACGCTTTTTTCACCGGGATGATCATAAGCGTCAATAATCGCCTCAATGTTTTCTTCAGAAAACTCATTTTGACGTCTTCCGGGGGTAAACATATCAGAAGCATCGACCATCTTTACTTCTTTATTGCCCCTGCTCAGCACTACCATTACAGGTTTTATGCTCATATAGGAATACATTTTGGCCGGAAAAGCTATTACAGCCTCTACCAAACCATTATGTACTAAATACTTTCTAACCTCACGGTCCTGATTGGTAAACATGCAGCCTTCAGAAAAAAACGCCACAACTTTACCGTCCGGTGCAATATTGTCCAGAGCCAGCAAGCCACAAACCCAATCCGCTGCTGTACCGCTTCGCAAGAACGGATAAATATCACTGAGTTCAGGAAATTTATTGCTAAGCGTTCTAACCCTTAAGCCAAAAGGGTGAGTACTGATAACGAAATCATAATCAGCTTTTCCACGGCCTTCCAGACAGTAATCAATAGGACTGCGTCTGATTACTTCTATCTGAACGCCAAGCGCAAACGCTTTAAATTGGGAAATAAGTACTCCGTCACGACTTAATTCCAAGCCTGTAACAGCAAGGTTATTGTGCCGGCAAACAAGGCCGGTTAATGTATCACCGGAACCGGAATACAACTGCAATCCTTTGCCGGGTTCGGATTTGATACGCAAAAACCTTTCAGCAAGTTGAGTTAAACTTGCCGGTAAGTTACACGAATTTGTTCTTGCGTCATTATCGGAAACGCTTAACAAGACTTGTAAAAAGTCTTCCGTTTCATACATTTCCAAAAGCTGTTTTACATCATCCCAAACCACGTCTACCTTCGTACAATTACGAATATCAGCTTTTATATTTTCAGGTAAAGAGGCAATAGCTTCGCTATAGGTGACGATACCTGCTTGCAGGCTGCTTGCTGCAAACAATACCAAAGTAATGGCAGCCTTATCCAAGGCAGTATAACCGGGCAGCAAAATTCTTAAGCCTTCCTCGATTTTCTTAGACAGATTTTCTGCTTGTTTACTAAATTCATTATTTAACAATTAAAACACCTCCATAGCGTTTACAAGAGAAAGTTGGTCGCAACTTTCATTTATATTATAAGCATACCCCGCTTTGTTGTCAATAGTTTTGTATAACTTTTTACTAAAGTTCTTGGAAACTATTTTGTTCTAAAAGTGAATTTGTGTTTTATCCCTACCTTTCTATAAACACTATCACCAATATGATTCAAAAATAAGCTATTAAACCACAAAGCAGGAGCCGCCGTACCTATGTACAGCAGCTCCTGCTTTTCATTCGAATCAATTTGTAACAATCTCGACATTCTTGCCCTGAAACGCCACGCCATAAGCAAACCTCTCACATCCATTGAACATGCACAAACAGACGTAAGACATTATCTTCGCGAGATCACGAAATGATATACATCATGACTTTACGGCTTATGTTGTTATTTTATTGCGTTTTTAAGTATAAAGCGGAGAACCAGATAACCAAATAAAAGATTGCCACCTGTATGCGTGCTAAGCAGTCCGCTATAAATAGCAAACAGAAGAAATCCCGCTGCGAGTACATCCATTGCTTGAACGATATCTTTCATGTTCTTCTCCCACCTTCGCTATTATACATTATATAACATTTTAACAGTAAACTTCTATGCACTTTTGCCAACATTAATCAAGTTCAGTGCTTTTATTTTTTGTATTTTCCCTCAGCCAAATCACTTAAAGCCTGCTGGCACTCTTCTTTCGATACATGCTTTACCAATCTGGCAAACTCGCGAATCATCTCCCACTCATCGGGGAACGCTCTCAGCTGGTGCTGCGGACGCTGAACACTGACTTCCTTTGTTGTTCCTACCGGGTGCCCTGCTCCAGTGCGTTTACCACCCCAGGTATTCTTGACATCTTCCATGTCTTTTACCTCCATTACTTTTTAACTACATCCGGAAGTTCTTCTAAAACCTTAACCTCTTTACCATCAGCATATTTTATACCGACAACATGAACCTCCATTTTCTTGTCATTCATATTCTCAATCAATGCCATATCTTTATCTATAAACTGATTGAGTTTATCCTTATAACTTAAGGAAAGCTTGCTATTGGCAGTGAAAATATTTTGATTATATCTTAACCGCGTTTCCTTGAAAACCTTCTTATTGTTACCAACAAGGTCAATAAGAACGTAAACATCAGTGATGTTTTTATCAGTGTTATTCTGAAGCTCAATGCCATAGTTCAGCCAATAAGAAGCAAAGAAAGGATTACCGTCACTGTTTAATTTTACATTAGCAGCAGTTACAGGGACAGCCATCTTTAATTCTGCCACAATATTTTTATTGAGTTCAGCTAATTTTTCCTTTTCTGCCTTATCGATTTCCACCAAAAACTCGACTAAGTTAGTAATCTCCTTGAGTTTCCAAGTTCCATCATCCAATTTAGTCATTTTTACCTTAAGATCAAAGTTCTTATCAATTTTTTGGTTATAGAGCGTTAAAGCGACTATCGCCTCGCTGTTTTCCTTGCTAACAACGGTAATGTCCTTCAGCTTTGAATTGTCAACGCCAGATTTGCTTTTCATACCTTGAGCAAAATCATCGGCCTTATTATTGCTCTGCGCTTTATTTTCCTTTTCACCCTTAATATATTCGATAGTTTCATTTTTCAGAGCCGCAACTACAGGCGGTTTCAGCATCTGCAAGAAGCCTACCGCCAAAGGATTTGACAAGGTTCCATCTCCTTGAATCTTATCTACAGCCACGATACCATCATCAAAAGCTTTTGTATAAAGAGTATCCATATCTACATGCTTTTCAAATGTAGCAACGTCATGCTTCTCTACAGACTCTCTGATAATATTCAGCGAATAAGCTGGTGTCTTAATCCAATACAAGAAGTAAAAAGCAATAGCACACAAAATGGCTATCACTATACCTAAACCAATCTTTTTTGCATTACTATTCATTCTCATACGCCTCCATTACTCTCCAACGCAGTTATCCTGAGCAAGCCTTTGACGCTCTGCTATTACCATTCAGGATTTTTAGATATTGTCTTGCTTTGCAACAAGCCTAATATCTGCTTTGCTCTTCTAGGATTGTCACCAAAAGTTTTGCCTAAATACTTAATTGATTTATCTTTATCCAATCCTTTTTCATTCAGTTTTTCAACAGCCTCTTCTTTAGACATTTCAAACACATCCACAATGTACTTTACTGCCTCATCTTCACTTACACTCCTTGCACTTTCAAAACCAACAAATGCCCCAGCTGCATATCCATCAACACACCATTTGCAATTACTATCTTTGCCTTTTAATCCTTCGTGATAACCACTTCCGCTACCATAACGGCACAATCCTACATCATCACCAATCATGAATTCCATTTTCTTCACCTCAACAATTACACTTGCCATAATAAGCGATTTTTTCTTTCAACCTACAATTAAATTATACTTCCAAGCTATGTCAGAATTTGTCTATCTGGGGTTAGTAAATTACAACCAAAGGCTCTTTTTTTTATTTCTAAAATGCTATACTTGTAAATATTTCGTCATTGAAAATTTTTATCCTGCATTTAAAGTTTCCCATTTCTCCACTTTTTAAGCTGCAGCATAACACATACTTTAGTATAACATCTATCATTATCTTCTCTAAACCTAACTGTATTTTCATCCATATAAGTATTTTGACTTTAGCTACCATATAGATTATACTAAACGCAGAGGAATTATCTATTTCTCTACTAATCCCGTCATAGGTCAGGCCGCCTTTTGCCTGCGATGACGGGATTTTATTTTTACTAATGTTTGTAATCGAGTAGGAGACTGCTCATTATTTGAGCAGTCGACCTCTCACACCACCGTGC
>OLYB01000579.1_pt1 | contig 34224 bp, 27 predicted proteins | sample 1674481 | NCBI WGS metagenome assembly OLYB01 (sample SAMEA103958167, study PRJEB25191) | human gut metagenome
GATCGAATAAGGAGGAGATGGAATGCAGATCATTCCGGCGTTTGTGACGCAAAACAAGTGCTATCAGGCGGGCGCACCGCTGACGCCGCGCGGCATCATGCTGCACAGTGTCGGAACGCCGCAGCCATCGGCGGCGGTGTTTGCGCGCAGCTTTAACCAGTATCAGCCGGGCGGCGTGTCTGTCTGCGTGCACGCGTTCGCGCAGGCGGACGGCACGGTGTATCAGACGCTGCCGTGGGAGATGCGCGGCTGGCACTGCGGCGGGAGCGCCAATTCTACGCACATCGGGGTAGAGATGACCGAGCCGAGCGCGGGCATGACACGCAGCGAGGGAGCGGAGCAGATCGCGGGCACATACCACACGGCTGTGGAGCTGTTCGCCGCGCTGTGCAAGCAGTACGAACTTGACCCGGCACAGGATGGCGTCATCATCGGGCACGCCGAGGGACACCGGCGCGGCGTGGCAAGCAACCACGCAGACCCCGAGCTGCTGTGGCAGCAGTATCACACCGGCTGCACGATGGACGGCTTTCGGCGCGACGTCGCCGAGGCGATGGCAAAGGAAGATCGGGAGGAGGTGCCGGATATGCCACGCTATGATTCCGTGGCGGAGATGCCGCAATGGGCTCGCGCCGACGCGCAGCGGCTCATCGACCGCGGCGCACTGCAGGGAAACACGGACGGAAAGCTCGACGTGTCGGAGGATATGCTGCGCACGATGATCGTGTGCCAGCGAATGCTGGACGAACAAAAGGAGACGTAAATGGACAGACTCACAACGATCAAAGCGGCGGTCTCGGCGGCCGCCGCAGCGCTGACGGCGTTCTGGGGCTGGACCGGGTGGCTTGCGGCCGCTTGGTTTCTGGCCATGCTGCTCGACTATGCCACCGGCAGCGCTGCCGCTCTGCGCGCAGGCACGTGGAGCAGCCGCTGCGCCCGCGAGGGACTGTGGCACAAGGCGGGCAGCGTGGCGGGCGTGCTGGTGGCGGCGCTGCTGGACTTCGCGCTGCGGGCGCTGCTCGGCAGTGTGCCGGGACTGGGCGCACACTATGACGTGCTGCTGTGCCCGCTCGTGACGGCGTGGTATTTGCTGACGGAGCTCGGCAGTGTGGTCGAAAACGCCGGTGCGCTCGGCGCGCCGCTGCCGCAGTTTCTCGTGCGGGCGATCGCCGTGCTGCGCGCAGATATATCACAGCACGGCGGAGGGGATGACGACGCATGACGGACTATTCCCCGCTGGAGCTTTCCCTGCCGGAGCGAACCGGTCAGGAGACCGTCGAGCAGCGGCTCACGGCGCTGGAGGAGACCGTGCCGCGGCTGCTGGAGGCGCTGCAGTACACGCTGTCGAACCTCGGCGCGGAGAACTTCAACGCCGCGGCGCTCTCGCGGCTGCTCTCACCGATCCGTGCGCGCATTGACGGCGCGGACGGCAGCATCACACAGCTGAGCCTCGACGCCGGCACCCTGGAGACACGCCTGACGTCGGCCGAGGGCAATGTCGCCGCGCTCGAGCAGACCGTGAGCGATCAGGGCGCACGCATCGCGCTCGTGACCGATGCCGACGGCGTGAACGCGGCGGCCATCGTCGCCGCCATCAACAACGGCGACAGCAGCATCGCGCTCTCAGCCGACAAGATCGACCTCAACGGCATCACGACCGTGGCCGACACGCTGCACATCGGCAGCCAGAACAGCCTCGAGCGCAAATATCTCATCTTTCACAAGAGCGGCGCGGTGATCTCCGCAACGCGCGGCGATCTGCCGGAGCTGATGCTCTCGGCCGGGAAGATCGACCTGTGCGGCGAGCTGTATCACAACGGCAAGCCGCTCAACCTGTAAGGAGGCAAGGCATGTATCTACCAACATTTCCGCGGCGCATGGCTGCCGTCCGCCATGTGCAGACGGACTTTCGCGGCTACGACCACCGCCCGTCCTGCCCCGAGGGCGGCATCTACGAGATGACCAACGGCTCGGCAGCGGACAGCCCCCTGTTCTCGACACGCCCCGGACGCACGCGCATCTACCCGTGCAGCGGCACGCCGAACGGCCTGTTCGCAGCCGGAGACGGGCTGCTCTGGTGCGCCGGCACGACTCTGTATTATAACGGAAAGGCCGTGCCTGGCTGCACGCTCACGGACACGCCGAAGGTATTCGCAGCGCTCGGCGGTACGGTGCTCATCTGGCCGGACAAGGTCTGGTTCCGACCGGCGGACGGCACATTCGGCAGCGCAGAGCCAAGCTGGAGCGGCAGCGTGACGCTTGCGGCTGCGGACACGGACGGCGACGGGCGCGCGAGCATCCTCGTGGCCGACGGCGCGGGCACAGACTTCCGCACCGGCGATGCCGTGACGCTCAGCGGCTTCGGCGACGTGCGCAACAACGGCACATACATCCTGCGCGGCATCGACGGGGCGCGGCTGCGCTTTGACCCGGACACATTCGTGCGCGCGGGCGCAGTCAACGGCGTCACGATCACGCGGCGCGTGCCCGACGCGCAGCACGCGTGCAGCTACGGCAACCGCCTCTGGGCGTGCGCGCACGACAGCGTGTGGTGCACAAAGCTCGGCGATCCGCTGAGCTGGTTCTGGTACGAGGCGGACGAAAACGGCGCGGTCGCTACGGCTGCGTGGAGCGTGGACGCCGGCGCGCCGGGGGATTTTTCCGGCTGCGCGGCGACGGGCAGCGGCGTGGTGTTTCTCAAGCCCGGCGGGCTCTGGCGGCTCTACGGCACGCGGCCTACAAACTTCCAGCTCGTGGCCTCGGCCGCGCTCGGCGCGGAGCAGGACTCCGGCCGCTCGCTCGTGACGGCGGCCGAGACGCTCTACTACCTCTCCCCCGTCGGCGCGGCGCGCACGGCGGGCGGACGGCCGGTACGCATCGGCGATGCGCTCGGGCGCACGCTCACGCACGGCGTCGCCGGCACGGACGGGACGCGCTGGTATCTCTCGGCGCGCGACGAGCAGGGCGGACGGCATCTGTTCGTATATGACACACGCAGCGGCCTGTGGAGCCGTGAGGACGATTTCGACGCGCGCGGCTTTGCGCAGTGCGGCGGCGCGCTCTATGCGCAGGATACGCGCGGCGTGTGGCGCTTCGGCGCGGGCAGCACGGCACAGATGGAGAGCCTGCTCGAAACGGGCGACTTTACCAGCGGCAGCCCGGACTGCAAGCGGCTGCTGCGCGTGCAGCTTCGGCTGGAGGCTGAGGCGGGCGCAAGCATCACGGCGGCGGCGCAGTATGACTCCGACGGACAGTGGCACACGCTTGCAAATGTGACGGCGGGTGCAAAGCGTTCGTTCACCCTGCCGGTACTGCCGCGCCGGTGCGACCACTTTCGCCTGCGGCTGACGGGCACGGGGGCGTGGCGGCTATGTTCGCTCACGCGCACGGAGGCCGCCGCCGGACCGCAGCACTGAGGAAAGGAGAACCTATGGCGACAAAATACAAATACGACAAGGACACCGACTACGCCGCGCTCATGGAGCAGGCGGCCCGGCGCGGTGACAACGCGGCTGCCGCCGTCTATGAGCAGCAGCGCAACGCGAAGATCCGCGGCGAGGGCATGGCCGGTCAGGAACAGACGAGTGACTATGCGCAGTACCTGCCCATCGAAGACGTGCCGGACTATGACGACACGCACCGCCGCGAGGCCGAGGCACTGCTGACCGGGCGCGGCACGGCAGACCGCCGCGAACAGATCGACCGGATGCTCGACGCACTGCTCGGCGAGCAGTTTGACTACGACCCCGCGTCGGACAAGCTCTACGCCGCCTACCGGCAGCAATACGAGCGGCAGGCGGAGCTTGCGGCAGAAAACGCCCTCGGCAAGGCGGCCGCGCTGACGGGCGGTCAGGCCTCGACGGCGGCTGTGGCGGCCTCGCAGCAGGCGGGCGGCTATTACCGCGCCATGCTCGCAGGCAAGCTGCCGGAGCTGGCGCAGCTCGCCTACGAGCGCTACAGCAGCGAGCACAAGACACGCCTGAGCGCCATTGACCGGATGCTCGACGCCGCCGACAGCCGTGACGGCGTGACGAAGGCGCAGATCGCGGCGCTGCTCGACATGGACGACGCCGCCTATGACCGCGCGGACAGCAAGCTGCAGCAGCAGGCGAAGGCCCTCGCCGACGCCAAGGCCGCCGCCGACAAGAAAGCCAAGGCCGAGCAGACCGCAGCCGAAAAGGAAAAGGCTGCGCGCGACAAGGCACAGACGGCCGCGCGCAGCGATGCGCGGCGCCAGATCGCGCTCATTTTGCGCAACGGCGGCACCGTGCCCGACGACCTCTGGCAGCAGAGCGGATACAGCGCCGTGACGATCGCGGCGATGCTGCGCGGCAGGAAAGGATAATGATTATGTAAATCAGAAGAACGAAAAGTGCAGTATCTACGCAGCTTAAATAAAACAGTTTTGAATTATGTAAACTTCACAGACGGCAAACAGCTCCGGAAGCGGTAGACGCTTCCGGAGCTGTTTTTGTTTCTATTTATTTCTATCGGTATTGGCTGCGCCTCAGCCCAGCGCCTTGTCGTAGTTCATGAGAATGGTCGCGACCTGCGCGCGCGTAGCGCAGCCCTCCGGTCTGAGGTACGAGACGCCGTTTTCACCGACGCCGGAGATCAGGCCGTTGCCGACGGCCCACGCCATCGCCGTGCGCGCCCACGACGGGACGCTGCCCGCATCCGGGAAGCCGGTGAGCGAGCCCGTCTCCGTCAGGCTCTCGGGCGCAAACTGCTTGGTGTAGTTATAGAGGATGACCGCAAGCTGCGCGCGCGTGATCGGATCGTCGGGCGCAAAGGTGCTCGGGCTCATGCCGGAGACGACGCCCGTGAGCTTCGCCCACCAGATGGCGTCGGTATACCAGCGGCCGCGCTCCACGTCGTCAAACGGCGCCGCGAGCTTTTTGAGCTCATAACCGTTGACCTTCGCGGGCTCGCCCTGCACGCGGTAGAGGATGCTCACGATCATGGCGCGCGTGCATTCGCCGTCCGGCGTGACGGTCGTTGCCGACGTGCCGGCAATGTAGCCATGATCGATGCAGTAATCCAGCCCCGCGTGCGACCAGATGCTCGGCGCGGGCATATCGCGGAAGGCGTAGCCCGGGCAAGCCGGGCCGCCGTTGCAGGTCTCCGGCACGCCGGTTGCGGGGATGGCCTCCGTCCTGGTCTGGCCGCAGACGGTGCAGGTATAGGTCCTGACGCCGGGCTCGGCCGCAGTGGGCTTTTGCGTCACGACGCCGGCATCCCACACATGCTCGTGCAGCTTCGGGATGTCCTCCCCCTCGCGGTAGCCGCAGCCGTCGCGGTTGCAGACATGATAGCGGTAGCCGACGGTCGAGACGGTCGGCTCGATCGACGTGACCCACTCGCCCCAGTCGTGGCCGAGGGCGGGAACGACATCGTCATAGTCCTTGCCGCAGGTCGGGCAGGTGCCCTTGTAGTGGCCGGGCTCGGTGCAGGTGGGCGCGACGCTGGTCTCGGCGTAGCTGTAGTCATGCCCCTTGGCGGGGATGACCTCATCGATCTGCACACCGCAGCGCGCACACGTGCCGACGGCGCGGCCGGGCTGCGTGCAGGTGGCGGCCGGCTTGAGATCGCAGCGGCTCAGGTCATGGCCGAGCGGAGCGATCTTCTCGGTGCGGGTCGCGCCGCAGGCCGAGCATTTATAAAACGCCGTGCCCTGCTCGGTACAGGTGGGCGGGAGCGTCTGCGTCTTGACCCAGGTGTGGTCGGTGGCGGCGACATAAGTGTCGTCCACGGGGGCAAAGGTGCAGCCCTTCACCGTGCAGACGTGGTGCGTGTAGCCCTGCTCCGTGCAGGTGGGTGCGACGACCGTGTCCGTGAACGCGGCGATGTGGTCGCCGTGCCAGAAGCCGGTCTTGTAGCCCTGCCATGTGCCGTCGTCCTTGAGCTCGGCGGCCCAGGTGTAGCTGCCCTGCGTGTAATAGACCACGCAGTCATCCGGGAAGGAGCGGTTGGAGTCCGCCGCGGCGTAGATGCTCTTGGCGGGGTCGTTCTTGAAGACGGCGCGCTTGAGCTTCGTGACCTTGGCGATCATGTTCAGGGCCGTGCTGATATCACCGGCCTGATCGGCGTTCTGATCGGTATCGTCCGGGCGGAGGATGCCGTTGAGCACGTTCTCGACGGCGATCTTCATGGCGTTATCCAGACTCGTGAAGGCGCGGCCCTCGATCGTGTCGATCTTGTCGCCGAAGTAGGCCTCCTCGAGCATCTCGCAGCCGGCGAAGGCGCAGCGGTCGATCTGCGCGACGCGGTTGGAGAGGTCGACGGACTTCATGTGGTTGTCGCCGAAGAAGGCCGCCTTGCCGATGGTGAGCTTCTTGTCGCCGGGGCTGAAGGTGAGGTTGTTCATGTAGTAATCGCACATGAACGCAAAGTCACCGATGCTCGTGACATTGGCCGGAATGTTGAGGTTCTTGTGGTGGTTGACGAACGCGAACGCACCCGTGCTGATCGTCTGCAGGCTCGACGGCAGGCCGAGCGTCGTGTCCTCCTGACCGAGGATGCGGTCCCACGCGAAGGCCCACGGGCCGATATACGTCAAGCCTTCCGGCAGACGCAGCTCGGCGAGCATGGTGCAGCTGTAAAACGCGTGGTCCTCGATGCGGCGCAGGCGGCTGCAGTTGCGCGCGCGCACGAACGTGAGCGTGTCGCAGCCGTAGAAGGCGTACTTGTCGATGAGCTCGAGCTTGCGCGGCATATTGATGGCCGAGAGGTACTCGTCTTTATAAAATGCGTGATCGCCGATGGTGGTGATGTCGTCATTGAGGAACATGCACGTGAGATAGCGGCAGTCCTTGAACGCATACGCGCCGACATTCGTGACGCCGGAGTAGCGCTCGGTGCGGCCGTCCCACTCCTCGTCGGTGCCGTCGGCGATGTAGGCCAGCGCGAGATACTCCTCGCCGAGGTTTTCCACGACCGTCGTGCCGAGGACCTGTCCCTTGTCGTTATACTCCGTGACCTCCACGTTGCCCATCCACGGCGCTTTCTGGCCGGTCGCCGCGTAGTCCGCCATTTTCCCGTCGCCGAAGATGTACACGCCGTAATACTGCGCGTCCTCGCGGTAATCATGGATCTGCCAGATCTGCTGCAGGAAGGGGTTGTCCTGCACAACGGTGGGGTTCGTGACTTCGTAGATCTTATAATGTACGCTCGCCTCGTCCCCTGCGGGGCCGCAGTCACCGTGGGCGACCTCACGACCGAAGAGCTTTTTGATCTGACCGGGCTGCTTGATAAACAGTTCAAAAGCGTCCGCGATCGTGCCCGCCTGCGCCGGCGGAGCACACACGCTCAGCAGTCCCGCCGCGAGCACAAAGCACAGCAGCAGCGACAACACTCGTTTTTTCATAAGGTTCCTCCCTCCTGGATCCGACACTTCAAAAAACATGTCTACAGAGCAAGTATACAGGACACGCCCCGCCATTGCAACAGCCCGAAAGCGTTCACAGGCAAAAAACCGTGTAAAATTCTTGCTCAGATTTGTGATTTCGTAACAAATCCGTCGGTTTTTGCGTCCTATCCATTGCACACTTTGCCGGAAGTATGCTATATTTTCAACAGAGAGATATTCCCGTTGTACACAGGAACATTACCGCAAGGAGGAAGAAACTATGAAAAAACGCCTGCTCTCGCTGGCGCTGTGTCTGGTTCTGGTCGTGGGACTGTTCTCCGGCCTGACCGTGAACGCATCGGCCGGCAGAATCGACGATCTGAAAAAAGAGGTTGCCGAAAAACTCATCAAAAAGAAGATCGAGCAGCTCAAGGAGGAGTTTGAGATCCCCGATCTGGACATGGATGCGATCCTCAGCAGCTTTGGCGCCGCGGCCACCTCAGGCGATTTCGGTGAGAACAACTGCCTGCACTGGGAGGTCTCCACCGGTGGTCTCGGCGGCAAGACGCTGACCATCTCCGGCACCGGGGCCATGCCCGACTTCGACTTCCCCAACGGCAATCTTGCGCCGTGGTGGAACTATGAGGCGCTGGGTATGCTCACGAGCTTCGGCAACTTCAAGCTCGAGGGCGAGCTGAAGAAGGTTGTCATCAAGGACGGTGTCACGAACGTGAGCAACTATGCGCTGTTCTTCCTGCCGGCCGCCACGCAGATCACGCTGCCGGAGAGCGTGACGAGCATCGGCCGCTATGGCATCGCCCTGTGCGCGAAGCTCAAGGGCATCTCCCTGCCCAAGGCCGTGACCGGCATCGGCGACTTCGGTCTTGCCGGCAACAACTTTACCTCCATCTCGCTGCCCGACGGGCTGCAGACCCTCGGCCGCGGCGCGTTTGACGCCTGCGCGAGTCTCAGCGGCATGACCCTGCCGGCCGCCATTACCGCCGTGCCCGACAAATGCTTTGACGACTGCACGAAGCTGCTGACCGTCGACTATAAGGGCGAGGTGACCGCCATCGGCGAGCGCGCGTTTGAGGGCTGCAAGTCGCTCACCAAGGCGCCCATCCCCGCGGCCGTGACGGCGCTCGGCGTGTCCGCCTTCAACGGCTGCATCGCGCTGACGGACGTGACGCTGCCCGCCGGCGTGACCGCCGTCCCCGACGCCTGCTTCCAGGACTGCACCGCGCTGGCGGATATGAAGCTGCCCGGCACCGTGACGAGCGTCGGCCACAATGCGTTCACCGGCTGCAAGGCACTCAAGGACGTGCGCTGCTACGGCGCGCCCCCGACGGTCCAGCCCGGCGGTGCGGCCGAGCACAGCTTCGAGCCCGGCATCGTCACCATCCACTATAACCCCGACCCGGTCTACGGCTGGACGCTGGATACCGACGGCACATGGCAGGGCTACAAGGTCAGCAGCAAGGGCGCGTGCCTGCACACCGGCTACGGCACGACGAAAAACACCGTGCCCGCCACCTGCGGGGCCGACGGCCGCATCGACACCGTCTGCTCCAACTGCGGCGACGTCATTGCGACCGAGGTCATCCCCGCCACCGGCGCGCACACGTGGGACAACGGCACCGTGACCACCGAGCCGACCGAGACCACCCCCGGCGTGCGCACGTTCACCTGCGCCGTCTGCAGCCAGACCAAGACCGAGGTCATCCCCGCTACGGGTGCGCACACTTTCGTTTTCACCAAGAACGTCGCACCCAGCTGCACGGAGGCAGGCTATGACCTCTACACCTGCAGAGACTGCGGCGCGACCGAAAAGCGCAACAGCAAGCCCGCGCTCGGCCATAAGTGGGACAGCGGCACCGTGACCACGGAGCCGACCGAGACCGACCCCGGCACCATGACCTATACCTGCACCGTCTGCGGCCAGACCAAGACCGAGGTCATCCCCGCCACCGGCCCGCACACCCACGTCTGGGACGAGGGCACCGTGACCGTCGCGCCGACGGAGACCACGCCCGGCGTCCGCACCTACACCTGCACCGTCTGCGGCCAGACCAGAACCGAGATCATCCCCGCCACCGGCTCTGCGGTCTGTCCGGGCGGCGCCGCGTGCCCGAGCTTCCGTTTCCGCGACGTGCCCGCCCCGTCCAACTGGGCGCACGAGGGCATCGACTACTGCGTGCGCCACGGTCTGATGAGCGGCTTCGACGCGACGACGTTCTCGCCCGACACGGTCAGCACGCGCGCACAGATCGTGATGATCCTCTATAACCTCTCCGGCGACACGACCGACTACAGCAAATATTACGTGCCGTTCACGGATGTCAGGCCCAGCACATGGTACTACAACGCCGTCGCCTGGGGCTACGACAAAGACATCGTCGCCGGTATGAGCACGACGACCTTCGCGCCCGACGGCCTCATCACCCGCGAGCAGATGGCTGTTCTCCTCTACGGCTACACCGAAAAGTATGCGCCGGCCTACCTCGGCGGCGCAGCATCCCTCAACGGCTTCCCCGATGCCGCCAGCGTCTCCAACTGGGCATACGCCGCCATGAGCTGGGCCGTCGGCAACGGTCTCATCTCCGGCATTGCGAGCAATGGCGCCGACTATCTGGCCCCGAGCGGCGGTGCCACACGCGCGCAGATCGCAGCCATCATGATGCGCTACTGCCGCCTCACCGGCCTGTGACCGACGCACCGCCGACCCGCAAAAGCCATACACCTGCCCCGGGAGCGTTCTGCTCCCGGGGTTTTGTGCACTTGCAGAACACAAAGCGGGCGGCGGGTCTGGGCGCGTGCAGGGCAAACGCGCAGCAGGATGCCGCTTCGCCGTACACTTGTGCGCGCAGGGAAGAACAGCACCGAAAAATGGGAAAACCAAGTCAAGTTAACATAACATCGTTAATTGCACCCCGTTTGTGTTGAAAAGTCTGTTGGTAATGTGGAGAACCGGTTTCCATAATGCCGTTTCGCCCTGTGAAGGCCGTCGACCGGTGCGCAATTATGCAACATTTTGTCGGATTACGCGGTGCTGGTTGAGATATTTCAACCAGAAACAAAGCGGTTTCGGAAAATTGGACGAAAATGTTCAAAGTGTTACACTCTGCAAGATTTGTCACTTGCGTTTTGACACTTTTTCCGTTACAGTATTGCCTGTAACCGGCAATACCAACCATCCGGTGCCGTCTGTTGTGTGGGACGGCGGCGGAAATCTGACGAAAGGGGTAAAGTAACATGACCGAATTCAGAGGACCCATCCATATCGGCCTCGACCTCGCCTCCGACATCCTTGAGCGCTGCGGCGAAGAAAAGGCAAAGGAAATCGTGGACGCGATCGCCAACGCACTGCCCAGCTGGATGTCCGTGTAACCTGTAAACCAAAGGAGCGCCCGAAGCGAAAGCTTCGGGCGCTTTGAGCCTGTCAAAAAGTATTCCTTTTTGACAAGGGAGTTGCGGCCTGACCGCAGCGCACGCGCCCTCCGCCGGAGGCGGACGGCGCGCACGTTTGCAGGCCGAGCGGTATTTTCTCAGCCGCACATGTCGCCTGAGAAAATGATTGGATTTTCTTTCGCCGCACCGTTGGTGAAAGGCTACGAGGTTTTTGGAAAATGGACGCGCCCGAAGCGAAAGCTTCGGGCGCTTTGTGCTGCGCGGGCTACTCTGTGCAGAAAGCTGCAGATTGTCGTTATTGTACAAGGAGCGCGGCCGCTTCGTAACGATTTGTGACGAAATTCACAACAAATTCTATCATTTTGTTACATCCAGCGATGTTTGTCCGTTGTAAATCCGCATTTTTATCGATAGAATATTCCTGTAACCGGCAATACCAACCATCCGGTGCCGTCTGTTGTGTGGGACGGCGGCGGAAATCTACGAAAGGGGTAACGTGACAATGCTGTATGGCGCTCTGGAACTGGCTGCGGAAATCCTTGGCATCTGCGAGGAGTATAAGGCGCAGGCCATCGTGCAGGAAATCGCAAACTCGCTGACCATGCCCATCTGACGGCTGGCACATCCCGACACCCGAGGCTGCGGCCTCGGGTGTTTTTTATAGTGTTTGCCCGCTCCCGGAAGCGCCGACAGCCTTACCGCTCTGCAACGCCGGTGTATTGGAACACATAGTCCACGGCGCGGTTGCTCACGCGCTCGAGCGATTCATATGTGCTGCCGCCGATGTGGAAAGTGGCAATGAAATTGTCCAGATGGATGAGCGGGTCATCGCTTGCCGGCGGCTCGTGCTCGAACACATCACTCGCCGCAGCGCGGATCTGCCCCGTTGTGAGGGCAACGTAGAGATCGTGTTCGTTGACGATGCCGCCGCGCGAGGTGTTGACAAGCAGCAGCTCCGGATTCGCCGCGGCAAACACCGGCGCGTTGATGAGGCCGCGCGTGGCGTCGCAGAGCGTGATGCTCACGTTCACGAAGTCGGAGCGGCGAAAGAGCTCCTGTAATGTTTCGACCTGCTCGTAGCCCCACGCGGCGCATTCAGCGGCCGTGCGGTGCGGATTCCAGCACAGGACGCGCACATCAAATGCTGCGCGCAGAATATCCGCCACCCGGTGGGCAATGTTGCCCGTGCCGACAAGGCCAAGCGTACGGCCGGTCATCTCATGGCAGACGAATTCCTCTGCGCCGAAATGGTCGAAACGCCCGGCACACAGACCGTTATTGACAAATTTCAGCTGCCGGTTGAGCGCCAGCAGCTCCGCCACGGCAAGCTCCGCGACCGCCGGTGCGCCAAGCCCCGGCACATTCGGAACCGGAACGCCGAACTCGGCGGCGGCAGCGGTGTCGATCGTGTCGCGGCTGACCCCGTGCATGGCGATGACCTTCAGGTTCGGCGCGTGCGCGATGACCGCGCGCGGCACGACCGCGCGGCGGATGACCATGGCGCTGAGCCGCTCGGGATGGTCGAAATTGTCCACGATCTCAAAATGGCGCGCCAGTCTTGCATACGCCGACGGCGCGATGTGTTCACTCAGATAAACTTCCACAATGTATGCCTCCCGGGTACAGATGGGAAACGGTCTGCCTCTGCGACCGCAGATCTGAACACGATCATACTACACCGGTGTCAGTGAGGCAAGACGAAACCTTCGGGAACAAAGCGTTCAAAGCGCAAGAAAGCTCCTCCGTATGTCTGCATACGGAGGAGCTTTCTGATTTCATGTATTAACGCTCCGGCGCGGGATTTAACCGCGTCCGTTTCCGCCGCGGCGGCGGCCGCGCGAACGGTCGTTATAGAGACGGTTGCCGGCCATGCGGCTGTCCGACTCCTGCATGAACTGCTTGAGCCGGTCCTCGAACGCGGCGTCCCCGCTCGGGCCGCTGACCTGCCCCGCCGGCTGAGCCGGACGGTTGGGACGCGCGGCACGCGGTGCGCCGTTATTGGGGCGGCTGCCGCCGGGACGGCCACCGTTCATCGGGCGGTTGTTCGGACGGGCGGGCGCTTCCTCCGCCTTCTTGATGGACAGGTTGATCTTCCCGTCCGGCGTCACGGCCAGCACGCGCACCTTCACCTTGTCGCCCAGCTTCAAAAATTCGTTGACATCGCTGACGTAGGTGTTGGCGATCTCGGATATGTGCACCAGACCGCTCTTGCCGTCCGGCAGACTCACAAACGCGCCAAACTTCGTGATACCGGTGACGGTACCTTCCACAACTGCTCCGACTTCCACCTGCATACGGTTCGTTTCTCCTTGCTCAATCACTCGTGTCGTAAAAAATCTTCTCACCGGGCTTGACCAGACCGAGTTTTTCCCGCGCGACCGATTCGCGCATGTCATCGTCGTCGCTGTGGTCGATCTGATATTGCAGCTCGGCATTGGACTGGGTCATCTCGGACACCTGCTGCTGCAGTGCCGCGGCGCGGTCCTGAAGCTGTGCTGTGCGCTGATGCACCACGACCAGACTGATGAGTGCGTACACCATCAGCGCCGCGATGACCAGTTTGGTAAATATGCTTGCCTTCTTGAATTTCACGGTCGGCAGTACCTCCCCCCGGATCGTATCTGCGTCCAGTAATACAGCCTATTCTAAAACATCTGCGGCGAGATTGGAAGTGTTTTTTTGCAAAAAACAGAACTTTTTTTATGAATTTTCTTCCCGGAGCCGTGATCCGGCGCATTTTTTGCGCGCACAGGCGGCCAGATCGCTCCAGCTGCGGGAAAATGTGCCCGCTGAGCCAGAGAAAGTAGCACGTCCAGCCACCGGCGATGGCCGCGAACAGAAACAGGCGCACCTGCCCGTCGCCGGCCGTCATGCCAAGCAGGAACACGGCCCCGAGCACAAGCAGGCAAAACGCGCCGTCGAGCAGCGCGCGGAAAACCGTGCTGCGCGCATGGCGGCGCGGCACACGCAGCACGTCGAACGCCAGCCCGAGCGCCGCGCCGAGCCCAAGCCCGAGCAAGAGCTGCGCAAGCTGGCCGAGCAGCGGCAGCTTCATCCGCCGAACAGGCGCGACCAGAAGCCGGAGCCTGACACCGTCTCCTCCGTGTAATCGAGCGCGTCAAACGCGCCGTCGATCGCAAGCTCCCCCGTGTCGATCGCAAGCCGGCCGACGCGCAGCCCCTCGCCGTGCACGGTGAGCATCCCGCGCGACGTGCGCATGGACACCTCCGTGTCGTCAAAGCGCACGACCTCGTCCACTCCCGTAACGGTCAGATGGCTGCGCTCGTCGAGCGTGACTGCGTGCGGCCGGCGCTGCGGCACGGCCTTTTTGTCCTCATATGGCATGGCGCTCCCCTCCTGCTGCGTTTGCTACCACAGTATGCGCGCGCAGCCGGCTGTATGCAGGGAAAGCTCCCGTTCCATTCGTTATGTAAACCAGAACAGAACTGTATCCGCAAAAAAATCAGGGCGTCCCTCGATGGGATGCCCTGATTTGTTCTTGTTATGTCAACCAAGCTCTGCACGCAGCGCATTGCTCAGCGCGGCAAACTGCGCCGGATCGAGCGTCTCGCCGCGCACGCGCGCATCGAAGCCGCAGGCGGCGACCGCCGCGGCGGCGCGCGCCTTGTCGCAGCCGGGAACGCCGGCCGCGAGCGCATTGATGAGCGTCTTGCGGCGCTGGCTGAACGCCGCGCGCACGACGGCGAACAGCAGCGCTTCATCCTGCACGTCCGCAGGCGGTGCGCTGCGCATACGCAGCCGCACGACGGTGCTCGTGACCTTCGGCGCGGGGACGAAGCAGTGCGGCGGCACATCGAACAGCAGCTCAAGCTCCGCATACCACGCGGTCAGCACGGTCAGCAGACCGTAATCCGCCGTTCCCGGCCGGGCGCAGAGCCGGTGTGCAGCCTCGCGCTGGATCATGACCGTGACGGTGTCGAAGCATCCGGCGGTGAGAAACGCCGTGATCAGCGGCGTCGTGACGTTATACGGCAGGTTTGCGCACACGACCGGGCGCAGCCCCGGAAAGTGCTCCGCCGCGAACCGCCGCAGATCGAGCGCGAGCACATCGCCAAAGACGATCTCCACGTTCGGATAGGCGGCGAGCGTCTCGGCCAGCACGGGGCGCAGCCGCTCGTCCAGCTCGACCGAGACGACCTTGGCCGCGCGCTGCGCGAGCTGCTCGGTCAGGCAGCCGATGCCGGGGCCGACCTCGAGCACGCCGGTGTGCGCGTCCGCGCCGGAGGCGTCGGCGATGTCGGACGGGACCCATGCGGCCGTCAGAAAATTCTGCCCCATGGACTTGGAAAAGCGGAAATCATGCCGCGCGAGCAGTGCGCGGATGTCCGCAGGATTCGTCAGCTCCATACGCACCTCACCTCAGCAGCTTCTCAAACGCCTGACGGCGCGGATCGTGCCCCGGCTCGTCACACAGGATGTTGCCGCAGAAGCGGTAGCCGTGGCGCTCGAGGAGCTTTTTCTGCGCGCCGTTGTGCCGGTGCGTGTCGACGCGGACGGCGTGCGCCCCGCTTTCGCGCGCGAGCTGCTCCGCCGCCTGCATGAGGTGGTCGGCCATGCCCGTGCCGCGCCAATCGGCCGCAACGGCGTTGCGGTGCAGCACGGCGGCGTGGTCACGGTCCGAGCGCCAGCGCCCGTCCGTGAGTGCGTCATAGGCGGGATCAGGCGTGCGGCTGAGCGTGAACACGGCGGCGACAGCGCCCTGATACGTGAGCACATGGCACGCGCCGGCCGCGATGTCGGCGCGGAACGTGTCCGCATTCGGGTACTCACCCTGCCACTGGTCGACGCGGTGGCGGCGCAGGTAGTTGCGCGCCTGCTGCGCGATGGCGAGGATGGCGGGAAGGTCGGCCTCCGCCGCGGCACGGCAGACGGGCGGCTCTGTGAGCTGTGGGCGGCTGCGGTCGCGCCGGATCTTATCGAGCAGGCGCTGCTCGTCCGGTGTCGGCGGTGTCTCCCGAAAGAGGTCCGGCCGCTTGAGCAGGGTCCTCTCTAAACTCTGCCGCGTGCGCCACGCGGTGATCTCGGCGTGATTGCCGCCGCGCAGCACCTCGGGCACGGTGCGCCCCTCCCACGTCTCGGGACGGGTATACTGCGGGTACTCGAGCCGGCCCGCCCAATGGCTCTCGCCGGTGTAGCACTCGGTGTCCGACAGCACGCCCGGCACCATGCGGCAGACACAGTCCGTGACGACCATCGCGCCGAGCTCACCGCCCGTGAGCACAAAGTCGCCGATGGACAGCTCCTCGTCCACGCACGCCTCGATGAAGCGCTCGTCCACGCCCTCATAATGGCCGCAGACGAGCACGAGCTGGTCATAGTCGGCCTTGAGCTGGCGCGCCTTCGCCTGCGTGAACGTCGGCCCCTGCGGGGAGAGGTAGATCACGCGGCGGCGCGGCGCGGGTACATTGGAATCCGCAAGCGCCGCGTCGAGGCAGCTCTTGAGCGGCTGCGCCATCATGACCTGACCCCAGCCGCCGCCATACGGGTAGTCGTCGACCTGCTTCTGGCGGTTTTCGGTATAGTCGCGGATCTGGTGGCAGCGGATGTCGAGCAGACCGCGCGCCTGCGCCCGGCCGAGGATGCTCTCACCGAGCATGGCGCGCATCGTGTCGGGAAAGAGCGTGAGAATGTCGATGCGCACGCGCTCACATCCCTTCGATCAGGTGCACGACCATGCGCCCGGCAGCTGGGTCGATGCTGCACACGAACTCCGGCTGGTCGGGGATGAGCACCTCACGCGCACCCTGCACGACATAGACGCTGCCGCGCGGCAGGTCGAGGATCTCGCGCAGCGTGCCGAGCGGCTCGCCCGCATCGGTCTCGACGGCGATGCCGATCAGATCCTGCTGAAAATACTGCCCGTCCGGCAGCGTGACATCCGCGCGCGCGATGGACACGACGCGGTTTTTGAGCGTCATGGCGGCGTTGACATCGTCATAGTCCGCAAACTTGACGACGAGCATCCCCTTGTGCACGCGGCTGTGCGCGACGTGCACGGGTGCGCCGTCGATATAAAACGTCCGGAAGCCGAGCAGGAACGCCGCGTCATCCGCCCACGGCTGGATGCGCACCTCGCCGCGCACACCGTGCGTGTTGACGATCTTTCCTGCCTCCAGATACGGTTTTTGCATATTCGTTGCCCCCTTTTTGGGTGTAGGTGCAAAAAACGCACTGCACGGGTGCAGCGCGTTTCCTGCGTCAATCCATGATCTCCACGGAGACTTTCTTGCCCTTTCTCTGGGCGACAGCCTTCATCAGGATGCGGATCTCTTTGACGATCCGTCCCTGACGGCCGATGACCTTGCCCATATCGCCGTCGGCGACGCGCACTTCAAACACGGTCTCGCCGTTGGCCTCGCGCTCGGTCACAGAGACCTCGTCCGGTTTTTCCACGAGGTTCTGCACAATATAGGTCAGAAGTTCTTTCATCTTTGGGGTCTCTCCTTATTCGGCTGCGAGGGCCTTCTTGAGCAGCGCACGAACGGTATCCGTCGGCTGTGCACCGTTGGCGAGCCAGTAGTTGGCGCGCTCGGCGTCGACGACGATCTTCTTGTCTGCGCTCAGCGGATCGTAAGTGCCGATCTCCTCAATGCATCTGCCGTCACGTGCGAAACGGGAATCCGCCACCACGACGCGGTAAAAGGGAGCCTTCTTAGCGCCCATTCTGCGAAGTCTGATCTTGACCATGTATCTTCACCTCCATAAATAATCTCTGTATCTCCAGCTCCCTGCGGGAGCTTGGAACCTGTTTAGAATCCGAAGGGACGGCCACCGCCGCCGCCGAACAGATTGCCCAGACCGCCCAGTCCGCCGCGGCCGCCGCGCTTCATGCGCTTCATGGCCTTGCTGTTGCCGGACATCTGGCGCACCAGCTGCTGCATGAGATCAAACTGCTTGAGCAGCTTATTGATCTCGACCACGCTCGTACCCGCGCCCGCCGCGATGCGCTTTTTGCGGCTGGAGTTGAGGATGCCCGGGTTGTCGCGCTCGCCGGGGGTCATGGACTGGATGATCGCCTCGATGCGGCCCATGGCCTTCTCGTCGACGTTCGCGCCCGAGAGCGCCTTGGCGTCCATGCCGGGGATCATGCCGGCGATATCCTGCAAGGAACCCATGCCCTTGAGCTGCTGGAGCTGGTCGTAGTAATCGGTGAGCGTGAAGCGGTTCTGCCGCAGACGCTCCGCCATCTCCTCGGCCTTTTTCTGGTCGAGGTTCTGCTCGGCCTTTTCGATGAGCGTGAGCACATCGCCCATGCCGAGGATGCGCCCGGCCATACGGTCGGGGTGGAAGGGCTCGATCTGGTCGAGCTTCTCGCCGATGCCGGCGAACTTGATGGGCTTGCCGGTCAGCGCCTTGATCGACAGCGCCGCGCCGCCGCGGGCGTCACCGTCGAGCTTGGTGAGCATGACACCGGTGATGTCGAGCGCATCGTCAAAGGCCTGCGCGGTCGCAACCGCGTCCTGACCGATCATCGCGTCGATGACGAGCAGGATCTCCGCCGGTTCGACGGCGGCCTTGATGTTCTGCAGCTCGGTCATGAGCGCCTCATCAATGTGCAGACGGCCGGCCGTGTCGAGAAAGACAAGGTCGTTGCCGTATTTTTTTGCGTGCTCGATGCCGGCCTTGGCGATCGCGACCGGATCGCCCTGACCCATCTGGAACACGGGAATATCGAGCTGGCGGCCGACGGTCTCAAGCTGCTGGATGGCAGCCGGGCGGTACACGTCGCACGCGACGAGCAGCGGGCGCTTGCCCTGCTTGCGCATGAGGCCGGCGAGCTTGGCGCCGTTGGTGGTCTTGCCCGCGCCCTGCAGGCCGACGAGCATGACGACGCTCGGCGAATGGGAGCTGATGTTCAGCTTCTGGTTCTCGCTGCCCATGAGGGCAGTGAGCTCTTCGTTGACGATCTTGATGACCATCTGTGCGGGCGAGAGGCTCTCGAGCACATCCACACCCGTCGCGCGCTCGGTCACCTTGCGCACAAAGTCCTTGACGACCTTGAAGTTCACGTCCGCCTCGAGCAGCGCGAGCTTGACCTCACGCATGGCCTCCTTGACGTCGGCCTCCGTGAGCCGGCCCTTGCCGCGCAGGCGTTTGAACGCCTCGGTCAGCTTGTCCGACAGGGATTCAAATGCCATGGTATCTATCCTTTCAGATCCTGAAGCTGCCGCAGCGCCTGCTCGGCCAGCAGCCGGGCGTCGCCGCCGACACAGTCGCGCAGCTTCGTGAGCGTATCCTCCAGCGCGGCCGCGGCCGTGCGCTGCGCGGCAAAGCGCTGCACCAGACCGAGCCTGGACTCTGCATCGCGCAGCGCGGCGTCCGCACGGCGGATGTTATCCCACACGCCCTGACGCGAAATGCCGCTGCTGGCGGCGATCTCCGCCAGAGAGAGGTCCTGATTATAATGGAGGTCGTAATACTCGCGCTGCTTTTCCGTGAGCAGCTCGCCGTAAAAATCGAACAGCATCGTGCGCCACACGGTCTCGTCCGGCATTGCAAGTCCCTCCCCGCTGTAAACCGTTTTCCCTTTACAGCATGGGTAGTATACGCCACCGCCGCGCGGGTGTCAAGTATTTTTTCTTGTCACCGCATAGTTTCTTTTCCGCGCGGGCAACATTTTGGTACTGCAAACCGTTTTTGGAGGGATCTACATGGCCGATACCAACGCCGGCGCCCTGTGTAAGGCGGGGCGGCGTGATGCCCAAGCCCTGACCGTGACCGGACGCCGCCGCGCACACACCGGCAGCATCCGGCGGGCGGTAAAAGCGCTCACGCGCACGGCGAAAGCCGTCACGCCCGAGACGCCGAACGGCGCGTGGCTGCGCGACAACCGGACTCTTGCCCGCGCCGCCGCAAGCGACGCCGCAGCCGCGCTGCGCCATGCGCATACGCTGCGTGCATCCGGCGCGCAGACCGTGCTGCACGCCTGCTGTGCGGGGCTGCTGTGCGCCTGCGGCAACGCGCTCACGCCCAAGGCTGCGCAGGCATATCTCGCCGGCTTTCAGGATGTGCTGCCGCTCGAGACGGCGGAGCTTGCGCTGCTCGTACCGGGGCTGCAGGCGGCGGCAATCTGTGCGCTGGCAGACACCTATGCACACGACGGAGCTGCCGCGCCCGCACTCTTCACGTCGCTGCGTGCGCTCGGCACGGCCGCGTGGGCAGCGCTCACCGAGCGGTGCGATCGCGTGGGGCGCATCCTCGCGCGCGATCCGGCGGGCGTTTACCCCGCGATGGACGCAGCCACACGCACCCGCTACCGGCAGACCGTGGCGCAGCTTGCGCGGCGCACCGGCCGGACGGAGATCGACATCGCCGAGGACGTACTCGCGCGCGCGCAAAGCGGCGAGGGTGCGCGGCGGCACGTGGGCTGGTTTTTGCTGCGCGAGGTGCTCGGCGCACCGGAAAAGCGCCGTGACGGTGCGTGGTACATCGCAGCCGTCATAGTGGGGACGCTGGCTTTGTCGCTGCTGCTGGGCTTTGCGACCGGGAGCGTGTCGGGCGCGGTGCTGCTGCTGATCCCGGTGTCGGAGGTGGTCAAGGGTCTGCTTGACGCGGTGCTGCTGCGCGTGACGAAGCCGCGCTTCGTGCCGCGGCTGGCGCTGCGGCGCGGCATCCCGCCGGAGGGAAAGACCCTGTGCGTGATCGCGGCGCTGCTCACCTGCCCCGGCGATGCGCACACGCTCGCCGCGCGGCTGGAGGAATACGCACTGTGCAACCGCGACGCGGGCGAGCAGCTCCTTTTCGGGCTGCTGGCAGATCTGCCGGAGGCGGACATGGAGCACGCGCCCATCGACCCCGCCATCCTGCGCGCGGCGCGCGAGGAGATCGAGGCGCTCAACGCACGCTATGGCGGGCGGTTTTATCTCTTCACGCGCGAGCGGGTGCAGACGCCCGACGGGAAATGGAGCGCATGGGAGCGAAAGCGCGGTGCGCTGCTCCGGCTCGCGCAGCTTCTGTGCGGTGAGGCGGACGCGATGCACTGTGCCGCCGGCGATGCGGCGGCGCTGCGCGGCACGGCGTATCTGCTCACGCTTGACGCCGACACGCGCCTGACACCGGGCGCTGCACGCGCGCTCGTGGGCGCAATGCTCCATCCGCTCAACCGCCCGGTCGTGGACGCGCGGCGCGGCGTGGTCACGCACGGCTACGGTCTGCTGCACCCGCGCATGGCCACCGAGCTGCAGAGCGCACGCGCGAGCGACTGGGCGCGCGTATTCGCCGGTCCCGGCGGCAGCGACCCCTACGGCGGCGTATGCGGAGAGCTGTATATGGACTGCTTCGACCGCGGCGGTTTTTCGGGCAAGGGCATCCTCGACGTGCGCGCGCTGCTCGCCTGCTGCGGCGGCGATGCCCTGCCCGAGCAGCGCATCCTCAGCCACGATGCGCTCGAGGGCGCGTATCTGCACGGCGGCTTTCTCGGCGACGTGGAGCTCACGGACACCTTCCCCGCCGCGCCGCTTGCATGGGGTGCGCGGGCGCACCGCTGGATCCGCGGCGACTGGCAAAACGCGCCGTGGATCTTCTCCCGGCGCGCGCGGGCGCTGCACCCGATCGACCGGTTCCGGCTGGCGGACAGCCTGCGGCGCTCGCTCGTTGCCCCGGCGACGTGGGCAGCCATCTTCCTCGGCTGCGTGCTGCGCTGGCCGGGGCTGCGGCTGGCGGCATATGCCGCGCTGCTGGCGCTGGCGCAGGGGCTCATCTTTGCGCTCGGTCATCCGATCGTGCACCCGGCGGACGCGCGCGTGCGCTATCACAGCAGCGTTCTGCCGGGGCTCGCCGCCGCCGTGGTGCAGACGGTGCTGCGGCTGATCCTGCTGCCATGGGAGGCGGTCCTGAACGCCTCCGCCATCGTGACGGCGCTCTGGCGCATGACGGTCTCGCACCGGGATCTCCTGCAATGGCAGACGGCGGCGCAGCGGGCGGCAAAGCGCGACGGGCTGGGCGCGTATCTGCGCGCGCTCTGGCCGGCAAGTGCGCTCGGGCTGCTCACGGCCGTGCTTACGCCGAGCCCAACGGGGCTGGCCGCCGGCATCGTGTGGACGCTCTCCCCGTTCGTGCTCGCGGCGCTCGGCGCGCCGAATGCAGACGCACCGGCACAGCTTTCACGCGCGGCGCAGCGGGAGCTGCTGGGCTGGGCAAAGGCGACGTGGCAGTATTTTGAGACGTTCTGCACCGCCGGGGAGCACTACCTGCCGCCGGACAACGTGCAGACCCAGCCGCCGACCGGCACGGCGCACCGCACATCGCCGACAAACATGGGCTTTGCGCTCTTGTCCGCGCTCTGCGCACACGCGCTGGGCGTTGACAACGGGCGCGGCTTGGCTTTGGCAGAGCAGATGCTCACGACCATGGAGCAGCTTCCGCGCTGGAACGGGCACTTTTACAACTGGTATCACACGTGCACGCTGCGGCCGATGCCGCCGCTGTATGTGTCCACGGTGGACAGCGGCAACTGCGCCGCCGCCCTGCTCGCGGCGGCAAACGCCCTGCGCGGCTGGGGGCAGGACGCGCTTGCGGCGCGGGCACAGGCGCTCTGTGACGGCATGGACTTTGCCCTGCTCTACGACCCGCAGCGCCGCCTGATGCACATCGGCATCGACACCGGCAGCGGCAAGCGCTCCGAGGGGTATTATGACCTGCTCGAGAGCGAGGCGCGTCTGACGTCATACTTTGCCGTGGCGCGCGGCGACGTGCCGCGTGAGCACTGGCGCGCCCTTTCCCGCGCACAGGTGCAGCATGAACGCTACCGCGGCTGCGTGTCGTGGTCGGGGTCGGTGTTCGAGTATCTGATGCCGGAGCTGTTTTTGCCGCCGCAGCGCGATTCTCTGCTGTGGGAGAGCGCAAAATTCTGTCTGCGCGTACAGCGGCGGCGCGTGCGCACGGGACAGCCGTGGGGCGTGTCGGAGAGCGCGTACTTTGCGCTCGACAGCGCCCTGAGCTACCGCTACAAGGCGCACGGCTGCGCGGCGCTGGCCATGCAGCCGGACATGGACCGTGAGCTCGTGCTCTCGCCGTACAGTGCCTTTCTCGCGCTGGCCGTCGCACCGCGTGCGGCGGTGCGCGATCTGCGCAGATTCGCTGCGCGCGGTCTGCCGGGGCAGTATGGCTTCCGGGAGGCGCTTGACTGCACGCGCGCACGCACGGGCGGCGGCGGGCAGATCGTGCACTGTGTGATGGCGCACCATCAGGGCATGAGCCTGCTGTCAGCGTGCAACGCGCTGTGCGGCGGGCAGGTGCAGCGCTGGTTTCTGGCAGACCCCGCCATGCGCGCGCACATGAGCCTGCTGTCCGAGCGCCTGCCGCTCGGCGCACCGGCGCTGCGCCGGCGTCCGGAGGCGCAGCGCAGCAAGCCCCGCCGCCGCGCCCTGCCGGACTGCACGGTCGAGGGCACGGGCGTGGACGCAGAGGCGCCGCGCTGCACGCTGCTCTCCAACGGCACGTACTGCCTCGCCGTGACCGAAGCCGGGCAGAGCTTTGCACGCTGGCACGCGCTGAGCGTCTGCCGCCGGGGGACACGCAGCGACCCCGCCGCCGCGCCGATGCTGTCGCTCGAGACCGGCGGCGTGTGCACGCCGCTGCTGCCGGGCACGGCCGATGCGGCGCGGTGGCGCTTTACGGTGCGCGCGGCGCAGTTTTCAACGCGCCACGGCAGCGTGACCGCCGTGCAGACCTTCACCGTACCGGAGCGTGTCAACGGCGAAGTGCGCGCGCTGACGCTCTCGTCCCCCGATGGGATCGACGGCACGGTACGGCTCACGTTCGAGGCCGTGCTCGCACCGTGGGAGGATTATGTCAACCATCCGGCGTTCGCGCGGCTCGGCTTTCAGAGCGTGCTGCGGCACAATGCACTGCTGCTGCGCCGGCTCGGGCGCGGCGGGAAGCCGGAGACATGGCTGTGCGCCGCGTGCGACCGGCAGGCGGACTTTTGCGCCGAAGGGGCGATCCCAGGCTGGCTGCGCGCGGGGTATGTGCAGGTGCGCGTTGCGGTGCACACGCCGCCGGACACGCCGTGGCGCGTGCGCTTTGCGCTCGGTGTGGGCGCGCACGAGGACGATGCGTTCGCGGCTGCGCAGCGCGCGCTCGTTCTGCCGCCGGAGTCGGCGGCGGCGCTGCCGGGGACGCTGGCGGCACAGTACGGCATGACGGACGCAGAGCTTGAGGGCGCGATGGCGCACATCTCGCCGCTGCTGTTTCCGACCGCCGCGCCGGATGCATCGGCGCAGCAGCTGGAGCGCCCGGCACTCTGGGCGCACGGCATCTCCGGCGATCTGCCTGTCTGGTGCGCGCGCCCGGAGGCGCACGTGCTGCGGCAGTGGGCGCTGCTGCGCGCGCTCGGCATCGGGTGCGATCTCGCGCTGTGCACCTCCGACGGCGGAGACTACCTCCAGCCAACGCGCACAAAGGTGCGCGGAGCGCTCGCGGTGCTCGATCTCGCGCACTGTCTGGATGCGCCCGGCGGCGTACACCTCGTGCCGGAGGACGCCTTCGCAGACGTGGCGGCGGCCGCTGCCATCCGCCCCGGCATGGCGCACACGCGCTGCACGCTGCCGCTGCTGCCCCCGCCGGGCGACCGGCGGACAATGCCCACCGGCAGCGAGGTGTGCTGGGACGCCGACGGCACGGTCGCCTTCACCGGACTGCCGCCGCGCGCGTGGAGCAACGTGCTCACGAACGGGCGCTTCGGCTTTCTTGCGACCGACGCGGGCACGGGGCATCTGTGGTATCGCAACGCGCACACCGGGCGCATCAACCGCTGGCTGTGCGACCCGTGGGTGCTGCGCGGCACGGAGACGCTGCGCATGACAACACGCGCGGGCGCGGTATCGCTCTTTAACGACGACGGGCGCGCACGGGTGGAATACGGCTTCGGCTGGGCGGCGTGGGAGCGCACCGTGGACGGGATGTCCGTGCGCGTGACGGCGTTCGTACCCGAGGACGCAAACGCGCGCGTGCTGCTCATCGAGTGCGCGGGGCGCGCGCGCATCACATGGCACACCGACCTCGTCTGTGCCGGGCGCGACGCGGACGCCCCCGCCGTGGTGACAGCGTATTCCGGCGGCGTGTTCACGGCCGAAAACGCGCGCACAGACACGCCCCTGCGCGTTTGCGCGGCGGCAGGTATGCCGCTCACGGGGTGGACGTGCGACCGGTTTTCGTTCCTGCGCGGGCAGATGGACCGGCGCGCGGGCGCGGGGCTGAGCCCCTGCTTTGCGCTCGAGGGCGTCGTCGAGCGGCAGGGCGTGCTCGTGTGCGGCTGCGATACGCGCGCAAACCTCCTGCGTCTGACGCAGCCGGACGAGGCCGTGCGCGCGCTGCACCGGGTGCGTGAGCGGTGGCTGGGCGCGGTGTCGCGCCTGTGGATCACGACGCCGGACGCCGCCATGAACCGCTATCTCGGCGGCTGGGCGGCATATCAGACGCTGTGCTGCCGGCTGATGGCGCGCACGAGCCTGTACCAGAACGGCGGCGCTTTCGGCTTCCGCGACCAGCTGCAGGACGCGGTGAATCTGCTGCTGCTCGACAGCAAGCCCGCGCGCGAGCAGATCGGGCGTGCGTGCGCGCACCAGTTTTCCGCCGGGGACGTGTGCCACTGGTGGCACGCGGACGCAGGGGTCGAACACGGCGTGCGCACGCGCATCTCGGACGACCTGCTGTGGCTGCCGTGGGCTGTGTGCGAGTATGCACAAAAGACCGGCGACACGCAGATCCTGAGCGCGGAGTACCCCTTCCTTGCGGGCGAGGAGCTGGAGGAAAACGAGCGCGACCGCTACCAGCCGCTCACACCGGGGGCGGAGACCGGCACGGTGCTCGAGCACTGCCGCCGCGCCTTTATGCGCGTGCTGGCGCGGGGCGTGGGCGCGCACGGCCTGCTGCACATCGGCACCGGTGACTGGAACGACGCCTTCGACCGTGTGGGCGCGCAGGGGCGCGGCGAGAGCGTATGGCTGACGTGGTTTTTCGCCGTCACGGCGCGGAAATTTGCCGCCCTCATCGGCGGACACGCAGCCGAACAGCTCACCTTAGCCGCCGACCGCTGCACGCGCGCGGCTGAGGCCGCGTGGGACGGCGCGTGGTATCGCCGCGGCTACTATGACGACGGGCAGCCGCTCGGCTCTGAAAAAAGCGGCGAGTGCCGCATCGACGCGATCGCGCAGGCGTTCGCGGCCTTTGACACGCACGCCGACCCCGCGCACGTGCACTGTGCGCTCACAAGCGCCGTGGAGCAGCTCTTTGACCGGGAGCACAACGTCGTGCGGCTGTTTGACCCGCCCATCACACGGCGCACGCCCGAGACGGGCTACGTGCGCAGCTACGGCGCGGGGCTGCGCGAAAACGGCGGGCAGTACACCCACGGCGCGCTGTGGCTGGCCATGGCGCTGCTGCGCACGGGCCGCACGGACGAGGGCGTGCAGATCCTGCGCGCGGTGCTGCCCGCGGCGCACGACCCGGCGCGCTACGAGGGCGAGCCGTATGTGCTCGCGGCCGACGTCGCCGCCGGGGACAACGCCGGTGCGGCCGGCTGGACATGGTATACCGGCGCGGCGGGCTGGTATCTGCGCATCGCGGCGGAGGAGCTGCTGGGGCTGCACCTGCGCGGCGGCGTGCTCTACCCCGAGCCGCGGCTGCCGGACGGCTGGCCGGAGTGCACCGTGCGCTGGCGCGACGGCGCCGGGCTGCTGCACACGATCCGCCTGCGGCCGGACGGCGTGACCGTGGACGAAAAGCCCTATGACGGCGGCGGCATCGGCAAAAAACAGCCGAAACCCTATTCCCAAGATAGGTAACACATGATATAATAATATATTCAGAAGAAACGGAAACACCCATCTGGGAAAGGAGCGCAATTATGCAACGCATCCGCACGGAGATCCTGCCCGGCGTGTGGCTGACCGCCCTGCGCACGGAGAAATTCAAGACCGCGTGGCTGAGCGTGAATCTGCTGACGCAGCTGCGGCGCGAAACGGCCGCCTGCACGGCCGTGCTGCCGTATGTGCTGCGGCGCGGCTGCACGCGCCTGCCCGATCTGGAGGCGATTGCAGCCGAGCTCGACGGGCTCTACGGCGCGCACATCACGCCGGTCGTGCACAAGCTGGGAGAAATACAGGCCGTTGGCTTCGAGGCCGATTTTGCCGACGACGGCGCACTCGGCGAGGAAATATTTCCCCGGCTCGCGGCCGATGTGGCCGACCTGCTGCTGCACCCGAACACGCGCGGCGGCCTGCTGCGGCCGGACATCGTCGACAGTGAGCGCACGCAGCTGATCGCGCGCATCCGCGCGGCCGTGAACAACAAGCGCAGCTATGCACGCGAGCGCCTGTACACCCATATGTGCTGCTGCGAGGATTTTGCCGTGCCCCGCCTCGGTGAGGAGGCGGACGCCGAGCGCATCCACTACCGCAAGCTGACGATGCGCTACCATGACCTGCTCTCGACGAGCCCGGTGGAGATCTTCTACTGCGGCTCCATAGACGGAAAGCGCGTTGCGCGCATCCTCACGGATGTGCTCGCCACGATGCCGCGCGGAGCGCTTGACGAGGACATCGGCACGGACATCCGCATGAACGCGCTCGAGGAGCAGCCGCGCTATGTGACCGAGACGCTCCCGGTCGCGCAGGCGCAGCTCGCTGTAGGCTATCGCCTCGGCACATGCATGGAAGACCCCGACCTGCCGGTACTGTTCGTTTTGAACGCGCTCTACGGCGGCTGCGTGACGTCGAAACTGTTTTTGAACCTGCGTGAGCGGCTCAGCCTGTGCTACTCCGTCGGCTCGCAGCTGGACACGCACAAGGGACTTCTGACCGTGACGAGCGGCATCGCCGCAAATCATTACGAGCGCGCGCTCACCGAGATCACCGCACAGCTCGACGCCGTGCGCAGCGGTGACTTTACGGACGAGGAGCTGCGCTGCGCCATCCGCAGCGCGGCCGGTGATCTGCGCGCCAGAGCCGACGCACCCGACACGCTGGCGTGGTACTGGCTCAACCGCACGGTACAGGGGCTGGACATTGACCCGCCGGAAATGGCCGCGCTCGTGGAGGAGGTCACGCGCGGCGACGTGATGTCCGCCGCCGCCGGCATCGTGTGCGACTGTGTATATCTGCTCAAGGGAACGGAGGCGGCTGCCGATGACAAATGAACGACCCGAAAATGTCTGGGCGGCGACGCTGCCGAACGGCCTGCGCGTGCGCGTGCTCTGCAAGCCCGACTTTCAGCGCAGCTACGCCGTGCTTGCGGCCTGCTACGGCGGAGCCGACCGGCGCTTTCGCGTGGGCGATACGTGGACGGACACGCCCGCCGGCGTCGCGCACTATCTTGAGCACAAGCTCTTCGACATGCCCGACGGCTCGGACGCGCTGACAGCGCTCTGCGGCAACGGCGCCAGCCCGAACGCCTTCACGTCGGCCAACATGACGGCATACTATTTTTCCTGCACGGATCACTTTGAAGAGAACCTGCGCACGCTGCTGCGCTTTGTGTCCACGCCGTATTTCACCGATGCGAGCGTGGCCAAGGAGCAGGGCATCATCGCACAGGAGATCCGCATGGGGGACGACGACCCCAACCGCGCCGTATGGCGCAACCTGATGCGCTGCCTGATGGCGCGCGACGGCGCGCGCGACGCCGTGGCCGGTACGGTCGAGAGCATCGCGCAGATCACGCCCGAGACGCTCTACACCTGCCACCGTGCGTTTTACGCGCCGTCGAACATGGTGCTGTGCGCGGTGTGTCAGACTGCACCGGAGCGCGTGGCCGCCATCGCCGGGCAGCTGCTGCCGCCGGAGCTTGCCCCCGTCCCGGTCACCGATCACGGCGCGCCGGAGGAAATGACCCCCGCCGAGGTACATATGCGCGTGCAGCTCGCGGTGTCCGCGCCGCAGATGCTGCTGGGTGCGAAGTTCCGTCCGGCGCAAAAGGGCGCTGACCGCCTGCGGCAGGATCTCACGGCCAGGCTCGCCATGCAGGCCGCCTTCGGCAGATCGAGCCCGTTTTATAACGATCTCTACCGCGCGGGGCTGCTCGGACGCAGCTATTCCTGCGGCGCGCAGTTTTGCGGCCCGGTCGCGCTGGCCGTGCTCGGCGGTGAGAGCAGGGAGCCCGACGCCGTGTACGCGCGCGTCAGGGAGACCGCCGCACACATCGCGCGCGACGGCTTCGACCCCGACGCCTTCGAGCGGGTACGCCGCGCCATGTACGGCAAGCTGCTGTGCGGTCTGGATCAGTTCCGCAGCGTATGCATCGACATGGCCGAGGGGCTCTTCGGCGGATATGAGATGATGGACGCATTCCCGCTCCTGCCGGAGATCACGGCGGCGGAATGCGCCGCCTGGCTGACCGAGACGTTTGCACCCGAGCGTCTGGCGCTCTCGGTCGTGACACCGAAAGGAGGTGACGGCGATGCCGACGATGATGCGTGATGCCGCCATCAGCTTTCCCATGCTCGGCGACTGGAGCATTGACCCCAGCGCGTCGTTCACGCTCTTCGGTCACACGTTTTACTGGTACGGCGCGATCATCGCCGTGGGCTTCATCCTGGCGATGCTCTACTGTGCGCGGCACTGCCGCCGCTGCGGCATCAAGCCGGACACACTCTATGACTTTCTCATCTGGATGATCCCGCTGGCCATCATCGGCGCGCGGCTGTACTACGTCATCTTCCAGTGGAGCGACTACCGCGAGCACCCGCTCAACGCGTTCAAGATCTGGGAGGGCGGGCTCGCCATCTACGGCGGCGTGATCGCGGGCATTCTGACCGGCATCATCTGGTGCCGGAAGCGGAAGATCCCCTTCGGCGCGATGGCGGACGTCTGCGCACCCGGTCTGCTCATCGGGCAGTGCATCGGCCGCTGGGGCAACTTCATCAACCGCGAGGCCTTCGGCCGCGAGACGGCGGCCTTCTCCCGCATGGGGCTGACGCTGCCCGGCCAGGAGACCGTGTACGTGCATCCGACGTTCCTGTACGAGAGCCTGTGGAACTTCGCGGGCTTTCTGATGCTGCACTTCTGGTTCCGGAAGCACGAGCGCAGGTTTGACGGCGAGCTCATCCTGCTCTACGCCGTGTGGTACGGCATCGGCCGCGCGCTCATCGAGGGGCTGCGCACCGACAGTCTCTATATCACCGGCACGGGCATCCGCGTCAGCCAGCTGCTGGCCGGTGTGTCGGCGGCGGCCGCCGCCGTCGTGCTCGCGCTGCTCTACACAGGCAAGCTCCGGCATCCGCCGCGCTACGTCGACCGCGAGAGCGGCGAGGCGCAGCAGGACGCCTGACCTTCTCAATATCCTTTCCATTCATACATCAGGAGGTTTTGATCCATGAAAGACTACCGTGATATGCTCAGCAGCCTCAAGGACAAGGTCGTCGACGTGGCCGGCAAGGCCACCGTCGCCGTGACCGATGTAGCCGGCAAGGCCGTCAGCGACGAGATGCGCGACAAGGTCGCCGGCGCCGCACACACCGTGAGCGAGCGCGCCAAGTACGCCTCGCGCATGACGCGCCTGACCGTGGACTGCAACGCCGAGCTCGAGCGCGTCAAGCGCACCTACACCGAGATCGGCCGCCTGTACTACGAAAACTACCGCGACACGGCCGACGCCTTCCTCGCCGAGCTCTGCCAGCAGGTGACGGACGCCAACGCCCACGTCGCCGAGATGGAGGCGCAGATGGACGAGCTGCGCGCCGCCGCGCGGGAATACCGTCCCGCGCCGGATCTGCACACCATCGACGCGGAGGAGGCCGATGACGAGCAGGGCATCGAGGTCGAAGTGATCGAAGAGCCCGCACCGGAGGAATGAGCACGAAAGGGCAAAACAGAACAGCCCCCGCTTCCGTCTGGAAGCGGGGGCTGTTCTTATGCTGTTTACCGGTCGCAGTAGGCCATGAGGATGGTCGCGACCTGTGCGCGGCTGGCGTAGCCGTGCGGCGCGAGCAGCGCGCCCTCCGGCGTGCCGACGCCGTTGATCAGCCCCTGCTCGACCGCCCACGTGAGCGCAGCATAGGCATAGCCGGAAACCTGCTCCACGTCCGGGAAGTTCCTGAGCACGCTGCCGGTCATCACCGGGCTGCCGGACTGCGTATAGAGGATGAGCGCAAAATCCTGCCGCGTGATCGGTGCCTCGGGGTCAAAGGTCGTCTCCGACGTGCCGGACACGAGGCCCGTGCGATACGCCCAGCGCACCGCCGGATAAAACCACGCGTCGGTGCTGACGTCGGTAAATGGCAGCGCGCCCGCAGTCTCCGGGCTGCCGGCTGCCGCCCAGAGCAGCTGCACGATCTGCGCGCGCGTGGCGAGCATGTCCGGCGAGACGGTGACCTCCGACGTGCCGGATATCAGCCCTGCGGCAATGCAGTAGTCCAGCCCCTCATGCGACCAGATGTCCGACGCGGGCATATCGCGAAAGCGCTGCCCCGGGCACAGCCGGTCGTGAAAATACCGCGTGAGTACCGGCAGACCGTAACCGTAGGCATCGTCCCGGCCGGGATCGCCGAGATCATCGGCATAGCGATAGAGCATCTGGCGCACGCCCGCAGCGCTCAGCCCCGGCTGCGCAAGCCGGACGCAGGCCGCTGCCGCCGCGATATGCGGTGCGGCAAACGACGTGCCGCTGCGCACGGACGTGCCGCCGCCCGGCGCCGCGACCACGACGTTCGAGCCCGGCGCGCACAGGTCCACCGCCGTACCGGAGGAGGAATAGCTGCTGTCAAACGCGCGGCTGCGGTTCACGCCCGAGACCGTGAGCACCGCCTCCTGATTGGCCGGGTAGACGTCGTCGGCATTGCCGGTGGGATTGTTCTGGCTGCGGTTGCCCGCCGCCGCGACCACGACCACACCGGACGCATACGCCTGCGCGAGGACGCTATTTAAAAAGGAATAGCCCTTTTCGATGGCGTTCGTCCAGCCGAGGCTGAGGTTGACGACGGCCGCGCCGTTTTCCAGCGCATACTCGAGCGCCGTGAGCACGCGCGATGCCTTCGACATATTGTTGTCATCATACACGCGCAGCACCATCACGTCCACCGCGTCGGGCGTGAGATCGGCAACGAGCCCGGCCGTGGCCGTGCCGTGGCCGTTGATGTCCGTGACGTCTGCCGTGGCGTTGGCGAAGTCATAGCTGGCGGCCGACACGCGCCCCTGAAGCATTGCGTGCGTGCAGTCCGCGCCCGTGTCAATAACAGCGACCGTGACGCTGCTGCCGGCCGGGAGCAGCAGCTGCGCCTGATGGCGCAGCGTCGTAAAGCCCATGGTGCGGCCGCCCCAGGAATAGCTGGGCGTCTCGTCCCAGAGGCCGGACAGCGTCTCCTCCGCCGAGAACGTCTCGTCGAGGAAGCAGTCCGTCACATCGGGATCTGTGCGCAGCTGCGCCAGCGCACGCTGCGCGGTCTGCGCGTCGGAAAATTCAAGCACATATTCCTGCCACGCCGCCAGATGCAGCACGCGCTCGGCACCGTAGCCGCCGGCGAGCGTGCCTGCAAAGGCGATCACACGCGTGGGCTCAGCCGCGGCACTGCGCGCGCGAAACAGGCCGCGGCGCGGTGACGCCGGTGCCGCCATTGCCTGCGCCAGCTCCAGCGCACTGCCGACCTCGACGGGCTGCGTCTGCAGAGCGGCCGCCGGCAGCGTCAGCGAGCACAAAAGCGCAAGCGCGAGCAGCAGGGTCAAAAACCGTTTTTTCATTTCGCGTCCCCTCACGTCGTGATCGGCACGAACCACAGGTCACGGTCGACGTGGCCGGTGATGCCGGGAACCGTGCCCTGATAGCTGTACTGCCAGAAGTCGTGCGCATAGTAAAAATCGTCCGCCGTGCCCGGCGCGCTCACCCAGAAGGCGTAGTCCCTGAGCTGCGTGAAGTCGTAGTCATAGTATCCCTGCCAGCGGTTGCCGTAGACGGCGGCGTCGTAGCCCGCGGCCTCGACCGCGGCGCAGAATGCAGCGGCACAGGCCGTGACGTCCTCGCCGGTCATCTCCGCCGTGCGCACCGTGTCGCCGGACGCGACCGAGCTCGGGTCGATGTTCTCCCAGTCGAACACGAGCGGCATGTCGATTTTGAAATCCTGTGCCGCATCGACCAGCCACTGCGCCTCCTCGGCCGCCTCCTCGGGCGTGATCGCCTGCGAGAAGAAGTACAGCCCCACGCGCAGCCCGGCAGCACGCGCCCCGGCGGCATTCTGGCGGAAGCGGTCGTCCTCGACGATGCCGCCCTTGCCGTAGCCGCGGTAGCCCGCGCGGATGAAGGCGAAGTCGATGCCGGAGTCCGCGACGGCCTGCCAGTCGATCTCCTGCTGGAAGGTGGACACGTCGATGCCCTGCAGTGCGCGGTAGGCCGTGCCGGTATAGGTCACGGTGCCGTCGTCGCGGACGGAGAAGTCCCCCGCCGCGATCGCAAATTTGTCCACACCCTTTGCCGGTGTGATCCACGCGGTGGCGATGCCGGTGTTGACCTCGACCTGACCGATGTGCAGGTCGCGCACGGAGCAGCCCGTCAGCGAGCAGAGCAGCAGCGCGCTGAGCACAACGGGCAGCGCGCGGCGCAGCCAATTGCAATTGCCGATATTCTTTCTGTTTCTATCTGTGTGTTTCATGCCGCCAGTATAGCACACCCCGCGCCGGAACGCAATCCGCGCACGGTGCGCGGCTGTCGGGGTCATAATAATGTGCGAGATAGCCCGCCGTGTACAGGGTCTCGCCCGCCATCTCTTCCAGCCGCGCGATCCGCTCGGAGAGCTCGCGCCGGGCGCGTCCGGAGCGCGGCATCGCCGCCAGCTCCAGCCGCAGTTCGGCCGCACGCGCACGCAGCGCGCAGCCCGTGGCGCGGTATTGCGCCGCAAGTTCCTTCAGTTGCATCCGTTTCCTCCAAAAACATTTGATTTTCTGAAAATTTTTGTTGACAAACATAGTCCGTTTTGCTATGATACATAGGCCGGTGTTGTGCTGGTATAGCTCAGTTGGTAGAGCAGCTGATTTGTAATCAGCAGGTCGGGGGTTCGAGTCCGTCTACCAGCTCCACCTACTGACGAATTGCATATGGGGGAATTCCCGAGTGGCCAAAGGGGACAGACTGTAAATCTGCTGGCAATGCCTTCGATGGTTCGAATCCATCTTCCCCCACCAAAATCGACAAGTTTCGAAAGAGACTTGTCGATTTTTACTTTCTCACTCTTCACTCTTCCCTCACTCTCTGCTCTTTCCTTTCGAAACTTGCCGATTCAGGGAATAAGTAAAAGTGAATAGTGAATAGGTGCCGCTGTGGCGTATTTCCATAAGTTTCGAAAGAGACTTGTCGATTTTTACTTTTTCACGCTTCACTCTTCACTCACTCTCTGCTCTTTCCTTTCGAAACTTGCCGATTCAGGGAATAAGTAAAAGTGAATAGTGAATAGGTGCCGCTGTGGCGTATTTCCATAAGTTTCGAAAGAGACTTGTCGATTTTTACTTTTTCACGCTTCACTCTTC
>OLYB01000582.1_pt1 | contig 34124 bp, 30 predicted proteins | sample 1674481 | NCBI WGS metagenome assembly OLYB01 (sample SAMEA103958167, study PRJEB25191) | human gut metagenome
ATGTCCTCAAGATGGAGCGCACGTGGACGCCCGCCGACCTGAGCACGTTCCCGGATGGCGCGCAGGTGAGCGGCTGGGCGAAGGAGGCCATGCAGGATGCGGTCGCGCTCGGCCTCATCAACGGCACCAAGGCGCCTGACGGCAAGGTCTACCTCGACCCGCAGGGCAGCGCCGCCCGCCAGCAGGTCGCAACGATCCTGATGAACTTCTGCCAGAACGTGAAGAAGTAATCACCGTTGTGCAGGACGGAATAACCGCAGCAAAAAGCACCCCCTCGGGCAGAGCCCGAGGGGGTGCTTGACATTGCCGGAAGCTCCTCCGGGGGTTTCCGGCATAAGATTTGCGGCCTGCTGCGTGCGGCGCGTCAGCCCTCGCCGGGCAGAAGCTTGCCATGCCGCCGCAGCACCAGAAATGCGATCACGCAGATGATGACCGACAGCAGCGAGCCCGCCGCCGTTGCCAGCCCCATGGGCAGCAGCGTCGCGGGGAAGTACCTGCTCGTCAGGTATGCGCCCGGTACGCGCACGAGCACCACCGCCGTGATGTTGTGCACGAACGACAGCTCCGAGCGGCCGATGGCGCAGAAATATCCGCTGAAGCAAAAGTGCACGCCGGCAAAGCAGCAGTCGAGGATATACCCGCGCAGATACGGCCCGCCCGCCGCGACGACGGCCGCGTCGTGCGTGAAGAGTGCGACGACCGGTTCGGCGACGAACTGGATGACGACCGAGATGAGCACGCCGAAGCCGAACGCGACGGCGATGGCATACCACAGCGTCTGCAGCGCGCGGCGGGGCTTGCCCGCGCCGATGCATTGCGCGCCGAGCGCCGACACCGTCGAGAGCATGGACGACGGCACGAGGAACAGAAAGCTGATGATCTTCTCCACGATGCCGACGGCGGCTGCGTCCGTGAGGCCGCGGCGGTTGGCGATGACGGTGATGAACAAAAACGCGATCTGGATCAGTCCGTCCTGCAGCGCGATCGGCACGCCGATGCGCAGAATGCGCCCCATGATCGCCCGCTGCGGGCGAAAATCGTCCCGCGTGAGGGCAATGCCGCCGCGCGCGCCGCGCATGACCGCGAGCGACACTGCCACGCTGACCGCCTGCGCCAGCGTTGTGCCGAGCGCCGCGCCCGCCGGGCCCATGTGCAGCGCGCCGATGAACAGGTAATCGAGCGCGATGTTCACCGCGCACGCGATGGCGATGAAGTACATCGGGCGTTTGGAATCACCGAGGCCGCGAAAGACGGACGCGATGATGTTGTACGCCGTGATCAGCGGCACGCCGAGAAAACAGATGCGCAGATACGCGACCGTGCCGGACACGGCCTCGGCCGGGGTGGACATGACCGCCGCGATCGGCCGCGCCAGCGCGAGCAGCAGCCCCGTGACCGCAACGCTCAGCACCAGAAACAGCGTCATCGTGTTGCCGGTATAGCGCGCGGCGCTCTTCCGGTCGCGCGCGCCGACGGCCTGCCCGATCGTGACCGTCGCGCCCATGGCGAGGCCGACGATCATGAGCGTGAGCATGTGCATGACCTGACTGCCGACGGACACCGCCGTCGTGCCGGACGCATCGGCGTATTGGCCGATGATGAACAGGTCGGCCATGCCGTAGAGCGTCTGCAAAAAGTACGAAAACAGGTATGGCAGCGAAAAGCGCACGATGTTGCCGAAGACGCTGCCGGTCGTGAGATTTTTCTCCATAGTGTTTGCCCTCCCGACGAAACGTCAGAACGTCAGGCGCATCTGATACCACACGACGCCGCCGTGGGTGGAGGCCGACACGCCCTCACTCACGAAGCCGAACTTCGCATAGTAGTGCACGAGCCGGTCCTTGCACGTGAGCACAAGGCCGCGCCGCCCCTGCGCGCGGGCGTCGGCGATGGCGCGCTCGAGAAGCTGCCCCGCATAGCCGTGCCGCCGGTAGTCGGGCAGTGTGTTCACGCCGAAGATCATCTGCCACGCGCCGTGCACGTCGTGCAGGGATGCATCGGCATAGAGATCGTCCGTGAGGTCGGCGCGGTCGGTGACCATGCCGTCGACGAACGCGATGAGCGTGCCGTTGTCAAACATCAGCCAGAAGTGGCCGCCGTAGTGCGCCAGCCGGTCTGCGAGCTCCGCGCGCGTCGCGGCCTCCGCCGCGGGAAAGCACGCCGCCTCCACCGCCGCCACGGCGTCGAGATCGGCGAGGGTCGCCGTGCGAATGATCCGGTCCATATTCATGCCTCCGTTTCGTCCAGCAGCAGCACGGTCAGCTCTGCCACCGTGCGGCAGTAGTGCGGGCTGATGCGCTGCATCGTTTCGATGATGTGCGGCACGGTGTGCGTCCACCCGGCCGCAATGAAGTCCACGCCCGCGCGGTCTGCCATGTCCTTGCCGGGCTTGAGGTCGTCGATGACCACGAGCTGCTCCGGCCGCAGGCCGAGCGCGTGCTCGATCTGATAGATCGGCCACGGTGCGGGCTTGCGCCGCTCCGGGTCGTCGTCCCAGCCGTAGATGAGCTCCGGCGTGGGCAGATCGTGTGCGTGATAGTCGCGCAGGATCGTCTCCGGCACGGAGTGGCTCACGACGCAGATGTGCCCGCCCGCGGCATGATACCGCTGCAGCAGTTCGCGCATACCGGGGAAGGTGTCCGGCACGTGCGTGCGCGCGCTCTCCAGCCACGTGCGGTACTGAAAGTCCATCTCGCTGTCGGAAAAATGCAGAATGTCGCTGCACAGCGCGCCGAAGCCGGGCTCGAACGAGTAGGAAAAAAAGTCGTCGAGCGTCATGTGCACGTCCGGCCGCAGCGTTCTGAGCGTCTGCACGAAGGCCGGGTAATTGACGGACGCGGTGCTGTTGACGACCGTGTCGTCATGGTCGAGCACCAGACATTGGTAGCGCATGGGCGACGCCTCCTTCGGGTTGAAATATGGATGCATTTTATCACACGGCGCGCGAAAATGCACGCGCCGTGCACGAAAATGCCCGGACGAAGTTTCCCTCCGTCCGGGCCGATACCTTGTACAGTTTGCTCAGAAGCTGCCGGCGGCCGTGCTTGCGCCCGCGCCCCAGAGCAGCACGCGCAGCACGCCGATGAGCGCGAGGTGCGCGGGATAATAGACGTAAAAGAGCTTGCCCATAGAGCGCCATTTGCCCCGCGTGCCGTCGTAGCAGCGCAGCAGCGGAATGGAGAGCGCTGTACCGAGCTGCACGAGCGCGTAGATCTTATCAATAAAGAAGAAATACACGAGCGCATACACGGCCGACCACACCATGAGCCAGCACATCTGGCGGCGAAAATCGCCCCGCGCCTGTCCCAAGTATAGGATCGCCACCGCCGCGATGCAGCTCCAGTCCGACGGGAAGGTGATCACGCAGATCAGAAACGTCAGCACGAGCTTGACCCAGCCTTTCAGCCGCGCGTCATCGTGGATGACGAGCAGCATGAGTCCCCATGCGAGCGACCACACGACGCCCGTCTGGTTGAACGGCCCGGTGGACAGCGGCAAAAACGGGATGCCGAAGCAGAAATCATACGCAAAGTGCGACACGACCGCGAGCGCGAACAGACGCACGGCGTATTTTTTCACATCATGCGTGTAGTGATAGCCCTCAACGACGAAAAACCACATGATCGGCGCCGTCACGCGGCCGAGCAGGTGCAGCAAAAGCACCCACCACGCAGTGTTGTACCCCGGCCAGAGCGTCCACGTGAGGTGGTCGAGCGTCATGGCGAGGATGGCGATGCCCTTGAGCGCATTGCCGCTCAGGGCCGGTCTGCGGGTCTGGAGCATAGGGTCACCTCTGGAAGAATCGGGTCATGCCTCCCGCACCGGGAAACACACCTCGGTCACGAATTCGTCGGGGTTTTGTGTCTCATGCGGGCTGACGTGGTAGATGTCGAACATCGGCCCGGCGCTCTCGTAGCCGTTGGCCGTGACCCACGCCGCGACGGCCGCGATGACGTCGCTGATCTGCGCGTAGCTGCCGCGAAACACGCAGCCGGCATACGTGACGGGCGGCAGCGTCCGGAACCGTACGTGCTCCGTGTCGGGGTAGCGGCCGCGGACGGTCTTGCTCGCCTCGATGAGCACGTCGCGCTCTTTATATTCCTCGTCGAGGAACGTTACGCTGCAATAGCACGGGTCATCGGGTACGAGGGGCATGTGGTCGGTCTCGCAGCACAGCACGTCCCACACCATGCCTTCGGCCTCGTAGCAGGGGATGGTCATGCGCACGCACGCGGCATAGCGCGCGGGCAGAGTCTTGATGGTCACATTGTAGTTCATGTCTGCTTCCTTTCTCAGCCGCTCACGGGCTGTGTCCAGAAGCCGCAGTTTCTGCGCCGTGTCGGCGGCAAGTGCCTCCAGCCGGGTGCGCTGCGCGGCCAGGCGCGCATCGAGCGCCGCGCGGTCGTCATACAGGCGCAGCAGCTCGCGCGTGTCGCTCAGGCCGAAGCCGAGCGCGCGCAGCGCGGCGATGCGTCCGGCGGTGATGAGCTGCCGCTCGCTGTAGTAGCGGTAGCCGGTCATGGGATCGACTTCCGACGGGGCGAGCAGCCCCACCTCATCATAGTGGCGCAGCATACGAACGCTGACTCTGGACAGTTTTGAAAATTCACCGATCTTCAGCATGGCGGTACCTCCGTGCCGGTCGTCATTTTTTGAGCTCACGCACAGCATAAGCCCTCTCACCGTGTCAGAGTCAAGGGGTCATTTTCTCTTTTTCAGCATAGCAAATCCGCACCGCCGCGTCAATGCCCGCGGCGCAGAATGAAACCGCCCGCGGCAGCTTTGGCTGCCGTGGGCGGAAATATCCGGCTGCGTGCATCAGGTTTCGTCGGTCTCGGCCGTCTCGCCGAGGCCCGCGTTGTCCTCCCCGAGGATGCCGAGCTTGCCGATGGCGTGGCGGCAGAGCGCGGTATACGTCTGCTCGCTGATGTCGTGCTCCATCTTGCAGGCGTCCTCCTCGGCGGTCTCAGCGTCCACGCCGAGCTCCATGAGAAACTTGGTCAGCGTGTGGTGCCGGTCGAGCATACGCGAGGCGATGTCCATCCCGCTCGGCGTGAGCGTGATGAGCCCGTCGCGATCCATGGTGATGTAGCCGTTTTCGCGCAGGCGCTTGGTCGTGTAGGTCACGCTCGGCTTCGTGACGCCGAGGTGCTCTGCGATGTCGATCGAGCGAATGTATCCGTGCCTCTGCTGCATCATCAGCATTGCCTCCAGATAGTCCTCCGCGGCTCTGAGTATCTGCATAGCGGTTTTCACCAACCTTTTCGTGAAATCCTTTTTAGGTTAGCACACTTTAACCAAAATTGCAAGAGACGCGGCTTTTTTATATTTTCCTCTTGACATACGATGTTAGATGCGTTAAACTTTGGCATGGTTAAGTAAGTTTAACTTCTGTTAAACGAATGTAACCGATCTTTTTTCATCTAAGGTTAGCACGCTCTAACCGTTTACCAGTGGAGGGATATCTATGATGCCGCTGAATCTCGCCAACGTCGGCGAGGAGACACTGATTCTGAAAGTCGGCGGGAACCCGGAGATCAGAAAGCATTTGGCCGATCTGGGGTTTGTCCCCGGCGGGACGGCTACGGTCGTATCGGCGATCGGCGGGAATCTGATCGTGAAGGTCAAGGAATCCCGCGTTGCCATCAGCGATGAGATGGCACGCAAGATCATGATTTAAGGGAGGAAGTACGATGAAAACGCTGCGAGACGCCAAGATCGGCGAAACGGTCAAGGTCGTGAAGCTGCACGGTGAGGGCGCGATCAAGCGCCGCATCATGGACATGGGCATCACGAAGGGCACGGATGTGTACGTGCGCAAGGTCGCACCGCTCGGTGATCCGGTTGAGGTCACTGTGCGCGGGTACGAACTGAGTCTGCGCAAGGCCGACGCCGAGATGATCGAAGTTCAGGCGTAAACATCTGTAAGCAAAAAATATTTATTACATAAGGTAGGATCCCCCGAAGCAGAGGAGAATATCACAAAGGAGCATCCGAATGGAAAAGCAAATCAAGATTGCCCTAGCCGGTAACCCGAACTGCGGCAAAACGACGCTGTTCAATGCGCTGACCGGCTCCAATCAGTTTGTTGGCAACTGGCCGGGCGTCACGGTCGAGAAAAAGGAAGGCCGGCTGAAAAAGCATGACGACGTCGTCATCATGGACCTTCCCGGCATTTACTCACTCAGCCCGTACACGCTGGAGGAGGTCGTTGCCCGCAACTATCTGATCGACGAGCGGCCGGACGCCATCCTCAACATCGTCGACGGCACGAACCTTGAGCGCAACCTGTACCTGACCACGCAGCTGACCGAACTGGGCATCCCGGTGGTCATGGCCGTGAACATGATGGACATCGTGCGCAAGAGCGGCGACCAGATCAACATCAACCAGCTCTCGCAGCAGCTCGGCTGCAAGGTTGTGGAGATCTCGGCCCTGAAGGGTGACGGTGTCATGGCCGCGGCGGAGGCCGCCATCGAGGCCGCCAGATCCACCAAGACCGTGCCGATGCACACGTTCTCCGGTCCGGTCGAGCACGCGATCGCCCACATTGAGGAGGCGGCCGTGCACAAGCTGCCGGAAGAGCAGCAGCGCTGGTACGCCATCAAGATCTTTGAGCGCGACGACAAGGTGCTCGCAAAGCTCCACATCCCCGAGGATGTGCACGCGCACATCGAGGCGGACATCAAGGCCGCCGAGGAGGAGCTCGACGACGACGCCGAGTCCATCATCACCAATGAGCGCTATGTCTACATCGCGGAGGTCATCCGCGCCTGCTACCGCAAGAAATCCAAGGCCACGCAGTCTGCGTCCGATAAGATCGACCGCATCGTCACCAACCGCTGGCTGGGCCTGCCGATCTTCGCCGTGGTCATGTTCCTCGTCTACTGGGTCGCCATGGTCGCCGTCGGCGCGCCCGCGACCGACTGGGCCAATGACGGCGTGTTCGGCGACGGCTGGCACCTGCTGGGCATCGGCTCGGGCGCCTATAACGACGCCAACGACGAATACACCGCCGCGACTGAAGCGGTCGACGCGTTCCTGGGTCTCGACACCGAAGCCGAAGACTTCGACGCCGACGCCGCGCTCGCAGACATGAAAGACTTCGTGCCGAGCTCCGACACCGCGACCGTCACGGTCGAGGACGAGGAGACGCTGGCCGAGAACGAACTGACCGCTTACTACGACACGATCCCCGATGACGCCGACGAGGACAGCACCGTGGGCATGACGTATGTCGACGCGGTCGCCTACCTCGAAGAAAACGGCTTTGACGCGCCCGATCCGGCCGACTACGGCGTCTGGGTCCCGGGCATCCCGGTCCTGATCGGCAACGGTCTGGAAAAGGCGGGCTGCGCCGACTGGCTCAGCGGTCTGATCCTGGATGGCATTGTCGCCGGTGTCGGCGCGGTGCTCGGCTTCGTGCCGCAGATGCTTGTCCTGTTTTTGATGCTGGCCTTCCTTGAGGCCTGCGGCTACATGTCCCGTATCGCCTTCGTGCTCGACCGTATCTTCCGCAAGTTCGGTCTGAGCGGCAAGTCCTTCATCCCGATGCTCATCGGCGTCGGCTGCGGCGTGCCGGGCGTTATGGCTTCGCGTACCATTGAAAACGAGCGTGACCGCCGCATGACGATCATGACCACCACCTTCATCCCCTGCGGCGCGAAGGTGCCGTTCATCGGCATGATCGCCGGCGCCCTCTTCGGCGGCAGCGCATGGGTCTCCACCTCCGCTTACTTCATCGGCATGGCCGCCATCATCATCTCCGGCATCATGCTCAAGAAGACCAAGATGTTCTCCGGCGATCCGGCTCCGTTTGTCATGGAGCTGCCGGCCTACCACTGGCCGACGCTCGGCAACGTCCTGCGCTCCATGTGGGAGCGCGGCTGGTCCTTCATCAAGAAGGCCGGTACGATCATCCTGCTGTCCACGATCTTTGTCTGGTTCACCACGTACTTCGGCACGGTCGACGGCACGTTCCGCATGCTGTCCGAGGACGAGATCGACCACTCCATCCTCGCTGCCATCGGCGGCGTGCTCGCCTGGATCTTCAAGCCCCTCGGCTGGGGCAACTGGCAGGCGGCGGTCGCCTCCATCACCGGCCTTGTCGCCAAGGAGAACATTGTCGGCACGCTCGGCATCCTCTACGGCGGCGGCGACGGCAGCGTGTACCAGAACATCGCGGCTGCCTTCAACGGCATCAGCGGTTACAGCTTCCTGGTGTTCAACCTTCTGTGCGCTCCGTGCTTCGCGGCCATCGGCGCCATCAAGCGCGAGATGAACAGCCAGAAGTGGACCTGGTTCGCCATCGGCTATCAGTGCGGCTTTGCTTACCTGTGCGGCCTGATGATCTACCAGTTCGGCTGCGCCTTCACCGGCAGCCTGAACATCATTGGCCTCATCTGCGCGGTCCTGGCGCTGGCCGGCATCATCTACATGCTGGTGCGTCCGTACAAGGAGGCCACCACACTCAAGGCCTGAGCCTTGCTGAATTTCGCAAACGCAAAGGAGTGAATACCTATGCTGCACTGGATCGGTGCAAACCTCTCTACGATTTTGATTTCGATCTTTCTCATTGCCATTGTCATCCTAATTTCCCTTTCCCTGATCCGCCAGAAGCGGCAAGGGCGCTCCTCCTGCGGCGGCAGCTGTGCCCATTGCGGTGCACAGTGCCATAGCTGCCACCCCAAAAGGCAGTGACACCCCCACATGGACAGACAGAGACTCCTACTCTGTCTGTCCTTTTTTAAAACTCTTGCAGCCTTTCGCCGCCGGCAGGCAGACCCTTAACAACATTTTCAGGCGTTTCTTCACAGATTCGTCACCCTTTTTCCGGGAACTTCTTTACAATGGAGGCGTCTATCCTGTCAGGACTGCGGCGCAAGGCCGCGGGGAAAGGAAACCTACCGCCATGAAATTTCTCAAACGGGCACTGCCCATCGTGCTTGCCGTGTGTCTGCTGGCAAGTCTCGGCGCGGTGTCGGCCATCGACGCCGGTGAGACGCGCACCGTTATCGGCGCCGACCTCACGGACGAGCAGATCAAGACCGTCTACAAGACCTTCGGCATCGAGCGCGGCAGCGTCAAAGAGCTGACCGTCACGAATCAGGACGAGCGGCAATACCTCAGCGGTGTCATCAGCGACGCGCAGATCGGCACGAAGGCCATCTCCTGCATCTCCATCGAGGTGCTTGCCGCCGGAAAAGGCATGACCGTCAACACGTCGCACATTACCTACTGCACGAGCCAGATGTACATCAGCGCGCTGGCGACTGCCGGCATCATGGACGCGAAGATCACCGTGACCGCGCCGTTCGACGTCTCGGGCACTGCGGCGCTGACCGGCATCTACAAGGCGTATGAGGACATTACGGGCACGAAGCTCGACGAGACCGCCAAGGCCGTCTCCTCGCAGGAGCTGGCGACGACGGCGGAGCTCGCGCAGGCCATCGGCGACTATGACTCGGTCGAGATCGTCAACGAGCTCAAGCTCATCCTCAACGAGACCAAGGACATGACCGACGCTGAACTGCGCGCCAAGATCAAAGAGATCGCCGCCGAGTACAACGTCACGCTCACGGACGACCAGATGACCCAGCTCGTGAACCTCTGCCGCTCGCTCGAAAAGCTCGACACGAACGCCCTGCTCTCGAAGGTGCAGGCCGTGCAGGACACGCTCAAGCAGCTTGCCGGCGCCAAGGAGAAGGTCGCCGCCTTCACCGGGAAGGTCAAGGACGTGATTACCGCCATCGGTGATTTCTTTGACCGCGTCATCGCGTTCTTCCGCAAGTAAATCCGGATATAATATAGGAATCCCGCCCGCAGGCAGCGCCTGCGGGCGGGCTTTCGCGTTCATTTTTCCAGCGCGGCGAGCTTCTCGCGGCGGATGCGGTCGGCGTCCCGGCGGACGAAGTACGCGGGGATGAGGATGAACACCGCGCTCACGGCCGCGGCCAGAAACAGCTCATACGGGTAGAGGTAGCTGCCGGCGTAGCTCGGGTATTTGGCGAGGATGGCCGCCGTCGGCTCGAGCGCGACGGCCCGGATGATGAGCGGGTCGATGATGCTCGCAAGTACCATGGGCAGCATGATGTAGATGACCATCTTCACACTCTGTGACGCGCCGGCGCGTCCGGCGGGCGTGTAGTCGCGCGATGAGGCGGTGAACAGGCCCGCCATGGCGAGGTTTCCGGCCATGATGCACGTGCCGCCGACGCACAGCAGCGGCATGGCGTGGCCGAGGAATTTGATGCTGTAGGCGATCAACCCGCCGAGCACCTGCATGGCGGCCACGGGGTAATAGAATTTCTCCTTGCCGAAGCGGTCCATGGCCTTGCCCGCGAGCACGGACAGCACTGCCGAGGCGAGCACAACGATGCCGATGGGCAGGATGTAGTTGTCGATGCCGAGCGTGACCTCGACGAGTGAGATCATGTACGGCTGCCACAGCTGCATGGCAAGGCCCGAGAACATCATGCCGAGAAAGCAGACGTAGATCATCTTGTTGGCGCGGATGTTCGCCGGGCGGAAGGCGTAGAGCACGTCGCGCAGGTACGTGTCGCCCTGCACGGGGCGCAGGGCGGGGCTGTCGCGGAAGATGCACAGGCCGAGCACGCCGGCCGCGCTCGTCAGAGCGCCGAGGATGAGAAAAAAGCCCGTCCAGTTGCCGTGCACGGTCATGCCGTCAAAGCCCGCGAAGATGACGATGAGCGCGAGGATGGGCATGATGCTCAGCACGATGTCCACGACGCCGCGGTTCGTGACATCGGTCACGTCCGTGACCCAGGCGGAAAAGGCCGAGTCGTTGGCGGTGCTGCCGATGGCGGACATGACGCAGTCCATGACGACGAAGAGCGTCACCGCGAGACCGACGCTGCCGCCGACCTGCCCGTTGCCGAAGAGCGCGAACGCCGCCGTCGTAATGCCCCAGAGGATGTAGCCCCAGCAGACGAAGGCGCGGCGCTTGCCCACGCGGTCCGACCACGCGGCGCTGAAGATCGTCGCGAGCGCGGCAGCGATGGCGCTGGCGGCGACGGTCGCGGAGGTCGCCCAGCCGGCGGCCGTGATATTTTTCTGAATGTAGGTGGAGAAGTAGACGTTTTCGACCATCCAGGCGATCTGCCCGATGAAGCCGAACACCAGCAGACTTGTCCAGACGCGCGCGCCGAGCGGCGTCGCCTTTTTGACGACCAGAGTATCTTTCATAGCGTGCCTCCCTCTGTCCGGTGCGGACATAAAAAGGATACCATGCGCGCCGGAAAACGGCAACCCGTTTCCGGTGCTGCTGCGGCTGCACAGGGCAGAAAAAAATTTTTCAAAAATTTTTTCTTTCTTTGCATTAAAAACGAAAGCTGGCGCATTATTACGGCAGAACGGAAACAAATTAGATTTTCGTCAGACAGAGCACGCTTTCCTCTTAAGGTTGTTTACCGGTTATTTACAACTTTACCCCACACACACAAACTTTTGCTTGCTCTGCGGCGCCTGCGCGACACACACGCGTGGGCGCATTCTTTTTTAAATGCCGCGTTCCGGTCTGCGCTCTTCCCGAGCGGTTAGCGCAGTCCCGGTCGCGCGCCGGGGCGGGGGAAACCGGCCGCGTGCGCAACGGCACAAACTGCCCCAAGACGCGAAAAAGGCTCGCCCAATCGGGCGAGCCTTGTTCGGTGCAATGATTGCAATTCACACAGCGCGGGTGACCTTGCCGCTGCGGAGGCAGCGGGTGCATGCGTAGACGTGCTGGGGTTTGCCGTCCACGATGGCCTTGACGCGCTTCACATTGGGTTTCCAAGTGCGGTTGGAACGGCGGTGAGAGTGGCTCACCTGAATGCCGAAGCTCACGCCCTTGTCGCAAAACTGACATTTTGCCATTGGTTGAAGCACCTCCTTCTCTAATATCTGCGAGAACAGCTTTCTCATAATAGCAGAAACGATGGCCGATTGCAAGATGATTTTCACATTTTCTGCGCATTTTCTGCCGCGCGGCCGGAAAAATCCCCGCCGCGGCGCAAAAGCCGTTGCCAAATGCCGCTGTGTTCGCTACAATAGAATACGGGGGAGCAGACGCTCCGCCCGTAGGATCACAGCTTCCCGCCGCCGCGCGCGGCGTTGTCAGAAAGGAGATGCGCACCATGGGCGCACCGCGTTATACCGTACCGCTGCAAAAGATCGTCACCGAGCAGGGGCTGACCGTCCTGCACGCCGCCGCCGATTACGCCACGCGCGCGATCAGCACGGCCGACGTCAACCGGCCGGGGCTGCAGCTCGCCGGCTTCTATAACTATTTTGATCCCGAGCGCCTGCAGATCATCGGCCGCGTCGAGAGCACGTTTCTCGAGACGCTCACACCTGCGCAGCGGCGCGAGCGGTTTGAGACGTTCATGCGCTACAACATCATCGGCCTTGTCATCTGCCACGGCATGGACCCGTTCCCGGAGTGCCTGGAGATGGCGGAAAAGTACGACCGCAACCTCTTTCTCGTGCGCAAGGACACCTCGGAATTCATGGCCGACCTCATTGCCTCGCTCTCGAGCTATCTCGCTCCGCGCCTGACGCAGCACGGCGTGCTCGTCGAGGTGTTCGGTGAGGGCGTGCTCATCACGGGCGACAGCGGCGTCGGCAAGAGTGAGACAGCGCTCGAGCTCATCAAGCGCGGTCACCGGCTCGTCGCGGACGATGCCGTGGAGATCAAGCGCATCAACCGCACGACGCTCATGGGCTCTGCGCCCGAGATGATCCGGTATTATATGGAGCTGCGCGGCATCGGCGTGATCGATGCGCGGCAGATCTACGGCGTCGGCGCGGTCAAGCCCGAGACACGTGTGGATCTCGTCGTGCAGCTCGAGCCGTGGGAGGACGGCAAGGCCTATGACCGGCTGGGGCTGACGACGGAGTATTGCGAGATCCTCAACGTGCGCGTGCCGTGCGTGACGATCCCGGTCGGACCGGGACGCAACCTCGCCGTGATCCTCGAGCTTGCCGCGATGAATAACCGCCAGAAGGGCATGGGCTATAACGCGGCGCAGAAGCTCGCCGCCGAGCACGACCGCGGCATTGACCTCGGCATCGGATTTTGACCCGGAAAGGACAGAACGAACACTATGGCAAATTTGGATCTCATCGTCCGGGCGCTGCGCACGCAGTGTCCGGGACTGGAGATATTGGAACACGAACCGATGCGCGCGCACTGCTCGTTTCGCATCGGCGGACCGGCGCGTGCGCTTGTGCGCCCCGCGTCCGCGGAGGAGACGGCGGCCGTGTGCCGCATCGTGCGCGGCGGCGGCGCGCAGCCGCTCATCATCGGCAACGGCACGAACCTGCTCATCACCGACGGCGCGCTCGAGCGCATCGTCGTGCAGATGGGCGACAACATGGCCGCCGTCACGCAGCCGGATGCGACGCATCTGAGCGCTGGCGCGGGCATCCCGCTCGCGCGGCTGGCGCAGGCGGCGCTCGGCTGCGGTCTTGCGGGGCTGGAGTTTGCGCACGGCATCCCCGGGTCGCTGGGCGGCGCGGTGTCGATGAACGCCGGCGCTTACGGCGGCGAGATGAAGGATGTCGTCGTCTCGACGCGCTACCTCGACGGGGAGCTGCGCCTGTGTGAGGCGCACGGCAGCGCGCATGACTTCGGCTACCGCCACAGCGCATTTTCCGACACGGACTGCGTCCTGCTCGGCAGCACGCTCGCGCTCACGCCGGGCGACCCGGCGGACATTCAGGCGCGTATGCGCGACCTGAGCGAGCGCCGCCGCAGCAGACAGCCGCTCGACCTGCCGAGCGCCGGCAGCACGTTCAAGCGCCCCGTGGGGGGCTATGCCGCCGCACTCATCGATCAGGCCGGGCTCAAGGGCTACACGGTCGGCGGCGCGCAGGTGAGCGAAAAGCACGCGGGCTTTGTCGTCAACCGCGGCGGCGCCACGTTTGACGATGTGCTGCGGCTTATGGACGATGTCCGCAGCGCGGTGCTGCGCACGTCCGGCGTGGAGCTTGAGCCGGAAGTGAAGATCATCCGGGGGTGATGGGATGGAATTTCTGATCGTATCGGGGCTGTCCGGCGGCGGCAAGAGCCGCGCGGCCGACGTGCTGGAAGATCTGGATTTTTACTGCGTGGACAATATGCCCACGGCACTGCTGACGAAGTTTGCCGAGCTCTGCCTCGCCACGCGCGGCCGGTATGAAAAGGTCGCGCTCGTGACGGATATCCGCAGTCAGGAGAGCTTCACCGAGCTCTTTGACGCGCTCGACGAGCTTGCGGACATGGGCGTGGATTACCGCATTTTGTTCGTTGAGGCGTCGGAGAGCGCCATCGTGCGCCGCTATAAGGAGTCGCGCCGCCCGCACCCGCTGCAGGCCGAGAGCCGCTGCTCCCTGCCGGAGGCCGTGCGCCGCGAGAGCGAGCTGCTCGCCCCCGTGCGTGAGCGCGCCGACTACGTCATCAACACCACGGGACTCACGCTCTCGATGCTGCAAAAGCGCATCTGCGAGATCTTTGTCGACGGCGGCACGCGGCGCGATATCCTCATCAACGTCGTGGCCTTCGGCTTCAAGTACGGCATCCCGATCGACGCCGATCTGGTGTTTGACGTGCGCTTTCTGCCCAACCCGTATTATGTGGAAAAGCTCCGGCCGCTCAGCGGCATGGACGACGAGGTGCAGGAATATGTCCTGCGCAGCGACGTGGCGCAGCGTTTTCTCGAAAAGCTCACCGGCATGATCGATTTTCTCCTGCCGCAGTATGCTGCCGAGGGGCGCTATGCGCTCACGATCGGCATCGGCTGCACCGGCGGCCAGCACCGCAGCGTGGCCGTGGCCAAGGCGCTGACGGATTATCTCTCCGCGCGCGACGCGAATGTCCGTCTGCGCAACCGGGACTTCCCGAGAACCTGAGCGGAGGCGCACCATGTCCTTTGCAACCGAAGTGAAAAATGAGCTGTGCCGCGTGCCGCTCAGCCGCCATTGCTGCGCCGTGGCCGAGGCCTACGGCGTGCTGCTGTACTGCCACACGTTCACGACGCGGGAGATCCGCATCGTGACGGCGTGCGACGCCTTTGCCGAGCGGCTGCCGAAGCTGTTCCGGCGCGCATTCGGCGCGCATTTTGTGCTCCCGGTCACGGAAAAGGCCGGCGGCCGCCATGTGCTGACCATCACCGACCGCGCCGCCATCGAGACGGTGTTCGCCGCCTTCGGCGCGGATCTGTCGCGCACGGTCGCGCACCACATCAACCTCGGCGTGCTGGAGAGCGACTGCTGCAAGGCGTCGTTCCTGCGGGGCGCGTTTCTCGCCGGCGGCAGCGTCACAGACCCGAGCAAGAACTACCACCTTGAGCTCATCACGGCGCACGCGAGCGTCAGCCGCGAGGCGGCCGCCCTGCTCACGGAGCTGGGCTTTGCCGCGCGCAGCATCGACCGCGGCGCCAACACCGTGCTCTATTTTAAAAAGTCCGAGGCCATCGAGGACTTCCTGACCAAGATCGGCGCGCCCTGCGCCGCCATGGACATCATGTCCGCCAAGGTGGAGAAGTCCATGAACAACTCCATCAACCGCAAGGTCAACTGCGACACCGCCAACGCCGACAAGGTCGTCGCCGCGGCGCAGGAGCAGATCGATGCCATCCGCCGCATCGAGCGCGATTACGGGCTCGACGTGCTGCCGGAAAAGCTGCAGAGCGCGGCGCTGCTGCGCATTGCCAATCCCGAGGCCAGCCTTGCCGACCTCGCCATGCTCTCGTATCCGCCGGTGACGAAGAGCTGCCTGAACTACCGGCTGAAAAAACTCATGGAATTTCACATGGACGACTGAAAGGAACGCACGATGGGGTTTGCACATCTGCACGTACATAGTGAATACAGCCTGCTCGACGGCGCCTGCCGCATCGGGCCGCTCGTCGAGCGCGCCAAAGAGCTGGGCCAGACCGCGCTGGCGATCACCGACCACGGTGTCATGTACGGCGCGGTCGCTTTTTACAAGGCGGCCGTCGCTGCCGGCATCCGGCCGATCATCGGCTGTGAGGTCTATGTCGCCCCGCGCGGCATGACCGACCGCGTCCACGGTGTGGACGATGCGTATACGCACCTCGTGCTGCTCTGCCGCGACGAGACCGGCTACCACAACCTCTGCTATCTCGTGTCGGCGGCGTTCGAGCGCGGGTTTTACGGTAAGCCGCGCATCGACTGGCCGCTGCTGCGTGCGCACGCCGAGGGGCTCATCTGCCTGAGCGGCTGCGTCGCGGGCGACATTCCGCGCGCGATCCTGCGCGGCGATTATGAGGCTGCCAAGGCGCGCGCCGTGGAGCTGCAGGAGCTGTTCGGCGAGGGGAACTTCTACCTCGAGCTGCAAAACCACCGCATGACCGACGAGGCACGCGTGCGCGCGGCGCTGCTGCGCATCCACCGGGAGACGGGCATCCCGCTCGCGGCGACGAACGACGTGCACTATATCAAAAAGCAGGATGCCTACGATCAGGACGTGCTGCTGTGCATCCAGACCGGGCAGACGCTCGACAGCCCCGAGCGGCTGCGCTTCCCGAACGACGAGTTCTACCTCAAGAGCGAGGCGGAGATGCGCGCGCTCTTTGACGAATATCCGGACGCTGTGGAAAACACGCAGCGCATCGCAGACCGCTGCCGGTTCGATTTTACCTTCGGGCACTATCACCTGCCGCGCTTCCTGCTCCCGGAGGGGGAGACGGACTCCGACGCCTATCTCACAAAGTTGTGCGAGCGCGGCTTTACCCGCCGCTACGGCGACCGGCCGGAGGTGCACGGGCGCATGGAGTATGAGCTCGATATGATCCGGCGCATGGGCTTTGTGGACTATTTTCTCATCGTCAGCGATTTCATCGGCTACGCCAAACGCCAGCGCATCCCCGTCGGTCCCGGGCGCGGGAGCGCGGCCGGGAGCGTCGTGTCCTACTGCCTCGGCATCACAGACGTTGACCCCGTGCAGTATAACCTCTACTTCGAGCGCTTTCTCAACCCCGAACGCGTGAGTATGCCGGATATCGACGTGGACTTCTGCGTGCAGCGGCGCGGGGAAGTGATCGACTACGTCATCCGCAAATACGGCGCCGACCACGTGGCGCAGATCGTCACCTTCGGCACGATGGCGGCGCGCGCCGCCGTGCGCGATGTCGGCAGGGTCATGAACCTGACCTACGCCGAGACCGACGCCGTGGCCAAGGCCATCCCCGGCGGCATCAACACCACGCTCGACGAGGCGCTGCAGCAGTCGAAGCCTCTGCGCGCGATGTATGACGGCGACGAGCGGCTGCACCGGCTCATCGACACCGCCCGCGCCATCGAGGGCATGCCGCGCCACGCGTCAACGCACGCGGCGGGCGTGGTCATCACCGAGCAGCCGGTGTACGCCTATGTGCCGCTGGCAAGCAATGACGGCGCGCTCGTGTGCCAGTATCAGATGACGACGCTCGAGGAGCTCGGGCTGCTGAAGATGGACTTTCTCGGTCTGCGCAACCTCACCGTGCTCGAGGACGCGGCGCGCCGCGTGCGCCGCCGCGTGCCGGATTTTCAGGTCGAGCGCATCCCGCTCGACGATAAGAAGACGTTTGATATGCTCGCCGCCGGGCGCACCGTCGGCGTGTTTCAGCTCGAGAGCGCGGGCATCACCTCCGTGTGCATGGGCCTGCGCCCGCGCAGCATCGAGGATATCACCGCCGTCATCGCGCTCTACCGCCCGGGCCCGATGGAGAGCATCCCGCGCTTTCTCGCCTGCTCGGCGCATCCGGAGCGCATCACGTATCAGCACCCCCTGCTCGAGCCGATCCTCGCCGTGACCTACGGCTGCATCGTCTATCAGGAGCAGGTCATCGAGATCTTCCGGCAGCTGGCCGGGTTCTCGCTCGGTCAGGCGGACATGATCCGCCGCGCCATGTCAAAGAAAAAAGAGGCCGTCATCACGGCCGAGCGAGCCGCCTTCGTGCACGGCGACCCGGCGCGGAGCATTCCCGGTGCGGTGGCCAACGGCGTGCCCGAGCAGACCGCCAACGCGATCTATGACGAGATCCTTGCCTTTGCAAGCTATGCCTTCAACAAGGCGCACGCGGTGTCCTATGCCATCGTGTCCTACCGCACGGCGTATATGAAGCGCAACTACCCGCACGAATACATGGCGGCGCTGCTGACCTCCGTGCTCGACAACACACCGAAGGTCACGGAGTACATCGCCGAGTGCCGCGAGCTGGGCATCCGCCTGCTGCCGCCGGACATCAACGCGTCCGACGCCGACTTCACCGTGGAAAACGGCGACCTGCGCTTTGGCCTTGTGGCCATCAAGGGCGTGGGGCGCGGACTCATTCAGGCGCTCATGCGCGAGCGGGAGATCGGCGGGCCGTTCACGGCGTTTGACGAATTCTGCCGCCGCATGAACGGGCACGATCTCAACCGCCGCGCCGCTGAGAGCCTCATCCGCGCCGGCTGCTTTGACCGCATGGGCTATAAGCGCAAGGCGCTCATGCAGTCGGTCGACCGCGTGCTGGGCGGCGCCGCGAGCGAGAGCCGCATGAACCTCACCGGCCAGATGAACCTCTTCAGCACGCCGGATGACGGGGGAGAGCCCGCCGACACGACACAGCTCGTGCTGCCGGACGTGGAGGAGTTCACCCGCGCCGAGCTCATGGCCATGGAGCGCGAGACCACCGGTCTCTATCTCACCGGCCACCCGATGGACGCGTACCGCACCCTTGCGCAGCAGGCGAAGGCCGCGCCCATGGGCGACATTCTGGCGAGCTTTCACGCGCCGGATGCCGCCCCGCACCGCTACCGTGACGGGCAGCGTGTGGTCATCGCCGGCATCTGTACCGCCAGCCGCGAGCGTGCCACGCGCAAAAACACGCGCATGGCCTACCTCCAGCTCGAGGACGACAGCGGCAGCATGGAGGTCATCGTCTTTTCGCCTGCGCTTGATGCCTGCCGCGACCTGCTCGCGCAGGAGACGCCCGCGCTGTTCGTTTCGGGGCGCATCTCGACGCGCGACGAATCCGACCCTCAGCTCGTGGCGGATCAGGTCCTGCCGCTCAGTGAGCAGGGACTTGAGACACTGCGCATGCCGCCGCGCCGCGACCCGCCGCCCCGGCCCGAGGCACCGCCGCGGCACCGGCTCTGGGTGCGGCTGCCGGATAAGGAGCACCCGGCCGTCAGGCGCATCGAGCTGATCCTGCAAATGTTCCCCGGCGACGAGCAGCTCGTGCTCGTCTTTGAGGACACAGGCAAGCGCGCCGCTGCGCGCTGCTGCGTGCATCCTGCGCTCGTCGAGGAGCTGCGATCCCTCGCGGGGCAGGGAAACGTCGCCGTCACGGAGGAGAAAACGCGTTGACGCGGCGGGCATTATATGGTATACTAATCGCTAATTTATTTCCCGCCCCGGATAGGCACCGGGCGGGGAGACAACTCAGGAGTGTGATGATCCGCAATGGACGCTGGCCCTAAGCAGGATTTATGGAATCTTTTGCCTGTTATCATCGTGCTGCTCCTTGGTGCGGCCTATTTCGCCATCATGGAGACAGCCTTTTCATCCGCGAGCCGCATCCGGCTCAAAGCCGCCGCTGACCACGGCAACCGCCGCGCCGGTCAGGCGCTGTACGTGCTCGATCACTTCGATCAGGCGATCACGACGCTGCTGATCGGCACGAACATCCTGCACCTGACGATCGCGACGATCGTGACCGTGGCCGTACAGCGGGTGTGGGGCATGTGGGCGGTCACCGCCGCGACGCTGGTCACGACCGTGGTCGTGTTCTTCGCCGGGGAGATGCTGCCGAAAAGCATCGCCAAGAAATACGCAGAGCGTCTGGCCATGGCCACGGCACGTTCGCTGCGGTTTTTCATGGTGCTCTTTCATCCCCTGTCCGTGATGCTCACCGCCATCGGCAACGCCGCCGCCCGCTGCATCCGCGGCGAGCCCGCCGTGACCGTGACGGAGGATGAGCTGGCCGATATTATCGAGAACATGACCGACGACGGAGAGCTGACCGCCGAGCGCGGCGAGCTCATGAGCTCGGCACTCTCGTTTGCCGAGGTGCCGGTCGAGAGCGTCATCACGGCGCGTGTCGATGTCGCCGCCGTGGATGTGGACGACCCGCCGGAGGAGATCCTTGCCTACGTGCGCGAGCAGCGCCACAGCCGCCTGCCCGTGTACGCCGACAGCGTGGACAATGTCATCGGCATCCTGCAGATCCGCAAATACATCAAGGCCTGCATCAAAGCCGGCGGCAAGGCCGTGGACATCCGTCCGCTGCTCGACGAGCCGGTGTTCGTGCACCAGAGCACGCTCATCGCCGAGGTGCTGCCCGAGCTCAGCCGCCGCAAGGCAAATCTCGCCATCGTCACCGATAACTACGGCGGCACGCTCGGCATCGTCACCGTGGAGGACATCGTTGAGGAGCTCGTCGGCGAGATCTGGGACGAGGACGACGTCGTTGAGGAGTCGTTCGTGCCGCTCGGCGGCGGCCGCTATGAGGTCGATGCCGAGATGACCGTCGGCGAGGTGTTCGACCGCCTCGACTACACCGACCCCGAGGACGACGAGGAGCTGTGCTACAAGCTGCTCGGTGAGTGGACATACGAGCAGTTTTCCTACATCCCGCGCGAGCGGGAGGGCTTCCGCTATCACAGGCTCGACGTGCGCATCTCCGATATGCGCCAGAAGCGCATCGTCAAGCTCATCGTGCGCCTGCTGCCGGAGGAACCGGACGAGGCTGCGGCCGCTGAGGCCGCCCCGGAGAAAGGGGGCGAGCCGGCATGAGCATCGTGTGGTATTTTGTTGCGCTCGTCGTGCTGATCGCGCTGTCCGCGTTCTTCTCTGCGTCGGAGATGTCCTATTCGTCGGCCAACCGTCTGCGGCTGGAAAACGCCGCCGAGGACGGCAGCCGCCGCGCCAGGGCAGCCGTCGGCATCCTCGACCACTATGATCGTGCCCTGAGCGCCATTCTCATCGGCAACAATCTGGTCAATATCGCCTCGTCGTCGCTCGGCTCCGTGATCGTGATCCTGCTCGCGGGCGAACAGTGGACGTGGGTGTCCACGGTCGTGCTGACGCTGCTGGTCATCATCTTCGGCGAGACGATGCCGAAAATCGTCGCCAAGCAAAACGCCAACGGCATCGCCCTGCGCAATGCTTATGTCATCCGCGCGCTGTCAATCGTGCTCTATCCCGTGATCTGGCTCGTGGTCGGTCTCGTGCACCTGATCACGCGCCCGCTGCGCGGCGACACCGGTGACGGCGATCCGGAGGAGGCTGCCTCGCAGGAGCTGCAGTCGATCATCGAGACTGCCGAGGACGAGGACGTGCTCGACGAGGACCGCAGCGAGCTGCTGCGCTCCGCGCTCGACTTTTCCGACATCAGCGCGAGCGAGGCCATGACCGCCCGCGTCGACATGGTCGCCATCGACATCGACGACGACTGGGACGAGATCCTGCGCGTCATCGACGAATCGACGTATTCCCGCCTGCCGGTCTACTCCGACAGTGTGGACAATATCATCGGATTTTTGTACCTCAACCGCTTTTTCAAGGCCATGATGGACGGCCGTCCGGAGGATCTGCGCGCGCAGCTCATCCCGCCGTGCTTTGTCTACAAGACCACGCGCCTGCCCGACGTGCTGGCAAAGCTCCGCCGCGAGCAGAAGCACCTCGCCGTCGTCACGGACGAATACGGCGGCACGCTCGGCGTCATCACGATGGAGGACGTGCTCGAGGAGCTCGTCGGCGACATCTGGGATGAGACCGACGAGGTCGAGCGCGAGGTCGTTGCACGCTCTGACGGAGGGTATGAGCTCGACGGCGACATGACGATCTCGGACTTTCTTGAGCTGCTCGGTTGGAATGAGGACGCCCTGGACGACGCCGACAGCGCCACCGTCGGCGGCTGGACGCTCGAGCGCTTCGGCACGTTCCCGAAGCCGGGCGACAGCTTCCGGTACGAAAATCTCACCGTCACAGTCCTGGCCATGGACGGCCGCCGCGTCGAGCGTGTGCTCGTGCAGCCCGATCCGGCTTCCGACAAGGACGAATAAGTGCATACAACCCCGAGTCCGGTCTGTGCAAAAACTGCACAGACCGGACCTTTTTCTGTATGGAAAAGGTATCTTGTACCCGATGAGGGAAAATCTGCCCAAAAGGCGCAAGATGTGGCGATTTGTATCATAATTTCACTAATGCGTGAAAGATTTTGCACATCGAGCGTGCCAAAGTTTCATTTTTTGCTTGAAATTTACGCTCCGCGCAGGTATAATGAACGCATATTGAATCTTCTGAAGAGGAAAATTTCAAAAAGGAGAGAAACCATTATGAAGTTCAACAAAATCGTGGCGCTGGCTCTGGCCCTCGTCATGGTGTTTGCGCTGTGCGCCTGCGGCGGCGGCAACACCAACAAAAAAGACGATTCCGGTTCCACGGCCAAGGTCGACACCAGCACCGTCTCCGTCGGCGCAGTCGTCATCGCGCGTGACGATGTTCCGACCGACCAGATCTATGCGTTCGTGTCCACCATCTTCAATAACCTTGACGCCATCGCCGCTCAGCACGGCAAGGGCGCAGAGCTGAACCTCGAGGCTGCCGCCTCGGTCAAGGGCGTGCCGTATCACCCCGGCGCTGCCAAGTATTTTGAGGAGAAGGGCCTCAAGGTTGACGCGGTCAAAGACGGCGCCGGCATCGGCACCGCCGCTGCGCTCAGCTTCGGCACCGGCGGCGACACCGGCACGTACTACGGCTTCGGCAGCGTGCTGGCCAACTACGTCTCCACCAACTCCGACTGCAAGGTCACGGCGCTCACCTCCGGCGGCTCTCAGGCCAACGTCGAGGATCTGACCAACGGCAACGTCCAGATCGCCTTCGTGCAGAGCGACGTTATGAACTATGCCTACAACGGCCAGCGCCTGTTCGAGAGCCCGGTCACCGGCTTCTCCGTCGTTGCCCAGCTGTATCAGGAGCAGGTGCAGATCGTCACCACCAACCCTGACATCAAGACCGTTGCCGACCTCGCCGGCAAGAAGGTCTCCATCGGCGCAGCCGGCTCCGGCGTGTACTTCAACGCCATTGACGTGCTCAACGCCTATGACCTCAAGGAGAGCGATATCTCCGCTGTGTACCAGAGCTTCGGCGACAGCGCCGAGAGCCTGAAGGACGGCAAGATCGACGCCGCGTTCATCGTCGCCGGTGCGCCCACCACGGCCATCACCGACCTCGCCACCGCCGGTAATGTCTACCTTGTCAGCCTCGACGACAGCCACGTGCAGTCCCTGCTGTCCGCGTCCCCGTACTACACCGCCGCCACCATCAAGGCCGGCACCTATTGATGCCTGACCCGGTGATGCGCTGCATCCCGTAAATGTTCGCTACGGCGTCAGTACCCCTGACGCCGTAGTTTTTCCATTCTACCCGGAACGGAGGTTTCCTCTTATATGTCTGACACCAAAAAGACCGCAGCCGCTGCGGAAGCCGCTTCTCTGCAGGAGGATATGGACGCCGTCATGCGTAAGTATGACCGCGAGTCTGCCACCCGCATCTGGGCGGGCAAGCCCAAGATCGTCATTTCCGTCGTCATGGCGCTGTTCTCGGTCTACTGCATCTGGTCGACCCTGTTCAGCACCGCCGCGCTCGAGGTGCGCCTGACGGCATTCCTCGGCCTGATCATCATCATGGGCTATCTGACCTACCCCGTCAGCAAGAAGCACGTGCACGTCAATCGCCTGCCGTGGTATGACATCGTCATCATGGTCATCGGCGCGGCTGCATTTTTCTACTACTGCTTTAACTACGGCACGCTCATCAAGACGCTCACCAGCGCCGCCAAGATGACGCCGTTTCTCATCGCTGTCGGCGTGGCCGGCATTCTGACGCTTGCCGAGCTCTGCCGCCGCTGTGTCGGTGTGCCGATCCTTGTGGTCGTCGGCGCACTGCTCGTATACACGTTCGTGAGTATGCTCAAGGGCGGCCAGACGTTTGATCAGGTGCTCGGCCGCGTGATCTACACGCTCTTTTTCGGCACGTCCGGCGTGCTGAGCACGCCCGTGCAGGTGTGTGCGAAGTTTATCGCGGTGTTCATCATCTTCGGCGCATTTCTGGAGCGCACCGGTATCTCGAGCTTCTTCATTGATCTCGCCAATGCCATTGCCGGCTGGACCTCCGGCGGCCCGGCCAAGGTCGCGGTCATCTCGTCCGCACTGTGCGGCATGGTGTCCGGATCTTCCGTCGGCAACACCGTCACCACGGGCTCGGTCACGATCCCGATGATGAAGCGCACCGGCTACAAGCCCGAATTCGCCGGCGCGGTCGAGGCGGCGGCCTCCACCGGCGGCCAGATCATGCCGCCCATCATGGGCGCGGCCGCGTTCCTGATGGCCGAATACATGAATGTCACCTACGGTCAGGTCACCCTCTGGGCGATCCTGCCTGCCGTGCTGTACTTCGGCGGCATCTTCATCTCCGTGCATCTGGAGGCCAAGAAGCTCGGCCTGCGCGGCATCCCGCGCTCGGAGCTGCCCCGCTTCAAGTACCTCATGCGTAATGTCTACTTGCTGCTGCCGCTCGTGTTCTTGATCTGGGTGGTCACGGCAAACATCCGCTCGCTGCAGTATGCGGCCTCCATCGCCATCCTCATCTCCATCGCCGTGAGCCTTGTCGGTACGATCCGCGACGCTGCGGCCGAGGCAAAGGAGACCAAGACCGGCAGCGCCGCCGGCATCGCCGTCAAAAAGACCGGCCTGATGATCCTCGAAGCGCTCGAGGCCGGCGGCAAGGGCAGCATCACGGTCGCCGTGGCCTGCTCCATGGCCGGCATGATCGCGGGCTGCATCACCGTCACGGGTCTGGCGTCCAAGCTCATCAGCGGCGTCGTCGCCCTGAGCAGCAAGATCCCGAACCCGACGCTCTCGCTGCTGCTGGCGCTGTTTTTGACCATGCTCTGCTGCATCGTGCTCGGCATGGGCGTGCCCACGACTGCAAACTACTGCATCATGGCCTCGACCTGCGCGCCGATCCTCATCACGCTCGGCATTCCGAAGATCGCGGCGCACTTCTTCGTGTTCTACTTCGGCATCGTCGCCGACATCACGCCGCCGGTCGCGCTGGCTGCCTATGCTGGCTCTGCCATCGCCAAGTCCGACCCCATGAAGACAGGCATCAATGCGACGAAGCTTGCCATTGCGGCGTTCATCGTGCCGTACATGTTTGCGATGAACCCGTCCATGCTGCTCATGGATCAGGGCGTGCTCGCCGCAGTTCAGGTCATCATCACGTCCTGCCTCGGCATCTTCGGCATCGCCGCCGCGCTCGAGGGCTATGTCATCGCGCGTGCCCCGTGGTGGCAGCGCATCCTGCTTGCCGCAGGCGGCCTGTGCCTGATCGACCCCAGGCTTATGACCGACCTTGTCGGTATCGCGGCGATCGTGATCGTCGTTGTGCTGCAGATCGTCATGCGCAAGCACGGCAAGCCCGCCGCCGCATAAAAAATCCGGAACCTTTTTCGCAGGAGCACGTCAGATATTTCTGGCGTGCTTCTTTTTGCACGCCGTGCGCTGCGCCGCGCGGGGCTTTACACGTGCCGGCCGATGGCGTATACTATCTCTATACAAGACACGGAAAGGAGCAATCTGCATGAAACGAAGCATTGCGGTGCTCATATTGGCACTGGCGCTGGCGCTGACTGCCTGCGGCGGCCAGAAGGCGGCAGATGCACAGGCCGAGGCGAAGGACATCACGCTCTGCCCGACGTATGACAACGGTAAGGGCGGGTATTTTTCCATCACGCTGCCCGCCAGCTGGGGCGATCATTACGTGACCGAGTGCGGCGCGAACGACGGCGGCTATTACGTCGGCTTTTATGAAAAGACCGATCATGACAACGGGCTCGGCGGCTTTTTGTTTATGCTCGAGGTCTTTCCCACCGATTATGACTATACCGAGCTGCCGGAGTATCAGGCCATCTGCGGCCTGACGGTCGACGGGGCGAACTACAACCTCATTGCCGAGCTGCCGACCGATGTGCAGTTTGCCAACGAAAATGCGGATCTCTACCGCAGCATGTCCAACGATTTTTCGACCATCCTCAAGAGCCTGACGTTCTCCAAGGGTGTCACGCGCACGGAGGTCACTGCGCCGGTGCCGCAGTCTGAGAGCGACACGTGAGCAAATATGAAAACGCCGTCTCCCGATAGGGAGACGGCGTTTTTTGCGCTCTGGTGCGCTTTTGCTTTCTGTGCGACCGTCCAGCACACATATTTTTCCGATAAACGTGCAAACTTTGTCATGTGTAGGTTCTGATGCAAGGCCTCACATGTGTCACAAAACGGCGGCCATTCCGCCGAGGAGGATGCCGAGATTATCCGACCAGATGTCCGGAAACTGACTGAGCGGCAGGGGATTTTCGCCGCTGCCCGCCTCGATCGTGAAGCCCGGGCGGCGGAAGTCCTGAAGGAACCAGTCCTTGTAGCCCGCGTGGCCGGAGGCGTAGGGCGTCTCGGCCACGTCGTAGCCGCTCGCGGCGGCAAAGCGCTCGGCGATGGCCTTGCTGCCGGGCACGTCATAGCCGTCGTACTGCCAGTAGATCACGCGCCCCTGCGTGTGGTACGACAGGGTGAGCTGCGGGTCGAGCGCGCGGGTGAAGCCGTACATGGCGAGACTCTCCGGCGCTGTCAGCGGCGCCGGACCGACATAGTCGCGCGGTCCGGGGCGCGTGTAGCCCGCGGCGAATTTGATCTCGCGCGCGGTGCTCCATCCGGCGGGGTACTGGAGGTTGAGGTCGATGCCGCGGATGTTCGCCTTCCAGCCGGACGGGAAGGGGATCGCGGGGTAATTCTGCGCGAGCGTGTGCGCGGCATCGGTGCGCTCGCGGCTGAGTGCGCCGGTCACAAGGTCGATGCCGTCCGGGTCGACCGCCGGAGCGAGCACGAGCGTGACCTGCCGCAGCAGCGCTCGGATGTCCTGTCCGCCGAGCTCACCGCCGTCGCCAAGCCGGGCGCAGAGCTGCTCGCAGAACGTGAGCAGCAGCGGCGTCGTGATCCACTCGTTGGCGTGGTGCGCGGCGTTATAAAACACGCATTTTTCGCCGCTGCCGAGCGTCAGATACCACAGCGGCTTTCCGAGCACGCTGCGCCCGAATTCCCCGATCGCAAGCGTGGGATAGCGCGCAGCCAGTCCGCGCACCACATAGCCGATGAGCGCCGAGGAGTACGGGATGCGCACCGGCGTGACCGGAAACGGCAGCGGCACGGTCACCGTCCGGCCGATCGGCAGACGCTCCGGGTCAAGGTAGGGGTTGGCCAGCCGAATGGCCTCCACGCTCGTGCCGTACTGCTGCGCGAGGGCGGAGAATGTGTCGCCCGCGCGCACGGTGCGCAAAACGAAGCCCGTGTAATACGGCAGCAGCGCGCGGTGCGTCTGTGCGCCCGCGATGCCGTCCGGCACGAGGGCGTTTGCCGCCTGAAACGCGCGCACGGCCGCTGCGGTCTGTGCGCCGAAGATACCGTCGAGCGCGCCCGGCATCTGTCCCGCGCGTTCGAGTGCGAGCTGCAGCAGCGCCACGAGTGCGCCGCGGTCGCCCGCTTTCAGGGTCTGTGTCATGAAAATTCCTCCGATGCATCGAATTACCAAAGCTGGTTCCGTACATCGTATGCGCGCCGCCGCAGGCATTTGCGCCCGCACAGGCAAACGAGCAAGAATGTTCCGCCGCTATTTTGTCCGAAAGCCGGCATACTGATACTGCACGCAAAAAGGGGGGATTTTTTGCAGACAAAACCAAGGAGACTGTGCCGCACGGCCCTGCTCGCGCTTGCGTTTGCGCTTTGTATGGGCGTGGCTGCGCAGGCGGCGTCACTTGTGCCGCTCGGTCAGGCGGTCGGCATCCAGATGACCACGGCAGGCGTGCTCGTGGCGGATCTGGCCGAGGTGGACACGCCCGACGGTACGTGCACGCCCGCAAAGGACGCGGGGCTGCGCCCCGGTGACGTGATCTGCCGCATGGACGGGCGGGAGATCGTGTCGTCGGCGGACTTTCTGGCGGCGCTCGACGCAGCGGGGGATACCGTGACCGTGACCGTCCGGCGCGGCGGTGCCGAGATCACGGCTGCGGTCACGCCCGCCGTCATGCCCGACGGCACGCGGCAGCTCGGGCTCTGGCTGCGCGACGGTGTGACCGGCGTCGGCACGCTCACGTACTACGATCCGGCCACGGGGCGCTACGGCGCACTCGGCCACGGCATCGCGGACGAGACGAGCGGCGCGCTCATGCCGCTGCGCGACGGCAGCGTGCTCTCGGCCGTCGTTGCGGATGTGCGTCCGGGCGGGCACGGCACGGCCGGTGAGCTGGTCGGCAGCTTCGATGCCGCCGACCGCATCGGTGCGATCGAGTGCAACGGCCTGTTCGGTATCTTCGGCACGCTCGACGCGCCGCCGGACGGCACACCTGTCGAGACCGCGCCCGCAAGCGCGGTCAGGACCGGCAGCGCGACCATCCTGTCCACGGTCGCGGGCGACACCGTGCAGGCGTACACCGTGAACATCACGCGGGTCTATCACGACGGGGCGAGCACGCGCTTTGCCATCACCGTCACGGACCCCGCGCTGCTCGCGGCGACCGGCGGCATCGTGCAGGGCATGAGCGGCAGCCCCATCCTGCAGGACGGCAGACTCATCGGCGCGGTGACGCACGTGCTGCTCTCCGACCCCGCCAAGGGCTACGGCGTGAGCATTGACGATATGCTCGCGGCGGCGCAGGCACAGGCAGCGTAAGCAGCAGGAGCGGGCGAGCGTGCGCGGGTGTTACCCGCGCACGCTTTGCATCTGTCTAGAAGCCGAAAAAAAGCCAGCCGCGGCAATGCCGCAGCTGGCTTTTTTGCTGTTTATGTGCGCTGTGCAGACGGTATGTCCTTGCGCTCAGCGCTTTTTCTTGTTGCCGAAGATGCCGCTGCGCGGTTCGCTCACGGCCTCGTTCATCGACTCGGCGTAGGCGTGCAGACGCTCCTTCTGCTCGGCTGTCATATTCTTCGGCACGGTGACTGTGATCGTGACGAACTGGTCGCCGCGGCCGCCCTTGCTCTGCAGGTACGGGATGCCCTTGCCGCGCAGACGGAACACGCTGCCCGGCTGCGTCCCCTCGGGGATGGTGAGCTTGACGCGGCCGTCGATGGTCGGCACTTCGATCTCTGCACCGAGCGCCGCCTGTGCAAACGTGACCGGCATCTCCATGAGCACGGAGTTGCCGTCGCGCTCGAAGAACGGGTGCGGCTTGACAAAGACCGTGATGAGCAGGTCGCCCGCCGGTCCGCCGTCAAGTCCGGCATTGCCCTTGCCGCGCAGATTCAGCGTCTGCCCGTCGTCGATGCCGGCCGGGATCTTGACCTTGATGGTCTGATTCTTGCGCACGGCGCCGCGTCCGCCGCAGCGCGGGCACGGCTGGTGGATGATCTTGCCGCGGCCGCCGCACTTTTTGCACGCGCCGCTGGTCTGCACCATGCCGAAGGGGGTGCGCTGCGTGGTGCGCACGCTGCCGGTGCCCTTGCAGTCCGGGCAGACCTCCGGCGTCGTGCCGGGGGCGCAGCCGGTGCCCTTGCAGTCGGGGCATTGCTCGACGCGGCCGACGTTGATCTCCTTCTCGCAGCCGAACGCCGCCTCTTCAAAGGTGATGTTCAGGCGCACGCGCAGGTTTTCGCCGCGGCGCGGGCCGCTGCGCTGGGTCTGGCCGCCGCCGAAGCCGCCGCCGAAAATGTCGCCGAAGCCGCCGCCGAAAATGTCACCGAAGATATCGCCGAAGCCGCCGAAGCCGCCAAACCCGGCGCCGCCGGGGCCGCCGGCGGACGGGTCAAACGCCGCATGGCCGAACTGGTCATACTTCGCGCGCTTGTCGGGATCGGACAGCACCTCGTAGGCCTCGTTGACTTCCTTGAAGCGCTCCTCGCATTCCTTGTCGCCCGGATGCAGATCCGGGTGGTTGGCTTTGGCCAGCTTGCGGTAGGCTTTTTTGATCTCGTCCTCGGATGCGCCTTTTTCGACACCGAGCACTTCATAATAATCTCGTTTTTCAGCCATACATGAACCTCAACTGTCTATGGATTCCCCCGCGCGGGGGTCAGAAAGCTCCAAATGCGGGCGCGCTTTTTGTGGCGCGCCCGCGTTGCTTAGCCCGTAGTCGGGGGCGGGGTGTTTACTTCTTGTCGTCGTCAACGACGGTGTAGTCCGCGTCGTAGTACTGCTGGCCGTTGTCGCCGCCGTTGCCGCAGTCGCCGCCCTGGCAGTTCGGGTCACAGCCCGGGTTTGCGCCCGGCTGACCGCCCTGCGGGTTGGCCTGCTGGTACATCTTCTCGCTGAGCTTGTAGAACACCTGCGTCAGCGCCTCGGTCGCGGCCTTGATGGCTGCGGTGTCGCTGCCCTTGAGGGTCTCCTTGAGCTCGTTGAGCTTGCTCTCGACCTCGGCCTTCTCAGTCGCGTCGACCTTGTCGCCCAGCTCCTCGAGCGTGCGCTCGGTCTGGTAGACCATCTGGTCGCCCTGGTTGCGGGTGTCGATCTCTTCCTTGCGCTTGGCGTCCTCTGCAGCGTACTGCTCCGCCTCGTGCACGGCCTTCTCCACGTCCTCCTTGGACATGTTGGTGGAGGAGGTGATGGTGATGTGCTGCTCTTTGCCGGTGCCGAGATCCTTGGCCGAGACGTTCACGATGCCGTTGGCGTCAATGTCGAAGGTGACCTCGATCTGCGGCACGCCGCGGCGCGCCGGAGCGATGCCGTCGAGCTGGAAGCGGCCGAGGCTCTTGTTGTAAGCGGCCATCTCGCGCTCGCCCTGCAGGACGTTGACCTCAACGGAGGTCTGGTTGTCGGCTGCGGTGGAGAACACCTGACTCTTCTTGGTCGGGATGGTGGTGTTGCGCTCAATGAGCTTGGTGAACACGCCGCCGAGGGTCTCAATGCCGAGGGACAGCGGAGTCACGTCGAGCAGGACAACGCCGGAGACGTCGCCGCCGAGCACGCCGCCCTGAATGGCAGCACCGTCGGCCACGCACTCATCGGGGTTGATGCCCTTGAAGCCTTCCTTGCCGGTGAGCTTCTTGACCATTTCCTGCACGGCCGGGACACGGCTGGAACCGCCGACGAGCAGCACCTTCGTCAGGTCGGACGCGGTGATGCCGGCGTCGCTCATGGCCTGGCGCACCGGGCCTGCGGTCTTTTCGACGAGGTGGGCGGTGAGCTCATTGAACTTGGCGCGCGTGAGCGTCACGTCGAGGTGCTTCGGGCCGGTGGCGTCTGCCGTGATGTACGGCAGGTTGATGTTCGTGCTCGTCACGCCGGACAGCTCGATCTTCGCCTTCTCGGCCGCTTCCTTCAGACGCTGCATGGCCACGCGGTCGCCCGAGAGGTCAATGCCGTCGCTCTTCTTGAACTCCTCAACGAGGTAGTTGGTGATGCACTGGTCGAAGTCGTCGCCGCCGAGGCGGTTGTTGCCGGCCGTGGCCAGCACTTCGATGACGCCGTCGCCGATCTCCAGCACGGAGACGTCGAACGTGCCGCCGCCGAGGTCGTAGACCATGATCTTCTGGTCGGTCTCCTTATCGAGGCCGTAGGCCAGCGCGGCCGCCGTCGGCTCGTTGATGATACGCTTGACGTCGAGGCCGGCGATCTTGCCGGCGTCCTTGGTCGCCTGACGCTGTGCGTCGGTGAAGTAGGCCGGCACGGTGATGACGGCCTCGGTCACGGGCTCGCCCAGATAGGCTTCCGCATCGGCTTTGAGCTTCTGCAGGATCATCGCGCTGATCTCCTGCGGGGTGTACTTCTTGCCGTCGATGGTGACTTTATAATCCGAGCCCATCTCGCGCTTGATCGAGCTGATCGTGCGGTCCGGGTTCGTGACGGCCTGACGCTTTGCTACCTGACCGACCATACGCTCGCCGGTCTTGGAAAACGCGACGACGGACGGGGTGGTGCGATGACCTTCCGCGTTGGGGATGACGGTCGCTTCGCCGCCCTCCATGACGGAGACGCAGCTGTTGGTGGTGCCAAGGTCGATACCGATAATTTTACTCATAATGATTTCCTCCTGTATTGAAAGCAGATTGTGTATACGATTTATATTGGAATCAGTTTGCGACCTTCACGACGGAATACCGCAGCACGCGGTCTCCGATGCAAAAGCCCTTTTCAAACTCTTCCACGACAACGCCCTCGCCGTAGGCATCATCTTCGATGTGCATGACGGCGTTGTGGCGGTTGGCGTCAAACGGTTTGCCGACGGCTTCGATCTCCGACACGCCGAGCTGATTGAGCGCGGTGTGATACTGGTTCATGATGCCCTCGATGCCCTTGCGGGCGGGGTCGTCGTCCGGGGTCTGTGCCAGTGCGCGCGACAGACTGTCGTACACCGGCAGAAACTTTTTCAGCGTCTCGCAGCGGACATCGGCATAGATGTTCTCGCGCTCACGCGCGCTGCGTCGGCGGAAGTTGTCATATTCGGCGAGCAGGCGGAGGTATTTGTCCTTTTCCGCCGCGAGATCGGCCTCGATCTCTTTTTTCGTCTCTTTCTTTTCCTTGGGCTCTTTGGGCTCCTTGGAGGCTTTGGGCTCTTTTTCCTTGCCCTCCTTCTGTGCGGTCTTCTTGTCCGCCTTTTCTTCGGCGTCCGGCGTGACCGGTTCGGTCTTTATGTCGTCGACGACCGGCTCTGTCTCCGGAGCGGTCTGCTTCGGGTCATTTGTTTTCGTGCTCATCTGAATCGTCTCCCTTAATGATCAGCTTGTTATCCAGCCCGGGGGGCGGAAGCGTACCGCCGCCGAGCAGCTTGGACAGGCCGGCCGCAATGAAGCTGAGCTTCGCGGCGACCTTGGAATAGTCCATACGTGTCGGACCGACCACGCCGATCAGTCCGCGCATATTTTCGCCCGCGTCATACGTCGCGAGCACGACGCTGCTGTCGCGCAGCTCCTCTGCCACGTTCTCCGGACCGATGAGCACGCGCACCTCGTTTTCACCGCCGAGCTGCTCCATCGGGATCTCGAGCAGGTTGCTGCCGTCGGACAGGTAGCTCATGAGGCGGTGCGCCTTGTCGGGGTCGCGGAACTCCGGCTGGTGCAGCAGCTGCGACTCGCCGACGAGATACGTCTGCGCGGCGCCGGCGCCGGTGAGCGCCTCAATCGCGAAGGCCGCGATCACAGCCGTGATGCCGAGGTTATCCTGCGCGGCGCGCTCCACGGAGCTGATGAGCGTCGGCGTGATGTCCGGCTCACGGATGCCCGTGAAGTGGGCGTTGAAGACGGCGGCGAGCTTCTGGATCATGCTCTGCTCGGCCGAGACCGGCAGGTGCACGAGCTTGTTTTTCACCGTGTCGTCGCTCAGAAGCAGCACGATGATGAAGCTGTTGGCGTCGAGATAAATGAGGTCGAAGCGCCGGATCGTGACGCCGGCACTCGCCGTGAGCGTCACGGCGGGGTAATTCGTCAGCTGCGAGGCCAGACGGCTCGCGTCCGTCATGAGCTCGCCGCGCTGGTGGCGCCCCGTCAGGCTCTGGGTGATGGCCTGTGTCTCCTCGGCGGTGAGGTCCTTGTGCTCCATGAGCTCGTTGACATACATCCGGTAGCCGAGCGGGGTGGGCACGCGGCCGGCCGATGTGTGCGGCTGTTCGAGATAGCCCATGGAGACCAGCTCCGCAAGCTCGTTGCGGATCGTGGCCGAGGAACAGCCGAGATCGGCGCTCGCGGCGATGGCCTTCGAGCCGACTGGCTCCGCCGTGCGGATGTATTCCTCAATGACCGCGGCAAGTATTTTCTTTTTGCGGCTGCTGATATCCATAGGTCCCTCCGCTGGCACTCGGAGCTCCTGAGTGTTGGCACTCCTAACCTTCGAGTGCTAATTTACACCCGGGCGGGCGGAAAGTCAAGGGCTTTCTCTATATTATTGATAGAAAGTTCATATTTATTTTCCCGGCTGCACGCGGCGGCAGAAACGCCCGGTTTTCCGGCGCAAAAACCGGGCGCGGCGGAGTTGCCCGCCGCGCCCGGAAAGCGCTGATATTTCATGATTTCTGCCGCGGTGCGCGGCGTTGAGGGATCAGTTCAGGAAGTCGCGCAGCTTCTTGCTGCGGCTGGGGTGGCGCAGCTTGCGCAGCGCCTTGGCCTCGATCTGGCGGATGCGCTCACGC
>OLYB01000615.1_pt1 | contig 33084 bp, 31 predicted proteins | sample 1674481 | NCBI WGS metagenome assembly OLYB01 (sample SAMEA103958167, study PRJEB25191) | human gut metagenome
AACCGCCGCATGACGGGCAATCAGATATTCCTGCGCTTGACCAGAGCTGTCGCTACATCTTGTAGCGTGCTGAGTTAAGTCGATAAGCATTTATTTTTATTTTTGTCATAAGATCATTTTTTTGGCTTGACAAAAGAGGTTTAACGTGTTAGACTTCTGCGCTGGGTTTAATACATTAAACTGCCATAGAGAATGTCTGAAGTGCATTACGTCCGCTTTACATAAAATTGTCCGGACGGCAAACTGCGTAGAATACGCAGTAATTAATTTTAAAAATATTTCGTTCATTACAAGGGAGAATCATTATGAAAGATAATAAAATTACAATCCGTCTTGAAACCAAAAACGATTACCGCGAGACCGAAAACCTGACGCGGGAAGCGTTCTGGAATGTATATCGTCCTGGCTGTATGGAACATTATGTGCTTCACTGTTATCGCCGTGATCCCGCGTTTGTTCCGGAGCTGGATTTTGTCATGGAGCTTGACGGCGAGCTGATCGGACAAGTCATCTATGTGCGCTCGGAGATCGTGTGCGATGATGGACGAAAGGTGCCAATCATGACTTTTGGCCCAATCGGTATTGCACCCGATTATAAACGAAAAGGCTATGGAAAGCGTCTGCTGGATTATTCCATGGAAAAGGCAAAAGAAATGGGGGCTGGCGCGCTGGCCATTACCGGCAACGTTGATTTCTATGGCAAGTCCGGCTTTGTTCCTGCAAAATCAAAGGGTGTACGCTACGCTGATGACCCGGAGGCGGATTATTTCCTCATCAAAGAGCTGACACCGGGGTTTTTAGACGGTATTTCCGGTACCTATCAGGACCCGGAGGGATATTTTGTCTGTGAGAAGGATCCGGAAGCATTTGAACAATTTGAGGCGACTTTCCCGGAGAAGGAGAAGCTTACGCTGCCGGGACAGCTGCTTTGAGCAGAAAAAATGGGCGACAAAATTTATCCCGCACCGGTGACAGGGAGACCGTATATCTGAAAAACGTCGTGACCGGGCCGAATATTCAGGTCGGCGACTACACCATCTATAATGTTTTTGTTCACGATCCTAGGAATTTTGAAAAGAACAATGTTCTCTACCACTATCCCGTCAACGGTGACAAGCTGAAAATCGGCAAATTCTACTCCATCGCCTGCGGTGCGAAATTTTTATTCGCAAGTGGAAATCACACGATGCGGTCGTTCTCTCTGGCGTGACCATTGGAGACGGCGCGATCATCGGCAGCCGTGCCATGGTGACGAAGAATGTGCCGCCCTATACCATTGTCGCCGGCGTCCCGGCGAAACGCATCCGCAAACGGTTTGACGACGCGACTGCCGAAAAGCTGAAAAATCTCCGCTGGTGGGACTGGGATGAGGAAAAGATCAGGCATAATATCCCCGCCATTCAGGCGGGGGACATGGACACTTTGGAGAATTCTCTATGAAACCAACCGCAGTTGATCCGAATACGACGCCCCGGGCAGAGGCTTATGCGCTCTGGATGGACGCGCCGAACCCCATGGTGACGTTCTTCAAAACGCTGGATGTGACGCCGCTTATCAGGCTCAGCCGCAGACGCGGGATGAAATTCAATATGCTTCTGTGCTACTGCATCGGCAGGGCTGCAAGCGAAATCAGGGAGTTTTACCTGCTCCCCGTGGGGCGTGAGCTGCTGCAATACGACACCATCGCGGTGAATACCATCGTGAAGAACAGGACCGGCGAAGTCAGCTCCTGCGACGTGCCGTTTTCGGGCAATCTGGCGCAGTTCAATGCGGACTATCTGCGGCTGACGCGTTAGGCGGCAGAGTTCTGCGAAAACCACGATCTGACAGACAGCATGGTGATCGGCACTTCCGCCATTGTGGATACGGAGATAGACGGCGCGGTGGGCATGAACAGCGGCATTTTCAACAATCCGTTTATCATCTGGGGGAGATACCACAAGGAACAGTCTGACCTCATTGCGCTGGATTGAAAAAGGAGAAAAAATGGTACATCTGGTTTATTGCGATAACGCGGGAAAAAGAGCTGGACAAAATTCTGGCCGGGACAAAGACCATGGTCATGCGGGGCGGAAAATCCCTCACAGCCGGGTCTCTGCGGGCGAGCGCCTTTATTTCATGGAAAAGGGGAGCGGCTCCATCACGGCGACTGGCTAATCATCGAGAAGATCGAAGACGTTGTGGTGGGGACGAGCATCCCGTACAACTATGAAAAATCAAAATTTTAATGCAATTATATGATACTGAACTCCAATTAAAGTCTTTTTTAAAGATTTTAATTGGAGTTCAGTATAAGCTGCAATCGTGTAATTTACTGATACGGATAATGCCCGGAATATGTTGGGATTCAACATATTCCGGGCATTTTGTGTCCGCTTGCAAAGTTTATCCGTGGTAATCGCCGGTCGCGGAGTCCACCGTAACATAGGGAACGGTCTTGCCGTCGATCTTCACATAGACCTGATAAACGCCGTCGCCCAGATCTTCGTAGTATTCCGGCGTGACGCCGTAGTTCTCCAGCAGGCTCTTTTCAAACTCGATCTTCCATGCTTCCTCCGTACTGGCGGTCGTCTCCGCCGCCGGCGCGGTCTCAACTGCCGGGGTGGTTTCCTTTATTGTGGGGGCCTGCGTCGTTTCCGGCTGGGTCGTCTGCTGGGTGGACGGAATTGTCTGGGTAGGCGTATTGTCAGCACGTCCTTTTTCGCAGCCCGCGAAAGCGAGGAGCAGCACCGCCACAAGAATGGCCACGGCAAACAGTTTGCAGGTATCCAGTAAATTGTCCATTGTCTTGTTTGTATCTTTCATTCAGGCGATGCCTTCCTGATTAAAATTAAGATTTTAATCAGGAAATAGTATTATTTTTTCCGGACGAAAAGAACGCCCAGAGTGCCGGGGCCGCAGTGGCAGGAGACAGTGCATCCGGCCAGCGTTTCGTAAACCTTGTGGAAGTGACCGTAGGTGGACACGGCCTCCATAACGGCTTCATGGCACTCGTCGCTGACACCGGTGTGGGTGATGAATAGAATGCCGTCGTCCAGATCGTCCCGGCCGTCAAGACGGTCTTTGACGTAGTTTGCCAGACACTTGGCGTATTTTCCGCGATACTTTTTCGCAACGCCCATCTTGCCGTCCTTCACCTCGATGCAGGGCTTCAGGTTCAGAAGGTTCGCGCCAAGTGCGGCGGCGGAGGAGCAGCGGCCGCCCCTGACCAGATAGTCCAGCCTGTCCACGAGGAAGCTGGCTTCCACACGGGAGGTGAAGTCGTCCAGCTCCCGCTTCAGCTCGTCCAGAGATGCGGCGGTTTTCGCCAGCTCGCAGGCTTTCAGCACCACCAGACCCTGACCGGTGGACAGGTTCCGGGAGTCAACCACCCGGACGTTTTCAAAATCCTCCGCGGCAATGCAGGCATGGCGGTACGTAGAGGAAAAGTCCGAGCTGATGCAGATATGCACCACGCCGTCATATTCGCCCGCATATTTCGTGAAATGCTCCTGATATTCGCCGACGCTGACGGCGGAGGTGGAGCAGAGATCGCCGCCTGCGGCGACGTGGGCGAAAATCTCGGCGGGGGTGATGGTCACGCCGTCAATATATCCCGTCCCGGCCTTGATGACCGTCAGGGGGGTGATGGCGATGTTGTATTCTTTCAGAATGTCAGCGGAAAGGTCGCAGGTGCTGTCAGCCGTGATTTTGATGTTCATAACAGTTCTCCTATCGGTTTGTTGGTTTGACGATGGGGTTTGTCCCCATCATGAAGCAGCAGGGTTCCGTGTCCTTCCGGCGCAGATAGTCCGCACCCCAGTCCCGCATGGCTACGAGAACGGGCATCAGACTGCGGCCGGTTTCCGTCAGGGAGTATTCCACCTTAGGCGGGATGACGGGATACACCTCCCGATGAACCAGACCATTGGCTTCCAGTTCCCGCAGCTGCTGGGTCAGCATTTTTGGCGTCGCGCCCTTGATGACCTGACGCAGTTCCGAAAAACGGAGGATGCCCTGAGAAAGGTGCCATAAAATCAAAGCCTTGTATTTTCCGCCGATCAGCTCCAGCGTGGCTTCCACCGGGCAGTTGTCTTCCTTTGCCATTCCGTCACCTCCTTACGGTATCCAAAAGGGAAGTATGGCACATAATAGTGCATACTTGTTTTTTTGGATTATCATGGTAGAATGGTATCATAAATGAAGGGAATAGTCAATGAATTTATCCGAAATACGGGTTCATTTGATGAATTCCACTGAAATGGAGGGAGAATCATGAAACTCAAATTCAATGTCACCGGCATGACCTGCGCGGCCTGTTCCGCACGGGTGGAGAAGGTGACAAACGCCGTGCCGGGCGTGGAAAAAGCGGAAGTGAATCTTCTTGCGGGAACCATGCAGGTGGAGGCGGAAAACGGGAACGTTGTTCCTGCCATCATCAAGGCAGTGCAGGACGCGGGCTATAATGCCACCCTGCCCGGTGAAAAGAAAACGGACAAGGCAGAGGCCGCCCCGGCGGAAGCCGCTTTGAAGGAAATGAAAAAGAGGATCATCGGCAGCGCGATTTGTCTGGTGGTGCTCATGTATTTTACCATGGGACACATGATCGGACTGCCCGCACCCCACTGGTACCACGGCGTGAAGAACGCGCTGGTTGCGGCGCTGCTGCAATTTTTTCTGACCCTTCCTGTGGTGTACCTGAACCGGGTGTACTACAGCAGAGGACTGAAAGCCCTGTGGCACCGTGCGCCCAACATGGATTCCCTGATCGCCGTTGGCTCTTTGGCCGCGCTGGGCTATGGCGTGGCGGCGCTGTTCCGTATGGCCTACGGCATGGGACATGAGGACTGGGAACTGGTGCAGTCCTACAGCGAGAACCTGTATTTTGAATCCGCGGCCATGATCCTGACGCTGATCACCTTGGGTAAATTTCTGGAGACACGCGCCAAGGGCAAGACCGGCGACGCCATCCGTTCGCTGATGGATCTAAGCCCCAAGACCGCCTCTGTGCGGAGAAACGGGGAGATCGTGGAGATCCCCGTGGAGCAGGTGACGGTGGGCGATGTGGTCATCGTCCGCTCCGGCAGCAGCATTCCTGTGGACGGAACCGTGCTGGAAGGCCGGGCGTCCGTTGACCAGAGCGCCCTCACGGGCGAAAGCGTCCCCATGGAAAAGGGCGCGGGGGACAAGGTCGCTGCTGCAACGGTCAACACCGAAGGGTATCTGGAATTCCGGGCGGACAAGGTGGGCGAGGATACCACTCTGGCGCAGGTCATCCGCATGGTGGAGGACGCGGGCGGCTCCAAAGCGCCCATTGCCCGGCTGGCGGATAAGATTGCGGGCGTGTTCGTCCCGGTGGTCATGAGCATTGCGGCGGTGACGTTCATCGTCTGGATGATCGCGGGATACGGACTGGAATTCTCACTGAATCGCGCCATTTCCGTGCTGGTGATCTCCTGCCCCTGCGCGCTGGGACTGGCCACGCCTGTGGCCATCATGGTCGGCACCGGCCGGGGCGCCAGGATGGGCGTGCTGTTCAAGAATGCCGAAGCGCTGGAAAACCTGCACCGGGTGGACACCGTGGTGCTGGACAAGACCGGCACCCTCACCACCGGCAAGCCGGAGGTGACGGACGTCCTCCCCGGCGCGGTCAGCGGGGAAGCGCTGATGCGGATCGCTGCCGCCCTGGAAAGCAAGTCCGAGCATCCCTTTGCCAAGGCTATTCTGAATAAGATGGGCAGTGAAACTTACCCTGTCGCGGAGGACTTTGAAACCCTTCCCGGCCGGGGCGTATCCGGCATCGTGGACGGCGTGCGGTGCTACGGCGGCAACGGCCGGCTGATGGAGGAACTGGGCGTCAAAGTCCCGGCCATGCCGGAGCTTGCCAATCAGGGAAAGACGCCCCTGCATTTTGCCAATGAAAAGGGCGATTATCTCGGAACTGTTGCCGCCGCCGACGTGCTGAAAGCCGATTCTCAGGCCGCCGTGCAGGCTATGACAAAAATGGGACTTGACGTAGTGATGCTGACAGGCGATAATGAAGCTACGGCCAAGGCCATTGCCCGGAAGGCGGGCATTGCCCATGTGATCTCCGACGTGCTGCCCACGGACAAGGCCGGGGCGGTCGGAAAATTGCAGGCGGAGGGGCACCGGGTGCTCATGGTGGGCGACGGCATCAACGACGCGCCTGCACTGGTCAGCGCCGATGTGGGCATGGCCATCGGCGCGGGAACGGACATTGCCATCGAGTCGGCAGACGTGGTGCTGATGACAGGTTCCCTTGCCGCCGTCAGCGGCGCGGTGGAGCTGAGCAAGGCCACCATCCGCAATATCCGGCAGAATCTGTTCTGGGCATTTTTCTACAACACTCTGGGAATTCCCCTCGCCGCCGGTGTGCTGTTCCTGTCCCTGGGGCTGAAGCTCAGCCCGATGCTCGGCGCGGCGGCCATGAGCCTGAGCAGCGTGTTCGTGGTGACGAATGCTCTGCGTCTGCGCCTGTTCAAACCGAAGACTTCCCCCTCTGTGGTGGAAGCCCCGAAACACGAAGAAATCAAAACCAAGGAGGATACAATTATGAAAACGGTTATCAAGGTCAATGGAATGATGTGCGGTCACTGCAAGGCTCACGTGGAAACTGCCTGCAAGGGTGTTCCCGGCGTGACGGACGCCGTTGTGGACTTGGATGCGAAGAATGTCACCGTCACCGGCGACGCCGATGTGGCGGCGCTGAAGAAGGCCATCACCGACGCAGGCTACGAGGTGGTGGAGTAAGTCATGAGAGAGGACTTCTGGTTTGATTCCTGCGGTGCAGGGAGGATTCACGTCTGCCGCTGGATGCCGGAGGGAGAGCCGAAGGCGGTGTTCCAGATCGTCCACGGCATTGCGGAGGTGGCGGAGCGCTACGACGCATTCGCTCAGGTGCTGGCACAGCGGGGCTTCGTCGTGGTGGCTGACGACCACATGGGTCACGGCCAGTCCGTAGGCGAAGGGGACACCAATGGCTACTTCACCGGCGGCTGGTTCAGCGCCGTGGCGGACAGCTATCATCTGCTGGAACTGACAAAGGCGGAATTCCCGAACCTTCCCTATGTCCTGTTCGGTCATTCCATGGGTTCCTTCATGGCGAGGACCATTCTGTGCAAGTACCCGGACAGCGGCATTGACGCCGCCATCATCTGCGGCACCGGCTGGCAGCCTGCTTTTGCGCTGCCCGCCGTCATCAAGGTGGTGGAGAGCGTGTGCAAACGAGTGGGGGAGACCAACCCCGACGAGACCCTCCACAAGCTGGTGTTCGGCGGCTACAACCGGAAGGTGGAGCATCCCCGCACGGAATTCGACTGGCTGACCCGGGACGCCAGGATCGTTGACGCCTACATCGCCCATCCCATGTGCGGCTTCACCGAAACGACGGGACTGTTGCGGGATCTGATGACGGGCATCCGCTACATCGAGAAGCCGGAGAGCCTTGCCGCCATGCACAAGGAACTGCCCGTGTTCTTCATTGCGGGCGGGGACGACCCTGTGGGCAACTATGGCAAGGGCGTCCGTCAGTCGGCTGACGCTTTCCGCAAGGCGGGGATGGCGGATGTTTCCGTGCACATTTACCCGCTGTGCAGGCATGAGATTCTCAACGAGATCAACCGGGAAGAGGTCTACGGGGACATTCTCCAGTGGCTGTCCTCCCACATGAAAAAAAGTTTGCCGTAAGCCTAATTAGTCCGATTTATTGGACAGATAGCGTGTTATACTATGGCCAGAAACCAAAAGGAAAGGTTGATGGCTATGTTTCAGATGCGTTATGTAGGCGGACACGTTCAGGTGTATGACAAAAGCGGCAAGTTCCTGTTCTCGGCGGATACCGAACGGGAGGCCAGAGAAGAGATGGAGGATTATGCGGAATCTGCGGCTTGATATTTGCTACGACGGCACCCGCTACCGGGGCTGGCAGCGTCTGCCCGGAAGGGACGACACCATTCAGGGCAAGCTGGAAACAGCTCTTTCCCGGATTATGGAGGAACCGATCGAGGTCAGCGGCAGCGGCCGCACCGACGCCGGGGTACATGCGCTGCATCAGGCGGCGAATTTCCACTGCGAAAGCGCCATGCCGGCAGGGGAGATTTTGTCCAAACTGCGGCAGTATCTTCCCGAGGATATCGGCATATATTCCTGTGTGGACGTGCCGCCCCGGTTCCATGCCCGCCTGAACGCCCGCGCCAAGACCTACCGCTACCGTATCTGGAATTCCCGGGGGCCGTGCGTTTTTCAGCGGCGGTACGTTGCGGTCATGCCGGAACGCCTTGACTTAAACGCCATGCGCCGCGGGGCGGCACTGCTGACGGGGGAGCATGATTTCTCCGCGTTCTGCGGCAATGCGAGAATGAAAAAGTCCACCGTCCGCCGAATTGATTCCATCGACATTCAGCGGCAGGGGGAGGAAATCCAAATTCTGTTCACCGGTAACGGCTTTCTTTACAACATGGTGCGGATTCTGGTCGGCACGCTGGTGGAGGTCGGCAGGGGAGAACGGGAAGCGGAGAGCATTCCGTCGCTGTTCGGCGGCAAGCGGGAGGACGCGGGCTTCCTGGCTCCGGCGCAGGGACTGTGCCTGATGGAGGTAGTGTATTGAACATTCAGATTTTCGGTAAAAGCAAGTGCTTTGACACCAAGAAGGCGGAACGCTACTTCAAGGAGCGGCGCATTCCGTTCCAATCCATAGACCTGAAAACATATGGCATGTCCGGCAGGGAATTTGACAGTGTTCTCCGGGCGGTGGGCGGCATTGACAACCTCATCGACTGGGACGGTAAATCCCCGGACATCACCCTCATGAAGTACATGGACGACCAGCGTGCGAAGGAAGACAAGGTTTTCGACAACCCCGCCCTGATGAAAACGCCCGTAGTGCGCAACGGCAAGCAGGCCACGGTTGGATACTGCCCGGAAGTCTGGGCGGAGTGGGAATAACATAATCGATCACGAAAGCGGTTCTCTAAAAATGGAGAGCCGCTTTTTTTATCATTTTTCCGATTTTTCTCTTGCAGTTTCAACAAAAAAGTGGTATGCTAGGAGGACAAAATGACCAAATACATTGACGGCCTGAATCGAATCGTCTGGGGGGCGCCCGCGTTGGTGCTGATCGTTGGCGTGGGCCTTTACCTGAGCCTGCGGCTTCGCTTCGCCCAGCTGACGCTGTTTCCCAGAGCATGGAGGCGCTTTCTTTCCATGCTTCGCCCGGGGCAGAAAAGCGGGAACGGGGTGACGCCCTTTCAGGCGCTGTGTACGGCGCTGGCGGCGACCGTAGGGACGGGAAATATCGTCGGCGTTGCCGGTGCCATCTGTCTCGGCGGGCCGGGGGCCATTTTCTGGATGTGGATTTGCGGCGTTCTCGGGATGGTCACGAAATACGCGGAGGTCACGCTGGCGCTTCGCTACCGGGTGAAAACCCCGGCAGGGTGGATCGGCGGCCCCATGTATGTGATTACTCAGGGCTTGGGGACGAAATTTACACCTATGGCCGTCGCTTACTGCGTGTTCGGCGTGGTTGCGGCCTTCGGCGTGGGAAACGCCACTCAGATCAACGCTGTGATCTCCGGCATCAACGATGTGGTGACCCGCTTCGGTGGGGAACAGATCAGACTTGGAAACCTTGTGATGGGACTGATTCTGGCCGCACTGGTGGGCGCGATGCTCCTTGGGGGCGCGAGACGCATCGGTATTGTGGCCGAGCGGCTGGTGCCGTTCATCTCCATTGCATATATCCTGCTCTGCGCGGTGATGCTGGTGCTGCGCTGGCGGGAGGTTCCGGCGGCGTTCGCGTCGATCGCTGCGGGGGCTTTTTCTCCCCGGGCGGCGACAGGCGGGGCTTTGGGTTCTGCCTATCAGGCGCTTCGCATCGGATGCAGCCGCGGGGTGTTTACCAATGAGGCAGGCATGGGTACCGCGTCCATCGCCCACGCTTCGGCGGAGGTTTCCCACCCGGCGGAACAGGGCCTGATGGGCATTATGGAGGTTTTTCTCGATACCATCCTCATGTGTACACTGACAGCGCTGGTCATCCTTGTCAGCGGCGTGCCGGTTCCCTACGGCAGAGACGTGGGCGTGGAGCTGACGACGAAGGCGTTTGCTGCTGTCTATGGCGATTTTGCGCCGGTTTTCATTGCCGTGTCCCTCGTCTGCTTTGCCTTTGCCACGGTGCTTGGCTGGGGGCTGTACGGTGCGCGGTGCGCCCAGTTCCTCTTTGGCACCCGGGCGTGGAAGTTTTTTGTTGCGGCGCAGATGGCCGCGGTGGTCGCCGGAGCATGCCTGCAAACCGGCGTCGTCTGGTCGGCGGCGGAGGCCGTCAATGGCCTGATGGTGATTCCCAATTTGACAGCTTTGGCGATACTCACCCCGGAGGTGGTTCGCCTTACGAAAGAATATCAGAAATCCGGCGGAAGTACCGCCGGTGGAGGTAGTTATGCAGATATCCATCAACGCAAACCGGTGTGAACCCTCTCCCATGCGGAAGTTCCATCCCTACGCCGTGGAGGCCGAGAAGAAGGGCAAGAAGATCTATCACCTGAACATCGGACAGCCCGACCTGCCCACGCCCACGGCTTACTATGACGCCGTGCGGAACTTTGACCGCAAGACTCTGGCCTATGCCGAGTCTCCCGGTATGCCTGTGCTCATTGACGCTGTGCGGGGCTATTATCACAAACTGGGGGTTGACTTGGCGCCCAACGACGTCCTCATCACCACCGGCGGCAGTGAGGCGCTGCTGATGACCTGCCTGAGCATCCTCGACCCCTATACCGAGGTCATCATCCCCGAGCCGTATTACCCCAACTACACCACCTTCGTCCATGCGGCCGGCGGCGTTATCCGTGCCCTGCCCACCAACCCGTGGGAGGGCTACCGCTACGCCAAGCGGGAGCGCATCGAGAGCCTGATCACCAAGAACACCCGCGCCATCCTGATCACCAACCCCGGCAACCCCACAGGCGTTGTCCTCGACCAGAAGGAAATGCGGATGATTGCCGACATCGCCAAGGAGCGCGATCTGTTCCTGATCTGCGACGAGGTTTACCGGGAATTCTGTTACGACGACAAATTCGGCGTGCCGACCATGGCGCACTTCCGGGATATCGACGAGAACCTCGTCATCATCGACTCCGCCTCCAAGCGCTTCTCTGCCTGCGGCGCGCGGGTGGGCTGTGTTGTGACCCGGAATAAGGAATTGCAGGCGGCGCTGCTGAAATTCTGCCAGTCCCGTCTGTCCGTCGCCACCATCGATCAGATCGGCGCAGCGGCGCTGTACACCGTAGATCAGGAATTCTTCCGCCGGAGCAAGGAAGAATACCGCCGCCGCCGGGATACGGTGATCTCCAAGCTGCGTCAGATTCCCGGCGTGGTGGTGGAGGAACCCATGGGCGCGTTCTACGTCATGGCGAGCCTGCCGGTGGACGACGCGGACAAGTTCCAGTACTGGCTGCTGGAGAACTTCGACCATCAGGGGGACACCGTCATGTTCGCCCCCGGCGCGCCCTTCTATGAGACCCCCGGCAAGGGCATCAATGAGGTGCGTATCGCTTACGTTCTCAAGCAGGAAGATCTGGAGCGGGCAATGGATGTGCTGGCGATCGGCATTTCCGAATACCAGCGCAAGGTCATGAAAATCACCCCCGCCCCGGTGGGTTAACCGAATATTCCAATGCCGGACAAGCACAAAATGCCTGTCCGGCATTTTTTCGCCGGAAAACCCCGCGGTTTTCCAGCCGCGCTTCGACTGCTTGTTCTCCCGGGAAACGGTATACTGTAGCCAAACCGGGAAAGGGGAGAAGCGAAATGCTAAAACGGCTTGTATTTGCATTATTGGCGGTCGGACTGTTGCTGGGAGGTGCCGCCCCGGCTTATGCCGCCCAGACGGGTTCCATCCGGGTGGTTCCGGAGAGGAAGCCGCCCGCCGACAGCGCCGTGACGCTGTACCATGCGGGCGTCGAGGCGGACGGCGGCTACTGGCTGGATGATGTTTACGGCGGGGGACTGGTAAGGTGGGGAGACCTGCCGTCTCTGACGCTGGCGTCGTGGCTGGCGGAGCATGAGGCAGCGGAGGGGACAACGGTTCCCTTTGACGCGGAGGGCAGTGCCACGTTTTCCAACCTGTCGCCGGGGCTGTATCTCATCAAACAGACCGGGATTTCAGCCGGGAATGACGCGATACCGCCCTTCGTGATCGAACTGCCCTACGAGGATATCTGGGAGATCACCGTTCGACCACAGTCGATGACTGGTGCTCAGGAGCCGCCTCCCACGGGACAGGAGCCGACGCCAATCATTGCCGCGCTGGTGCTGGTGGTTTCAGGAATGGGCCTGCTGGGAGTGGCTGCCCACACGAAGCGGAAGCGCGTTGCGGGCTGACAAGTGCTTCCACCCTCTCGCAGCTGCGCATCTTTTGGGAATTTTTTCTTGTATGGAGGGAACAAATGTGGTACACTTATGCCATCCGATAGAGAGGTGGAATGCGTGTGAAAAAGGTTTTTCTCGGTCTCACGGCGGCCACGATTTTGTACGCCATCTACAACGTCATTATTGACATAAGAGATGGCGTGTTTGACGGCCTCACCATTGTGGGGCTGCTGTTCCTGCTGCTGGTTGCGGGGGTGTTTGGCTTCCTCGCTTGGCTGTTTGACGGCAAATCCCCGGTGAAACGGACGGCAGAACAGGCAAAAAACGTCGTGAAGCAGGAGCAGGAAAAGTTTGACGCTTATGTGAGCTATTCGCCTGCCATCAAGCGGCGGATATGGAAGTTCCGGATCATTGGTCTGGTTCTGGTCGCGCTGGCGGTGTGGCTAAGTATTGCCGGGAACTGGGATACCATCCCGGTGTCCATTGCAACCGTAATTCTGATTATCGGCATTGCGGTGTTCAACATGGGTTCTCCGGCGGACTACAACGCCATGACGGACGGCGGAGCCATGATCGCCATGGATGTCCCCCGAAAGATCGAGGAGTTTTACCGCGCGTTCCAGAACGAAAAAACGCCCCTCGGTTCTGCGTATCTGGGAAAATTCTCCACAAGTCCCTATACCAGCCTGATTTTCGGGCCGAATGTCCGGGGAGAGTTTCTGTACTTTTACCTGAATCGCGACGGGATGATCGGCTTCGTGGGTTATTCCATGCTGGACTCTACCATTTCGGAGCGCCTGACGGAACCTCGTTTTCCGGCGGAAGCGGACGCGGGGGAAGACCTTGCGGGGCATCTGGTCTATCATTCGGACGTCTTTCTGATGCGGGAATGGCTTCAGAAGAGCCTTGAACATTTCGTGAAAACCGGCACGATTCTGCCCTTCCGGGAGATCTCTCCCTCTCAGATTTACACCTTCAGCGAGGATTTCAAGCTGACGGGGCAGCATTTCACCGTTCAGGATACGGACGGAAACACCCTCTACACCGTGGACGGCACAGCGCCGCTGGTGAAGCTGCGGGTGCTGGATAACTATGACCGTGAGGTTTTCACCATGACCAAGCAGTTGGGGCACGCGCTGGCTACATACAAGTTCTATCAGGACGGTGAACTTTACGGCACGCTGGAAAAGCAGTTTGATCTGGTGCGGGACCGCTTCACCATGGAGGTGACGGAAGGGAAACTGGAGCTGCGGGAGTACAGCGGCACCGTCGGTCACAACTACAAGGTCACGCTCAACGGCGAGATTCTGGGCGCCATCATGGACGACATGGACCTGACCGTCGAAAACGCGGTGTTCGACAACGCCTATCTGATCGTCTACCGGCCTGACAAGCTGCCGCTGCTGGTGTGCATGGCCGTGATGGCCGCCCGGGAGCTGGCGAGAGACAAAGAGGGCGCTGTCACAAATCATACTATTTCTCGATAAAATGGTTAACACCATTTTATCCTGCGAATCCTTCGCAGGCCGCCGGTGGCGGCGAGAAATGCATGGACTTACGTTTTTTGCGGCTGCGCCGCCGGCTGCTGAAACAGCAGCCGAATAAAACGGTTTTTAGAGCCTATTTGAAAACATAGTATTCTTGTACTATTTCAACAAAATCCAAATGGAAGCGAGATGGACAAACGCAAGAAAGGACACGGCGAGCTTATCATAGCGAGTAGCGACCCTGCGAAAAACCTTGAGTTTGTTGAAGAAGCACTCAATCAGGTGGCGTTCCTTATAAGTGTGGAAATCACAAAACCATGGCTCGACTACATTGCTTTTGGGTGGGATCGTATATGATGCTCCCTGCTCAGCGATATAGGCGCGAATGGACTTTGCTCCATATGCTTTATCTCCCAGAATGTTGCTGCCAGAAATGTTCACTCCCGAAAGCAGATCGATGGCGGCACTGGCATCAAAGATGTTTCCGCCGGTAAGCAGAAAGTGGACGGGATTTCCCAATGCATCCACAATAGCATGGATTTTTGTAGTCTTTCCACCGTGACTTACACCGACAAACTGGTTGTTTTCTGAATTTACAGCCCCTTTTTTGCACCCGCGCTCTGCGGATGTGCTTTGATGCTCGTGCTGTCAATACACAGGTTCTCATAGTCTGCATCCGCATTCAATTCCTGAAAAATGCGCAAAAGGGTTCCGTCGTCACGCCACTTGCAGAATCGGCTGTAAACGGTCTGATGTGGCCCAAACCGTGCGGGGATATCCGCCCAGGCCGCGCCGCTTCTGGCCAGCCAGAGCATTGCGTTGAGCATCATCCTGTCATCCTTTGGCGGCCTGCCAGTCTTAGCTCGTGGAATCAGATCCTTGATCCTGTCCCACTGGGTATCGGTCAGCTCGTATCGCTTTGCTGCCATAAGATCACCCCTATGCTTTTTCTTTTATTCTACTGCATTTTTGGATTTTGTGCAATTTATATATGAGGTTTGAGTTTTCAGATAGGCCTTAACCGTTTTATTAAAAACGAGTATCAGATGTAGGAGGAAAAGAGAGATGAAAAAGGGAATTGCACTGATCGCGGCGCTTGTCCTCAGCGTTTTGCTGCTGGGATGTGAGGAAGCGGTGACCTATGCCACCGCCGACGACGCCAAGGCGGCGCTGAATGGACAGGGCGTTATCACCATCGACGGTGATTTTTCGGAACCCAATCAGGCCAGTGACATCCGTGTGAACAACGGTTTTGCCGGATTTATGCGGGAGACGGGGCTTATCAACGGCAAATGGACGATTTCGGCGAACTACGAGGAATGGTTCTACGCCAAGTACGTCACCGGCGAACCGGTGAACCACCAGGAGGGCGTCAATTCCGGCTCCACGCTGGGCTTTTATGACATGGACGGCAACTGCCTTGGCTATGCGCAGGAGCGGGTGGACGCGAACTGGGACAACGCCTATATCGTCTATTTCCTCGACCCGGATTTTACACCCACCGGGCTGTACGCTTCGGAGGACTGCAAGACGCTGTGGGACGACAGCGAAACCGTGCTGGCCGAGGGCGATATCGATTGGAGCTATTCCAGCGATATGTGTACCATCACCATCACCCCCACCGGCGGCAAGGATGTTCCCATCTTTGCGAAAATTGCCATGTATGTCAAATTGTACTATGAAGCGAACATGCTGAAAATGTGATACTAGTTTTCAATAAAACGGTTAAAAACCGTTTTATTCGGCTGCTGTTTCAGCAGCCAGCGGCGTAGCCGCAAAAAACGTAAGTCCATACATTTCTCGCCGCCACCGGCGGCCTGCGAAGGATTCGCAGGATAAAATGGTGTTAACCATTTTATCGAGAAATAGTATGATTCCATGACAAATGCCCCCAATATGCACAGTAAGCGTGCATATTGGGGGCATTGTGATATTTTCCTAGACGCGGGTGAACTCGTAATTTTCGAATTTCAGCTGATCGCCTACATCCACGCCAAAGGGCAGCAGTGCGATGGCGACCTCGGAGACAACGCCGGTATCATCGTACCTGACGTAAGCGTAATCGCCGCGAATGTCCGTGACGGTACAGAGCATAGTGACCGACCTCCTTAGCGGATGAAGTGGGTGGGGGAGACGGGGTCAAGCTCCGGAAGACCGAATTTCTCCTTGCCAAGGGCGATGGACTTCATCAGAAAAGTCATGTTCTTAGCCAGATTCCGGACGGTGGCGATGCCCTCCAAGTCCTGCGCCGCCTCGCCGGGGGCGCGGCCGTGGACGCTGTTCCAGTAATGGCTGGACGCGACGGGCATTCCGCTGATGGTGAAATACTTGTTCAGCTCGTCAAAGGTGGCAGAGCAGCCGCCCCGGCGGGCGACCACCACGGACGCGCCGACCTTCATCCGCTTGTCAAAGCCGGTGCTGTAAAACAGCCGATCCAGAAACGCCACCAGCGTAGCATTTGCGGAAGCATAATAGACCGGGCTGGCGGCCACCAGACCATCGGCCTGACGAAACGCTTCCGCCGCCTGATTGACCGCGTCGTCAAAGACGCATTTGCCGGTCTTCCGGCAGCTTCCGCAGGCGATGCAGCCACGGATGGGCTGATTGCCCACGTGGAGAATTTCGGTTTCGACTCCCTCGGCGGTGAAGACCTCCGCCATCTGGGAAAGGGCATAGGCCGTATTTCCGTTTGCTTTGGGGCTTCCGTTGAGCAGCAGTACCTTCATTTGATTCCTCCTGTGGTAAGTTTGAAAAACCCGTCCCCGTTACCGGGGACGGGCAGTTTTCATTAGAGCAGAATCGGAGATTTTGGACGATTAGTCCTTGTACATCTCGACTAGCTTGTTCAGGTGCTCCCAGCGCTCCTTGGCAGCAGCCTCGTTCTTGGCGAACAGATCGGTTGCACGCTCGGGGAACTCGCGGGTCAGACGGCTGTAACGAGCCTCGTTCATCAGGAACTCCTGATAGCCGTCCTTCGGAGCCTTGCTGTCCAGCTGGAACTTGCCGGTCTCCTTGGAAGGATCGAAGCGGAACAGGTTCCAGTAGCCGCACTCAACGGCCTTCTTCATCTCGGCCTGGCAGTTGGTCATGCCGCCCTTGATGGAGTGCATCTCACAGGGAGCGTAGCCGATGATCAGAGACGGGCCATGGTAAGCCTCGGCCTCGGTGATGGCCTTGATGGTCTGAGCGGGGTTGGCGCCCATAGCGACCTGAGCGACGTAAACATAGCCGTAGCTCATGGCGATCTCAGACAGGGACTTCTTCTTGGTCTCCTTACCGGCAGCCGCGAACTGAGCGACCTGACCGATGTTGGAAGCCTTGGAGGCCTGTCCGCCGGTGTTGGAGTAAACCTCGGTGTCGAAGACGAAGACGTTGACGTCCTTGTTCTGTGCCAGCACATGGTCAACACCGCCGAAGCCGATGTCGTATGCCCAGCCGTCGCCGCCGAAGATCCACACGGACTTCTTGGACAGATATTCCTTCTTGGACAGGATGTCCTTCACGGTGTCGCAGCAGACCTTGGCTTCCAGATTCTCGATCAGAGCCTTGGTAGCAGCCTTGTTGGCCTCGCCGTCGTTGTAGGTGTCCAGCCAAGCCTGGCAAGCGGCCTTGCGCTCGTCGCAGGTGGTCTTCTCCATGACTTCCTTGACCTTGTTAGCCAGAGACTCACGGATGACGGCCTGTGCGGTGTACATACCCAGACCATGCTCGGCGTTGTCTTCGAACAGGGAGTTCGCCCATGCGGGACCACGGCCTTCAGCGGTCACGGTGTAGGGAGAGGTAGCGGCGGGACCGCCCCAGATGGAGGAGCAGCCGGTGGCGTTGGAAATGTACATCCGATCGCCGAACAGCTGGGTCACCAGACGGGCGTAGCTGGTCTCGGCGCAGCCGGCGCAGGAGCCGGAGAACTCCAGCAGAGGCTTGCGGAACTGAGAACCCTTGACGGTGTTGTCCTGCATGTCCTTCTTCTCGCTGACCTTGGAGACCATGTAGTTGAAGACTTCCTGCTCAGGCAGCTCGTTCTCCTGAGGAACCATGGTGATGGCCTTGGTGGGGCAGACGCCGACGCAGACGCCGCAGCCCATGCAGTCCAGAGGAGACACGGCCATGATGTACTTGTAGACGCCCTTGCCCTTGCCGGCCTTGACATCCACCAGACGGGCGTTCGCGGGAGCGGCAGCGGCCTCTTCAGCGGTCAGCGCGTAGGGACGGATGGTGGCGTGGGGGCAGACGTAAGCACAGTTGTTGCACTGGATGCACTTGGTCTCGTCCCAGTGAGGAACGGTAACGGCAACGCCGCGCTTCTCATAAGCGGAAGCACCCAGGGGGAACTGGCCGTCGGGCAGATCGGCGAAGGCGGAAACGGGCAGGCTGTAGCCGTCCATTCTGCCGATGGGGTTCAGGATGGTCTTGACGACCTTGACGGTGTCGGGACGGCCTTCCAGAACGGTTTCGGGCTTGTTGTCCTCAGCGGTAGCCCAGGAAGCGGGAACATCGACCTTGTGGTAAGCGGTAGCGCCCACATCGATGGCGTTCCAGTTCTTCTCGACGACGTCGCGGCCCTTCTTCAGGTAGGAGTGCTCGGCAGCGTCCTTCATGTACTTGATGGCATCCTCAGCGGGCATGACCTTCGCCAGAGAGAAGAAAGCGGACTGCAGGATGGTGTTGGTACGCTTGCCCATGCCGACCTTGATGGCCAGATCGATAGCGTCGATGGTGTACAGCTGAATGTTGTTGTTGGCGATGTAGCGCTTGGAAGCGGCATCCAGATGATGCTCCAGCTCCTCCAGATTCCACTGGCAGTTGATCAGGAACACGCCGCCGGGCTTGACGTCCTGAACGATCTTGAAGCCCTTGGTGATGTAGGAGGGGTTGTGGCAGGCAACGAAGTCGGCCTTGTTGATGTAGTAGGGGGACTTGATGGCCTTGTCGCCGAAACGCAGGTGGGAAACGGTGACGCCGCCGGTCTTCTTGGAGTCGTACTGGAAGTAAGCCTGTACGTACTTGTCGGTATGGTCGCCGATGATCTTGATGGAGTTCTTGTTGGCGCCGACGGTGCCGTCGCCGCCCAGACCCCAGAACTTGCACTCGATGGTGCCTTCCGCGGCGGTGTTGGGGGAGACCTTCTCGTCCAGAGACAGGTGGGTCACATCGTCCACAATGCCGATGGTGAACTCGTTCTTGGGGGCGTTTTTCGCCAGCTCTTCGTAGACGGCAAAGACGGAAGCGGGGTGAGTATCCTTGGAACCCAGACCGTAACGGCCGCCGATGACAGTGACGTCGTTCCGGCCGGCCTTGGCCAGAGCCATGACCACGTCCTGATACAGAGGCTCGCCCTGAGAGCCGGGCTCCTTGGTGCGGTCCAGAACAGCAATCTTCTTGGCGGTGGCGGGGATGGCCTCCAGCAGCTTCTCAGCGCAGAAGGGACGGAACAGGCGAACCTTCACAACGCCGACCTTCTCACCGTGGGCGTTCAGGTAGTCGATGACTTCCTCGGCCACGTCGTTGATGGAGCCCATGGCGACGATGATGCGGTCAGCATCGGGAGCGCCGTAGTAGTTGAACAGCTTGTAGTCGGTGCCCAGCTTCTCATTGACCTTGTTCATGTACTTCTCGACGACTGCGGGCAGTGCCTGATAGTACTTGTTGCAGGCCTCACGATGCTGGAAGAAGATATCGTCGTTCTCGTGGGAGCCGCGCATTGCGGGACGCTCGGGGTTCAGGGAGTGCTTGCGGAACGCCTCAACGGCATCCATGTTGCACATTTCCTTCAGATCCTCGTAATCCCAGATGGCGACCTTCTGGATCTCGTGGGAGGTACGGAAGCCGTCGAAGAAGTTGATGAAGGGAACGCGGCCTTCGATGGCGGACAGGTGAGCGACAGCGCCCAGATCCATGACTTCCTGCACGTTGGTCTCGCACAGCATGGCAAAACCGGTCTGACGGCAGGCGTAGACGTCGGAGTGGTCACCGAAGATGTTCAGAGACTGAGTAGCGACGGTACGGGCGGAGACGTGGAAAACTGCGGGCAGCAGCTCGCCGGCGATCTTGTACATATTGGGAATCATCAGCAGCAGACCCTGAGAAGCGGTGTAAGTGGTGGTCAGAGCACCGGCAGCCAGAGAGCCGTGGACAGTACCGGCGGCACCGGCCTCGGACTGCATCTCGACGACCTTGACGGTGTTGCCGAAGATGTTCTTCCGACCGGCGGCAGACCACTGATCCACGTTGTCAGCCATGGGGCTGGACGGGGTGATGGGGTAGATGCCAGCGACCTCGGTAAAGGCATAGCTGACGTGGGCGGCAGCGGTATTGCCGTCCATGGTTTTGAATTTTCTAGCCAAAATGAATACCTCCTAAAGTATTTCTAATTTTGTCGACCTCATTGTACCACTTTTCATGCAATTTGTAAAGCCATCAAACGACACTCATACAAAAAATTCACGCTTTTCCACGGGAAAGATATGGAAAAGCTGTAAAGTCCGCGGCCGGGGAAACCAAAAAGGGATTGCCTTTTCCCGAAGAATGGAGTATGATGAAAAACAAGAGAGAAAAGGGGGACGGAAACATGATCTGCAGCGTCCGAACGCTGGGTATCTCCGGGATACAGGGCAGCGCCGTCACGGCGGAGTGCTACATTTCTCAGGGACTTCCCGGCTTTGATATCGTGGGACTGCCTGACGCGGCGGTGAAGGAAGCGCGGGACCGGGTGCGGGCAGCGGCGAAGAGCAGCGGACTGTCCTTTCCTGTGAGCCGCATTACGGTGAACCTGGCGCCCGCAAGCCAGAAAAAGGCGGGAACGCACTACGATCTTCCTATTTTATTGAGTATTCTCGCGGCCAGCGGAAGCGTCCGGCGGCCGAAATCCACCAGCGCTTTCCTTGGGGAGCTGAGTCTGGACGGCACCATCCGTCCCATTTCCGGCGTGCTGCCCATGGCGCTTGCCGCCAAACGGGAGGGGATTCAGGCGCTGTTTGTCCCGGCGGAGAACGCCCCGGAGGCAACGCTTGCCCGGGGGCCTGCGGTGTATCCCATCCATACGGTGGCGCAGCTGGCGGCAGGACTGAACGGGGAGACGACGCTGGAAGAAGAACCGCTGTGGGTGCCCTCCCGTGAGGACACCGTCATGCCGGATTTCAAGGACGTGCTGGGGCAGGAAAACGTAAAGCGGGCGCTGGAGGTCGCGGCGGCGGGCAGCCACAATGTGCTGCTCATTGGCCCGCCCGGCTCCGGCAAAAGTATGCTCAGCAAGCGCCTGCCCTCCATTCTCCCGGATATGACGTGGGAGGAATCGCTGGAGGTCAGTCAGATTTATTCCGTCATGGGAATGCTGACGCCGAAAGAACCCCTTGTGACCCGGCGGCCGTTCCGTTCGCCCCATCACACGGTGTCCAATGCCGGACTCGCTGGCGGCGGCTCCAACCCAAGGCCGGGTGAAATCTCCCTCGCCCATAAGGGCGTGCTGTTTCTGGACGAGATGCCGGAATTCCGGAAGGATACGCTTGACTTGATGCGCCAGCCGCTGGAGGACGGAAAGGTCACCATCTCCCGGGTTTCCGGGGCGGTGACATACCCGGCGGAATTTATGCTGGTGTGCGCCATGAATCCCTGCAAATGCGGCTGGTACGGCGACCCCTCCGGGCGCTGCCGCTGCTCCCAGCGGGATGTGGAAAATTATCGAAGCCGCATTTCCGGGCCGCTTCTGGACAGAATTGACATTGTGGTGGAGGTTCCCTCCGTCCATTTTGAGGACTTGCGGGAACGGGCGGAAGCGGAGCCGTCGGCGCCGGTGAAGCAGCGGGTCGACGCCGCACGAGACATCCAGAACCGGCGCTTCGGTTCCGGCGGAATGTGCAACGCCCGGATGGGGCCGGAAGAAATGCGCCGCTACTGCCATCTCAGCGAGGAATGCGCCGAGCTGATGAAGGGCGCGTTTGAAACCATGGGATTGACCGCGAGAAGCTACGACCGTATCCTCAAGGTAGCGCGAACCGTGGCCGATCTGGACGGAAGCGAAGACATTCAGCCCCAGCACATCGCCGAAGCGATTCAGTACCGGGCGGTGAATCTGGGAAATCGATAAACAGGAGAACGAAAATGAAGGAAATTTTTCTATTGAAGCTGGGCGAGATCGTCCTGAAGGGCGCGAACAAGCGCCAGTTTGAGAACAAGCTGCGGCAGAACGTCCGCCGCCGCATGAAGAAGTACGGCAATTTTGACGTGTATATCCTCCAGTCCACGGTGTACGTAGAGCCGATGGACGAGGAAGCGGACGTGGACGGGGCATGGGAAGCCTGCCGTTCCATTTTCGGCGTGGTGAGCCTGTGCCGCTGCCGCCCCTGCGAGAAGGACTTGGACGCGATCTTTGCCGCCATCGAAAACTATCTGGGGGACGATCTGGACTGCGCCCAATCCTTCAAGGTCGAGTCCAAGCGCTCGGACAAGCGCTTCCCCCTGACCTCCATCCAGCTGTCTCAGGAGATCGGCGGACGGCTGGCGGAAGCCCACCCGGGAGTAGAGGTGGACGTGCATCACCCGGACTACACCGTGTACGTGGAGGTGCGGGACCTGTCCGCCTACGTCCATGGCCCCGCCGAACCGGGAGCGGGCGGCCTGCCCACCGGCGTTGGCGGACGGGCGATGGTGCTGCTCTCCGGCGGTATCGATTCCCCCGTGGCGGCCTATATGATGGCGAAGCGTGGCGTGGAGGTGGAAGCCGTTCACTTCTTCTCCTATCCCTACACATCTCAGCTGGCCAAGGACAAGGTCATCGAGCTTGCCCGGCTGGTGACGAAATACTCCGGGCGGATGACCGTGAACGTGGTGTCCTTCACGGAGATTCAGGAAGCCATCCGGGACAACTGCCCGGAGGAGTTCTTTACCCTGATTATGCGCCGGTTCATGATGGAGATTGCCCAGCGCATTGCCAAGGGCGACGGCTGCGGCGCGCTGATCACCGGCGAAAACCTTGGTCAGGTGGCGTCCCAGACTATGGAGGCCATGACCGTCACCGGCGCGGTGGTGGACATTCCCATTTTCATGCCGCTGGTGGGCATGGACAAGAAGGACATCATTTCCATTGCCCGGGAAATCGGAACACTGGACACGTCGATTCTGCCCTATGAGGATTGCTGCACCGTCTTCACGCCGAAGCATCCCAAGACCAAGCCCACGCTGGGACAGGTGGTGAACGCGGAAAAGAAGCTGGACAGAGAAGCGCTGATCGCCCGCGCGCTGGAAAATGTGGAAAAGATCAAGGTGACGTACCATGATGAGCCTTTGCTGTGATGTGCTGAAAGCGCTTCAGGGGAAAACGCTGGTCACCGCCGAAAGCCTCACCGGCGGCGGCATCGGCGCGGCGCTGACGCAGGTTCCCGGCAGCAGCGAGGTCTACAAGGGCGGCGTCATCTGCTATACCAACTGGGTCAAGGAAAACATTCTGGGCGTGCCGGGAGAGATTCTGGCGCAGGACGGCGCGGTGTCTCTGCGCACGGCAGAGCATCTGGCTTCCGGTGTCCGGGCGCTGCTGAAAGCAGACACGGCCGTGGCGGTCACGGGTCTGGCCGGCCCCGGCGGCGACGAATTCGGACACAGTGTGGGAACGGTTTTCATCGGCTATCAGGACGCGGCGCATTCCGACGCGAGGGAATATCACTTCTCCGGCGACCGGGAAGCGGTGCGGAATCAGACCATCGAAGCCGCACTGAGACTTGTTCTGGAACACCAAAAGTAAAAAAGCCCTCTGTTTTAGTGGGTGGTCGTAAAACAGATAATGGAGCGTATCGGTACAGATACGCTCCACTTCTCGTGCCGAAGCTCGGCCGCCTCTCCCATAGGGAGAGGCAAGAGAGGTGCGATGCAAAGATAAAAATTATGCCCGCTGCTTTCAAAGCAGCGGGCATTTGCTGTGCTCAGGTCGGGTCGTAGTTGACGATGATGTCGTGTTCTCTCAGGGACGCGACGTCGGAAATGGGATTGCCGAACACGTTCACCTGCACCAGACAATAGCTGTCGGCGAGGGAATCAATGTTGCTGATCTGGTTGTAATCCATATAGATATAGGTCAGGGCTTCCATCTTGCTCAGATTGTCCAGACTGGTCAACGCATTGTAAGAGCCGTCAATGGTCTGAAGCTTGCAGCCCTCCGGCCATTCGGGGAGCGCTGTCACCTGATTGGAGGCAAAGCTGAACCGCTCCAGATTGACCAGCGTGGAGAGGGCGGAGATGTCCGTCAGGGTGTTGTTGGAGATATCCAGCTCAACCAGCGTCGTGCAGACGGAAATGGGAGAGACATCCGTCAGCGCGTTGTGGTTCACGGACAGACGGGTCAGCACCTGTAAGCTGCTCACGCCGTCCAGACTTGTGATCTGGTTGTTGTCAGCCACCAGCGTCGTCAGTCGGGCGCAGCTGGAAACGGGGGCGAGGGTAGTCAGGGCGTTGTAGGAAACGTCCAGCGTTTGCAGATTGCTCAGACCGTCCAATGCGTCGAGACTGGTCACGGCGTTGTGCTGGAGATTCAGCTCGGTCAGCGTGGTCATGGAGGACAGTACGTCCAGATTCCGGATGGTGTTCTCGCCCAGATTCAGATAGGTAAGGCTCTTTGCGCCGGACAGCTTTTCGATGGTGCTCAGGCCGCATTCTACCATGCTCAGCTCGGTCAGGGCGGGAAGTCCCGCAATGACGGTCAGATCGTCCGGGCTGAACCGGCTGCCGCTGAGGTCAAGAGACGTAAGCTTGGTCAGAGAAGACAGGCTCTCAAGACTGTCGATGTCCTGATTGGCGATGGTCAGCTTTTCCAGATAGGGCATGAACGTCAGGTCGGTGTAGACCTTCGTGTCCTCGGGGACGGTGAATTCCGTGATCTGCCATAGCTGGCTGGTGTAGACGCTGTCGCCGTCTCTTGTGCCGGTCAGCTCCCGCAGAGCCGCTTCCACGGCCGGGTCGGCGAATTTGACTTCCTCAATGACGCCGGTCACAGTGTAGCCCAGAACCGTCAGGGGACTGACAAGGCCGTTATCGCCCACGGCGATGGCGTAAATGGTCGTCTCACCGGCGGGGAGGGTAATGGGGCTTTCGTAAACGGGATCCTTCACGGAGGGGTATTCACCATTGGTGGTGTAGTAGAGCTTCCCGGCGGCGTACAGGGTGACGTCGATATACTGGCTGTAGTAGCCCGGCTCGTAGTTGCTGATGGGGGCGTCAGGCCGCTGCGCCTCGATCTCGGCCTTGATATCCGGGTTCGTGATCTTGTCCAGCAGAGAGACGGCGTCCAGCAGTTTGTCCTGCTCCACGTAGGTCTTGCACAGGGCGGTGAACAGCTCGGCGCTGGGTTCGGAGTTGATGGCATTGGTCAGGGTGTACTCGGCTTTCGTGTAGTTGTCGTCGGCCTTATACAGGTTCGCCAGCTCGATGGCCACGTTCTCGTCATGGTTGGAGAAGTTGTAGGCAAGGTCATAGAACCATGAGGACAGGCGGGAATTGCCGTGGAGGTCATTGTATCGAGCCTGGGTCAGCAGGAAATCCCGGGTGAACCCCCGGTCATAGGTAAACAGGTACCAGCCGATGCTGGCGATGATCAGCACCGCAAGCAGGAGCGGCACCAGAACGCGGATAAACTTCTTCATAAAACTGCTCCATTCCAATGGAATTTCAAGAAATTATACAACAAAACGGCGATAAAGTCAAGCATAGGGGGAAAAGTTGCGGTTTTACGGAACTTCCGGGAATAATGAAGCTGAAAACGGACGGCTTTGGACGCTTGACAGGGATGACAAAATATGCTATAGTAGCATAAAGTAATACTTTGCGGAGGAACTATGGAACAGCATACGATCATCCGTCTGACCGACAGACCGGAATATAAGGAATCCATGGCGCAATGGTTCCACGAAAAATGGGGCATTCCCAAGCAGGCGTACCTCGACAGCATGGATGCCTGCCTGAAAGGGGAGAGCGCCGTCCCCCAGTGGTACGCCGTGGTGGAGGATGGCAGGATCATCGGCGGTCTGGGCGTCATCGAGAACGACTTCCACGACCGTAAGGACTTGTCGCCCAACGTCTGCGCAGTGTACGTGGAGGAAGACCGCCGCTGCCGGGGCATCGCCGGGGAAATGCTGCACTTCGTCTCCGAGGACATGAAGGGCAGGGGCGTGCCGGTACTGTATCTGGTGACCGACCATACGTCCTTCTATGAGCGCTACGGCTGGCGCTTCCTGTGCATGGCGCAGGGCGACGGGGAGCCTGATTTGACCAGACTGTACATCCACGAAGCATAAAATTTCGGCTGCTGCGGGAAACCCGCGGCAGCCGATTTATCATTTTGCCTGTTTCATGGAAAGGCTGATACGGTGGCGCTTTTCGTCCACGTTCAGCACGACCACTTTCACAACGTCGCCGACCTTGACCACCTCGCTGGGATGGCGCAGACGCCGGTCGCAGACCTCGGAAATATGCACCAGACCGTCCTGATGGACGCCGATGTCCACGAAAACGCCGAAGTCAATGACGTTGCGCACCGTGCCGGTCAGCTCCATGCCGGGCTTTAAGTCCTTCATTTCCAGCACGTCCTTGCGCAGAATGGGGGCGGGCAGCTCGTCACGGGGGTCGCGGCCGGGCTTGCTCAGCTCCTTTGCGATGTCAAGCAGTGTCGGCTCGCCCACGGCGCATTCCGCGGCGGCCTTGCTCAGGCCATAGGCGTTCAGCTTTTCCGTCAGGGCAGAGAAATCGTCGCCCTTTTTGCAGCCCAGAAGGTTCAGCAGCGCCTTTGCGGCGGCGTAGGACTCCGGATGGACGCCGGTGTTGTCCAGAATCTCCTTGCTTTCGGGGATACGGAGGAAACCGGCGCACTGCTCAAAGGCTTTCGGGCCGAGCTTGGGAACCTTTTTCAGCTGGGCGCGGCTGGTGAAGGGGCCGTTTTCCTCCCGATAGGCGACGATGTTCTTCGCCGTGGTGGCGGTCAGACCGGAAACCTGCTGCAAAAGGCTCCGGGAAGCGGTGTTGGCGTCCACGCCCACGGCGTTGACGCAGTCCTCCACCACGGCGCCAAGGGCGGCGTCCAGCTCCTTCTGGGGGCAGTCGTGCTGGTACTGTCCCACGCCGATGGCCTTGGGGTCGATCTTCACCAGCTCGGCAAGGGGGTCCTGCAGCCGCCGGGCGATGGACACGGCGGAGCGGAGATTGACGTCGTAATCGGGGAATTCCTCCGCCGCAAGGGGAGAGGCGGAGTAGACGGAAGCGCCCGCTTCGCTGACGATCATGTAGCTGGCCTCCGGGAAGGATTTCAGCAGCTCTACGGTCATGGCCTCGGTTTCCCGGGAAGCGGTGCCGTTGCCGATGGCGATGTGCTTGACGCCGTATTTGCGCATGAGGACGGACAGGGAGGAAATGGCTTCCTGCTTTTTCCGCTCGCTGAAAGTGGGATAGACCACGGTGGTGGCCAGCACCTTGCCGGTGGCGTCCACCACGGCGACCTTGCAGCCGTTGCGGTATCCGGGGTCAAGTCCCATGGTGACGAAGCCCTTGACAGGGGGCTGCATCAGCAGCGGCTTCAGATTCAGGGCAAAATTGCGGATAGCGCCCCCGTACGCCCGGTCGGACAGGTCGCTGCGCACCTCCCGCTGGATGGAGGGGAAGATCAGCCGCTCATAGGCGTCCTCAGCGGCGGCGCGGACGAAGGCGGAGACCTGCATGGTGGGCTTCAAGGCGGCGCGGCACACCAGCGCTGCGCCCTCATTGCCCGCGAGAATGACGTTGGGCTTGAGAACGCCCTCTTTTTCGCCCCGGTTCATGGCGAGGATCTGATGATCCAGCACCCGGGAGATGGGCTGGGAGAAATCGTAATAGAGCTTGTAAACGCCGTCGGCCTCCGCGTCCTCGGCGGCGGTGCAGGTCAGCATTCCCCGGCGCATCACCAGCTCCCGCAGAGACTTGCGGATGTCGGCGTCGTCGGAAAGATCTTCGGCAATGATGTCATTGGCACCCTGTAAGGCTTCCTCCACGGAAGTGACGCCCTTTTCCGGGTCGATATAGCCCTTGGCCAGCACGGCGGGGTCTTGTCCGTCCTGAGCGAAAATGGCCTCGGCCAGAGGCGCAAGCCCTTTTTCCCGGGCGATGGAGCCGCGGGTGCGGCGTTTCTGCTTGTAGGGGCGGTACAGGTCTTCCACCTCCGCCATGGTGGCGGCGCTGTCGATGGCGTCGGACAGCTCCTGCGTCAGCTTGCCCTGATTTTCGATGGACTTTTTTACCTCGTCCCGGCGCTCCTGAAGATTGCGCAGGTAGGTCAGGCGGGTCTCCAGATTCCGCAGCGTCGTGTCGTCCATGGCGCCGTGCATTTCCTTGCGGTAGCGGGCGATAAAGGGAATGGTGTTGCCCTCGTCCATGAGGTTCACCACATTCTGAACATATTCCAGCTTCTGACCCAATTCTTCGGCCAGAATTTCGGGGATTGATTTCATGTTTACTGCTCCTTTGCGATCGTTGGGTGGTGTGAAAGAGATGATCGGAAATTCTATCCCGGGAAGTATACCATGGATTTGAAAATCCCGCAAGTTTTTTCTTGACAATCTTTTCCCACCGCGCTATAATGTGCAAGTACCCGATGGGCCTGTAGCTCAGCTGGGAGAGCGTTCGGTTCGCATCCGAGAGGTCGAGAGTTCGAGTCTCTTCAGGTCCACCAAACATAAGAAATCCGAACCTTAGACCGCAATCGGTCAGAGGTTCGGATTTCTTGTTTTTCCCAATGATAGCCGCGACGGTTGGCAGACAAGGCGGGCAGGCACTGATTGTGCCTGCCCGTTTGTATGGATTTGGAGATTTCCCTTACGGCTTTGTGAGAATGGCGCTCATGTCGGTCATTTTTTCGCCCAGGGTGAAGGTGACGGCCTTGGCGTCGTGGGTTAAGCGGTAGGCTTCGCCGCTTTCGCCCTTGCTCAGCATATCGGAGAGCAGGAACGCGGACGCTGCGCCCTTGGTAACAAACATGATTTTCTCCACGCCCTGCGACTTGAGGGTGCGAAGTCCGCTGAGCTTGCCTGTGAGAATGGCGAAGTCCTCGTCAACGGTGACGGTCAGCACGTCGCCAGTTTGCTCCGCCGTGTAGGCGATGTCCCTGCCGTCCCTGTCGGTCACGCGGTAGAGGGGGAGTTTTAACCGGCTTCCCTCATCCGGTATGGTGTGGGTTTCCCCGCACTGGTCATACCGCACACACTTTGCGGTTTTCGTGCCGTCGCGCGCATAGGTCGCATCGTTGTTGGAAATATAGTCCTCAAAGAGATGCCCCAGCTTGCTGTCCGTGTCCGTTACCGTGTCTGTTGCCATACAGCCGCCTGTGCCGTAGCGGACACACTTTGCCGTTTTGGTTCCGTCCTGTTCGCAGGTGGCATCGTTGTTGGAAACATAGTCCTCAAAGAAATGCCCCAGCTTGCTGTCCGTGTCCGTTACCGTGTCTGTTGCCGTACAGCCGCCTGTGCCGTAGCGCACGCACTTGACCGTCTTGGTGCCGTCCTGTTCGCAGGTGGCGTTGTTGTCGGAAACATACGCCTGCCCTGCAAAGCTGTGGTTCAGGGCGGGGATATCCTCGGTTTTTGTATGGGAGGAGCTGGTGCAGGTGTAAGTCCTGACCCCCTTTCCCGTGCAGGTGGCGGGCGTCGTCACCGTGCCGCTGTCCCATACAAAGTCTCCGGTGGGGTTGGTGACCGTTTTGTTGGGAGTTCCCGACATGGGCTTGCGGGGCGCGTAATATTCGATTTTTCCGCCGGGGTTCAGCGCGCAAATATCCGGCTCCACCTCTGCGCCGTCGGTGCCATAGCTGCCGCCGCCGCCGATGCCTGCGCCCGTTCCGTGATCTCCTTGGACACTGCCGCCCCGCACCTTCAACTGTGCATTGCCGGAAACGGTGATGCCTTCTCCCTTGCCATATACTCCGCCGCCGATGCCCGCACCGCTCTCGCCGCCGCTGGCACTGACCTCGCCGCCGGAGATGGTGATGTCGCTGCCATCTCCTGTGTGGCCGCCGCCGATGCCCGCACCGCTCTTGCCGCCGATGGCGTTGACCTCGCCGCCGGAGATAGTGATGTTGCTGCCACTGCCGTGCTGTCCGCCGCCGATGCCTGCGCCGTTGAGGCCGTTGGTGGCCCCGACCTTGCCGCCGGAAATGGTGATGTTGCTGCCGTTGCCGCCGAGGCCGCCGCCGATGCCTGCGGCGGCGAGGCCGCCGATGGCGTTGACCCCGCCACCGGTGATGAAGATGTTGCTGCCGTCCTTTCCGCTTCCGCCGCCGATGCCCGCACCTTGTTGTTCGCCCCAGGCGGTCAGCTTGCCGTTCTTGTCCTCGTCCGCAATGGTCAGGCTGCCGCCGTTGTTCTTTTCAAGGCCGGCATGCTCATAGCCACTCCTGAGCGTGCTTTCGCCGTTCAGCTCGATGCTGACATTGCCCTCGCCGGTGGTGGAAACGGCGGCCTTGCCCTTATCGCGCACGTCGATGTTCACACCGGAGAGTGTGACGCTTGCGGTCTGACCGCTTTCCGCGTTGATGGTGAGGGTGTTTTCCTTAGAGGTTCCCGTAATGACGGGCGCGCTGTCCGGTACAGCGGCTCCGCCTCCCTGCCTGACCGTCTGCCCGCCGCTCCCGGCGTTTACGATGATGTCGCCGTTGCTGATGTCCCAAGTCGCCGCCAGCGCCGACATGGGCATGCTGACGAGAAGCAGCAGCGCAAGGAGCGTTGATACGATGATTCTTCCCTTCATGTGCAAATGCCTCCTTTGTTGTTTTGATCGATCGCCTCGATTCCTTTTTTACGTACACACTGTTATGTTATCAGACAATTCGGATATTTGCAAGAGCCTGTTCTGGCAAAAATCTGCTTTTAATGCTCTCGCCGTATGCCTGCCAGTTTGCTGCTGGTATGTATAGAATTGCTCCTTTGTCATTTCTGCACCTCTTTTCGCTTTTTGCCCATATCACGCCGGAAAAGGGACGTTTCGGAGAAATACTTTCAAAACTTCCTATAAAGTTCGGAAATAAAGCAAAATCTGCCTTTTTTACCGTATAGTTGTCTCGATATAATCCAACTGGGGATGAAAAAAAGGACGGCGGTAATTTACCGTCGTCCTTTTCTGGTAATTCCAAATTGCAGAGTAAAACCAAGCGCAGAGCCATGGAAAAGGAAAACGCCGAAATCCTTTAGAGATTTCAGCGTTTTTCCTTATTTGGTCGGAGTGTCGGGATTCGAACCCGAGGCCTCTTGGACCCGAATGACGCGCAATGCATCGCTAACGCGATGCAAGGGGGGGACGCTTGCTCTGCGTGGCTGCTTGGATTATGATTTTGGTTTGCGGGGCTGGATTACAGCCTAATGGACCAGACAGAAAAAGGAGCGGGACATGCGCCCCGCTCCTTGCATACTATCTTCCTTAGCCGATAACCGTCAGCGTTCCTTTGATTCGGGTGATTTCCTTCGTTTCGTAGTCTACGCCAATTACGGAACAGGTGTCGTCCGTCCAAATCGGCTCGACATCGAGGACAGACGTGCCATGGAGCCATGCAATGAAACAACCGATAGAATAACTGTCAAAGTAAAAATTAAAGTCATCGGTTCGGTCGTCAAATGTGTACTCTCTATCCATTTCAGCAGGTTCGCCCGGGGTGACTTCCTTTGTTGCAAGGTCATAAGTAAACCATCTGTAGTAGCCCCCTGCCAGGCGGTATTCAAAGGCTGCGTCCGCTACACCGACAACAATATGCGGTGCATCCTTCTTCCCGATGAGCACCCAACTATCAGGGCGAACCTCTTCAAGCTCACCAAAACTGTTATCGATTTCCTCACAGGTTGGCCGAAATTCCAGATAATCTGCCCAGTTATCCAAAGTTAGCTCCACCGTTTGCGCGGAGGATTCAGGATATACGGTAAAATCATTGCAGAGTATGGCATGCCATGGTGCTTCTTCCACAATACTGCTTTCCTCGGGAAGATACTTAAGGAGCAGACCGCCCTCGCCATGAGTTGCTTCATAGACGAACTTGGTTCCATCGGAATATGGCAGGATGAGTTTATTTCCCTCTGTTACATAGTCGGTAGGGGAAGATATCATCCAGGAGACGGGATCGTTAAAAGAAAAGGAACTTCCACCGACAGATGGATGGAAAAACAGGTTGTCGTCTGTTACCCAATAGCCTTTTAGTCCTTCTTCCCATGAAATGCTGGGCGTTGTGGTTTTTGCCTGTCCGCCGCTGACGGAGTTTCCTTTGCTGCCGCAAGCCCCAAGGCTCAGGCACAGTGCCGCTGCCGAAAGCAGCGCAATCCATTTTTTCATTGTCCTTTACCTCTTCCTTTATAAGGAAAAACGCCTGAAAACTCTAGAAGCTCAAGCGTTTTTCCCTATTATGGTCGGAGTGTAATTATAGGATCTGGAAAAATCCAGTCATATCAATGGTTTTAGCGCATCAAGCAAGAGGTTTTTATCCTAATTTCTTTTCAATGCGGCTGGAGAGTTATGATAAAAGGTTTTTCCAAATGATGTAACAATTATATCGTTCTGTTTTTCTGGATCATCTACAAAATCAAGCCAGACATTACCGCCAAGTCGATTTTGATTTTGTAATAGTCCTAATGAGATTAACCGATCCACTTGATATAATTCTCTATTTTGAATTTTCAGGCCGTCATTGATGGCGGCTTCAAATAAAATTTGATAGTCACTAATAAACATACGACGATTGGCTTCTGATAGCTCACAAAATTTTTCCCAAGAAATAGCACCCTTAACATAGGCGGCATAGAAGCTGCCCAAAACCTGAGATTGGATTTGTTCGACCTGGTTACCTAAAATAATTAGAACTCGCCCAAGCTCCTTTTCTGCTTCTTTTGGATTTGCTTCAAGTTTTTCTCGATGCTCATTCAACTTTCCTTGTGATATGCTACCCGAATTAAATTCTGTGATAAAGGCAAGGGTCTGTTTTATGAGGTTGCGCTCATGCAGATTATACCCGATTTTACAAATAGATGAAAGTGTGCTAACAACGGGTATTCCTTTTAGAACTTCGTTATCCAAAAGGGCATCAATTCCAATCTCGGCATATTCAGCAACTATTTCATAGGTTGGAGAAAATAAAGTGTCTTTAAGGGCGGGGACTAACTCGCTCATATTTGCACCATCTTTCAGTCAAATTATAAATATATAAAATGCTTATCGACTTAACGCAGCAAGCCACAATATCATGAGAAAGTCCGGTTTA
>OLYB01000616.1_pt1 | contig 33020 bp, 25 predicted proteins | sample 1674481 | NCBI WGS metagenome assembly OLYB01 (sample SAMEA103958167, study PRJEB25191) | human gut metagenome
CTGGAGATACTTCATCATAAGACACATTCCTCCTTAAAGAATGTTGTTGTTATGGAGGCCTCTGGTTGCAGGCTGTCCATAATTGCGTAACAATATTTTAACACATCCTCCGAAAAAAAGAAATAGGGTCCACGCCCGTTTTCGCAATTTTGCACCAAAAATCCTTGAATTTGCATCTTTCGTGAAAAACTTTTTGGAATTATTGCGCATTTCAGAGCAGGATCTTGAAAAAACTTTTCTTTTGCTCTTTCTCCCCAAACCGCTTGCATCCCGCGCCGGAATCGGGTACTATACTTATAAATAGAAAACACAAGACCCAGGGAGGTTCTTTTTATGGAATGGACTGATATCCGCCTGACCGTGGCCAAGGCCGATGCCGACAACGCCGAGGCCGTTGCCACCATGATCGCCGAAGGCGGCATCTATATCGAGGATTACAGCGACATCGAGCAGCAGGTGGCCGAGATCGCCCATGTGGATCTGATCGAGCAGGAGCTGCTGGACAAGCCCCGCGACACTGTGATCATCCACATGTATCTGGAGCCGGGCGCTTCCCCCGTGGAGACGCTGGCCCTCATTCAGGCCCGGATGGAAGCGGCAGGCATCGCCTACACCGTGGAGACCGAGGGCGTGGAGCAGGAAGACTGGCAGAACGGCTGGCGCAAATACTACCACCCCATGGACATTGGCAAACGGCTGGCCATCGTGCCCTCCTGGCAGGAGTACGACACCGACCGCGTCAAGCTGATCCTTGACCCCGGCCTTGCCTTTGGCACCGGCGGCCACGAGACCACCAGCCTCTGCCTGGAAGCGCTGGACGAGCGGGTCAGGGGCGGTGAGCGGGTGCTGGACATCGGCACCGGCAGCGGCATCCTTGCCATTGCCGCCCTCAAGCTGGGCGCAGGCAGTGCCGAGGGTGTGGACATCGACCCCGTGGCCGTGCGCACCGCAGGCGAGAATGCGGCCCTGAACGGCGTGGCCGACAAGCTGACCGTTCTGGTGGGCGACCTGTCCGACAAGGCCAGCGGCAGGTACGACATCATCACCGCCAACATCGTGGCAAACGCCATTATCAGCCTTGCCCCCGCCGTGCCCGGCCTGATGGCCGAAAACGCCACCTTTATTGCCAGCGGCATCATCGACAGCCGCAAGGACGAGGTGATCGCCGCTCTGGAAGCCGCCGGCCTGACCGTGCAGGAAGTGAAGGAGAAGCGCGGCTGGGAGTGCATTATTTGTAAAAAGACGAATTAAACCCCACCGTCAATGCTCCGCATTGCCACCGCCCCTAGTAGGGGGGCTGTCGAGCGTATGCGAGACTGAGGGTTTTGTACCTAAGGAGAATCTATGCCTCACCGTTATTTTACAACCGAAATCTCCAATGGCACCGCCACCCTGCGGGGGGCCGATGCCCATCATCTTTCCCGCGTGATGCGGGGCAAGCTGGGGGACACTGTCATCTTATGTGACGGCAACGCCGTGGAATACACCGCCACCATCACCGGCTTTGGGCCGGAGACGGTGGAGTTCAGCGTGGAGCCGGGCTATCCCAGCGCCGCCGAGCCCAGCGTGGAAGTGACCCTGTTCGTGGGTTACCCCAAGCAGGGCAAGCTGGAACAGGTCATCCGCCACGGCGTGGAGCTGGGCTGCACCCACTTCGTGCCCTTCTTCAGCCGGTACTGCGTGGCCGCCCCCAAAAAGGAGGAGCAGAAAAACGAGCGCTACAACCGCATCGCCTTTGAAGCCGCCAAGCAGTGCGGCCGGGGCGTGCTGCCGGATGTCGCCCTGCCTCTGCCCAATTTCGGGGCCCTCTGCCGCAGTCTGGAAGGGTACGATCTCGTGCTCTTCTGCTACGAGCTGGGCGGCGCGCCCCTGCGCCAGCTGCTGGCAGACGCACAGCCTGCCGACGGCCAGCGGCTGAAGATCGCCCTCATCACCGGTGCCGAGGGCGGCTTTGCCGTGGAAGAGGCCGAAATGGCCGCCAATGCCGGTGTGAAAACGGTCGGCCTCGGCCCCCGCATCCTCCGGTGCGAGACCGCCCCGCTGGCGGTGCTCTCTGCCGTGATGACCCTGACGGGCAACTTGGAGTAATTTTTATTTCCACATATACAAAAAGGACGGCGCATGCCGTCCTTTTTGTTTACTTTATTTTCGCGTTCATCAGCGCTTTTTTCACCTCCATGAGGTTTTGCGGGCTGACCGAGAAGCTCCGCAGGCCCAGCTGCAGATATTGCAGGGTGTTGGCCGGATTGCCCACCGCGCTGCCGCAGATGGTCACGGGGATCCCGCCCTCCCGGGCAGCCTCCACTACCATGCGGATGAGCTTTTTCATTGCGTGGCTGGCCGGGCGGTAGTAGCGCTCGGCAATGGAGATATCCCGATCCACCGCGTGGGTGTACTGGGTCAGATCGTTCGTCTCGATGACAAAGAAATTGCACCCATGCTCCACGAATTCCTCTGCCGTCAGGCAGGCCGAGGGCACCCCGAACATCACACCAAAGGGCGTGTTCGGGTCAAACTCCTCCCCCCGCTCCCGCAGCAGCTGGCGGCAGTGCGCTACCAACCGCATGGCCTCATCCCAATCTTCGAGGTTGGTCACCATGGGGAACATGACCCGCAGGGGGCCGTGGGCCGCCGCCCGGAGCAGGGCGCAGATCTGCGTTTCAAACTGGTGGGTCTGGCGCAGGCTGCTGCGGATGCCCCGCAGGCCCAGTTTGGAGGATTCCAGCCCCCTATGGATATCGGCCATGGCGCGGTCCACTCCAAAATCAAAGGTGCGCACTGTCACCACACCGCCCTTTGCGGCGGCAATGCAGGATTGATAGAACACGAACTGCTCCTGCTCGTCCACCGGGCGGCCCGGCAGCATCATGTAGCCGCTGCGCAGCAGGCCCACGCCGGAAGCACCTGCCTGCAGCGCCGATTCAATATCCTCCTGCCCGTAGCAGTTGGCCAGAAGCTCAAACGGCACATCATCCTTTGTCCGGTTGGGCAGGGCGCTGATGCGGGCGGCTTCCTCGCTCTCCCACTGCAGCTCGCAGATGCGGCTGACCGCCTGCTGGCGGGTGTTGGCATCCGGGTCCAGGATGCACTCGCCGTTGTTGGCATCCAGCACCACGGTACGGCCGTCGCAGTCGTCCAGAAACTCCCGTCCCACCTGCACCACGCCGGGAATGTGCATGGCCCGCGCAATGATCGCCGCGTGGCTCTGCTTATTGCCCTCCGAAGTGATGAGGCCCAGGATCATCCCCGCCGGAACACTGAACAGATCGCTGGGCATCAGCATCTCTGCCGCCAGGATCACCGGGTGATCCAGTGCCAGCCAGACCCGGGGACGGTTGGTCAGCACGTTCACCACGCGGCGGGCGGCATCCAGAATATCCGCACTGCGCAGCTGCATGTAGGCGTTGTCCTCCATGGCCGCAAGCTGCTCCGCATAGCGGTTGCCCGCACGGTACATGGCCTCGGCAGCGCTGATGCCCGCCTTGATCTGGAATTTGACCTCGTTCATAAAGCCTTCGTCTTCCAGCATCATGCTCTGGAACAGGAAGATGGCCTGCTCCGTAGGGCCGCTGCGGTCTGCCATGCCGTCCAGCTCACGCTGGGCTGTCCGGACAGCGTTTTCCAGCAGGCGCTGTTCCCGTTCCGCGTTGAACGGCCCGGTGGCAAAATTTTCGTGCCAGCGCTCCAACCGGCTCACCTGTCCCATCACAAGGCCCGGCGAGGCGCTGTGTCCCTGATAGACCTTCATTCCTCGATCACCTCCGGCAGTACCGGCCCGGTAAGGGCACGGCAGACCAATGCCTGTAAGAACGTATTGGGCAGCAGAGCGGCCCGTGCGGCCTGTGCCGCATTGCCGCTGCCCTCAAACAGGGGCGCAAAGCTCTCGATGCGCTCCCGGTCGCATTTTTCCAAAAAGGCTTCCGCCAGTGTCCGGGTGGTATAGAACACGGTGGGGTCCACGCCCGCATCCTCGGCGGCAGCTTCCAGCGGGGCCAGCTGGGCATCCTTCATGTTGGCCAGCAGCAGGGCCGCATCCGCTGTCAGGGTCACAGGGTATTTTTCCCGCACCGCCTTCTGCACCTGCTGGAATTTCCACGCAAAGGCGGCGGCATCCTCACAGCTCTCGGCGCTGGTGGAAACGGCATAGGCGCAGCCCCGCAGGTATCCCATGGCGCGGCGGGTATCGTAGTAGCCCAGCTCCATGTTCCGTCTGGCGGTATCGGGGTCAAAGTGGAGGATGTCCCCCAGCTCCCAGTAGCTGCGGATCATGGTGGTGGGCAGGCCGGTGCGGTTGGGCAGGGTGATGCCCACCCCTTCCAGATCAACACAGACCAGCTCCTCCGCGCCCATCTTCTGGGCCAGCGCGGTGGGCATGTTGTCCCGGTAGCCACCATCCAGAAACTGCACCCCGTCGATCTGCTTTGCCCGCAGGGCGGGGAAACAGGCGGCCGAGGCCAGCAGGTAATCCTTCACCTTGCCCGCCGGGATATCCTCCAGCGTCAGCTCCCGGGGCTTCAGCCCCCGCTTTTCCACGGTGACAAGGCCGAACCGGATGGGCGAAGCCCGCAGGGCATCCTCATCCAGCACCCGCTCCACGATCTCTTCCAGCGGGGTCACGTCCATGCCGCCGTCCCGCACCACTTCCCGCAGGAAGGCGTGCAGCTCAGAGAGGTCGGCGTTTTCCTCCGGCAGCTCCATCACGTCCTGGCTGCGGATGCTCAGCCACATATCCCGGGCCGTTTCGTACAGGTCCAGCGCAAACATGGCACCGTTCAGGCTGCCCACACTGGTGCCGGTGATGATCTGGGGCCGCCAGCTCAGCTCGGTCAGGGCACGCCACACACCCACCTGATAGCTGCCGCGCGCACCGCCGCCTGCCAGCACCAGTGCCTTGACCGGGGTATCATTCTGTGCCATCTGGAACGCCTCCTAGTCATTCTTTGGAAATCTGTCAGAAGTATACCATATTTTCCGGAAAAATTCTCCCTGTTTTTGGAACAAAATCCATGGTATAATTTTGTTAACTTGTGTGAAACGATGGTGGAGGTAAAACAATGCACTGCAACAACTGGATCTTTGATATGGACGGCACCCTGACCGACAGCATGACCGTGGTATGGGAGGGTGCGCCCGATGCCCTGCTGGCCCGCTATGGCCGCACCCCAAAATCTGACCTCCACAAAACGCTCCTGACCATGGGCATGGCCGATGGCGCGGCCTACCTCATCCGGGAGTACGACCTGCCCCTGAAAATGGAGGACTACAACGATGTGATGTGGGACGTTATCACCAAGCTCTACGAGACCGTGGAGCTCAAGCCCGGCGTGCGGGAGCTGCTGGCCCGTCTGAAGGCCGAGGGTGCCCACATGTGCATCTGCTCCAACACCTGGAGCGCCCAGTGCCGCACCGTGCTCACCCGTTTGGGCATCGATGAATATTTCGACTTCTATGTGGAGGCACAGGGGGCGCTCCACAAGAGCAGGCCGGATGTATTTTTCCAGACCCTTACACGCCTGGGCGGCACTGACCCCGACCGGTGCGTTGTCTGTGAGGATTCCCTCTACGCCGCCCGCACCGCCCACGACGCAGGCTTCCGCGTCATCGGCATCGCCGATGCCGCCAGCAAGTCCGATGAACCCGCCCTGCGGGAGGTCAGCGACCAGTTCCTGACCGACTGGACGGAGCTGGACTGGGACAAAGTATGACCCCTGCACCATGCAGAAAGCGGCCCGCAGAAGCAGGCCGCTTTCTTTTTGTATGATAGACCTATCCTTCCAGAAACGCCCGGAACGCCGCCCTTACGGCGGGTTCACGCCCCCGGGGGATGGGCACCCGTGCCCCGCTGCGCATCCAGAGCTCCCCGGAGGAGAGCTGGGCGGCGGCGGCAAGGTTGACCACATAGGAGCGGTGGGGCTGCAGAAAACGGGCATCGGCCAGCAGGGGCTTTGCCACCTCGGAAAAGGGGACCCGCAGGGAGAGGGAGGCCACGTCCTCGCCGCTGGCAAGGTGGTAGTGCACCACATGGTGGGTGCACTCCAGATACTCGATGTCCGCAAAGGGCAGAGCCCGCAGACCCATGGCCGTGGCAACCGGAATGACCGGGCCGTATTCCGGCTCGGTGGCCCGGTCCAGCAGGGCCGTCAGCTGCTCCGGACGGAACGGGATATGCAGGTATTGCATCGCGTCCACCCGGAACGCTTCGTAGGCATAGGCCGTGGTGTGGGCCAGAAAGGCCAGCGGGGCCCGCACACCCCGGCGGCGCAGCTCTGCAGCCGCCTGCAGGCCGCTGCACGGGTTGGCGGCAGGCAGCTCAATGAGGTAGAGCTCGTACCGGGAGCCCGCTTTCTCCTGCTGCAGCAGGGCCGCTGTGCTTTCCAGCTGCTCCACGATGCAGGCATCGGCCCGGCGGGCATAATATTCCATGCAGTGGCGCTGCACCCGGCCCCGCAGCACAGGGTCCGGGCTGCACACCGCAATGTGAAAGATCATATCCGCTCCTCCTTTCCCTCTGCACAGCGCTTGATTTTTGCGCCATGAGGGAGTATTATGGACAAAAAAAGAAATGGGGGACACCGCCATGGATCAGCCGCTCGTCAGCATCATCCTGCCCGTGTACAACGCTCAGAACCATCTGGCCCGCTGCATCGGCAGCATCCTGAACCAGACCTATAAAAACATTGAACTCATCATCCTGAACGATGGCTCCAAGGATCACAGCCTGCCCGTGTGTGAGGAGTTCCGCGCCAAGGACAGCCGCATCGTGCTGGTGGACAAGGAGAACTCCGGCGTGTCCGACACCCGCAACCTGGGCCTGAAGCTGGCCGGGGGCGAGTATGTCCAGTTCGTGGACAGCGATGACTACATCGACCCGGACTTCACCCAGCATCTGGTGGAAGCCGCCGAGACGCACCACGCAGACCTTGTGATTGCGCCATACAAGATGGTGATCCCCGCCGGGGCCACAAAGCCCGAGCAGGTGCTGGAAAAGCTGGAGGACAATCTGGGCGTGATGAGTGTTGCCCGGCCCCCTGAGGTGCGGGAATACGGTTTCCTGCCCGCCGGGGTCTACGACAAGGACACCTTTGCCCTGCGGCTGATGGACAAGCCCGCCTCCTACTTTTACAGCGTGCTCTGGAACAAGCTCTACCGCCGCATCCTGCTCACCGGCAATGACATCCAGTTCACCAGCGAGCTGAAATGGGCCGAGGATCTGGTGTTCAACATGCAGTATATCCAGTATGCCGAGGCCTTCGTCTCCATTGACAAAGCCGGTTACTACTACGTCCAGAATCCCCAGAGCATCTGCCACACCCAGATCAACCCGGCCTCCATCGTGCAGAACAAGATCCAGACGTTCCGGTATTATAAAGACCTCTACACCCGCCTTGGAATGTACGAGGAGGTGCGGCCCCAGCTGTATAAGTTCCTGGTGGATATCGCCGAGAGCACCTACCCCTCCGGCCCCTTCAAAAAGATCATTGAGGAAGCCAAGGAATATTGGAAAAACCGGAAAGAATAAACCAAAATCGGGAGACCCCCTGCGGGGTCTCCCTTTTTGTGGTTATGCTCCGATGGCAGCGCACTTCTTTGCCAGCCAATCCCGCTCTTCTTCATTCAGGCGGGGAGCCAGCTTCTCAAACACTTCGCGGTGGTAGGCGTTCAGCCAGTCCAGCTCGTCCCGGGTCAGGACACCGGGCACCACAGGAGAGGTGGCAATGGGCACAAAGGTCAGCGGACGGAAGGCCAGGAAGGTGCCGTACTGGTTGTCGGCCTTGTGGTAACACTCCAGCTCGTTCTCAATGCGGATACCCACCTGACCGGCCTCGTACACGCCCGGCTCATCGGTGATGATCATGCCCGGCTGGAACACCGTGGTGTTGCGGCCGTTCAGGGCGTGGGGACCCTCGTGGACGTTGCCCACAAAGCTGACGCTGTGGCCGGTGCCGCAGCGGTAGTTGATGAGGTGCTGCCACAGTGGCTCACGGGCGATGGTATCCAGCATGTGGCCGTCGCAGTAGTTCAGCCAGACAGCCTTTGCAATGTCGATGTGGCACTGCAGGGTCCAGGTGTAGAACAGCTTTTCGTCCTCAGTCAGCTCACCCAACGGGTAGGTACGGGTGATATCGGTGGTGCCGTCCAGATAGGTGGCACCGCTGTCCACCAGCAGGAAGCCCTTGCGCTCCAGCTTGGCATGGTCCTCCTCGGTGGCGTGGTAGTGCATCATGGCAGCGTTTCCACCGTAGGCGGCAATGGTGCCAAAGCTCTCCACGATGAATTTGTCCTGTGCAGAGCGGTACTTGTGGAGGATCTCGTCCACGGTCAGCTCGGTCAGCTCTTCCCCGGCAGCCAGACGCTCTTCCAGCTCCTTCTGGAACCGCACCATGGCAACCGCATCCCGCAGATGGGCTTCGCGGTCGTGAGCCAGCTCGACCTCATTCTTCACACCCTTCATGGGCAGCAGGGGGTCGGCCTCATCCTTCACGGTCAGGGCGGCGTTGTTCTGCAGGGTCTCGTAAACGGCAAAGTTCACAGATGCAGGGTCAGCCAGCACGGTCTGGGGCTCGGTCTCAGCGGCCAGGAACTTGAGCACGTCATCGTACTCCTGGATCTCCACGCCGTTGGCCTTGAGCTCTGCGGCAGCTTCCGCGCCCAGACGTGCAGTGTTGATGAAGAGCACCGCGCGCTCCGGGGTCACATAGCAGTAAGACATGGCATAGGGAGTGCACTGGATATCCATGGCACGCAGGTTCAGCAGCCAGGCCAGATTATCCAGCTTGCCCACCAGCTGTGCGGTGCAGCCCAGCTCCTTGAGTTTGCCGCGCAGGCGCTCCAGCTTTTCGGCAGGGGAGAAGCCTGCATACTCCTTGGGCAGGATCCATGCCGGAGTAGCAGGCCGGGCGGGGCGGCCCTCGGTCCACAGCTCATCCTCAAGGTTCAGGGTCTTGATGGTGCCCTTCTTGGCATCCAGCTCCTTCTGCACGCCGCGTACCAGCCCGCAGGAAGCGGTCAGACCGCACAGACCCAGCACGCCGTTCTCAGGCAACACCTTGCCGCAGTATTCCTCCACGGTGGGCACGCCCGGCTCACCCATCCGCATCAGCTGAATCTCGGTACCGGCGATCTCCTTTTCCGCCTGCACAAAGTAGCGGCCGTCTGCCCAGACAGCGCTCTCGGTGGGGGTGACGACGAAGTTGGAGTTTTCGCCGTGGAAGCCGGAGAAATAGGTCAGGGAGGTGTAATGGTCGGGCAGGTACTCGCTGGAATGCGGGTCACCCACCGGGATCAGATAAACGTCCACGCCGTTGGCCTTCATGGCAGCCCGCAGGGCAGCCAGGCGCTCAGGAACCGTGTTCATGCTCATGATAAAAAGCCTTCTTTCTTCCATCTATCATCTATCTGCCGGAAAAACGTCCGGCGGCGGGGGTCACTGTGTCCTATTGTACCATCACTCCAGGCAGAATGCAATTCACCGGCAGCGAAAAGCCCCCGCCGGGGCATCAGCGCTCAGGCGGGGGCAGAAAGCACGGTCACTGTGCGTTCTTTTTTGCAAGATCTTTGGTGTACAGGGCACGGGTGGCGTTCAGCACAGCCAGCACCATCACGCCCACATCGGCGAAGATGGCGGTCCACATGCTGGCCAGACCCAGCGCGCCCAGCACCAGGCAGGCAAACTTGATCGCCAGAGCAAACACGATGTTCTGATACACGATGCGCAGGGTGCGGCGGGCAATGCGCATAGCCAGCGCGATCTTGGCCGGATCATCGTCCATCAGGACAACGTCAGCGGCCTCGATGGCAGCATCGGAGCCCAGAGCACCCATGGCGATGCCCACATCGGCACGGGACAAAACCGGGGCATCGTTGATGCCGTCGCCCACAAAAGCGAGGTTTTCTTTGGGCTGCTTTGCGGCGAGGAGCGTTTCGATCTGGTCCACCTTGTCGCCGGGCAGCAAGCCTGCATGGTATTCATCCAGCCCCAGCTCGGCGGAAACGGCCTTTGCCACAGGCTCCGCGTCGCCGGTCAGCATGACCGTCTTGCGGACACCGGCCTGTTTCAGGCCCTTGATGGCAGCAGCACTGTGGGGTTTGACCACATCAGCGATGAGCAGATAGCCTGCGTATCTGCCCTCCATGGCAACATGGACGATGGTGCCCGGCTCAGTGATCTCGGGAACCGTCAGGCCCAGCTTTGCCATCAGGCGGGCGTTGCCGGCAGCGACGGTTTTGCCGTCCACCTTTGCGGTCACGCCGTGGCCGCCCAGCTCCTGCACATCGGTCACACGGTTGGGGTCGATGTCCTTACCGTAAGCGTTCTTGATGCTCAGGGAGATGGGGTGCTTGGACCAGCTCTCGGCCAGTGCGGCGGCTTCCACAAGGGCATCCCCGGTCACGCCGTTTTCGGGGTGGATGCCCACCACCTTGAAGGTGCCCTGGGTCAGGGTGCCGGTCTTATCAAACACCACGATGCCGGTGCGGGCCAGCTCCTCCAGATAGGTGGAGCCCTTGACCAGGATGCCGCAGGCGGACGCGCCGCCGATGCCGCCGAAGAAGCTCAGCGGGATGGAGATGACCAGAGCGCAGGGGCAGCTGATGACCAGGAAGGTCAGGGCGCGGTAGACCCAGTCACCGAAGCGGGCGGGCTGGCCCATCAGCAGCAGAACGATGGGGGGAACAAAGGCCAGCGCCAGTGCGCCGTAGCAGACGGCGGGGGTGTAGACCCGGGCAAAGCGGGTGATGAAGTTCTCGGCGCGGGCCTTCTTCATGCTGGAATTTTCCACGAGGTCGAGGATCTTGGAGACGGTGGATTCGCCGAACTCCTTGGTGGTGCGGACCTTCAGCAGACCGGTCATGTTGACGCAGCCGCTGATGACCTCATCGCCGCTCTGGACGTCGCGGGGAAGGCTCTCGCCGGTGAGGGCAGCGGTGTTCAGGGCCGAGGTGCCCTCCACGATGACACCGTCGATGGGGACGCGCTCGCCGGGCTGGACCACGATCACGGTGCCGACTTCCACATCATCGGGGTCCACCTGCTCCAGCTTGCCGTCCTCGTCCTCGATGTTGGCGTAGTCGGGGCGGATGTCCATCAGGCTGGAAATGCTCTGGCGGCTCTTGCCCACGGCGACGCTCTGGAACAGCTCGCCGATCTGGTAGAAGAGGATAACGGCGCAGCCCTCAACGTAATCGCCCAGCGCGAAGGCGCCCACGGTGGCAACGGCCATCAGGAAGCACTCGTCAAAGGGCTGGCGGTTCTTGATGCCGAGAAGCGCCTTGCGCAGGACGTCCCAGCCGACTACGAGGTAGGGGATCAGGTAGAGCACCAGCTCCACCGGCGTGGGGAAAGCGGGCAGGAGCCGCAGGATCACGATCAGGACGACCGATGCGATGATCTGATACAGCACCTTTTTCTGTTTTTTGGTCATAAGGATTCTCCTTTTGTCGGGTAGGGGTGGGAGCGGTTTCAACAGGTTTTCCCCGGAAAAACCCTTTTTCCACGTTTTCCCCCGTGTTTTCCACGAGATTTTCCCGGAGAAATCTGACTTTTTCCCGTTTGTTTTTGAGATTTTCCGCAAAACGTGTTGAAAACCCGGTGGAAACTGTTGAAAACTGCACTTTCTTTCCACAAGAGAAATGCTCTGGGATGGAAACGGCTCCCCCGCAGGGGAGCCGTTTCCATCCGGTTTTTATTTTCAGATATCAAAGATCTCGCAGTCGTCCTCGACCTTCTTGCAGGCGGCCAGAACGTTGACCATGGTATCGTGGGGGTCCGCACCCTCAGCGAACTCGACCTTCATCTTCTGGGTCATAAAGCTGACGGTAGCGCTTGCCACACCGGCAACGGTGTTGGCGGCATCTTCCATCTTCTGCGCGCAGTTTGCGCAATCGACTTCGATCTTGTAGTTCTTCTTCATAAGTAGTACCTGCCTTTCAACGATTCCTCGATATGTTCCATCCCCAAGGAGAGGATGCTGCGCACATGGTCATCGTCCAGTGCGTAGTAAACGGTTTTTCCGTCCCGGCGGAACCGCACGAGCTTGGTATCCTTGAGGACCCGGAGCTGGTGGCTCACCGCGGACTGGCTCAACTGCACCGCGTTCGCGATGTCCTGCACACAGAGTTCATTGTCGTGCAGGGCATACAGGATCTTGATGCGGGTGGAGTCGCCGAACACCCGGAACAGGTCGGCCAGCTCGTACAGCACCTCGTCGTCCGGCAGTGCGACCGCTTGCGGCTGCGCTGCGGGCAGGGCATCTTTTGCTTCGGCCATCTCGGCATCTCCCTTCGCTGTGGATTCATATGAATGTCTGTTCATGTGTTCATAGTATCACGCAGAACAGCCCCTGTCAAGGGCTTTTGCAAAGATTTTTGCCCCAAAATCAAAAATCCTGAATTTTACCGCAATACGCAAGAAAACTGCATTTTTAATCTGCAAAAGGGGTGCATTTTTGGAAACAAAAATCGCTGCGTCTCAAACCGGGGAGAGATTTGGAACGCGCGTGTTCAAAATCTGGATAAGTCACTTCCGGCGGGCGGCCGCCACCCACGGCAGATACATCAGCGCCAGCGCCGCCGCAATGGCGGGCAGGAAGCCGAGAATATAGTATTTTTCACCCAGCAGGTTGGTGAAAGCCGTGGTGATGACGTTGCCGTAGGGGTTATTAAGGAAGTAGAAGTTCGTGCACAAGGGTTTGTTCAGAAAGTAGATGGGCAGGGCGGAGCCGAAGAGAAAGGCCAGCACCTGCGGCACCCGGCGGACGCTGGGGCGATAGCCGCCCACAACGAGGAGGACCGGGTAGAGTACCAGCAGGGCGTGGATGGAGATGGAGTGCAGATTGATGAGCGTCCACCACGAGGGCACATCGAGCCAGCTTGGGCAGAGCAGCGCCAGCGCCGCGCCGGGGATGCAGAGGGCATACAGCTCCTCTTTGCACCAATTCTGGTCGAAGAGGGTGTTGTAAAGGCAGACAAAGACGTTGATACTGCACAGATGGAGCGGCAGATAGCTCCAGTTCCATTGGCCGGTCAAGGCCATGCCCAGCAGCAGAGCAGCTTCGTCCAGTAAAAGCAGACCTGTGACACCGACCAAGATCTTCCGGCGCAGCTTCGCCCCGCTGCGCTTGTACCAGAGCGCGACCCCTACGATAAAGAGCAGCGAAAGGGCCAGCTCAATTCGATGGATCTTGCCGTAAAGAGGATAGCATTGGTAGCCTTCGCCGTATTCCAGCGCGGTGATATCATAGGATTTCCAGAAGTCGCTCATAGAGGACACCGCCTTTCGGCCCTATCATAGCGCGTTTTGGGCAAAAGCGGAAGAGGAAAATTGCAGAAATCCCTCCAAAACAGGTGCATCGGCGCGGAAAGTGTGGTATCCTATCAAGGTACTGGAAAGTATTTGCCGGTGCGGCGATTGAAGAAAGGAAGTATTTTTATGTTGACTGTTGGCATCAAGGGCGAGCAGAGCCAGCTCGTGACGAACGAAAACACTGCAAAGACCATGGGCAGCGGCACGCTGGACGTCTTCGCGACGCCCGCGCTGGTGGCGCTGGCCGAGAAGACCTGCTGGATGAGCGTGGCGGGTGAGCTGGACGAGGGCTGCGGTTCCGTGGGCACCAAGCTGGAGCTGGAGCACACCGCCCCCACCCCCGTAGGCATGACCGTGACCTGCGAGAGCGAGCTGACCGCTGTGGAAGGCCGCAAGCTGGTGTTTAAGGTATCCCTGCATGATGAAAAAGGCCCCGTGGGCGGCGGCGTGCACGAGCGCTTCATCGTGAACGACGCGAAGTTCGCGGCGAAGGCTCAGGCGAAGAAGGGCTGAGCCGCATCGGCGGCTGGTCGTCCTCCATAATCTGCTCCTCCGCTTTCTGCTGGGCTTCCAGCAGGATGCGGGCGGCCTGTTCGCTGGCGCGGAACAGCTCAAAGTACAGCGCTTTATAATCCGGCGCGTCGGCCACCCCCTTTGTGTTTCTTGGGGATAGTCTGCCCCGCGCCGGGGAAAAAAATCAGAAGAGGAATCGTTTTATGAAAAAAGTGAATCTATCGTGGGCCGGCGTGGTGCTGGTGTTCGGGCTGCTGCTGTGGTGCACGGCGGCAACGCCCGGCACCATCACGGACCCGGCGAACTACACTTGCGCGGTGTACAGCACGGCGCTGAGTCTGCTGCCGCCGGTGGTGGCCATCGTGCTGGCGCTGAACACCAAGGAGGTCTACACCTCGCTGCTGGTGGGCATCGCCACGGGTGCGCTGCTCTACGCCAACGGCAACTTGGAGCTGGCGCTGAACACCCTGTTCTTTAATGAAGAGGGCGGTATGGTGGCGAAGCTGGCCGACTCCAGCAACGTGGGCATCCTCGTCTTCCTCGTGATGCTGGGCATCCTCGTGGCCCTGATGAACAAGGCGGGCGGCAGCGCGGCCTTCGGGCGGTGGGCGTCCACCCACATCCACACCCGCGCCGGGGCGCAGCTGGCGACCTTCGTGCTGGGCGTGGTCATCTTCGTGGACGACTACTTCAACTGCCTGACCGTTGGCTCGGTCATGCGCCCGGTCACCGACCGGCAGAAGGTCTCCCGCGCCAAGCTGGCCTACCTCATCGACGCCACGGCGGCCCCGGTCTGCATCATCGCGCCGGTGTCCAGTTGGGCGGCGGCGGTCACCTCCTCGGTGCCGGAAGGCTCCGGGATCAACGGCTTTACGATGTTTCTGCGCACCATCCCGTACAATTATTACGCTCTGCTGACGCTGGTGATGATCTTCTTCCTCGTGCTCACGGGCGCCGACTACGGCCCCATGAAGCTCAATGAAGACAACGCTCTGAACGGCGACCTCTTCACCACCGACGACCGCCCCTACGGCGACGATGTGGACGACGGCACCGACACCCGCGGCCATGTCATCGACCTGATCCTGCCGGTGGTGGTGCTGATCGCGGCCTGTATCTTCGGCCTGATCTACACCGGCGGCTTCTTCTCCGGCGTGGACTTCATCACCGCCTTCTCGGACTGCAACGCCTCGGCGGGCCTCGTGATGGGCAGCAGCATTGCCCTGCTGTTCACCTTCGTCTTCTACCGCGTGCGCGAGGTGATGACCTTCCAAGATTTCGCGGCCTGCATCCCGGAGGGCTTCAAGGCCATGGTCAGCCCCATGCTGATCCTCACGCTGGCATGGACCCTTTCCGGCATGACCAACCTGCTGGGCGCAAAATACTACGTCGCGAACCTGCTGAACGGCTCGGCGGCGGCCCTGCAGTACCTGCTGCCCGCCATCATCTTCCTCGTGGCGGTCTTCCTCGCCTTTGCCACCGGCACTTCGTGGGGCACCTTCTCCATCCTGATCCCCATCGTCTGCCACGCCTTCCCGCAGGGCGAGATGCTGGTCATCTCCATCGCGGCGTGCCTGTCCGGCGCGGTCTGCGGCGACCACTGCTCCCCCATCTCCGATACCTCCATCATGGCCTCGGCGGGTGCCCATTGCAGCCATGTGAACCATGTGTCCACCCAGCTGCCCTATGCCATCACCGTGGCCGCCATCTCGGCGGTCTGCTACGTCGTCACCGGCCTGAGCCAGATCCTCCTCGGCGCCAGCGCCAGCCTTTTCACCTCGCTGATCCTGCTGGCTGTGGCCATTGTGCTGGAGCTGATCGCCCTCAGCGTCATCCGCGCCAAGTTTGCGGCCCGCAAGCGCTGACCCCGAAAAATCCGCGATAAAAAGAAAAGATTGAAATATACAAGGCTGAGAATGCACGCCTCCTCTATCGAAATGCGTCAAAATGTGTTATATTGATAGCAGAATGATAAAATTTCGGAAAACGAGGAGGTACTTTTATGAAAAAGCGCATTCTCAGCCTTGTTCTTGCGCTGAGCATGATGATCTCGTTGTTCCCCGTCAGCGCCCTTGCGCAGACCCCCGGCGGAGGGTCTGCGGTGCTGGCGGAGGAGAATGGGACGACATATGATGGTCCGTTAGAGATCGATAATGACCCTGCCAGCGAGAGATATGGCAAACCAGTAGCAGATCCAAGTAAATGGTTTGATGAGCCTTCGGAAGACACCTATAACTATGGCTACAAAGGCGATGGCTGGGTATATTACTCATGGTATGACCGACTGGTACTAGAAAAGGGTACATGGGATTTCAACTATGCGAAGCCCGCAGATTCTTCGGGGGATAGGTTGGCCGAAGTAAAGTGTAATGTTACAGTTGGTAAGAATGCTGTCGTAACGAACGGCAATTTCGCGGGCTATGTCGATAATGCTGGCACGGTCAAAGACGGAACCTATAAAAATCCAGTTATTAACTTGGGTACGATTGCCGATGGTGTATTTGACAGTACTGTCCGAAATACAGGTGGAAGACTGGGCGCTCACGGGCTTGCGAATCTGGATAAATCGTCGGAAAACACCTATGGTACGATCAGCGGTGGTCTGTTCACAGGCGGCAAGAGTGGTGTGAATTGGGTCTATAACAACGACCAAGCGACGATTACCGGCGGCGTGTTCTTGAGTTCGATTTCTTACGATAGTGGGCACACACGAGGCACTATCACGGGCGGTGTGTTTAACAATTATGCAAGTGGTGCGGCAGACGGAACGGACTTTCAAATTAGAGCCTACAACAATAAGGGAAGCCAATACAGTAGCAGCGATGGAAAAATCGAAATCAAAACTGCTGAAATTTCGGATTATGTGGATGTTGGCAGCGCGGCATGGGTCGTTTTAACAAAGAATGCCGACGGTGCGGTTATCAACCCTGTCCAAATCACCGCGAAGCTTTACGATAAAGATGGAAAATTGGTGGAGATTACCAACATCAATGGAAAGCCGGTTGGCAAAGAAAATTGCGACAGCAGCTATGTTGGTGATGATAAGAAGACTGTTCAGCTTACTATGCCCGCGAGCGATGTGAAACTGAATAAACCGTTCAATCTGGAAGTGATTGGCGGAAATATCCGGGTAGGTTGGAATCTTTACGATGCCACCGAAGCACAAATTCCGGAAAAGACCGATGTGACGGTTATAGCAAGTAGTTTAGTGGAGGAACCTTTTAAAGAGTGGCAGGTTGCAGAAGGTACCACAAGGCCAACTGGTTTTGCTGACGGGTACAGTTTGACCACGAACCCCACAAAGTTTACGATGCCCGCGGGCGATGTGACGCTGTCAGCGGAATACTACAGCACGACGCTGAATATGAAATTGGACGGTACGCCGGATATCAGCAATGCGCAGTCTCGTGCGGAGGAAATGTCAACGGTTTATTATGGCACGAATTGGGAGTATACAGAGGGACTTAATGGCACCCCCGGAACCCTGACCCTGACCGGTGGAACGTGGGATTTTACGCATTATAATCCGGCGAATACAAACACCACGAGTTTCAACAAAGCCGTAGCGTGTTATGTCGTAATCAATGGCGCTACTGTGTCCGGCGGTACATTCGCTAATGATGTTTGGAATAATGGTACGATTTCTGGCGGTATCTTTGAGAAAACGGTTTCAAATACTACTGGTACAATCACGGGTGGTGTGTTTGTAAATAAGCCTACCGGAGAAGGGACAATTTCGGCTGGCTATACGCTGAAAGTGGATACAAGCAGTGCACCAAACGGAATGCTGACTTTTGTCAAGGATGGGTATTATGATAGTTTAAAGACGGAAATCCCCTCTGCGTATGTGGTACCCAGTAACACCTATAAACCTATAATCAGCGTGGCAGGTAAAGATGTTAATGGCGACGAGATCAGACCGGACAATTGGTCTGTCACGGTGAATAATGATCCTCAAATTAAATTGAGCCGGTGGAAAGGTGCAATGTTATTGGGGGGCACTTATACCTTAAATCCGGGCAAGGTTGAAAACGGTGCAACGGTAATGCTGCATAAGACCAAGGATGTATATGTGTTGACCGTAGACGGCGGCACGATCACCAGCACGACCGGTACGATTGGTGAAAATGCAAAGAACGGCAGCTTTGCAAAAGACACCGTTGTGACCGTAACAGCTACCGCCCCGGAAGGCGGCAAGTATTTTGCGGGCTGGACGCTGGAAGATGGCACGACCCTGCCAGAAGGCAACATTACAAGTCAAAACGGCTTGAACGATCGTGAATTGACGTTCAAAATGCCCGCAAATGAAGTGCATTTGAAGGCCAGTTATAAGGATTATAATAAGACGTTGGCGTTCGATGGGAAAGGCGATGTTATAACGACTGACCGTGAACCCGACGGCGAGGGCGGCTATCAGGGCACCGGCTGGACTCTGAGCAGAGGAAAAGTCCTGACGATCCTGAAAGGTACAACACTCGATCTGAATGGCGCTACTGTAAATAGCAGCTATACCGTGGTGATTCAAGGCGACGAGACGGCGCTGAGTAATGCGTCCATTACAAACGCGGTCTTTGAAGGAGTTGTTATGAATAGCGGCAATGCAGAGCAGTGCTATTTCAAGGGAAGCCGACTGTATAATGTCGGTACCATCAGCAACTCTACGATCAATGTGGATGAGCTGGCGGGCGGAGAAAACTATGTGTCTTGCCTGTTCAGCAAAAAATATAGTGTGCTTTCGAGTGTGCGCAGTCTGACGACCCGAAATGGTGAGAACACGATCACAGCGCGGCTGGAAGAGGCCGGAAAGTATCCGGTAACAGGCACAACGCTTTACTTTACCAATGCACCGAAACTTGGTGTGAGCGTCCTCGACGCAAGCGGAACGGTAGAAATCACCAATGTCAACGGTGACGAGAGCTATGTGATCACGAAGGGAGCGGACGGCTATTATACTTTTATAGCACCCGCCTCTGGTGACGTGATCCTGAACGATGCGGTAAAGTATACGTTGACCGTGACGAACGGCACGATCAAGGTTGGCGAGGAAACGAAGGAGTCCCCTGCTACCCTCGCAGAAGACACCGTAGTGACCGTAACAGCTGCCGCCCCGGAAAGCGGCAAGTATTTTGCGGGGTGGACGGTTAGCGACGGCGTGACGCTCAAGGGTGCGGATAACGAGGAAATTGACCTGACGGACAAGACCCTTACCTTCCAAATGCCCACGAGCAATGTGACCCTGACGGCAACGTACAAAGCATACGAGACGAAGCTTGAAATCAACGACAACGGCGAACCCGTTACAACCAACCGTGAGCCAGTTTATGAGGACGGCAAAGTTGTCGGATATAAGGGCGACGGCTGGACGTACATCAACGGCACCCTGACGTTGAGCGGCACGTTTGAATTTGCTGCGGATGCCAACACGAGAATCGACTGCTCTGTTGTTGTTGGGAGCGGCGCGAAGCTTTCGAATGCTGCGGTTGTGGGCAGTAATGCCACGGTGACGAACAATGGCACGATCACAAACTGCTGTTTTGGGAATCCCGGCGTAACGGTTAGCAATAACGGAGAAATCAGCAATTCCATCTTCGCGACAAAACCGAACGGCACGGGAACGCTTTCTGGCTGTCTGTTTGCGTCGAACGATGGGCTGACCGATTGTTGGACGGTAGACCTGAAGTATTCGGATGGTGAAACCGCATATGCGGGCTTGCAGAAGAACCCGTTCGAGATGTCGGTCAACAAGTTCTATGTGATCGCAGATGCGTCTGGAGAGCTTCCGACGATTAAGCTTTCGAAAAATGCTTCCAACGGTTCGCTTCCTGCTCAGGTGACGGTCACCGCCCCGGATGGCGCACAGTGGACGCAGAATATCAGTGGTACTGACTCGTTTGATCTGACCATTAAACAGCCGAAGTATACGCTGACGCTGGTGAATGCGGAGCTTGTTGATATGACAGGAACCGAGTTCACAGAAAACGCGACGATTAAGATCAAGCCAAAGTTTACCGACGAGGAGTTTGAACTGGACTGCTGGACAAGTGACTCGGACGAGTTTGACGTGAACACGATTACGAAAAACGAGAATGGAACCTATACCCTGACGATGCCGGGCAATGAGCTGGAGCTGACCGCAAACGGCCGGAAGAAGACGTACAGCCTGACGGTTGTGAATGGCGTCATCGGAGATGAGAATGGGACACAAAACAGCGGAGAGTATGCAAAGGATGCAGAAATCACCTTGACGCAAAAAGTTCCTGAAGATAAGGTGTTCACCGGATGGGAGCTGAGCGGTGAATTGGAACCGGTATCTGGCTATGAGTTGACCAATACAACCATTAAGGTTACAATGCCCGGCCATGCGGCCACTGCAACGGCAACCTACAAGGACAAGGCACCGACGACCTACACCTTGACCGTTGAAGATGGCTACATTGGCGACGATGAAACCAAAGCCAGCGGTGATTACGAAGCCAATGCAGAAATCAAAGTGACGGCCAAGGCAAAGACCGGTTATCACTTCACCAAGTGGACGGTGGAAGAGGGCACTTTGAGTCTGAGCGAAGAAGAGCTGAAAGCAAACCCGCTGACTTTTGAAATGCCTGACGGTGCAGTGTCGCTGAAGGCAAACTATGAGGAGGATACCCCTGATCCCGTTGACCCGAATCCCACCCCGAACCCCGACGACCAGCCCAAGACCTACACCGTTACCGTCAAGGGCGGCAAGATCAACAACAAGACTGAGGTAAAGGTCGCGAAGGGCACCAAACTGACGGTGGACGTGGACGAGACGGAAGTGCCGGAGGGCATGACCTTTGACGTGTGGAGCATCCGCTTCCCGGAGGGCGTCAAGGACACGCTGACGGGTGACACCAGCGTAATGCTGCACGACTCCCACATGAGCTTTGCGATGCCGGGAGCGGACATCACCATTGAGGCGCAGTACCGCTCCTCCGAGCTGCCGGGCGAGGAGGATGGGCCCTCGACAATGGCCTTGTGAAGCCCGCCGACGACAGCGACGCTTCCCGTTTTGACCCCGACTGTTACGTCACCAAGTACGACGTGTTCGGCGCGTGGCTCAAGCTCAAGAAGCTGATGAAGTAACTTCCCCAGTCCGCTCCGAGGCCAGCCCCCCTCTGGGAGCTGGCGCGAAGAAGTCCCCCATAAACGGCAAGGCCGCACAGCGCAAAAACTGTGCGGCCTTTTTGCGCGGCGGGCACTTTTTCGCTTGCGTTCGGGCAAAAATATGATATACTAAAAGAAATTGAGGGAATCGAAGGGAGCCGCACCATGCTGGAAAAAGCATTCAATGACGTCTATACTAAATTTAAGCTGCACTTCTACCAGAACGTGTTTCAGCGCTTCGCCACCCGCGAGGCCACGCTGACCACGGTAGAGTCCTTCTGCATGGAGGGGATCATGGCGATGGGCGAGCCGACCATCGCGGAGTTTTCCCGCATGATGCAGATCTCCACCCCGAACGCGGCATATAAGATCGGCAGTCTGGTTCGGAAGGGCTATGTGGAGAAGATCCAGTCCACCAAGGATCGGCGCGAATACCACCTCCGCCCGACCAAGAAGTATATCGAATATTACAACATCAGCTACTCTTATCTGCACACGGTGGTGGAGCGCGTGCGGGACCGCTTCCCCGCCGAGGATGTGGACAAGCTGGAGCAGATGCTGACGGTCATCAGCGACGAGCTGATGCCGGAGCTGGATATGGAGCTGAAAACGGACGATTGAGCCCGCCGACAGCCCCGCCGGATGGCGGGGCTTTTTTTCTTGTTTCTCCATGCCCAAAACGCCCGCCGGGTTCGTCCCGGCGGGCGTTTTGGCGTTCTGGAAGGACCTGATTTCACCCCGTTTTCACGGAAATGCTCCCGTTTTTTCACAGCTTTCCCGTGAAGTTCCCATAGTTGCGGCGTAGAATGAGCATACTTAAATCACGTTGCATTTTTGAGGGAGGCTTGGTTATGAAGACCTGTTTGACAGAGAGCACGAAAATTTCCCGGCGAAGCTTTTTGCAGGCGCTTGGCGCGCTGACCCTTTCGGGCAGTCTGGCGGCGTGCGGCGGCACGGGAAAGGCAAAATCGGACCGCCTTGCGGCGGGGAGCCTCGCCTACACGCCGGATGAAGTGGTGACGGTGGAATTCTCGGACGGCGGCATCACGGTCAGCCCGGAGGACGCGGCGGGCCTTGCCGTGGAGGGAACCGCTCTCTCGGTGAGCGGCGCGGGCGTCTATGTCCTGTCCGGCCGCTGTGCGGACGGCTCGGTGAAGGTGGAAGCCCAGACGGAGGACGTCGTGCTGCTGCTGGACGGCCTGACCCTGACCAGCGCCGACACCGCCCCCATCGTCTGCGGCGAATCCACCGGGGTGACCATCGCAGTGGTGGACGGGACGGAAAATACCCTGACCGACAGCGAGGCCAACGACCCGGACGATGCCGCCGACAACGAGAACGCCGAAAAGGCAGTGGTCAAGTGCAAGGACGGCTCGCAGGTCGTCCTCTGCGGCGGCGGTGCGCTGATCGTGAACGCACTGGGCAAGAACGGCATCAAATCCGGCACCGCGCTGGATGACCGGGACGCCAGCCTGACCATCCGGGAGCTGACGCTGAACATCGAGGCGCTGGTGAACGATGCCATCAACGCGGAGCAACGGCTCAAGGTGGAAAGCGGAAACCTGACCATCGCGGCGGAGGAAGATGCCATCCACTGCGACATGGAACTGAACATCGGTGCGGAGGGCACCACCGGCCCCGCCATCACCGTTTCCACCTGCTGCGAGGGCTTGGAGGGAGCCGTCCTGAACATATACTCCGGCAATATGGACATCACCTCCACCGACGACTGCCTGAACGCCGCCAACTCCGACATTGGCGACTATGCCTTCGAGATAAACATCTCCGGCGGCACCATCAAAGCCTATTCCTCCGAGGGCGACGGCTTTGACTCCAACGGCACCCTGACCATCACGGGCGGCGACATCTCGGTCTGGACCGCCAACGCCGCCGACAATCAGCCGCTGGATGCCGATGAGCGCATCACGATTTCGGGCGGCACGGTGCTGGCCGCAGGCGGCAGCGCGGGCATGGGCTTTTCCATCAGCGCGTCTCAGCCCTACGTCACCTTCGGCGGCGGGCGGGACAGCAGCCTTTCCCTCGCCGGGGGCGCGGCGTTCTCCATTGCGGACGAAAGCGGCAAGAGCGTGCTGGACAGCACCGCCCTCTGCGACGCGGCCTTCCTCTTCTATTCCAGCCCAGCCCTGACGGCGGAGGGACGCTACAGCGTCCAGTCCACCGTCACCGCCACGGCCAAGACCGGTGAAGCTGATACCCAGTTTGGCGGCAATGGAGGCCCCGGCGGCAGCGGCGGGCAGAGACCGGACGGCATGACGCCGCCGGACGGGGCACCTTCGGACGGGCAGATGCCGCAGGGCCAGCCGCCCCAGAGTGACGGCACCACCCCGCCGGAACTGTCGGCCGCCAGCAGCAACTGAGAAAAACCGCGCAGCAATTGCAATCCGCGCGCCGGAATGATACAATAAGAAGCAGCAAATCACCGCCGCCGGACGTTTTTCCGGCAGATGTAAGAAAGAAGGCTTTTTATTATGAGCATGAACACGGTTCCTGAGCGTCTGGCTGCCCTGCGCGCCGCCATGGACGCCAACGGCGTTGACCTTTATCTCATTCCGGTGGGCGACCCGCATTCCAGCGAGTACCTGCCCGACCACTACACCTCCTTGACCTATTTCTCCGGCTTCCATGGCGAGAACTCCAACTTCGTCGTTACGAAGGACAAGAGCGCCATCTGGGCCGACGGCCGCTATTTCGTGCAGGCGGAAAAGGAGATCGCGGGCACCGAGATCGAGCTGGAGCGGATGGGTGAGCCGGGTGTGCCCACCGTGGAGCAGTACTGCGCCGATGCTCTGCCCGAAGGCGGGGTGCTGGGCCTGTGCGGTCTGACCGCTTCCTGCCATCTGGTACGCAGCGTCCAAAAGGCGCTGGACGCCAAGCACGGCACCATCAAGACCCTGAATCTGGAAGATGAGCTTTGGACCGAGGGCCGCCCCGCCCTGCCGGAGACTCCCGCTTGGATCCTGAGCAAGGAGTACGCAGGGTTCTCCCCCGCCGAGAAGCTGGGCCAGCTCCGCGCAAAGCTCAAGGAGCTGGGCTGCACCGCACAGCTGGTGGGCAAGCTGGACAATCTGGCATGGCTGCTGAACCTGCGCGCCATGGACATCCAGTGCACCCCGTATGCCATGGCCTACTGCTACGTCACGGAGAATCGCGCGGTCCTCTTTATCAACACCAAGCGTCTGGGCGCAGAGGCTGCGGCTGAGCTGAAGGAGAACGGCGTCGAGATCGCCGAATACGACGATGTGCTGGGTTTCCTCGCCGCCGAGACCGAGCCGCAGACCGTGCTGGCCGACCCGGCTTCCGTCAACTACGCCGTCTACGAGACCTTGAGCAACAATGCGGCCCTGACCGTCAAGGATGAGGCCGATCCCCTGCTGCCGATGAAGGGCGTCAAGAACGAGACGGAGCTGGCCCATAACCGCGAGGCCCATCTGCGGGATGCCGTGGCCATGGTGCGGTTCCAGAAAGAGCTGGAAGAGCGCCTTGCCGCCGGTGAAGAGCTGACGGAGCTGACCGTGGACGAGATCCTCCACAAGTACCGCTCCGCACAGGACAAGTTCATCGTGGAGAGCTTCGGCACCATTGCAGCCTACGGCGGCAATGCGGCCATGATGCACTACCACGCCACCGAAGCCGACCACGCCAAGCTGGAAAAGAAGGGCTTTTTGCTGGTGGACAGCGGTGCTACCTACATGGACGGCACCACCGACATCACCCGCACCTACCCGCTGGGCGAGCTGACCGAGGACGAAAAGCTGTTTTATACTTGGACTTTGCAGTGCCACATCGACATCGCAAAGGCCGTCTGGCTGAACTACTGCGATGGTCATATGCTGGACACCATCGCCCGCGAGCCGCTGTGGCAGCACCTCATCAACTACCGCTGCGGCACCGGCCACAGTGTCAGCTTTGTGGGCAATGTCCATGAGGGCCCCCACGCGCTGAACGGCCGCAACACCACCGTCTTCCAGCCGGGCATGGTCGTCACCGACGAGCCGGGCGTCTACGAAAGCGGTGTGGTCGGTATCCGCATTGAGAACGAGCTGGAGTGCTGCCACAAGGCCGACAACCAGTACGGCACCTTCCTCGCCTTCCGTCCGCTGACCTTCGTGCCCATCGCCACCTCGCCCGTGGTGCCCGGCGTGCTGAACAAGGACGAGATCGCATGGCTGAACGCCTACCATCGGGAGGTCTTCACCAAGCTCGCCCCCCGCCTGACCGAGGAAGAGCGCGATTGGCTGGCCAAGAAGTGCGCAGCCATTGGGGACTGATTGAACTTCTAACAAAAATGAGGCTGTTGCAAAGAACTCCCTCAGTCACGGCTTTGCCGTGCCAGCTCCCTCCCGGAGGGAGCCTTGGCGTAACGGCAAGCTGTGAAAGCCTCCCTCATTGAGAGAGGTGGCATCGCGTCAGCGATGACGGAAGGAGTTGTGCAACAGCCTCTTTTTCTATTTATTGTTTCTCCGATTGATGTTCTTTCCAGTAAGCCTTTGCTTCGTCGATGGCCTTTTTGAAGGGGCCGGAGGGGTAGGTGCTCTCGGCGATGTCCACAAGGAACTTGTAGAGCTGGGGCCGCACCTCCTCGTATATCCCAAGGCGGGTGTAGAGGTCTTTGTAGTAGCGGAACACTTGTAATTTGTTCTGCACGATGGTGGCTGCGTTGATCTGGGTGTGGCAGATGCTCTGGGGGTTCTGGACGTAGTAATAACCGGGTTTGTCGATGGCGACGAACCGCTCGGCGTACTGGATGTACCGCAGGTTGAACACGAGGTCCTCGGCCCAGCGCATCTCGCTGACGAACTGGATGTCGTTGCCGGTCAGGATATCGCGGCGGTAGAGCTTGTTCCAAAGCACGCTGTAAAAATAGGAGGCGGGCTTGTCCATCAGGCGGAGGGCAAAGGTGTCCTTGTCGTAGACCCCGGCGGGCAGGAAGCCATACTCCCGCACTTCCGGCGGGCGGGCAACGCTCATGACGCCCAGCTCGTCTTGGATCTTATCCAGCACCTGTTCCGGCTTGGAGGCTCCTGCCGGGATGACCATCTTGTAGGGGGCGATGACGAAATCGGCTTCGTTCTCCTCGGCAGCGGCCACAAGGCGCTCGGTGAAGTCCGGGTCAAGGTAATCGTCGCTGTCCACGAACTCTACGTATTTGCCGGAAGCAAGCTTCAGGCCGAGGTTGCGGGTGTCCGATACGCCGGAATTGGCCTTGTCCACCAGCAGGATGCGGGGATCCTTTTGGCGGAACTCCTCGCAGACGGGAAGGCTCTGATCCTTGGAGCCGTCGTTCAGGATGATGATCTCGATGTTCCGGTAGGTCTGGGCGCAGATGCTCCCCACGCACCGGGCCAGATGGTTCTGGGCATTGTAAACGGGCAGAATGATGCTGACGAGAGGCTGATTCATAGAGGAGTCTCCTTTCATCGTTTTTGTTGTAACTATACTCCCCCGCGGCGCAAAATGCAAGCGCCGGGGGCCGCTCGCCGAAGGAGGGCTTGGAAAATGATCTTTCATATCGCGATTTGCAGCCCGGACCCGGTGCTGCGGGGGCGGGTGCAGCGGCACTGCCTTGAATATTATGCCCGCCGCGCCGATGCGTGCATCGTGGAGCAGTTGGAAAGCGCTGCCGACTTGCTGCGTCAGGAAGCCGACGGCACCCGGTACGAGCTGTATCTCATCGAGCTGACGGCTTCCGGCCCGGCGGCGGGCTTACAGGCGGCGGCCCAGCTGCGCCAGCACGGGGTGCGCGCTCCGCTGGCCTTCTTCGCCCACACCCCGGCCTACGCTTACGAGGCGTTCCGGGTGGACGCGATGCAGTATCTGCAAATTTCCTTCCGGCCCGAACAGCTCACCGCCCTGCTTGACCGCGCCACCGAGCCGGAGTATGGCCCGGTCATCCCGGTCACGACGGCGGCGGGGCTGCGGGCCCTGCCCTTCGCGGACATCGAATATCTGGAGTGCACCCACCACATCGTCCACTTCCACCTTGCCAGCGGCGAGGACGTGGCCTCCCTTTCGCTGCGGGTGCCCTTTTCCGAGGTGGCAAAGCCTCTGCTGGCCGACGAACGCTTTTTGCAGCCCCACCGTTCCTATGTGGTGAACCTCGCCGCCGCGTCCCAGCTCTCCGCCGGTGAACTGTGGATGCGCAGCGGCGCCCGCGTGCCCATCCCCCGCAGCCGTGAGGCCGCCGTAAGGGCCGCGTTCCGGAAGTTTCTGGAACGGTAGAAGGAAACAGAACAGGCCCTGCCGTACAGTTTGAAATGCTGCATGGCGGGGCCTGTTTTAGACGTGCTGTCAAGGGTTTTGAAATGCCCTTATAATTTCAGCTCCCCCCACTCCTGCAGGAACTGGTCGCTGACTTGGCGGAGGGCGGGCTCGTCGGCGGCGCTGGCAGCGTCGGCGATGCCGATGACGTAGAAGCCCGCGTTGTGGGCGGTGCGGGCGGCGTAGAGGGAATCCTCGCAGACGGCGCAGGTACGGGGGTCGGTGCCGCCAAGGCGGTGGAGCGCCTCGAAGAAGACCTCCGGGCGGCTCTTGTGGAGCGGGCCCTGCGCCTCGACGTAGAACTCAAAATGATCGTCCAGCCCCAGCCGGGTGAGCACGGCCCTGCACTGGTCGCTCCATGTGTTTGAGCAGATGCACATCCGGGCTCCTTCGGCCTTGAGCCGGGCCAGCAGCTCCCGCACGCCGGGCTTGAGTTCTACGCTCTCGTACAGCTCCGCAATGACCGACCGCATCACGCCGAAGTAATCCTCCGGCTTTAGGGGCAGCGCATACTCCCGGATGAGGTACTGCGCGCCGTCGGCCATCCCCATGCTCAGCAGGGTGGTGCGCAGGTCGGCCTTCGGCTCGTGGTCATACCGGCGCAGCAGCGCCAGCGGGGCGTTCTCCCACACAGCGGTCATGCTGTCGGTCAGGGTGCCGTCCATATCAAAGATCCATTGCTTGCAGTTCATGTTGCCATCCTCACAGTCAGATTTTACTAAATTATACCACGCTTTTTGTTCCAAAAACAGAGAGAAATTTTCCCGAAAATATGTTATACTTTGTGCAGATTTGATTCGTAGCACAAAGGAGGCGTTTGGGATGGCGCAGAACGAGACCCCCAAAAAGGCGCTGGTGCTGGCCGGTGGCGGAGCCCGCGGCAGCTATCAGGTGGGCGTCTGGCGGGCATTGACAGAACTGGGCTGGCACCCGCAGATCATCACCGGCACCAGCGTCGGCAGCCTGAACGGCGCAATGTTCGCGCTGGACCTGTACGAGACGGCGCGGGATATGTGGACGAGCATCCGCAGTCAGGACGTGATGGAGCTGCCGGAAGAAACGAATCTGACGGAGCTGCATCAGTTCCTGCGGGACATCGTGCGGGAGGGCGGCATGGACGTCACCCCGCTGGAAGAGATCGTGGAGCGGGTGTTGGACGAAGACGCCCTCCGCGCGTCGCCCATCCGGTTCGGCCTCGTCACCGTGGAAAAGCGGGGCCTGAAACCCCGCGAGCTGCCGCTGGAAGAGATTCCGGAAGGGAAAGTGAAGGACTACCTGCTGGCCTCGGCGGCCTGTTTTCCCGCGCTGCGGGCCAAGCAGATCGATGGGGTGCAGTTCCTCGACGGCGGCTATCGGGACAACATGCCCACCGCGCTGGCACAAAAAATGGGCGCGGAGGAGCTGGTCTGTGTGGATTTGGAAGGAGTGGGCATCACCCTGCCCAACCGCACCGGTCTGCCCACCACCATGGTGCGCAGCTACTGGGAGCTGGGCGATATCCTCCACTTTGACCCCGACACCGCCAAGCGAAACATCGAGCTGGGCTATTACGACACCCTTCGGGCCTTCGGGCGGCTGCGGGGCTGTGCCTACGCCATCGCGAAGAGCGGCGCTTCCGACGCGGACGCAGCTGCGTTCCGGAAACGCTTCGACGCGGTGCAGAAGGCCGTCAAGGCGAAGTACCCGGTCACTCTGACGGCAGACCTCGCCCTCCGGCTGGCCAACATGAAAGATGCCGAGACCGCCCCGCTGGAAGCTGCCGCCGAGGACGTGGGGGTGGACCCCGCCCATTACTACACGGTGGAGCAGCTTGGCAGAGCCTTTCTGGAACAATGCGACCGCAGCCGCATCGGGAGCTTTGCGCCCCTGTTTGACGGCAGCGGCAATGCGGCACAGGCTGCGTGGGCGGCGCTGCTGCCCAATACATTCTTACAGGCGCTGGTCTACCGCACCCTGACCGCGCCGGTGGAGGAGGGAGTGGAACCATGAAAGTCTATCAGGGACATTCCGCTTCTCCCGGCCTCGTGCTGGGGCAGGTGAGCCGGGTGGAGCGCCGGACGGAGAGTTTCCGCCCCGGCCCCTTCAGCCCGGAGCGGGAGCAGCGGCTGCTGGACAACGCCGTGAAAACGGCCCAGACCGAACTGGACTCCATGGCGGAGCGCAGCGGCCCTACCGAACAGGCCATCTTTCTGTTCCAGAGCATGATGCTGGAGGACGAGGGCTTCATGAATGAGGTCCGCTTCCAGATCAAGGCGGGCATCGGTGCCGCCGAAGCCATGGACCGCGTGGGCCACCGCTATGCCGACCAGCTGGCCAACATGGAGGACAACGCCTATATGCAGCTGCGCAGCGTGGATATCCTCGACGCAGCCAGCCGGGTGGTGAATATCCTTGCCAACCGGCCCCGCGTCTGGCTGGCGCTGGATCATCCGGTGATCCTCGCGGCGGAGATGCTGATGCCCAGCGACCTGTTCAGCGTCCCGGCGGGGATGATCTTGGGCATCATCACGTCCGAGGGCAACAAGCAGAGCCACGCCGCCATCATCGCGCGGGCCATGCACATCCCCTGCATCGTGCAGGTGGGCAGCGATTTTCTGGACGACTGCGACGGCCGCATCGTCGTCCTCGACGCCGACAACGGCGAGTGCATCCTTGACCCGGATGCCGTCACCCGCCAACAGGCTATGGCCCACATCTGCGAAAAACAGTGGGAAAACGAGGAAATGAACCGCATCTGTGCCCTGCCGAACCGCACTAAGGACGGCGAGACCTTTGAGCTGCTGGCCAACTGCTTCGGGCAGGAGGACATCGAAACGGCCCTCCAAACCGGTGCCAGCGGCGTGGGTCTGCTGCGCAGCGGCTACATGATGCTGCCGGGCCGCCCGGTGGACGAGCAGGAGCAGTATGTGTTTTATCACTCCTGCCTTGCTGCGGCAAAGGGCGGCGTCGTCACGGTCCGCACCTTCGACTTTGGCGCAGACCGCACCATGGCCGATGCGCATCAAGGGCCGGAATCCTCCAAGCTGGGGCTGCGCGGCATCCGCAGCAGTCTGCGCCGCCCCCACCAGTTCGAGACCCAGATCTGTGCGCTGCTCCGGGCGGCGGCGGACGGCCCGCTGCGGGTCATGTTCCCGATGGTGACCAACCTTGAAGATTGGGACGAAGCCATGAAGCGGGTGGAGCACTGCCGCCAGCAATTGCGGGAGCGGGGCGAGCGGTTCAACGAGAAGACCCCCTTCGGCGTCATGTTCAGCGTGCCCTCAGCCTGCCTGACGGCGGAAGAATTCGTGGCTCGCGGGTGCGATTTCTTCGTCATCGAGACCAACGACCTGACCCAGTACACCCACGCCGTTGACCGGGACCTCTCCATTGCGGAGCGCTACTACCGCCCCGCCAGCCATGCGATGAAAAAGCTCATCGCCATGGTCATGGAAGCCGCCGACGCGGGGCAGATCCCCGTGACCATCTGCGGCATGGCCGTCGGCAACCCGGCCAATACGATCCAGTACCTGAAACTCGGCCTCCGCAGCTTCTCCATGAGCCCCCAGAGCCTCATCGGCGTGAAGCGCGCACTGCTGGAAGCAGACAGCCGGGATTGACAGAAAGAATAAACCGTAGTACGTACTACTGAAGCATAAAAAAGGGGCTGCTGCACATCGTTTTAGCCGAACGTGCAGCAGCCCCTTTTTGTTTGAAAGAGCGTTATTCCAGATTCCCCGTCAGGGTCATAACGGCGGAGAGGACGGCCAGCGGGGCCGTCTCACAGCGGAGAATGCGGGGGCCGAGGCCGACGGTCTTGGCACCGGCTTTGGCGGCCATCTCGGCCTCCTCGGCGGCAAAACCGCCCTCTGCGCCGGTGATGACGGCGATCTTCCGCTTCTGGCCGTCGGAGGGCTGGAGGTCTGCCAGCAGCTCCCGGAGGGGAGCACCGCCGCACTCGTAGCAGAAGAGCACGAGGTCGTACCCTTCCAGACTGCGGCAGAGCGCGCCGAAGTTGGGCAGCGGGAGGGCTACATCCGGCAAAACGCCCCGGCCGCACTGCTTGGCGGCTTCAAAGGCGATGCGGTTGTAGCGCTCGTTTTTCTGCTCCTCTTTCTTGGGGGCTGCCACGCAGTAGCGGCTGAAGAAGGGGACAAAATGGGCGCAGCCCAGCTCGACGCCGTGGCGGATGATCTGCTCCAGCTTGTCCTGCTTGGGATAGCCCACAAAAAGGGTGACTTCTACGCTGGGTTCGGCGGCGCTGGGGTAGCCCGGCTCCACGCTGAACTCCACCGTCTCCGGGCCGAAGCCGGTGATGGTGGCGGTGTACTCCACGGCGTTGCCGTCGCAGAGGATGACGGTATCGCCCAGCTTGCCCCGCATCACGCGGGCGAGATGATGGGCGTCGGCACCCCGCAGCGTTGCGGTGCCGTCGGCGATCTCGGTAGTAAAATAACGGTGCGGCATTTTTTGATCCTTTTCAACTGAAGCTCCCCCTCCGGGGGAGCTGGCAAGCGTCAGCGAGACTGAGAGGGCGCTCTGGCCTTACTTGCATTTTTTGCAGACAATGCACTCCCAGCCGCGCTTTTCCTTAACTTCCTGTACAGTAAGCCCGGCTTTTTCCAGCCCGGCGATGACCTCATCCTTCCGGCTGTCGATGATGCCGCTGGCGATGAAGACGGCATCCTCGGCCATCAGGCCGGGCACGGCGGGGGCCAGCGACAGGATGGCGTTGGCAACGATGTTGGCGGTGATGATGTCGTAGGTGCCGCTGGCCTTGTCGGACAGATCGCCCACAAGGACGGTGAGCTTGTCGGCTGTGCCGTTCAGGGCGGCGTTCTCCCCGGCGGTGCGGACGGCCACGGGGTCGATGTCCACGCCCTCGGCGGAGGCAGCGCCCAGCTTGAGAGCTGCGATGGCAAGGATGCCGGAGCCGGTGCCGATGTCCAGCACCCGTTCGCCGCCCTTGACCCGCTCGTCCAGCGCCTCCAAGCAGAGGCTGGTGGTCTCGTGGCCGCCGGTGCCAAAGGCGAGGCCGGGGTCGAGGATGAGCTTGACGCGGTCGGTGTCGTACTCCTGCCAAGAGGGCACCACGGCAAGGCGCTGGCCGATCTCCATCGGGTGATAATACTTGCGCCAGCCGTTCTGCCAGTCCTCCTGTTCCACGCCTTCGGTCTCGACGGTGTAGGCGATGCCCGCCGCCTCCATCCGGGCCGCGATGAGGGCCAGCGTCTCCACGGGGGAAGCGCCCGGCTCCAGATACAGGTGGATGATGACCTGATCGCGGGGCTTGTCCAGCAGTTCCTGCTCGATGAGGTCCACATGCGCGATCTCGGCCACCTGCTGTTCGATGTCGCTGTAGTCTTCGATATAGATGCCGCCTTCGGCAATCATGGTGGCGACGGCTTCGGCGTTGTCGGCTTCGGCCTTGGCCACGGTCAGGCGGATATCAGTCCATTCCATTGATAAAACCTCCTTCGGGATGTTGTACACGGTTCGGGAATACCTATATAGTAACATAGACGCCGCCACGGCGCAAGAAGTGCGCGGCAGAGGCGGCAGAACATAGAAAATTCACAAACAAGAAAATTCTTTTCAGAGTGAAAACTTGTATCCCATCAAAAACCCCAAAAACTTTTGACTAAAAAATGCAAAATCAAGGATTTTTGTATCAATTGTGGAGAAAAGAGCGGAACCCCCCTTTCCTTTTTTCTTAACATGTGTTAAGATATTGTTACGCAATTATGGACGGTCTGCAACCAGAGGCCGCCATAACAACAACATTCTTTAAGGAGGAATGTGTCTTATGATGAAGTATCTCCAG
>OLYB01000621.1_pt1 | contig 32934 bp, 15 predicted proteins | sample 1674481 | NCBI WGS metagenome assembly OLYB01 (sample SAMEA103958167, study PRJEB25191) | human gut metagenome
AGATTGTAGAAACTGTGAAAAGCCCGTTCCGAGTCTTCTTCCTTCATTTGGCGCAGATAGCGTCTGACTTCTTGTTCGGTCATGTCCTCGTCTTGAAGCTTAGCGGCGGCGAAGATATGTCTTTTCGGGGATATATCCTAACCGGTCCTCATTTATCTGGAAGCTGCACACACGGCTCTTTCATTTAAGGGAGTTAGAAGGAGTTATCGGGAGTTAAAGGCCGATACTCTTGTTGATATATAATGATACTACCGGCTTCTAACTCCCTTAAATGAAAGAGCCGTGAAGTTGCACATTCTTTGGAAGAATCCTGTTTATAACCCGCTCCGTGTCTCCTCCGTACCTATAGTTACGGAGGAACTACGGAGCAGGTACGGAGGAGACACGGAGCGGGTATGGTTAAGGTTTCCCATATAATAGGTGTGTAGTTAGGCAATTTATTTATCCGATTGCACACGATTATGCTGCAAAACGAAGAGTTTAATTCGTTAGACGGATGTTTTCTTTTCGTTAGACCACTGTCTAACGAAAGAAGAACCGCTGTCTAACGAAAGAATGACCACTGTCTAACGAATTAGAAACAGCGTTCAAGGATACTAAAATGGCGGAAGGGAAAACTAAAAGATGCGTGTTGTCTCGCTTATATCTCTCAATAGCATCTTCGAAGTAGACATCTTCCTTAAAACCATCAGAAACTTCGTCAATCAAATCAACCCAAAAGTATTTCATGCTCGTCTACTGATCTAAGTTTCTAATATAGCTCTTGGGGCAATCTTTCTTGCGTTCGCTACTCTTTGACAAACATCAAGTCGCTTATAATCCCGTCCGAGACAAAGATGCCTTCTCTGGTCAGACGAAGACGGTCTGTCTGCAGTTCCAGTTGATGGCTTTGGAGGTAAGGGGTTGCCATAGTCTGGCAATATAGCCGTAATTTCCTGCCGAATGTATCTTCTGCCTCTTTCAAGGAGAGGCCTCGTGCGGTGCGCAAGGCAGTCATGACGTATTCGTTGTAGCGGGTGGTTTTGTCCAAAGTCTCTGTTTCAAACGAGCGGTGCCCCTTTTCAATGGACTTGATGTATTCTTCCAGAGAAGCCGTGTTCCATTCTCTTGCCTCTGCATTGAAGGAGTGTGCCGAAGGGCCGCAGCCCAAATACGGAATCCCCTTCCAGTAAGAAGAGTTGTGGCGTGAGTGCATACCGGGTTTGCAGAAGTTGGATATCTCGTAATGCTCGTATCCCGCAGTTCCAAGAGTGTCCATGAGTGCCGTGAAGAAGCGCACGCTGCTCTCTTCGTCCACTTCGCTGATGCGGTGGCTTTGCAGCATTTCGTAGATGCGGGTGCCTTCTTCGTAAGTCAGATGATAGGCGGAGATATGCTCTACATCAAGGCCGACGGCTTGTTGCAGGTCGCGTTCCCACCGTTGGTCCGTCTCACCCGGCAGGCCGTAGATGAGGTCGATGCTTATGTTCTGAAAACCGGCCCGGCGACAATGTTCTACGGCTTTGACTGCTTGTACGGCATCGTGCCGGCGGTTCAACAGTTTCAGTGTAGGGTCGTCGAATGTCTGTATTCCCATACTGATGCGGTTGAAGGGGAGGGTACGTAGCATGGATACATATTCTTCCGTCAGGTCGTCGGGGTTGGCTTCGAGGGTGATTTCTTCGGCAGCCCTCAGACCGTAGACCTCTCCAATTGCCTTGAATACTTCCTTGAAATCTTCTTCCGCGAGTTGTGAAGGGGTTCCGCCACCGAAATAGATGGTTTCGACCGGTTCTTCTTTCAGATAGTCCTTGCGTGTTTGCAATTCCTGGCATAAAGCACGGATATAGTGCTGTTTCAACTCGCTGCGAGTAGTGGAATAAAAGTCGCAATAGATGCAGCGCGTCTTGCAAAAGGGGATATGGATATAGATTCCTGCCATGATGTTAATGGATATTTGCTGCAAATGTAAGCTTTTGGCCGAAGAAAAGAACAATTTTTGCGGGATATTGAAACGGCATTTCCCGGATAATTTGGTTTCCTTTGTATCGTTAAAGAGTAGTCTAAGCATGTTCTTTTCTTTATATTATCGGTATCTGTCATTAGCTTCGCTCAAAGCCTTAAATGAAAGAGCCGTGGCGGGACGCAAGCTTTTTTATAGAATGGTAACACGGCTTTTGGATATTTTATGTATATTTGTCACAATTTTGTATACATTCTTCTTCTAAAATGGAAAGCTGTCATGAGAAACAAAACCTTAAGAATCTTTTCTTACTTTTTGATACACTTCCTTCTTGTTTGTCAGATAGGGGCATCATCCCGGCTCACATCTTTATCATTCAATTCTTTACCGGTGCTGAATGCTTTGCCCAGCAAAGAGGTGCAGGCTGTATATCAGGACTGTGATGGTTATATCTGGATTTCTACGCGTAACGGATTGTTTCAATACGATGGTTATTCCATCACTGCTTATAAGTCAAATCTTTACCGTCCCGATTTACTGACAAGCAACAATATCTTTTGTGTGGTGGAAGATACCAAGCACCGTTTGTGGATTGGTACATATAGCGGATTGAACGTTTTGGATAAACAGACCGGTATTATTCGGAAGATAGATAACCCGGAGATGAATGGCAATAGTATTTCCCGGATTCTGGTTACCCGCGATGGCCGTATTTGGTTTGCTACAGACAAGGGACTTTATGAATATCAGGAAGAAACGGATGATTTTTTAGCGTATAAAGACTCGAATACGGGAAATGTATTGCCTAAGGCTCCGGTAAAGGCTTTGCTGGAAGATGACCGTGGGGATATTTGGATTGGTATGTGGGACAGAGGGCTTTATCGTTACGAACGGGAATCAGGAAAGTTTGTCGGCTATCCGAAGATGAACGAGCAAAACTCTGCCCATGTAGTCTTTCAGGATAGCCGTAAGAATATCTGGGTAGGGACTTGGCGTGGAGGGTTGGCGTTGCTGAAAGATGCTTACCAACCGGAAAAGACGAGTTGGATAACTTTCATGTATGATGGGCAAAACCCTGCCAGTATTTCGGACAATATTATCTATGCTATATCAGAAGATGCCAACACACATGCCTTATGGGTGGGGACACGCAGAGGCTTGAGCATACTTCCCCGGCGGGATGAATATACTTCTTCCGATTCTTTTGAAAACTATTTTCCTCTTGATTCGGACAACTCGATAACCAGTGATGAAGTTACTTCCCTATTGTGTGACCGTCAGGGATTGATGTGGATTGGCATGATTGGTGGTGGTATTGATAAGGTGAACACCCGGAATCCCGATTTCAAATGGGACCGTTTGCCTGAAGCCAAGCGCTTGCTGAAAACTGCCTCTGTCCGCAGTATTCTGCTTGATGATGAAAATAACCTTTGGATGGGTATCGGTACATATGGTTTAGGGGTAAAGGAACGGAATACCGGGAAATTTGCATATTATACACAGATGCCGGAGTTTGCCGCTTATCCGCGTATTCCTACCGTAATGTCCATTTTGCAACATTCGGTGACGGGGCACATCTGGATTGCGGCATACAATGGTGGGGTGTATGAAGTAGACAAGCAGGCTCCCGTATCCCGGCGGGTGAAAAGCTATTTCCCTGCTGATGTACCCTGGCTTGCCGGAAGTTCCGTTTATAATATATTTGAAGATTCCCGGCACAATCTTTGGTTTGCTACCCGTAATGGAGTCTCGATGCGTACGGTTGACGGGAAAGCGGTGCGGTTTGATTCACTCCGGATAGGGGATACATATATGAAAGACTTGCTTGCCATGCAGATTGTGGAAGGGGCAGACGGGGACATGTGGATAGCGTCCAATACTCATGGAATTCTCCGTCTTCAAAAACGTGGCGGTGATTATACACTTTCCGGTTATTCCGCTTCCAACGGCAAATTGAACAGCGCTTATGCCGATTGTATTTATAAAGACAGCCGGGGACGAATTTGGACCGGTACGGGTGGCAGCGGACTGAACTTGTATGACAAGCGGACAGACAGCTTCCTTCCCGTTCATGCAACATGGAACTTGCCGGGCGATGCAGTGGTGAGTATACAGGAGGATAGAAATGGTAATTTGTGGTTAGGAACCAATGCCGGATTGGTCAAACTTAGTGTAACGGATGATTTGGAAAGTGCAGTTTTTCGCTTGTATACCACTGTGGATGGCTTGCAGGATAATCTGTTTAATCGGGCAGCTTCTGCTGTAGCCCGGGATGGTGAAATGTTTTTCGGCGGACACCGCGGTTACAATAGTTTCTATCCTGACAGGCAGAAAGACCAGACGTTCTCTTCCCCGGCCGTAGTGACGGATATAAAGGTCTTTAACCAGTCGTGGAGTGCGTTGCCGGATGAAGAGCGTATGGAAATTTCCAGACTGTCACCCGGTTTTACACGCGAAATTCTATTGGATTATAAGCATAATAATTTCACCATAGAGTTTTCTGCATTGGAGTATGCCAATCCGGAACGGAACAGATATGCATATAAGTTGGATGGATTTGATGCCGATTGGCAATATACGAATGCCTCCAAGCGGTTTGCCTATTATAATAATTTGAAACCGGGTACTTACACTTTCTATCTGAAATCTTCCAATTCCAATGGCATTTGGGATGACAATACGTTGAGGATGAAGGTTGCTATATTACCGCCGCCTTGGAAAACCTGGTGGGCCTATACTATCTATGTATTGTTGGTGCTGGGAGCTGCCTGCTATGCCTGCCGGATTGTGCGTAACCGCATTCGCCTGCGCAATGCTTTGCATCTGCGCGAAATGGAAAAGGAGAAGGCCGAAGAAGTGAATCATGCCAAGTTGCAGTTCTTCACGAACATCACGCATGAACTTTTGACTCCGTTGACTATCCTTTCTGCATCGGTGGATGAACTGAAGCGGACAGCGCCTGCCTATAAAGAACAGTATCGGGTGATGACGAATAATATCAATCGGCTGATACGCCTTCTGCAGCAGATTCTCGAATTCCGCAAGGCCGAAACCGGAAACTTGAAATTGCGGGTATCGGAAGGTGATCTTGCTTTGTTTGTGCGTCGCAGCCTCGACAGCTTCCGACCGTTGATGAAGAAAAAGGATATACAGTTCAATGTCTCTTGTTCGCCCGACCCGTTCAATGCCTGCTTCGATTCGGACAAACTGGATAAGATATTGTATAATTTGCTGTCTAATGCCTCAAAGTATAATCGTGTTGGCGGTAGGGTAGATGTAGAGCTTACCGTTGTTGAAGATGGGGTTGCCTGTCTGGTGGTCAGAGATGATGGGCCGGGTATATCTAAAGAGGCTCAGAAACAACTTTTTAAACGTTTCTATGAAGGAGATTACAGAAAATTCAAAACGATTGGTACAGGTATCGGCTTGTCGCTGGTACGCGATTTGGTTGTGCTCCATCATGGTACGATTACTGTAGAAAGTGAGGAAGGGCAAGGCACATCGTTTATTGTAACCATTCCCATATTGCAGGCTTCTTACACATTGGAGGAAGTTGATGCAGGTTTATCTGCCGGCATGGAGGATGTCGACAAACAGGATTCTGCTGCTGTAGTTGCCGGTATTCAGGAGTCTTTGTCAGATGGGTCCGGAGAACTGGAGGAAGATACCGAGGTATCGGAACGTACGCATACTTTATTGATAGTGGAGGACAATGAAGACTTGTTGCGATTGATGGTGAAGCTGCTGGAGACGGACTATATTGTCTGTACGGCCACTAACGGAAAAGAGGCTGTCGATGTGGTGGAACATGAAGAAGTCAGTTTGATTGTATCTGATGTAATGATGCCTGAGATGGATGGCATTGAACTTTGCCGTTATATTAAAGGCAATTTTGATACGAGTCATATCCCGATTATACTTCTTACGGCCAAGAATAAAGAAGAAGACCGGGTGGAGGCCTATGAATCCGGCGCCGATGGTTTCATCAGCAAACCCTTCAGCCTGAGTGTGCTCCATGCCCGTATCAGCAACCTGCTCCGTAACCGGCAACGGGCAATGAAGGATTTCAAGAAGCAGCTGGTTTTTGAAGCGAAGGAACTGGACTATACCAGTATTGATGAAGAATTCCTGCAACGTGCCATTGATTGCGTAAACCGACATCTGAATGATGCCGATTTTGACCAGACACGGTTCTTGGAAGAGATGCACACTACCAAATCTACCAGCTTCCGTAAACTGAAGTCGCTGACCGGATTGACGTATGTTTCATTTATCCGTAATATCCGCATGAAGGCTGCCTGCCGCATCATGGAGGAGAAAAAACGGATTCGCATTTCCGAGTTGGCTTATGCGGTGGGATATAATGACCCGCGTTACTTCAGCAGCTGTTTTAAAAAGGAATTTGGCATGCAGCCTTCCGAATACATGGAACGTTTCACGCAAGACGGCGAAATGCTAGAAGAAGACCTGAAAACAATTTAGCTGAAACCCACAGTTCTTGCTCTGCGAATATGCGTTCACATCGTACAGAAAAACATTCTCAAAAAGAATTCTCAAAAGAATGCAGAATAAAATTTGAACTCCGTGAATTCGATGAATTCATGGAGTTTCTGAATTCGTCGGGCCCGCACCAAAGACAGTGAGACTACCGGAAAATGAATAGGGCAGTTCAAAACCGATGCGGAGTGCATCGATATGTAGACAAATGTTCCAGGTAGTGCAATCAAATGGTTCATGGACCATTTCTCGACTTGTTTGAACCTTTTAAATCAATGTAACTTCCACTTCTTGTTTACATTTGCCGTGCGGTCGGAGAGAAGCATGCCTCTCTTTCCGTAATAGAGAGTTTAATTTATATTTTTAATCTTAAAATGATACAATGGAAAAGTTAAAGGCTTCCCCAAGAACTGTATTTAGTAAGGGACTTTATACCTTATTAATATGTATGGTTCTTCTGTTGAATGTTCAGCTCTTGAATGCGCAGAATTCAACAATCAATGTAAAAGGTGTGGTTAACGATGCAATGGGGCCGGTTATTGGTGCCAGTATTGTGGAAAAAGGCAAGACATCTAATGGAACGATTACCGACATTGATGGTAATTTTTCATTGAATGTTTCTTCTAATGCCACGTTGGTGGTTAGTTTTATCGGCTACAAGACCCAAGAAATCCCGGTGGCTGGAAAAACTTCGGTGACAGTCAATCTGCAAGAAGACACGGAAATGCTGGATGAAGTGGTAGTGGTAGGTTTTGGCGTACAGAAAAAGGTGAATCTGACCGGTTCTGTTGCTGTTGCCGACAAGAAATTGATTGAAGCACGTCCGGTAAACAATGCAGTGACAGCTTTGCAGGGTGTTGTTCCGGGTCTGAATATCAGTACGAGTGGTATGGGTGGCACGTTGGATAACAATAAGTCAATAAATATCCGTGGTACAGGTACGATTGGTGATGCTTCCGTTGGCGACCCGCTCATCTTGATTGATGGCATGGAAGGCGATTTGAATGCCATCAATCCTCAGGATATCGAAACGATATCCGTATTGAAGGATGCGGCAGCATCTTCGATTTATGGTTCGCGTGCTCCGTTCGGCGTAGTGCTGGTTACTACGAAGAGTGGTAAGGAAGGCAAGGTTAACGTCAACTATAACAACAGTTTCCGTTATAAAACCCCGTTGAACATGCCGAAGATGATGGATGCAGTCCAATTTATTGCTTATAACAATGATGCCTACGGAAATGCCGGCATGAAGAATGTGGATGGTCAGTTTGTACCGGGCAATGGCCGTTGGAATGATGAAGTGATGCAGAATGCAAAAGATTATATGGCCGGCACGCTGATCGATCCACGTACAGGTTCTTTTAATCCTTACTATACGCAACCTACGGATGCTTCCGGTTGGTGGGATGGAAACAATGCATGGGCTAATGTGGATTGGCTGGATGAGCTGTATAAAGATTGGACACCGGCCATGGAACATAATATCAGTGTAAGTGGGGGTACTGATAAAATCAATTATTATTTTTCTGCCAATTATATGACGGAAGACGGTACATTGAGATACGGTACTGAAAATATGAGACGCTATGCCGTGACCGGTAAGTTCTCTGCCAAACTGAATGATTATGTCAAACTGGATTTTTCTTCCCGTTTTACGCGTTCTGACTATGATAAACCAACCCAACTGACTGGTGGCATGTATGACAACGTGATGCGCCGTGCTTATCCTACCCGTCCTCTTTACGATGGCAACGGTTTGAAGCAGTATGATTCCAACTATGCATGGATGTTGGAAGACGGTGGCCGTACGGGTGTAATAAAGGATATCATAGCAAATCAGGTGAAGGCTACTTTCACTCCATTGAAGAATTGGAATATTATTGGTGAATTCAATTTCCGTGTAGAGAATAACTGGACGCATACGGAGAATTTTTATCTGGAATCCACACATTCGGACGGGATTCAGAAGAAAAAAGGTGGTTTGAGCAATAGTTATAGCTCCATTAAGGAAGAATCTTTCAATGGACTGTATTTGAACCCTAACATTTATACAAATTATAATTTCACACTGAATGAGCTGCATAATTTTGCTGCGACAGCAGGTTTCCAGTCCGAGGCTTACGAAAAAAAGAATGTATATGCCTCCCGTGGTGATTTGAATACAGAAGAATTGCCGGTGTTGAACCAGACTTCCTCCCAGGACATTACCCGCATCGGTTTGGGCGGTGAACTCCAGAAATGGCGTACTGTCGGTTTCTTCGGACGCATCAATTATGATTATGACGGAAAATATCTGATAGAAGGGAATTTGCGTTACGACGGTACTTCCCGTTTTCGTCGCGGCAGCCGTTGGGTATGGACACCTTCTTTCTCCTTGGGGTGGAACGTGGCACGCGAAGCATTCTTTGAGAACATGGCTCAAACTGTTAATCTGTTGAAAGTGAGAGCCTCTTGGGGAACCCTTGCCAATCAGAATACAAAAGGCTGGTATCCTACATATCCCACTATAAAACTTGAAACGACCGATTGGTTGATCAATGGCGTGAAGCCGAATACGGCAGCGACTCCGGGATTGATATCTTCAACCTTGACTTGGGAAAAGATTTATACTACCAATGTGGGGCTGGATTGGGGTGTCTTTAACAATCGTTTGACCGGCTCTTTCGACTATTTTATTCGTAAGAATAAAGGTATCGTAAAAGGCGGTGTGGAGCTTCCTGCCATTTTGGGTACTTCTGTTCCGAATACGAACAATACGGATTTGAAGACTTATGGCTGGGAATTGTCGTTGGGCTGGAGGGATCAGATCAAGGATTTCAGCTACGGCGCTACCCTGAGCTTGTCCGACTCGCAGACCAAGATAGAGAAATATGCCAATCCTACCAATAAGTTGAGTGATTACCGTGAAGGTGAAGTGACCGGAAACATATATGGCCTTGTTTCTAAGGGCGTTGCCAAGACGCAGGAAGAGATGGATGCCCATATCGCAAGTTTGCCCAATGGAGGACAGACGGCTTTGGGAACCAGTGCGTGGTATGCGGGTGATATGATGTATGTTGATGTGAATGGTGACGGCAAGATAGACAGAGGTTCACAGACACGCGACGATTGCGGCGATTTGGTTGTTATCGGTAATACAACACCCCGCTATCGGATGGGTATCTCGCTGGATGCTGCATGGAAGGGACTTGATATTCAGATGTTCTGGCAGGGAGTACTGAAGCGTGATTATTATCCGTTTAAAAAAGACCGTGAAGATATGATGTTCTTCGGTTGGACACAAAGCGGTGAGTGGTGGTCTGCTTATTTGGAACCTCATTTGGACTATTGGCGTGACGAGAACAGTGCACTTGGAGCTAATCCGAACGCATACTATACCCGTCCTTACAAAAACTGGACACATCAGAATAAAAATCATAAAGAACAGACTCAATATCTACAGGATGCCTCTTACATGCGTTTGAAGAATCTGACGATTGGTTATACCCTTCCGCAAATGTGGACCAAGAAGGTGGGACTGAGTAAAGTACGTGTGTTCGTGTCTGGTGAAAATCTATTCACGATTTCACATATAAAGGATGATTTGATGGATCCGGAACAAGCCGGTATCGGGCAGGATGCCAGCGGTACGAGTTATCCGCTTTCTCAAACTTATTCATTCGGTTTAAGTGTTAACTTCTAAATTTCAACGAACAATGAAAACGAAATATCTGATTTTATCCAAATATTTATTGTGTGGTTTGGCGTTGACCGCATTGACTACTGCATGTGAAGATTATCTTGATATAACCCCTCCTTCGGAAGTGACGGAGAGCAATTATCTGAAAACTGACGCGCAATTGGGTGCTTATGTAATAAAGTACTATGCCGATTACAGTGATTATAATAGGGACAGTGACGATAAGGGTGGTATGTTGCCCAGTATGGAAGGCAGTGGAGGCAACTCCCCTCTGAAAGATGATATAAATACGGATAATGAAGTAGGCCGTGACGGATTCTCCAATTTGTTCCTGGCCGGCAAAGGCGATGCCAAGCAAGTGAGCCAAAGTGGGGGGAAGTGGAATTTTTCGAACATTTATAAATGGAACTACTTTATTAATTTGGCAGCTTCGCGTATTGAAAAGGGGGAAATCAGTGGAAACCAGGATTATGCCAAGCATTATTTGGGAGAAGCTTATTTTCTGCGTGCATTGGAGTATTTCTACCGTTTGAGGAAACTTGGAGATTTTCCGATTGTAACGGAAACTCTGCCCGACCAACAGCAGCCGCTGGTAGAAGCCTCCAAACGTCAACCACGCAATGAGGTTGCACGTTTTATACTGAAGGATTTGGATGAGGCTGTTAGATTGATGATGAATCAGGCACCGTCAGGTGGTAAAGTCCGTTTATGTAAAGATGCTGCCTATCTTTTGAAAGCCCGCGTGGCTCTTTTTGAAGGAACTTGGTTGAAATATCATGCAGGTACGGCATTGGTTCCCAATGGCCCGGGATGGCCGGGGAAGGATAAGGACTATAATTCTGCTTATGCATATCCTACGGGCAGTGTAGAGGCAGAGAGCAATTATTTCCTGGATGAGGCGATGAAAGCAGCCAAAGTGATTGCTGATAAACGTGTGCTGACTCCGAACAATAAGCAGGCTATTCTTGACCAGGATGCTTCCGGATATAGTAAAAATGAGTATTATGACATGTTTTCTTCCGATGATCCTACCGGTTATGACGAAGTCATCATGTGCCGTCTGTACAAAAAGAATGTGATGGTACATTGGTTTAATCATTTCATCCAGAGAGGTGGAGGAGGTTTTGGCTATACGAAAGGAATGGAGAAAGCATTCTTGACGGAGAATGGCCTGCCTTATTACGCTGCAGGAAACAGTGAATATGAAGGTGACAATACGATTGCCGCAACGAAGAAGAACCGTGACTATCGTTGGCAACTGTTCATGAAGGCTACCGGTGAAAGGTGCTATACAAATACGGATTTGATTTTCGGCGATAAAAACACAGCAGGAATCTTGGTTCCTAATATCTATGATAATGATGGCAAGAAAGGGTCTTCTACCGGATATATTCATGGCAAGGGATATACTTTGGATGTAAATAATGCAGTAACCAACTTTGGAGATGATCCGACAGCTTATATCATTTACCGTGCAGCAGAGGCTTATCTTGTCTACATAGAAGCGGATTATGTGAAGAACAACTCTTTGGATGCTAACTCCGACAAATATTGGAGGGCTTTACGTACACGTGCAGGCATTGACCCGGATTATACGAAAACAATTGCTGCTACGGATATGCAGAAAGAAGCAGAAACGGATTGGGCGGCTTATTCTCATGGTCGGTTAGTTGATGCTACACTCTATAACATTCGTCGTGAACGCCGTTGTGAGTTTGTCGGTGAAGGTTTCCGTTTGGATGATCTCATGCGCTGGAGGGCTTTGGACCAACTGGACGGTGCGCGTGTGTATGGTTCGAAGGTGGTGGATAAATCGCTTTATGATTATACGGATAGAGACGGCAACCGTAAAAATTATCTGGATGACAAGAAGATGAAATTGGACAATGAGGGCTATATTGATATTCTGACTGCTGCATCATATGCAGATGGGCTGACTTTCTGCGAGGCACATTATTTGGAACCAATCAGTGTGCAGCACTTCCTTATTACAGCATCTGACGGTGCAACGGTATCTACATCTCCCATTTACCAGAATCCCGGTTGGCCGATACAGGCTGGGGCTACGGCCGAAGTTAAATAATAGGTATTAGTGTAGATAGAAGCAAGCTGGCAGATTCATGAGGATTTGCTGCTTGCTTCCTTTTTAAAAGGAAATACGGTTATTTAAGTGTCGGATGACTGATAAATGCTCCTTTTTGAATTATTTGTAGTAGTTGACTCCCTCTTGAAAGGGATATATTTGCAACAATGAAAAATAAACTCTTTCCTAAAAACGAACAAACGTATTATGCAGAGACAAAAAAATAAAAAATGGATTGTAATTGCACTTCTGTTATGGTGTGTGTGGCCTATTTCCGTTGCTCAGGAATGGAAGTTGGTATGGAGTGATGAATTCAATCAGAAAGGACGTCTCGATACCGCTATTTGGAATTATGAGAATGGCTTTGTCCGTAATGAAGAAGCGCAATGGTATCAGGCGGATAATGCTTATTGCAAAGGCGGCAAGCTGGTGATAGAAGCTCGGAAAGAACATCGGAAGAACCCTTGGTATGAAGCGGGCAGCAAGGATTGGCGCAAGAAACGCGAATTTATACAATATACCTCATCTTGTGCCACTACTGCCGGAAAAAAAGAATTCCTGTACGGACGGTTCGAGGTACGCGCCAGGATTCCGGTCGGCGGAGGGGCATGGCCGGCTATTTGGCTGCTGGGTACTGACATGCACTGGCCCTCTAACGGCGAAATAGACATGATGGAATATTATCGTATTAAAGGTGTGCCGCATATTCTTGCCAATGCTTGCTGGGGAACCGACCAAGTTGCGAATGCAAAATGGGACGATGCTAAAATCCCTTTTACGCACTTCACCGACCGGGATCCGAAATGGGCGGATAAGTTTCATATCTGGCGCATGGATTGGGACGAGGCTGCCATCAAGCTTTACCTGGATGATGAATTGCTGAACGAAATTCCTTTGAATGAAACAATCAACGGCAGTCTGGGACTGGGGACGAATCCTTTCCGTAAACCGCAGTATATACTGTTGAATCTTGCCATCGGAGGCATCAACGGCGGAGAGATTGACGATGAAGAAATCCCGATGAAATATGAAGTCGATTATGTCCGGGTGTATCAGAAGGAACCTTCCGACCGGCAATATTGGTGCAATCTGCTTTATAAAATGGCAGAACCGGTATTGAGTAACATGAGTGAAGGCAAACTGAAACAGAACATGCAACTCGAACTCAGTCCCCGCTGGGATGGACGCAACAAGGACGTTTCCTATATGGAGTGTTTCGGACGTACCATGGCCGGACTGGCTCCTTGGCTTTCTCTTCCCGATGATGATACGGCGGAGGGGCAGATGCGGAAGGAGTTGCGCGGATGGGCTTTGAAAAGCTATGCACATGCCGTAAATCCGGAGAGTCCGGATTATTTGGGCTGGAACAAGCATGGGCAGGCATTGGTGGATGCAGCTTATATTGCAGAAAGTTTTCTGCGTGCACCTTCCTTGTGGAATGCGTTGGATGAGGTGACGAAGCAGCGTTATATAAAGGAATTCAGTGGTCTGCGCCGCTATACACCGGTTTATTCCAATTGGATGATGTTTGTGAGTTTGACGGAGACATTCCTTTCTACGGTGTGTGATGATTATGATAAATATCGTATTCACATCGGTCTGCGCAAGATGGATGAGTGGTATGTGGGGGATGGTTGGTATAGTGACGGTCCCGGCTTTGCTTTCGACTATTATAACAGTTTCGTTATCCAGCCGATGTATGTAGAGACTTTGCAGGTGCTGAACAAGCAGAAGAAGGGTATAGCAGTCGGTGACAAGCAGCTGAAAAAAGCAGAACAGCGTTTACAACGTTATGGAATGATTCTGGAGCGTTTCATTTCTCCGGAAGGCTCCTTCCCTGTATTCGGCCGTTCCATGACTTACCGTCTGGGGACGATGCAGGCGTTGGCAATGCTGGCATGGCAGCAAAAACTGCCGACAGAGTTGACCGAAGGGCAAGTACGTGCAGCTCTTATAACTGTCATGAAGCGTATGTATGCTTCGGATACCAACTTCAATGAGAAAGGATTTCTCTCTTTGGGATTTGTAGGCAAACAACCGGAATTATCGGATGTTTATACCAACAACGGCAGCCTCTACATGACAACTCTCGCCTTTTTGCCATTGGGGTTGCCTGCCAACCATTCTTTCTGGACTGTACCGGCTGAGGATTGGACCAGTAAGAAGGCATGGGAAGGAAAAGAATTCCCTAAAGACCATGCCTTTTATGATTAATGACTGGTATTTTACTCTTTTTGAAACAATTGTAACCCATATAATCAGGTGAGAAGAAGTATATTTGCAACAATAAAAAAATTAAATTATATCATGAAAATAGGTAAATGCTTGTATCTGCTATTGGTAGCCCTTTTATTGTTGTCTGCTCAAGACGTGGCAGCCAAAAAGAAGAAGGAAAAGGAAGTGGCGGACCGGGAACTTTGGTGTGGCGTGCTATATCAAATGGCTGCTCCGGTACTTAGCAATATGAGTGAAGGTAAACTTCAGGAAAACATGTTGGTGGAACTCAGTCCCACTTGGGACGGACGGGACAAGCGTGTGACATATATGGAATGTTTCGGACGTTTGATGGCAGGACTGGCACCTTGGCTCTCTTTGCCGGATGATGATACGCCCGAGGGGAAACAGCGTAAACAATTGCGCGAATGGGCTTTGAAGAGTTATGCCCAGGCTGTTGACCCGGAGAGTAAGGATTATCTGCTTTGGCGGAAGGAAGGTCAGCCTTTGGTAGATGCTGCTTATGTGGCAGAAAGCTTTCTGCGTGGTTATGATGCTTTGTGGTTGCCGTTGGACAGCGTTACCAAGCAGCGCTATATTGAAGAGTTCGCGCAGTTACGTCGGGTAGATCCTCCTTATACAAACTGGCTGTTGTTCTCTTCTACCGTAGAATGTTTCTTGAAAAAGGCAGGTGCCAAAGAAGATTATTACCGCATAACATCTGCTTTGCGTAAAATAGAAGAATGGTATGTAGGAGATGGCTGGTATAGTGACGGTCCGGGTTTTGCTTTCGACTATTACAACAGCTTTGTTCTTCACCCCATGTATGTGGAATGTCAGGAGGTAATGACAGATGGAGGCAAGAAGGGCGGTTGGAATCTCAACGCCAAGAATTTTGACCGGGGGGTGAAGCGTATGCAGCGGTTCGGGATGATTCTGGAACGTTTCATCTCTCCCGAAGGTGCTTTCCCCGTGTTTGGACGTTCCATTACTTATCGTACGGCTACCCTTCAGCCCCTTGCTTTGTTGGCATGGCGTGGCTGGCTACCGGAAGAATTGACAAATGGGCAGGTTCGTGCAGCCATGACTGCTGTCATCAAACGAATGTTTGGCGATAATCGTAATTTTAATGAAAAAGGATTTCTGACATTAGGCTTCAATGGTTCGCAACCTAAAATTTCGGATTGGTATACCAATAACGGCAGCCTTTATATGGCTTCATTGGCATTCCTGCCATTGGGCTTGTCTGCCAATCATCCTTTCTGGACGGATGCGCCTCAGGCGTGGACTTCCAAGAAGGCATGGGGAGGTGAGGAGTTCCCTAAAGACCATGCATATTATGAAAAATAAGGTAAAAAGATTGGGCAGGGTATTTTTATTGATAGCGTTAGGGGTTAGCAACTGTTTTGCCGCACTTTTTGGGCAAAGTGCGGCAAATACCTTGCCCAAAGCTCATCTGGTGGAAGCGGGGAAAGGATATAGCCAGACTTCTGTCAACACCACTGTATTCCGTAACAACTCCCTGGTAACGCAAGGGGACGAACAATATATCAGTTACTACGATGCGGAAGGATTCCTGACCCTTGGGAAACGGAGCCTCGATTCCGAACAATGGACACTGCACCGCACACAGTACAAGGGGAATGTGAAAGACGCCCACAATATCATCAGCATGATGCTGGACGGCGACGGTTATATCCATGTGGCTTTCGACCATCACGGACATCCCTTGAACTACTGTCGCAGCGTTGCTCCTTACTCATTGGAGCTGGGCGAGAAGGAACCGATGACCGGCGTGGACGAAGGAAATGTGACATACCCTGAATTCTATTTGCTGTCCGGAGGAGACTTGCTGTTTGCCTATCGTTCCGGTTCTTCCGGTCGGGGCAATCTGGTGATGAATCGCTATTCCTTGAAAGAGAAGAAATGGGGCCGTGTGCAGGATGTGCTGCTTGACGGCGAGAACAAACGCAACGCTTACTGGCAGCTATATGTAGATGAGCTCGGCACCATCCATTTGTCGTGGGTTTGGCGTGAGACATGGCATGTGGAAACCAACCATGACCTCTGCTATGCCCGTTCCTTCGACAATGGCGTGACGTGGTATAAGGCAAACGGCAAGAAATATGATTTGCCTATCCGCTTGAATAATGCAGAGTATGCTTGCCGCATTCCTCAAAATTCAGAATTGATTAACCAAACCAGCATGAGTGCCGATGCAAGTGGCAATCCGTACATTGCTTCCTACTGGCGTGACCCGGACAGCGATGTTCCGCAATATCGGATTGTATGGCACGACGGGCAGATGTGGCATAATCGCCAGGTGTCCGAACGTACCACTCCTTTTTCACTGAAAGGTGGAGGGACGAAGATGATTCCGATAGCCCGTCCGCGTATCGCAGTGGAGGGTGGAGAGATATTTTATGTGTTTCGGGATGAAGAACGGGGCAGTAAGGTTTCTCTGGCGCATGCTGTGGATGTGGCGAACAGTAAGTGGAACATCAGTGATTTGACCGGTTTCGCTGTTGATGCCTGGGAACCGTCTTATGATACGGAGTTGTGGAAGAGTAAGAAGCAACTTCATTTGTTTGTGCAGCATGCCAAGCAAGGGGATGGAGAACGGACTGTGGAATTTGCGCCGCAACCGGTATATGTATTGGAAGTTACAAGATAGAATATATGTATAATATGAAAACGACATTCTTATTTTTAGTAGGTTTGGCTTTCAGTTGGGGACTGTCTTCATGCACCGCCAATCAGCCGAAACCGGAAGAAGTGATTGAGGTTATCAATCGGGTGAACAATTATTGGCAGGAGACCCATCCGCAGCATGGACGCTCTTTTTGGGACAATGCGGCCTATCATACCGGAAACATGGAAGTGTTCTTCTTGACCGGCGATGAGAAAAACTATGCCTATTCCGAGGCGTGGGCGGAACATAATGAGTGGAAAGGTGCGAAAAGCGATAACAAGGAGGAATGGAAGTACAGCTATGGAGAGAGCGACGACTACGTGCTTTTCGGCGATTACCAGATTTGTTTCCAGACTTATGCAGACTTGTATACTGTAAAACCGGACTCTCACAAAATAGCCCGTGCACGCGAAGTGATGGAATATCAGATGAGTACCGACAAGAACGACTATTGGTGGTGGGCAGACGGACTTTACATGGTGATGCCCGTTATGACAAAGATGTACAAGCTGACCGGCAATCCGTTGTATCTGGAGAAGTTGCATGAATATTGGACATACGCCAACGGCATTATGTACGATGCAGAAGAAGGACTGTATTATCGTGACGGCAAATACATCTATCCCAAACACAAAAGTGTAAACGGCAAGAAGGACTTCTGGGCACGTGGCGATGGCTGGGTGCTGGCTGCATTGGCAAAAGTATTGAAGGACCTTCCGGAGACTGACCAATATCGCCAGGAATACATTGACCGCTTTCAAGCGATGGCCAAAGCTGTAGCTGCATGCCAACAGCCGGAAGGCTACTGGACACGCAGTATGCTTGACCCCGAACATGCTCCCGGACCGGAAACCAGCGGTACGGCATTCTTTACCTATGGTCTGTTGTGGGGAATGAACAATGGATTCCTGGACAAAACGACTTATCAGCCGGTAGTAATGAAGGCATGGGATTATCTGACTACTGTAGCCTTGCAGCCTGACGGACGTGTGGGCTATGTACAGCCTATCGGGGAAAAAGCCATTCCGGGACAAGTGGTGGATGCCAATTCCACTGCAAATTTTGGAGTAGGGGCTTTCTTGTTGGCATCTTGTGAAATGGTTCGCTTTTTGAATATTCGTTGAGCTAAAGGTAAAGAAACGTTGACCTGAATAGAAGGAAATAAGTGTGTATGTTACACAACATATACACTTATTTTGTATTATACCTGATAAGTGTTACTTTTACACCATATAAGTTGTTTAATATAAAATGATTATGGTTGGATTAATGAAAAACACTTCTTATGCGAAGATTCTGGTAATGTTGTCATTGTTGTTCGCACCTCCGGGTTTTGCCCGGCAGAAAGCTGTCTTTGAGAAAGACTACGTGGCTTATCTGTTCACCTATTTTACGGGTAATCATATTAGTGAAGAAGCCGTTTGCTATGCTGTCAGTATGGATGGATATACCTACTGGGCGCTGAATGGCAACAAACCGGTCATTGATTCGAAAGTCATCAGCTCTACGGGTGGTGTACGTGACCCGCATATTCTTCGTTGTGAAGATGGTAAGACTTTCTATATGGTAGTGACGGATATGGTGTCGGACAATGGATGGGATTCCAACCGTGCCATGGTACTGTTGAAATCTACGGATCTGGTGAACTGGTCACATTCCGTTATTAATATGCAGAAACGCTATTCCGGTCAGGAGAAGTTGAAACGGGTTTGGGCACCACAGACCGTTTATGACCCGGAGGCCGGGAAGTATATGGTTTACTGGTCTATGAAGTATGGCAATGGGCCGGACGTAATTTATTATGCCTATGCCAACGATGAATTTACAGACCTGGTGGGCGAACCGCAACCTTTGTTCTTGCCCGAGAACGGTAAATCGTGCATTGACGGAGATATTGTATATAAGGATGGTGTATTTCATTTGTTTTATAAGACAGAAGGTCATGGAAACGGTATAAAGGTTGCTACAACCCGTTCCCTGACTTCCGGCAAGTGGGAGGAAGCGCTTGATTATAAGCAGCAGACTACCGATGCCGTAGAGGGTGCTGGTACATTTAAGCTGATAAATCAGGATAAATACATCTTGATGTATGATGTATATATGAAAGGTAAGTATCAGTTTACGGAGACTGCCGATTTGAAAGACTTCAAAGTGATAGACAGTGAAGTGAAGATGAATTTCCATCCGCGCCATGGCACTATTATCCCCATTACACGCAGCGAACTGAAACGCATCACGGCCAAGTGGGGCAAACCGGCAGAGCTGGGCGAACTTCCTAAGAATCCGGTATTGCCGGGGTTTCATGCCGACCCTGAAATTCTATATTCCAATCAAACCAAGAAGTATTACATCTATTCCACCACCGACGGACAGCAGGGCTGGGGAGGCTGGTACTTTACCGTTTTCTCCTCCACGGACTTGAAGACTTGGAAAGATGAAGGTATCATGCTGGACTTGAAGTCGGAGCAAGTGCCCTGGGCGAATGGCAATGCTTGGGCTCCCTGCATCGAAGAGAAACTGGTAGACGGCAAGTATAGATACTTTTTCTATTATAGCGGAACCCCCAAGAATGGTGGCGGCAAGCAGATAGGTGTGGCTACAAGCGATTCCCCTACCGGCCCTTTCACGGATTTGGGCCGTCCCATTATTACTTCTTCTCCTACGGGACACGGGCAACAAATTGACGTTGACGTATTTACAGACCCGGTTTCGGGAAAATCTTATCTCTATTGGGGGAACGGCTATATGGCGGGTGCCGAGTTGAACAAGGATATGGTTTCCATCAAAGAGAAAACCATCACTGTGATGACGCCTCAGGGAGGTACGTTGCAGGACTATGCATACCGCGAAGCACCTTATGCTTTCTATCGCGACGGACTCTATTATTTCATGTGGTCGGTAGATGATACCGGTTCTCCCAATTATCATGTGGCATACGGCACGTCAAAATCACCGCTCGGTCCCATTGAAGTTGCCAAGCAACCCGTTGTGCTGATTCAGCATCCGGAGAAAGAGATTTATGGCCCCGCGCACAATGCCGTGTTGCAGATTCCGGGTACGGATGAATGGTATATTGTATATCACCGTATCAATAAATGGTATCTGAAAGACGGCCCCGGCATTCATCGTGAAGTCTGCATAGACCGGATGGAATTCAATGAAGACGGAACTGTCAAGCCGGTGGTACCATTACAATGAAGAATTAAGAATTAAAAATCACTTTAACCCTATGGTATTATGAAGAATAGACTGAAAGGAATAGCTGTTTTATTGATGACGGCGGTTTTGCCGCTTGTTGCACAAGATGTTGTGGTAAAGGGCCCTGATGGAAAATTGCAGGTGTCCGTTTGGTGTCCCGAAGGGGGAGGACTGTCTTATGCCGTTTCTTATGATGGAAAGCAGATGCTGGAACCCTCTCCATTGGGCTTGGAGACGAATGTGGGAGATTATGCAAAGGCAATGAAGCTGACCGGCCATGCAGTGAACGTGATAGATACCGTTTATATGCAGTCGCGTATCAAGGCTTCACGCATACATTATCGGGCCAACGAATTGGTTTGTTCTCTGACAAATGCAGAGGGACACGAGCTGGGTGTTACTTTTCGTGTCAGCAACAATGATGTGGCTTTCCGTTACACGTTGCCCAGACAGGGGGGACGGGGAAGTGTGACGATAAAGAGCGAAAAGACCGGTTTCCGTTTTCCCGGGCACACCACTACTTTCTTGACTCCGCAGAGCGATGCCATGATAGGCTGGAAGCGTACCAAGCCCAGTTATGAAGAAGAATACAAGGTGGATGCTCCAATGAATGTCCGTTCGCAGTACGGGCACGGCTATACTTTCCCCTGCCTGTTCAGGGTGGGCGAAGACGGCTGGGTGCTTGTCAGCGAGACGGGGGTGGACAGCCGTTATTGCGGTTCACGTCTGAATGATGCCCAAGACGGATTGTACAGTATCGCTTTTCCGATGGCCGAAGAGAATAATGGAAACGGAACGGTGGAACCGGCTTTTGCTTTGCCGGGTTCTACGCCATGGCGCACGGTGACGGTAGGTGAAAGCTTGAAACCCATTGTCGAGACTACCGCTCCCTGGGACGTGGTGGAACCGCGTTATGAGTCGGAACATGAGTATAAGCCGGGGCGCAGCACTTGGAGTTGGATTCTTTGGCAGGACGACAGTGCCAATTATGATGACCAGGTACGTTATGTCGATTTGGCTGCGGCTATGGGCTACGAATATATTCTGGTAGATAGCTGGTGGGACAAGATGACGGGATATGAACGCATGGAGAAACTGGTGGAGTATGCACACAGTAAAGGTGTGGACGTATTCTTGTGGTACAGTTCCAGTGGCTATTGGAACGACATCGAGCAAAGCCCCATCAATAAAATGGATAATTCCATCATCCGCAAAAAAGAGATGCGCTGGATGCAGAGTCTGGGCGTGAAAGGCATCAAGGTCGACTTCTTCGGCGGTGACAAGCAGGAGACCCTGCGTTTGTACGAAGAGATTCTGAGCGATGCCGACGACCACGGCCTGATGGTTATCTTCCACGGCTGTACCTTGCCTCGCGGTTGGGAGCGGATGTATCCCAACTATGCAGGCAGTGAGGCTGTGCTGGCTTCCGAGAATCTGGTATTCAATCAGCACTTCTGTGACAACGAAGCGTTCAATGCCACGTTGCACCCCTTTATCCGCAACACGGTGGGGTGCATGGAGTTTGGGGGAGTATTCCTGAACAAACGTCTGAACAAAGGAAATGATGGCGGCACGACACGCCGTACGACGGATATATTCCAACTGGCCACCGCAGTGCTTTTCCAAAACCCCATTCAGAATTTTGCTTTGGCACCCAACAACCTGACGGATGCTCCGCAAGTCTGCCTCGACTTTATGAAACAAGTGCCCACCACTTGGGACGAGACCCGTTTCATAGAGGGGTATCCCGGAAAATACATTGTCCTTGCCCGCCGTCACGGTGACACATGGTATGTCGCTGCTGTCAATGCAACGAAAGAACCGTTGAAATTGAAGCTCGACCTTCCCATGCTGGCAGGGCAGGAGGTATCTTTCTATAGTGATGACAAGAAGATGCAGCCCCAACTGAAACAGCAGAAGATAAAGGCCGACGGCAGTCTGCAACTCACGGTTCAGCCGCAGGGAGGGGCGGTCATCGTAAGGTAAAGAGTGCATGGAGTAGTCTTTGTTTGTAATAATATATCATTAAGGTTTGCTCCTTTTGCAATCTTTTGATTATCAGTAGGATATAACTACCCTAATTCAGTATACGACTGAATGGCATTCAGTATGAGACTGATTGCGACTGTCGAACTAAATGTAAATGATTAATACCTATTTAATACCATGAACAAATTCTTGAAATTATTGTCTTTGTGTTTGCTTTTGACACTGACTGCTTCTTTGCAGGCCAAGACAAACGGAGTGGCGAACGAGCCCGACTCGGTCTACCTCTTCTCTTACTCCCAGGCCGATGGGTGTGGCGGCTTGAGGCTTGCCTGGAGTCCCGATGGCAACCGGTGGTTCGGCTTGGCAGAGGGCAGTTCCTTTGTCAACTCGGACTTCGGCCCCTGGGGGCAAATGAAGCGGATGCTGAAACCGCACTTGATGCAGACCCGTGCCGACGACCGTTGGCACTGTATCTGGGAACTGACGGAAAGCGGAAACTCCCTTGCATACGTCGAGTCTCCCGACTTGCTGCAATGGAAAGCGCAGAAATACTTTGACCGTTCTCGCCTTGCCGAATACCGGCCGGCGGAGGTCTATCCTAACGTGCGGAAGGAGGTTCTGCTGAACGGTACCGTACAGCAGGGTTGGATGCAGCGTGTACCGTATGCCACGGTGCAGCGTGTCATCTCCTTTGCAGAGCATAAGAAGTACCGCCAGGCACTCCATGCCGAACGTACCGAGCAAGACCCCGTTCGTTTTGCCGGACTGAAACCGGTGGAGGCGACTATCGAGGTGGAGACGGAATGTGCAAAACCCATCAGCAAGCATCTGATAGGTATTTTCTTCGAAGACATCAACTATGCTGCGGATGGAGGACTGTATGCCGAGCTGGTACAGAACCGCGACTTCGAGTATTCGTCTAAGGACGGTTCACACCAAGGTTGGGACGGCACATATGCCTGGGCGGTGAAAGAGGGGAATACTTCGGCTGCCGTTACCATTGCCGCTGCCGACCCCATTCATCCCAATAACCCTCATTATGCCGTATTGGAGGCGCGTCCCGGAGTGACATTGCAGAACGACGGTTTCGACGGCATCAGCTTGAAGAAAGGGGAGAAGTACGATTTCTCTCTCTTCGCCCGCGTGGCACCGGGCAGCAAGGGAGGCAAGGTGGTTGTTTGCCTGCTCGACCAGACGGGCCGTGAGATTGCCCGCTCTTCCGTCAATGTGTCCTCCAAAGAGTGGAAGAAACAGCAGACGGTGCTGACGGCAAACGCCGATGTGCGTGCCGCCGTGCTCTCGCTTCAGCCGCAGACGGTGGGGACACTGCATCTCGATATGATTTCCCTTTTTCCGCAAAATACATTCAAGGGCCATAAGAACGGCTTGCGTGCCGACCTGGCAAAGACGCTTGCCGACTTGCATCCGCGCTTCGTCCGCTTCCCCGGTGGCTGCGTGGCTCATGGCGACGGCATCGACAATATCTATGACTGGAAAGGCTCTATCGGACCGCTCGAAGCCCGTAAGCCGTTGCGCAATCTGTGGGGGTATCATCAGACACGCGGACTGGGCTACTTCGAATACTTCCGCTTCTGCGAAGATATAGGTGCCGAACCTCTGCCGGTATTGGCAGCGGGCGTGCCGTGCCAGAATTCGGGCACACACTCGCACTATGCCGACAACTGTCCGCAGGGGGCCAACAAGGAACTGATGCGCTACGGCCAGCAGGGTGGCATCCCGATGGAAGAGATGCCTGCCTATATCCAGGATGTGCTCGACTTGATAGAGTATGCCAACGGCGATGCACGCCGCACCGTGTGGGGCAGGAAGCGTGCTGAGGCAGGCCATCCCAAGCCTTTCAATCTGAAGTATATCGGCATCGGCAACGAGGATATGATTACCGAAGTGTTTGAGGAGCGCTTTGCCATGATATACAAGGCTGTCAAGGAGAAGCATCCCGAAATTACGGTTGTCGGCACCGTAGGTCCCTTCTACGAAGGCACGGACTATGCGGAGGGCTGGCGGCTTGCCACGGAACTGGGCGTGCCCATGGTGGACGAACACTATTACGTGGATCCGGGTTGGATGATTCACAACCAGGACTACTACGACCGTTATGACCGTACCAAGTCCAAGGTCTATCTGGGCGAATATGCCGCCCACCTGCCCGGACGTCCCAACAACATAGAGACAGCGTTGGCAGAAGCCCTCTATCTGACTTCTGTGGAGCGTAATGCCGATGTGGTGGAAATGACCTCATACGCTCCGTTGTTGGCAAAGGAAGGACATACGCAGTGGAATCCCGACTTGATTTATTTCAATAACACGGAAGTGAAGCCTACCGTGGGCTACTACACACAGCAGATGTACGGACAGAATGCGGGTACGCAGTACATCACCTCGCACGTCACACTGAGTAATGGGCAAGAGGCTGTCCGCAAGCGCGTCGGTGTTTCGGTGGTAAAGGATGAGGCCACGGGTGACCATATTGTAAAGCTGGTGAACCTGCTTCCGGTGGAGGTTTCCTCTACAGTGAAGCTGAAGGGCATCGACTTGCAGAATCCCTCGGCAGTGAAGACGCTCCTGACGGGTGACCCGAAAGACAAGCAGGCACGTTCCGTGACTTCCGCCTTCGTCGACATCGGCGGTACGGAGTTTCCTTATACCTTGCCTGCCTATTCGTTTACGGTGATACGTATCCATGAGAATAAGGGGAAATAAGGATAAATCCGTGTAATTCCGTGCGTGGGAACTTAAGAACTTAAAAACTTAAAAGATATGATACGATTATTGACTTTGGCACTTGTTGCAGCCATGACCGGCAGTGTGTCGGCACAAAAGCAACAGACTTTGCATTCCGGTTATCCCATCGACCCGGTTCCTTTCACTTCAGTGAAGGTGACGGACAGTTTCTGGGGACAACGCTTGAAGGCAAGCCGCGAGGTAACCATCCCGTTGGCTTTCAGTAAGTGTGAGGAAACGGGACGTTATGAAAACTTTGTGAAAGCTACTCATCCCAGTGATGAGTATAAGGTGGGAGGCTTCTCCTTTGACGATACGGATGTCTATAAGACGATTGAAGGTGCAAGTTACTCCTTGCAGACTTACCCGGACAAGAAACTGGAAGAATATATCGACAGCGTATTGGTCATAGTGGCCGCCGCCCAAGAACCGGACGGGTATCTTTACACCGCACGTACCATGAACCCCAAGCATCCGCACGATTGGTCGGGGCCGGAACGCTGGTCGGAGGTGGAGAATTTGAGCCACGAGTTCTATAATCTGGGTCACATGGTGGAAGGGGCTGTGGCTTATTATCAAGCTACAGGCAAGCGGAACTTCCTGGATATAGCTATCCGTTATGCCGACTGCGTATGCAAGAATATCGGTGAAGGCCCCGGACAGAAGCGTGTGATTCCCGGACATCAGATTGCCGAAATGGCATTGGTACGCCTCTATACCGTGACAGGAGATAAGAAATATCTCGACCAGGCCAAGTTCTTCCTCGACGCGCGCGGCACTACGGCACGCAAGGACATCTATTTGCAGTCGCACAAGCCTGTACTGGAGCAGGAAGAGGCAGTGGGACATGCCGTACGTGCCGGTTACATGTATTCCGGTATGGCTGATGTGGCTGCCATTACGGGTGACAGCTCCTACATCAAGGCTATCGACAAGATATGGGAGAATATCGTCGGCAAGAAGATATATATTACCGGCGGTATCGGTGCGCGTCATGCGGGCGAAGCTTTCGGTGATAACTATGAATTGCCGAATCTGACTGCCTATAATGAGACCTGTGCCGCCATCGGCAATGTTTACATGAATTACCGCCTCTTTCTGCTGCATGGCGATTCCAAGTATTTCGACGTGCTGGAACGTACGCTTTACAACGGATTAATCTCCGGCGTTTCATTGGACGGAGGCAAGTTCTTCTATCCCAATCCGTTGTCTTGCGATGGTAAGTATCACTTTAATGCCGACCATACGATTACACGCCAGCCGTGGTTTGGTTGTGCCTGCTGTCCCAGCAACATCAGCCGGTTCATTCCTTCTTTGCCGGGATATGTGTATGCCGTGAAAGACAATCAGGTGTACGTCAACCTTTTCTTGTCCAACCGTGCCGAGCTGAAGTTGAATGAAAAGAAAGTGGTGCTGGAGCAGGAAACCGGATACCCCTGGAACGGAGATATTCGTGTGAAGGTGGCTCAGGGCAACCTGCCGTTTACGATGAATATCCGTATTCCGGGTTGGGTGCGCGGCAGTGTACTTCCGAGTGACCTTTATTCGTATGCCGACGACCTGAAGTTGGGCTATCGTGTATCGGTGAATGGCGAGGAGGTGACCGGTGAACTTCGTAAAGGCTATCTCCGGATAGACCGGAAGTGGAAGAAAGGGGATGTGGTAGAGGTGCATTTCGACATGCAACCCCGTGTGGTGAAAGCCAATGAAAAAGTGGTTGCCGACCGTGGACGGGTGGCCGTTGAGCGTGGTCCTATCGTTTATTGTGCCGAGTGGGCCGATAATGATTTTAATATACAGAATATCATCCTGAACCGTCATCCGAAATTCCAGGTGACGGAGAAGCCCGAACTGCTGTATGGCATCAACGAAATTACCACAGAAGTGCAGGCTCTTGGTTTTGATGCTGCCGGAAAGTTGGCAACCAGAGATGTGACGCTGACCCTGATACCTTATTATGCATGGGCACACCGGGGTGAGGGCAAGATGGATGTATGGTTGCCGGTAAATAGGATTGATGTAGAATAGGTAAGTATGTCGTCATAATTTAGCTTATGCTATCGTTATAAACAGATTAAAACCATGAAAAGACTTTTATTTCTATTGACATTGTTCGTTGTTCTTGGCATGCAGGCGCAACAGCATGTGATGACTGTTGATGTATCAAAACCGACGGCTCGGATAAATCCTGCCATGTATGGAATCTTCTTCGAAGACATTAATTTCGGTGCGGACGGTGGTTTGTATGCCGAACTGGTAAAGAACCGCTCTTTTGAGTTCCCGCAGCCGCTGGTGGGGTGGATACCTTTCGGCGAGGTGACGGTACAGGACGAGCGGCCCTGCTTCGACCGCAATCCGCATTATGTGCGCATTACCAATGACGGCCGTCTTTTACGTGCCGGACTGGATAATGAAGGTTATCGTGGCATCGGCCTGAAAAAAGGAGAAGATTACCGTTTCTCCGCTTATGTCCGTACGCTGGATACCAAACCAATGAAGCTTTCCGTCGAACTGGTGAATTCCAACGGAGAGAATCTCCTGAAGAAGGAACTGGAAGTGAAAGGCAGTGAATGGCAGAAGCTGACGGCTGTGCTGAAAGCTCCTTTTACCGATGTTCGCTCGCGTCTGCGTGTTGTGTTGCAGACGGAGGGTACGGTAGATATGGACCACATCTCTCTCTTCCCGGTGAACACTTGGAAGAAGCGTGAGAATGGATTGCGTGCCGACTTGGTACAAGCCCTCTATGACCTCAATCCCGGAGTATTCCGTTTTCCCGGTGGCTGCATCATCGAAGGCAACAGCCTTGCCACCCGTTATCAATGGAAGAATTCCGTGGGTCCGGTAGAGAACCGTCCTTTGAACGAAAATCGCTGGAACTATACATTCAAGCATAAAGCTTTCCCGGATTATTTCCAGAGTTACGGACTTGGCTTTTACGAATATTTCCTGCTGAGTGAAGACCTCGGTGCAGAGCCTCTGCCGGTACTGAGCTGCGGGCTGTCCTGCCAATACGAAAGCAACGAAGTGGTTCCCCTTGGAGAACTCGGCCCGTACGTGCAGGATGCCCTCGACCTCATCGAGTTTGCCAACGGTGCTGCAACCTCCAAGTGGGGAAAGGTGCGTGCCGATATGGGACATCCCGAACCGTTCGGTCTGAAAATGATTGCCATCGGCAATGAACAGTGGGGGGAAGTCTATCCCGAGCGTCTGGAAGTGTTCACGAAAGCCATCCGTGCGGAATATCCCGATATGCAGATTGTAGGTTCTTCCGGTCCGAGTGCAGATGGGGACAAGTTCGATTACCTCTGGCCCGAAATGAAACGCATCGGGGTGGATTTGGTGGACGAGCATTATTATATGGCTCCCGACTGGTTCTTTGCCAATGCTGCCCGCTATGATGACTATGACCGTAAAGGACCGAAAGTCTTTGCCGGTGAATATGCATCGCATGACCACCCCACCGGGAAAGCCAATAATTTCTTGGCGGCACTGTCCGAAGCAGCTTTTATGACGGGACTGGAACGTAATGCCGATGTGGTGCGCCTGGCTACCTATGCTCCGTTGTTTGCCCATGTGGATGCCTGGCAGTGGAATCCCGATTTGATTTGGTTCGACAATCTCCGTATGATGCGGACTCCCAACTATTACGTACAGCAGATGTACGGTATGAATGCCGGAACAGATGTGCTGAACCTGCAAATGGACGGAAAACCCGTGACGGGGCAGGACAGCCTTTATGCATCGGCAGTGCTGGATGCTCCTACGGGAGAAGTAATTCTGAAGCTTGTCAATGCGGGCAGCAGATCGGAGAAGGTACAGATAGAGTTCAGCGGATTGAAGAAGCGGCAGCTTGTCTCGGGTTCCTGCACCTATTTGCAAAGTGATGACTGGAAAGCCAAGAATACACTGGAGCAGGAGGCTATTGTTCCACGTATTCGTCCGGTGGAGGTGGCTTCCCGTTCTCTGAGCCTGGAGCTTCAGCCCCGTTCGTTCGGAGTCTATCGTTTGCGGATAAGTACTCAATCAAAATAAATTCCCATTTAGTCACCTATTTAATTATGTGAACTAGTTATGAACACTTATTTAAAGAATTAAATTCAGCCTTTTTTGAACGATTATTCTTCCTTTTAATTATAGGATAGGCGTATCTTTGTGACGGCATACCGGTTCTGCTTGTATGCCGTTGCTAATTTTTATAAACTATTTACCATGAAGAAACATTTCATTACCGGACTGCTTGCGACTTTTGCCATTGCCGCAAGCGCACAGTCCTTCACTGAATGGCAAAACCCGGAAGTGAATGCCGTGAACCGTGCTCCGATGCACACCAACTATTTTGCCTATGAGTCGGCAGATGCTGCGGCTCGTGGAGCAAAAGAACAATCTTCCAATTACATGACTCTGAATGGTACCTGGAAATTCTTCTGGGTGAAGAATGCCGATGCCCGTCCTACGGATTTCTGGAAAGTAGGGTTCAACGACAAGGGATGGAGCGATATGGCCGTTCCCGGTATGTGGGAACTGAACGGTTTCGGCGACCCTATCTACGTGAATACCGGATATGCCTGGCGCAATCAGTTCAAGAACAATCCACCGCAGGTGCCGACGGAGAATAACAATGTAGGTTCCTACCGTCGTGAGATTGTAATACCTGCCGACTGGAAGAGTAAGGACATCATTGCTCATTTCGGTTCCGTGACTTCCAATATGTATTTGTGGGTAAACGGCAAGTACGTAGGTTATAGTGAGGACAGCAAACTGGAGGCTGAATTCAACCTGACACCCTACTTGAAGCCGGGACAAAAGAATCTGATAGCCTTTCAGGTATTCCGCTGGTGTGACGGGACGTATCTGGAAGACCAGGACTTCTTCCGTTATAGCGGTGTAGGGCGCGATTGCTACTTGTATGCCCGTGACAAGAAGCGCATTCAGGACATCCGTGTCACTCCCGATTTGGATGCTGCTTATAAGAACGGTTCCCTGAAAGTACAGCTTGATGTGAAGGGTGGCGGCAATGTCAGTCTTGAACTGCTGGACGCTGCCGGAAAACAGGTGGCTACAGCTGTCGCCAAAGGTAGCGCTACTGCCTTGATAAATGTGGAGAATCCTCATAAGTGGACGGCAGAAACGCCCTACTTGTATACCCTGCGTGCCACTTTGCAAGGCAGCAGTGAAGTGATTCCCGTAAAGGTGGGCTTCCGAAAGATAGAGCTGAAAGGAAGTCAGATACTTGTCAACGGCCAGCCCGTTCTCTTCAAGGGAGCCAACCGCCACGAGATGGATCCGGACGGTGGTTACGTCATTTCTCGCGAACGCATGATTCAGGATATTCAGGTGATGAAGCAGTTCAACCTGAATGCCGTGCGCACCTGCCACTATCCCGACAATAATCTCTGGTACGACCTCTGCGACCAATATGGTATTTACGTAGTGGCCGAAGCCAATATCGAATCCCACGGAATGGGTTATGGGGAAGAGACACTTGCCAAACGTGAGGACTATAGGAAAGCACATATGGAGCGTAACCAGCGCAATGTGCAGCGTAGCTTCAATCATCCCAGCATCATTTTCTGGTCTTTGGGCAACGAAGCCGGCTATGGCGCTAATTTCGAAGCTGCCTACGATTGGATAAAGGCTGAAGACCCGAGCCGTGCCGTACAATATGAACAAGCCGGTAAAACAGGCAAGACAGACATCTATTGCCCGATGTATTATGGCTATGACGGATGTAAGAAATACAGTGAGGATGATTCTATGACAAAGCCCCTGATTCAGTGCGAATATGCTCACGCGATGGGAAACTCGCAAGGAGGTTTTAAAGAATATTGGGATTTGGTGCGTAAATATTCCAAATTCCAAGGTGGCTTTATTTGGGATTTTGTTGATCAGTCTGTACGTTGGACAGGAAAAAACGGTAAGATGATTTATGCCTACGGCGGTGACTTTAACCGTTTTGATGCCAGCGATGGTAACTTCTGCGATAACGGTCTTATCAGCCCCGACCGTGTGCCCAATCCCCACATGTATGAGGTAGGCCGTATCTATCAGGACATCTGGACTACTCCGGCCGACTTGAAGAACGGCGAAATCAATGTGTTCAATGAATACTTCTTCCGTGATCTTTCTGCCTATTATATGGAGTGGGAGGTACTGAAAGGCGGTAAGGTGATACGGACCGGTCGTGTGGATAATCTGAATGTAGCTCCCCAACAGACAGCCAAAATCAAGTTGGACTTGGGCAAGACTTGCCAATGCACCGAGTGGTTGCTGAATGTTTCCTATAAGCTGAAGAACCGTGAAGGATTGCTTTCCGCCGGACATGTAGTGGCAAAAGACCAGTTGACGCTCAATCCTTACCAAGCTCCTTCCATGGAATTGAAGAACTGCGAACAGAGCAATATCGAGATAACGGCTCCCCAAGTACAGGATAACGATTGGAACTACCTCATCGTCTCCGGTGATGCTTTCCGTGTAGAAATCAACAAGCACAACGGTTATCTGACCAAGTACGAAGTGAATGGCCGGGATATGATTGAAGACGGCGAGGCTTTAAAACCAAACTTCTGGCGGGCGCCTGTTGACAACGACTACGGTGCCAATCTGCAACGCAAATATATCGCTTGGAAGAATCCGGAAATCAAACTGACCTCTTTCAAACAGCGCACGGAGAACAATCAGGTGATTGTAGAATCTGCTTACGACATGCCGGGTGTTTCAGCTAAGCTGAACCTTGTTTATGTCATCAACAATGCCGGTGCCGTCAAGGTGACCCAGAAGCTGACTGCCGACAAGAATGCCAAAGTATCGAACATGTTCCGTTTCGGTCTGCAGATGCCTATGCCGCGCAGCTTTGAAACCGTTGAATACTATGGACGCGGTCCGGTTGAAAACTATATTGACCGTAATCATTGCGCCGACTTAGGCATTTATCGCCAAAGTGTGGCTGAGCAGTTCTATCCCTACATCCGTCCGCAGGAAAATGGAACAAAGACCGATATTCGTTGGTGGAAGATGTTGGATCAGTCTGGTAATGGCATCAAGATTGTGGCAGCCGCTCCCTTCTCCGCATCTGCCTTGCACTATACCATCGAGTCTTTAGATGAAGGCTGGAGCAAAGAGCAAGGACACTCGCAAGAGGTGGATGAAGCTGATTTGACTAATCTCTGTATCGACAAGGTGCAAGCCGGTCTGGGTTGCGAAGACAGTTGGGGACGTATAGCCCGTCCGGAATATCAGGTTCCTTATGCTGATTATGAGTTTACGTTCATCCTTTTTCCCGTATGCCATAGTATCGGAATAGAATAACATTTCTTCTCAGTGTATTACATACTGAGAAACAGATTTTATAACACTGAAGCGGTCGCCTTTCCGATGGGGGAGGGTGACCGCTTTGTGTTGATGTTTTGCTTGCTTCTGTATATTTCTTTGTTTTATTGTTTCTGATTTCGGCAAATGCAATCCGTCAGATGGTCGTTGATAAACCCCGAAGCTTGCAGATGGGCATAGCAAATGGTAGAGCCGAAGAACTTGAATCCCCGTTTTTTCATGTCTTTGCTCATGGCATCTGATTCGGGAGATGATACCGGAATCTCACTCAATGACTGAAAATGATTGATAATGGGGTTCCGGTCGGGGAAGAAGGATAGCGTATAGTTGTAAAAGCTGCCGAATTCTTTCTGTATGACAAGAAACTGCTTTGCATTGGTGATGGTCGACTTGATTTTCAGACGGTTTTTCACGATGCCGTCAAAGTGCATCAGCCGTTCCACGTCTTCGTCGGTCATTTGCGCCACTTGCGCGGCATCGAAATTGCAAAAGGCTTTGCGGTAGCCTTCCCGCTTTTTGAGGATGGTTATCCAGCTCAGTCCCGCCTGGGCACTTTCCAATACAAGAAACTC